>JAABUU010000561.1_pt1 | contig 81787 bp, 79 predicted proteins | sample 5559301 | NCBI WGS metagenome assembly JAABUU01 (sample SAMN10711884, study PRJNA513360) | rock metagenome | isolation source: Antarctica rocks | place: Antarctica: Victoria Land, Richard Nunatak white
TGAAGAGCGGCCTGCATCCAGCGAGGCCCTCATCCAGATTGCTATGTCTGCCCTCATGGTCAGAAGATTAGCACCTGACTAACTTTTTATACAGTCTCTCAACAACCCAGCATTGGCCCGTAGCTGCATCAGTGTCAGCCTCAACCGGCTGTATAACGCAGGTTTTCCCGCCTTGCGCGAACACATCGCAGGTATCGCCAGGAAGCACGGCTTTGAAATGCCGGAAGTGGCTGGTACACCATATGTTCCAAAAGAGGAGCAACACGCGCAGGACGGGGTTGCATTCTAAGCTAAGATAAAGCCGCTACGTCAACAGATGCAGCGGCCTTTTTCTGCCTGAGAGCGGTATCAGCGGGCGGCGGTTCGCCCCGTCTGCCCCAGTGCCGCCAGAGCCTGGGAGACGATGGTCTTGGCGGGCGCGATGCGCGGCCACACGGCCCAGAAGATTCTGCCCTAGATTCAGGAGCAACACCATGAAAACAGTACCAAGACCAATGTTAAAAAAGCCGTTTGTGCCGGTTTTTGTCGCCCTCGCGGCCCTCGCGGGGACTTCGGCCCAGGCCCAAACAGCGGACGGCTCCATTCAGGCCGACGTGTCCCTCGCCAGCAGCAAGACCATCTCCCAAGGAGAGCCGATTGTCCTGAAGTACAAGATCAGCAACGTCTCCGACGCTCAGATAGTCATGGACATCGGGACGGATGGGCCGACGTGGCTCTCACAGAGCCTCAGCGATGCGGCGGGATACACGATCCGAGGCCACGAGGCCATTGACCCGAACAACGCCAACTCCCACCTCGGCCTCTTCAACGGCGGCGAGATCGCCGCCCACAGTAGTTTCACGGATTATGTGGTCGCGAGCCAGTGGTTTCCTGCCCTGGGGCCGGGCAAGTACACCCTGACGGCCCACGTTCAGGTGCCCTACGAGAACGTAACGCACATGATGGTCGAGCGGGATTTCCGTTTCCCTCTCGTCGTCATGCCGTTCGATCCCAAGCGGGTGCAGTCTGCGGCTCAGGCTCTCGCAGTGGCAGCCGCTCAGACCCCTGTGACCGAGGCCGCGAAACGGAAGATGCTGGTGTATGCGTTGTTCTCCATGCCCGAGGCGCAGGCTTCCCGCAGTTGGCGCGGCATCACGTCCGGCCCCGCGAGTTCCCCCGCCCTCCTCTCGGACGCCGTCGAGGACTTGGGGCGACTGCAAACCGCCACGGCCACGGACATCCTGCTGGAGATGCTGACCAACCCGGCCCAGGCCCATGATGCCTATCTCGAATCGAGTATAGCGGGGGCCTTGGCAGGGACATATCGGGATGCAAATGCCCCCCTCAGACAGCACATCCGGGCGCTGTATGCTTCCAAGGGAATGCCGCTGGCTGACATCGTCTGTGTCCCAAGTAAAGCGGGAGGTGGAAACTAGGAGAGGCCGCTGCGTCAACAGATGCAGCGGCCTTTTTCTGCCTGAGAGCGGTATCAGCGGGCGGCGGTTCGCCCCGTCTGCCGCAGCGCGGCAAGCGTCCGCGCGGCGAGGGTGGCGGCGGGAGCCTGCCGCGCCTGGTCGTCGGCGTGGTCGTTGGTGTAGCGGACGGTGCCGCGCGCATCGAGCGCGAAGGCGCGGGGGCAGGCGGCGAGGCGGTAGACTTCTTCGGTCAGGCCCGAGTCGGGGTCGGGCAGCACGCGGGTGTGAGCGAGGTCCAGGCCACTTGCGCGGGCGAAAGCAGACGCCTGGGCTTTATCGCCGGCGAAGACGACGACCGTTTCGACGCGCGCGGGCAGGCGCTTGTCGCGCTGGAGGCGGCCCCAGGACCGGGCGAGATCGGCGCACCAGGGGCAGCCGCAGAAGAAGAACACGGCCAGGGGGCGGCCCCGGTGGGCCGTCAGCGCGAACGGCCTGCCCGCCGTGTCGGGCCAGGTGAACGGCGGGGCGACGTGCCCGGTTCGGGGCGCGGCGGACGCGCCGGGCGGCGTCGCTGGGCTGGGAGCCGCGCGCGGGGCGGCGGGCGAGTCGTCTTGCAATGTCCCCATGACCTCCAGCAGGACGCTGACGGTGGGGCCACCGGCGGCGTGGCCGTAGACCCAGACCATCTTCTGCATCGGGCCGGGCAGCAGGCGGTGCGGGAGGACGCTGACCTGGAGGTCGGCGACGCCGTGGGGGGCGACCGTGACGGGCAGGGCTTGGCCCCCGCCCAAGGCCGCACTGGTGCAGCCGCAGGACGATTCGGTCCGGTCCAGGGTGAGCGGGACCCCGCCGCCGTTTTGCAGGACGAACGTGTGGACGAGCGGCGACTCGTTGGAGAGCCGCCGCGCCCCGAAGTCGTACAGGGCGGTCGCCGGGTCCGCCAGCCGCGTCCCCGGCCCCGCCGCCACCGTCAGTGCGGAGGGCGGGGCGGCGGGCGCGGAGTCGGCAAAGGCGCAGCGGGCGCTGTCCGTCAGCAGGAGGAGACCTAAAAAGCAGGCCGGGAGGCCACCGAAGCGCTGCGTACTCATGGCCGTATTATACACGATGGCGCGTACCAAGGTCCGTGTTGACAATCCCCGGCGGGCGCGGCTATAATAAGCCCAAGTTCCGGGATCGTTCAGCGGTAGGACACCTCACTTTGGCTGAGATAACCAGGGTTCGAATCCTTGTCCCGGAGCCTCCTTTTTTGGCCTGAGTTGAGTTCAACCTTGTTTTCATAGAGTGTTTTCATAGAGTGCAGGTATAATGCCGACATGGACCCAGACTTCTTCCGCGCGGATGACCCCATCACGCTGACGCAGGGCGAATGGCAGGAGCTTGTTTCCTCCATCCAGAATCTGGTCCAGGCCAACAACGCCCTCCTGCAAACGGTCTCCGAGCTGATGGCCCAGCGCAACGAAGCCTTTTCCCAGCATTCTGCCCCGCCCGCCGACCCGTATGACCTGAACACCCTCAACCGCCTCGTGGCCGATTAGCCCCCGCCCCCCGAGAAGCCATCACCGGCAGACCGCGAGAAGAGCCTCCTCCCTTGAACGACACGCAGAAATGGCCCGAGCGCCTTTGGATCGTCCGGCACGGCGAGAGCGCAGGCAACGTCGCCCGCGACCAGGCCGAGGCCGAAGGCCGGGCCGTCATTGACATCCCCATGCGCGACGCCGACGTGCCGCTGTCGGCCCTGGGCGAGCGGCAGGCGCGTGCCGTGGGCCGCTGGTTCGCCCGGCAGCCCGAGGGCGAGCGGCCTACGGTCGTGCTGGCCTCGCCCTACCTGCGCGCCCGGCAGACGGCGGCCCTGCTGCTGGACTCGGCGGGCCTGGCCCGCGAAGACGACACGCTGATCATCGACGAGCGCCTGCGCGAGAAGGAGTTCGGGATTTTGGACCGGCTCACGCGGGCGGGCATCATGGAGCGCTACCCCGACCAGGCCGAGTTCCGGCGGCTGCTGGGCAAGTTCTACCACCGCCCGCCCGGCGGCGAGAGCTGGTGCGACGTCATCCTGCGCCTGCGGTCGGGCGTGGACACCATCGTCCGCGAGCACCGGGGCGAGCGCGTCCTGCTGGTCTGCCATTCGGTCATCGTGCTCTGCCTGCGCTACTTGCTGGAGCGCATGACCGAGGAGCAGATATTGGAGATCGACCGGACCAGCGAGGTCGCCAACTGCTCGGTCACGTCCTACGCCTTTGACGCCGCGCGGGGCCGCAGCGGCAAGCTGCTCCTGCGCGGGTACAACTTCTCCGCCCCGCTGGAAGAGGCGGGCGAGGAAGTCACGACCGAACCCGACGCCCCGGTCGCCCCCAAATAGTCTGTCCTGACACCCTATGAGATCCCCTAAAAGTCCCGCGCCGATCCCCATCACGCCTGCCCTGCTGCGCGGCTGGCCCCTGCCCCGGCACGACAGCAGTGACGACAAAGAAGGCCGGGGGCGCATCTACGTCGTCGGCGGCTCGGCCCAGATTCCCGGTGCGATCCTGCTCGCCGCCCTCGCCTCCCTGCGCGCGGGCGCGGGCCAGCTCAAGATCGCCACCGCCCGGTCCGTGGCCCCCTACGTCGCCGTCGCCGTCCCCGAGGCCTGGGTCGTGCCGCTGGCCGAAACGGCGGGCGGCGGCCTGGACCCTTCGAGCGCGGGCGACATCACCCATGACGCCAACAATGCCGACGCCGTTCTGTTCGGGCCGGGCATGATGGACGCCGGGGCGACCAGCGCCCTGCTCCACGCCTGCCTGCCCCAGATCGGGAAGCCGACACTGGTGCTGGACGCCGCGCCGCTGGCGTGCCTGGGGGATGCCCCAGAACTGCTGCACGGCTTGAAAGAGAACGTCATCGTCACGCCCCACGCGGGCGAAATGGCCTCAGTGCTGGGCCGGGACAAGGCCGAGATCAAGGCCGACCCCCTGGGCGCGGCCCGCGAGGCCGCAGCCCGCCTCAAGGCCGTCGTCGCCATGAAGGGGAGCGAGACGTTCATCGCTGCCCCCGACGGGCGCGTCTACGTCAACCGCTACGGCAGCATCGGCCTGGCGACGTCCGGCTCGGGCGACACGCTGGCGGGCATCATCGCGGGCCTGGCCGCGCGCGGGGCCGACCCCGTCCAGGCCACGGTCTGGGCCGTCACCCTGCACGCACGGGCGGGCGAAGTCTTGGCCCGCCGCGTCGGCCCCTTGGGGTTCCTGGCCCGCGAGCTGCTGGCCGAAATCCCCGCCCTGATGGCGAAGATGGATGGGGGCAAGCCCTAAAGAACCGGCACTTTCAGTGCCGGTTCTTCGAGGCCCCTCGGGAACTCTGCGCCGCGCGCCTTCGTCTTCTACCTTGTCGCCGCGACCGGGCCGCTTGACAGCCGCCCCCCGCGCATTTTCTCTTAACACCCACGGAGGCTCCCGCCCATGCGAACACCCATCACCGCCGCCCTGACCCTCGCCTTCGGCGTGGGCGCTGCCCTGGCCGGCACCCATATCAGCCCTGCCGCCCCGATGCACACGATGAGAAAGCCTGCCGCCAACACGGCCGTCATCGCGCAGGGCAAGTCCCTGGCCGAGAGCAACGGCTGTAACGGCTGCCACGGGGCGAACTACGCCGGCAAGCAGGGCTTCTCGCCCAGCATCCGGTCGACCGGCGTCCTCAAAGAGTACAACGTCAAGACCTTCGAGCGCGTCATGAACACCGGCGTCACCAACGACGGCGGCCACGTCAAGAAGCCGATGCCGGTTTACCATTTCTCGGCCAAGAAGAGTGACCCCCTGTACGCCTTTCTGAAGACCCTCAAGTAGCCCGAGTCGCCGAACAGTCAGTAGAACACACCACACGATGCCGCCGCTGTCCCCCGAATCTCTGCCCGAACTCCAGCTCCGCACCCTCCAGGCCCAGCTGGAGCGGATGCGGGGCATGCACTACGGCTACTACGACCAGTTCTTCCAGGCCGCGCACCTCTTCACGGTGCTGTCGCTGCTGAACCTCGCCCTGGGCCTCACCCACCCGCTGCGGGCGGCGGTCTTCGTGCTGCCGTTTTTCATCGTCTACGCCGGGTTCTTCTGCGCCTACCTCCTGAGCTACAACCTGTTTGCGCGCATCTACGCCACGGCCCTGGAGAAGCGGCTGAACGTCCTGCTCGGCGGCGACTTCCTGGTGGCGCACCGCATGGAAGAGGTGTACCTCTATGCAACGCCTGGACCCAAGTTCGTGGCGATTGACCTGCGCCGGCCCTGGACCTTCATCAGCGCCAGCACCTTCTCGTTCACGGTCGGGGGCGGCCTGATGTACGCCCTGGCCGCCTTCCGCGCCTGGCAGCTTTTGCCCGAGTTCGCCCCCCGCTACGCCCCCCTCCACGCCTACTGGCCCCTGCTCATTGCCTGGACGCTGGGGCACCTGGCTTACCTCGTGTGGTTCTTCGTCGGCGGCAAGCCCGAGCGCGACATCGCCGCCATCGTCAACGCGGCCTACCCGGAAGCCGCTTAAGTCACGTTGTGGTCGTGCTGACGGCGGCGGCCACGTCTTCCCCCGCCCCCGTCGCAGCCACGGGCCGAATCCAACTGAAGCCCCTCGGCTCGCCTCTTGCGACTGCCCGCCACGTCTTCAGAATGTCTTTGGCATCGGCTCTCACAGAAGCGCTGCGATCTGATCGGGAGATTTTCCGCAGGGTTTTCAGTATGTTCTTGTGCGCGTCACCCTCCGCGGGAAGTTTGTCTAATATGTTGTCCAGCCCCATGATGCTGAGTTCCCTCCCCACTCGGTATCTGGCACCCTGAGCGGTTCTGATCAGCAGCGGCATCGCCTCTTCCCCGTCCCAGTGCTCGCCTAACATGTCCGCCGCCATCCACGCGGCACGGGCCGTCTCGCGGGGAACGGCCATCAGATAGTCCTCCACGAGCCGTAAGACCTCCTTGGTCAAGGAGGACGCATCGGGCATCTCCTGCGTTCAAGATAAGTAAACAAACAGCGTACAATGGACCTCATAGTGATCCTTGGTCAAACGCCTGTTCAGCAGGTCGGCGATTGCCCCGAGCGACAGGGGCAAAAGCGCGACGATGGCCCTCACCGCCGCTATCCGGGCAAGCCGAGTTCTACTGGATTCCTTGCCGCTCAAGGCGGGGACGCATACGGCAAGAACAGCCGCCTTTTGCTGGGCATCAAGCGGACTCATCTTTGCCATGACCTCGGGATAATCCGCCCGCAGAATGTCCTCGCCGATGCTGTCGTTCAGGAAAGCGATGACGCTCTTTGCTTCCATTGTTTCTTGAAGGGTATGGTTGATCATAGCTGAGTCTCCTGCGTGAGCCAGGCTTGAGCAGACAGGCGTTTATCAGCGCTTGCAGAGCGAACAGTCCGACTCGCCCGCTCCGCAAGTACCCCTGCCTCCCCCTAGTCCTTGTACGGGTCCACCTCGTTCTCGCCGGCCATGGCGACGCCCAGTGGCGTCAGCGTGTGCAGGACGCGCACCGATTCGGCGTGGAAGGCCAGCACGTCGGGCAGGCGCTTGTAGCAGTGCGGCGACTCGTCCGTGCCCGCCCCGCGCAGCTCGACGTGCTTCTCGCGCAGCCACGTGTGCATCATCTCGCGCGAGACCTGGCCGGGCGCGATGACCTGGCCGGTCTTGCGGTTGATCTTGCCCCGCGCCTGCGTCCGGCTCATCACCCGGCCCGCGCCGTGGACGGTGGAGTAGAGCGCGTCGCGGCCCTGGGCCGACTCGACGCCCTCCAAGATCACCGATACGTCGCCCATCGAGCCGCCCACGAACCCCTTCTGGCCGGGGAAGGCGGGCGTCGCCCCCTTGCGGACCACCCACAGGTCGCGCCCGTTGTGCCGCTCCTGCCAGGCGAAGTTGTGGTGGTTGTGGATCTCCTCCACGATGTCCGCGCCCAGCATCCGGGCGACCTCGGCGCAGACCCAGTCCCGGCCCGCGTAGGCGTAGCGCCCGGCCAGCGCCATGCAGGCGAGGTAATCCTCGCCTAATGGCGAGTCGGCGGCGATGACCAGCGGGTCCACGTCCATGCCGTCCTTGGCCCCACCCGCCTCCAGAAAGAAGGTCGCCGTCTTGTGGCCCAGGCCACGCGAGCCGAAGTGCGCCCCGACCCAGACCCGGTCCTGCTCGTCGGCGAAGACGTCCACGTAGTGGTTGCCGCTGCCGATGGTGCCGAGCTGGTTCTGGGCCATCTGCTTCAGGGGCCGGACGGCTCTGATCTTCCAGGCCTCGTCGTCAAAGAGCGCGTGGTCCACGCGCGTTTCGTTGCTGCGCCCTACGCCGAACGACAGTCCGCGCCAGACGTCGTCCATGACCTCCTTGATCAGCGGGCGCACCTCGGACGCGGGCAGGTCCAGACGCACCGCCTTGTTCCCGCAGTTGTGGACGACGATGCCCTCGGCAAAGAAGCAATGCGCCGAGTCACCCGTGGCGATGTCATAGACCGGCTCAGTTCCCGCTTCGGTGATGGACCGAACCGGGACCCAGCAGACTTCCCCCTCGGCGTCGGGCGCGAACGTCGCCCCGCGCTCGCGGCGCAGGATGCCCCGTTCGTCGTACATCGCGTGATGGACAAACCCGCGCGTGACGCCATGTTCAGCCGAGACCCGGCCGAGGATGTCCTTCCAGTACACCCCCTCCGCCCGGAGACGTACCGCCTGGTGACGCGCCGCCTCGCGGTTCTCCAGATGCGCCAGGCGCTGCCACACGATGCTGGCGACTTTGGCGGCCTGTTCCCGCTTTTTGTGGGCGTAGCAGAAGCCGATCTCCTCGAAGTAGCGCACCTGCTCCCGCGCGCCGCCGACGATTTGCAGCACGAAGTCACGCCGCGCCCCGCGCTGCGGCCCGCTCGGGGCGATGCTGACGTCGAAGCAGAGCGACGCAAGCAGACGCCCGATGAAGCGCAGCGCGTTGTCGTTCTCGCCCGACTGCTTGATCGCCAGGTTCGGGATGTCCCTCTTCTGCGGGCGCGGCGTTGAGCACTCCGCGCTGCCGAAGGCGGACAGGAACTGCGCGCGGACCCAGGCGGGCAGGGCGAACAGCCAGGGCATCGGGTCCTCATCCCAAGCCTTGCGGCCGACCGGGGCACCCAGCAGCGCGAACAGCGCCTTGAGCTGAAGCGAGCCGACCCGGACATGAATCTCGTCCAGGCAGCCCGGCTTGCGGGGCCGGGTGTAGACGCGGGCGGTGTAGCCCAGCGTGGCGAAGTCCCGGACCATCGCAGCGGCATCCGTGGCGTCGGTCGTGTAGACGCCGACGCTGCCTCCAACGCCCGTGATGTGCCCGTCGCCGCAGACGACGCCGAGCAGACGCGCTAGGGCCGCCAGCCGGGCGTCATTCTGGAACAGCAGCAGGGCTTGGTCGATCATTTCCCCGCAAATGTCACCCGCCCGCGTCGGCCGGGGTGTGGCCCGCTCGTAGGGCAGGCCCGTATGAACGGGGCAGGCGACTTGATCGCCGGGCGACAGCGCGCTCAGGGGCTTCCAGCCGCCCGGCGTCCGAATCCGGTGGTCCGCCGTCGCCGTGAGCCGGCGCTTATTGGCGAGTTCCAGGCACAAGACGGGCTTGACACCTGTGCTGATATGGCCTGTGTGCTCTTCCACGGACCGGACAGCATTGCCATCCCAGCAGGCCAGCCCGGCCTCGCGCGTCACGGCCTCGACCGGCAGCGTGTAGCCGTCCATCGTCGTCACGCGGCTGCCCCCGGCGATGCAGGCGATGTCGAAGCCCACCCCGGAGGGGCTGATATGGCCCTCGTAGGCGACGACGCCGCCGATGGGCACGGCGTAGCCCTTGTGGCCGTCGGCGCACAGGACGGCCCCGCGCACCGACTCTTCCGACGCGCTGCGCCGGATCTGGGTCAGCGTCGACTCCTCGTGGTCGCCGATGATCTTGATGTCTTCTGCTTCCATTGTCTTCTCCTCCGATCCTGATGCCGATTAGAAGTCGGCCTCTCGATCCCTGGATGCCCCGCAGCTCGTCTCGGACCGTGTCCGGGAGGTGCGGGAGCATGCCGTCGAATGAACTTCCAGTTCCAGCGCGTCGTGCCTCTCGTCGTCAAGTCGGTTGGGTGGGATTCGAACCCACACCCGATGAAGGAGCGGTTTTACAGACCGCCGCAGCAAACCGTATCTGCCTCCAACCGTCGTCTGTCTTGCAAAAGTTGCGTTTTCCTAGCGTCCAAACGCAGGGCAAAGAAAAAGGCCCCTGGCTTTGCGCCGGGGGCCGATTGCATTCTCGTGTGTCTGTTGTCTAACGGTGCTTGGGGCACCTACAGGCTGGGCAGAGGGAGGAGGCAATCGGCGGCGCGGGATAGCGGGGGGATCGACCCTGACCCAGGCGCGGCAGGACGGCGGACGCCTGAAACCGTTCGGTCCGGGCGTCTCGGGCGGTCAGAAATAAATTGTTCGTCTGCTTGGTCATGGTCGTGGGGATTATCTTAGCATAGCGGCGCGCGGGTTGTCAAGGGTCACGCCAGAATCTTGGAGGCAGAAACTCTGGGCCTGCGGTACAATGGAGGCGTGATACCCAACCCTTTTCGCCGCGCCATCCGCGCCGCGCTGCTCCTGTGTGCGATGGCTCCTCTCGGCCTGCCCGCGCGGGCCGCGCCGCGCCCGCTGACATTGGCCGACGTGCTCGCCCGGCACCGGCGGGCGGCGGAGTCGCCCGCGGCCCGCGCCGACAAGGGCGCGCACGAGATCGTCTACGACGTCAGTGCGGGCGGGCTGTCCGGCACGATGACCGCCTACGAGGTCCCGCCGCACCGCTCGCGCTCCGAGGTCGCGCTGGGGCCGCTGGCGATCACGACCGGCAACGACGGGCACGTGAGGTGGGAGCAGGACGGCACGGGGAACGTCCGCATCCTCGGCGGCGAGGAGCTGTCCGAGCAGAAGGCCGATACGGGGTTCTCGCTGGAAAGCTATGACCCCTTCAAGGGCGGCAGGCACGGCAAGGGGGACACGTCGGCGGTCTCGCTGCGCCCCAAGCGGGACAAAGCCACGGGCGACTACGTGCTGGACGTGCGCCCGCGCGGCGGCACGGAGCAAACCGTCTATCTGGACCCCCGGACTTTTTTGGTCCGCAAGTACGTCGAGCGCAAGGGCGGCATTGCCGCGACCATCACCATCCTCGGCTACCAGACGAAGTTCGGGGCGCAGATACCCAGCCGCCTCCTGATGGAGTACGCCGGGGTGCCGCTCGTCATGGAGGTCACGCTGAAGCAGGCGACGCGGCTGGCAAGCATCCCCGCCTCGCTGTTCACGCCGCCCAAGCCGCCCCGCGACTGGGCGTTTCTGACGTCCGCTCAGACGCCGAGCACGGCCCACGAGGCCTCCATCCCCTTTACAACCGAAGACAACGAAATCACGCTCCACGTCACGGTCAACGGCCACCCCCTGCGGCTGCTGCTGGACAGCGGCGCGGGCGGCAGCTTCGTCACCGGCCAGGCCGCGCAGGCGGCGGGACTGACGACGGCGGGCAGTCTGCCCTCACTCGGCTACGGCGGGACGTCGCTGACCGGCCTTGCCGCCGAGGCGACCGTGGAGATCGGCGGCGCGGTCCGGCTGTCACGCGAGACTCTGCACGTCATCCGGGACCCGAACGTCGCCAAGCTTTTGAGCGACCGCGCCCAGGTGGATGGCGCGCTGGGCTACGAGGTCTTTAGCCGCTTCACCGTGCGGATCGACTACGCGCGCAGGCTGGTCACGCTCTCTGACCCCGATATGACATCGCCCCCCGCCGCGCCCGGCTCTGTCTCGCTGCCGCTCAAGCTGGAAGCGCGCGTCCCGACGGTGCAGGCGTCCGTGGACGGACGCGCGCCGGCCCGGTTTTTAGTGGACACGGGCGACGCGGGCGGGCTGAACCTGTACGCGCAGTACGCCCGGTCGAGCGGCCTGCTGCCCCGCCCCGATGACCCGCGCGCCCAAACGCGGGCGGGCATCGGCGTCGGCGGCGTCCTGACCGAGACGATCACGCCCGGCCACACGCTGGCCCTGGGCACGGCGGGGCGGGGCAAGACGACGGTGCGCGACGTGTCGCTGGCGACCAGCACGGGGCCGGGCATTTCGCGCCTCTCGGCCCGCGCGGGCGGCATCGGCAACCTGGTTTTGGGCCGGTTCGTCGCCACTTTCGATTACGCCCGGAGTCGGCTGACGCTGACGGAATCTAACCCCCCGGCCCCCCAAGCACAGGCAACCCGGAGGGTCCCTAAGAAGGAAGGGGGAGCCAGAGGGGCCAGTCTGCCGTCCTCACGCTTCCTTCCTAGGGAGGGGTATGCCCCGGAGGGCATTACTTCGTATCTGGCGCTTGCGCCGGGGGTAGGTTCCGAGGGCCTTTCTGCTGCCCGCTTCTTCCTTGCCGCCGATACCGACATCCCCGCCCCCGATGCCGCGCCGTTGACGCTGGCCGGGCTGCTCCAGCGGCACCTCGCGGCCCTGGGCGGGGAGGCGGCAATCACGGCTATCAAAAACACCCGAGTCACCGCCGCGGTCACGACCGGCGGTATCCACGGGACGATCACAACCATCTACGCCGCGCCGGACAAAGAGTTCGAGGAAGACAAGCTCGGCATCCTGGACATCACGCAGGGCTACGACGGCAAAGCCGCCTGGCAGTCCGACACCAACGGCAACGTCCGCCCGCTGGCCGGCGAAGAGTTGAAAGACCTGCGCGTCCAGCTTTTCTTTGACACCAACTCCTACGTCCTGCCAGGCCGCATCAAGGGGACGCTGACGTTGAGGCCGGGGGCGGAGCCGGGAACAGGGAATTACATCGTGGACGCCCTGCCCGAGGGCGGCAAGAAGAGTACGCTGTTCTTCGACCCGCACACGTTCCTGATCGTCAAAGAGCAGCACCTGGACGACGACATCCAGGTCACGACCCGCTACGGCGACTACCGGACGGTGGACGGCGCGCGCTTCCCGTTCACCACGGCGACCACCAACGGCACGGCCCGCTACGATATCATCGGGGTCGTCACGCGCGTCGAGAACAACGTCGCCCTGCCCCCCGGCCTGTTCGCGCCGCCGACGGGCGGCAGGAAGTTCGGCTTCGCCCGGCCCGGACAGACCAGCGCGACCGTGCCGTTCGAGCTGGATGGAGGCCAGATCGCCTTGAGCGTGCGGCTCAACGGCCAGCCCGCGCGCGTCTTTCTGGACAGCGGGGCCAGCGGCATCGCCCTCGCCCAGGCCACGGCCACGCGGCTGGGGCTGAAGAGCAGCGGCTTTCTGGAGGCGCGCGGCTACGGCGGATCGACCGACCTGCACCCGATCCTGGTCCGCAAGTTTGAGGTGCCTGGTGCCGTCACGATCACCGACGCCGCGGCCATCGCCATCGACCTGCCGGACACGCTCAACGCGTTCTTCAGCCGCCCCGTGGATGGCTTCGTCGGCTATGACCTGCTCGCCCACTACGTCGTCCGCGTGGACTACCCGCGCCGGACCCTGACCTTCACCGCGCCGGACGCCTTCCGGCCCGCCGCAGGTGACGGCACGGCCCTGCCGCTGCAACTGGACAACGACATCCCCTCGGTCGAGGCCAGCGTTGACGCCCTGCCGCCCGCGCGCTTCCTGCTGGACACCGGCGATGAGGCGGCCCTGCGGCTTTACAGCCCCTTCGCCGCCTCGTCCGGCCTGGACAAAAAGTACCCGCGCGGCGCGCTGACGGCCGGCGGCGGCATCGGCGGCGAATCCCGGTCGCGCGTGACCAAGATCGGATCGTTCTCCGTGGCCGGCCTGACCTTGAAGCAAATCCCGACCGACTTCTCCCTGGACCCCAAGGGCGGGGCGTCTCTGGTGACCGCCGGGGCGCTCGGCTCGCGGCTCTTGTCGCGCTTCGTCGTCACCTTCGACTACCCTCATGGCCGCGTCTTCTTCGCCCCCGCGAACGGTGCCCGCGCGGCCTTCAATACGTGGACTTCCGGCCTGACGCTGATGGCGGCCCGCGACCCGCTGGGCCGCTCCCGCGTCGTCGTCGCCCAGATCCAGCCGCGCGCGCCGGCCCTGCGCGCGGGCCTGAGCGCGTTCGACGAGGTGCTGGCAATCGACGGCCACCGCCTATCCCTCCTGGGGCTGGACGGCGCGCGCCGCCTGCTCCTCCCCCGGCCCGGCGCGCGCAGCCACGTCCTGCTGGTCCAATCCACCATCGGTACCCCTCGCCGCATCACCGTCGCCCTCTTCGACCCCCTGCGCTGACACTTCCATACGGAGGCGGCTTCAAAGCGGCAAGAGGAATATGCAGAGGCCGTGCCGAAGCATAGGCTGTAGATCGAGCGCTAACAAACGAAGGGCACGGATATGAAGCGTATCAAAGTCCAGGGAATGCGGCGTAAATCGATCACTCTTGGCATGGTCATGTTGACGGCGGGCGTGTGCCTCGCCCCAGTGAATGCCCCCGCCGCGCCGCCAGCCAAAGCACATATCTCATCGCCTCGCTACCTCCCGGACACATGCTCTGGCTTCCCGATCTCACGTGTGCTGTGGATCTCGCCCACGCAGTTCATCAAGTTACCACGGACCGGCGGGGGGGTTACTCCGATCCTCTCGGCAACGGACATCTTCACCGGCGCGCAGACACCACTGGACGAAATTAGTGCAGGCATCCGCAAGGCATGGATATCCGGTGTGGACTGCGCGAAACCCCCTGCCCCTGGCTATAGCAATCCCCTTCCTTTTGATCTTTACGCCATGCAAGTGTCACCCAACGAGCGTTGGCTCCTTTGGCAGTCACACTCTCAGGGCCAGCCGACGTGGGTAGCCATGACACCGGACGGCACGGAGCGCCGGGAGTGGCCCCGGCACAGCCACGATGGCGGCATCGACAGCAGGGTCGGGTGGATGCGGGACAGTACGCATTTCATGGAAGTCAGCGAAGAGGCATCGGAAGGGGCTTGGAGCATCCGTGCCTACGTCTTTAGTTTGGAGACAGCCTCGGTGCAGGAGTTCCCGGTGGAGCTGCCGCAATCGAGGTCTCAGCTCTCCGCTTACCCGAACTCATTCGAGATATTCTGCTTCCCGGAGTCCGATGTGCTTTTTACCGGAGACGGTCGAGGATGGATAACGGGCACCGACAACAGGCGGTATGAGATTGTTCCGGGGCCGCAAATGTGGAGCCTGCGCGAGGCCAACCTGTTGACAGCAGCTACCCCGTTAAGCGGCGGCTCGGCTGCGGACCCCTCGCTCTCACCCAGCGGCAACTGGATCGTTTGGCGCGACAATCGGGACGGTAAAGCCGCGCGGACACGGATCAACGTCAGCCGTCCAGACGGAAGCCAAATGCAAACGGTCTACAGTGAGAGAGGCTTCCTCCCGGTCGGATCATCCGCTTCCCCTCAGTGGACGCCCGATGAGCGCGGCGTCACCTTTTACAGGAATGGCGAAGACATGAGAGGCGAGAACGAAGTCAACAGTGTTACTGAAGAAGGGGACAACGATTCGGTATCGGCAGTTCCGGAATCTCTTAGGCAATTTATACGCCTCATCAGACCTACGGTAGAGAAGGCAGCACCGGCGGTTATTCTCCCGTCACAAAACAAAAACCTTAAAAAACCGTCGACATTGAGCCACTATCAAGAAGGGATTTACCTGATCTCAGTGGCGCAGAGCGAGGTTTGCTTACCCCAACTCGCCAGCCGGGGCATGAAAAGGGGCTTGTTCCCGACTACCACTACGGGGACGCGCGAGACGCTGCTGGCGAAGAACGTATTCCACTAACCTGCCGAGGTTCCCCGGTTCGCGCCTACAGACCACGCCTCACCCCTCGGCCACGCAGCGCGCCAGGAAGACGGCGAGCAGCACTTCTTCAGGCGTGACTTCTTCCCCGGTGCGGTCGGCCAAGGCGAGCAGGATGCCGCGCGCGGGCGGGCGGGAAGCGGGTGGGAGCAGACGCGCAAGCCGGGCCAGGCGGCGCAGGCAGGCGGCTCCGCCGCCCAGCGTGTAGGCCGCCAGCGCCCGCTTCGCCAGGACCGAGACGCGCGCGGCGTGCGAGTCTTTCGCCTGGGCGGCCTTCGCCCGGAAGCGGCGCTGGAGGTTCAGGAGAATCTTGCCGACGGTCTCATCCCGCGCATACGAGTCCAGGGCCAGGTACGGGTAGAACGCATCGCGTCCGCCGCCGATGCTGCCCAGCGCGTTGAGAATCTCGCGCCGGACGGTCGGCGACTCGGTCCGGCCCAGGGCGGCCAGCAGGGGCGGGGCGGCGGACGGGTCGGCCAGCCGGCCCAGGGCGTCGGCGAGGACAGCCAGGCCTGCGGGTTCCCTCTCGGCTTCGAGCTGCGCGATCAGGGCGGGGAGGCTTGCGGGGTCCTCGCGCTCGGCCAGGGCGCGGACGGCGGCGGTGCGGACGGCGGCATCGGGGCCGGGCAGGAGGTCGGTCAAGACGGCCACGGCGCGCGGGTCGGGCAGCCGACCGAGCGCCTCCAGGGCGGCGAGCCGGCGCGCGGGCGGGCCGAGCTGGGCGGCGGCGGCCAGGGCGGGCAGGGCCGCACGGTCGCCGATCTTGCCCAGGGCCGTCGCCGCCGCGCCCTCGATGCCCGAGTCCGGGTCGGCCAACTTGCGGACCAAGGGGGCCGTCGCGCGCGGGTCACGGATCTCGCCCAGTGCGGCCGCAGACCCCTCGCGGACGGAGAGCGAGACGTCGTCCAACGCACGGACCAGTTCTTCGACGGCCATCGGCGTTTTTAGCCGCCCCAGCTCCCCCGCCGCCCGCGTCCGCTCCTGCGCGCTGCCCGCCCGCGACAGCTTCTGGATGTTGGTGAACGACCCGACAGGCTTGGACGCCTTGAGCTGGCGCAGCACGTACCCCGCGCGGCGGCTGCCGGCCTCCTCGATAGGCTCAACCAGAAGCAGGGCCACGCCGCGCAGGACGGCAGACAGCACGAACACGACGTGGTAGTTCATCCGCACCAGCCCGTGGGCCGGGAAGTGGGTGTGGGCCAGGCCGACCATGAGTGCGCCGCCCGCGACCGGGGCCAGGCCGCCGGCAAGGCCGGACACGGCGGCGATGGCGCTGACATAGGCCGTGCGCTTCTCCGAGGGGGCGGACCCAATCACCAGGTTGAACTGCGTCAACCCGACGCCCGCCCAGCCCAGGCCGGCCAGGGCGTTCAGGGCGATGATGTCGAGCTTCGTCAGCGACACGCGCAGGTGGTGGGCCGGACCGTACCCCCACAGGCCGCTGATGCCGTCCGGTGCGGCGAGGTTCCACATCAGGGGCGGCAGCAGCACCAGCCCGCAGCAGATCATCAAGACCGGCTTGTTGCCGTACTTGTCCGCCAGATACCCCCACAGCGGCATCGAACCCAGCGACGCCAGCGTGGACACCGCGCCCAGGAGCTGGAAGGCGGTGTAGCCCAGCTTCAGGTATTCGAGCTGGTAGACTGTGAAGAACGGCCCGGCCACGCCCTGCGCGACCACCATGACCACGCAGTAGAGCAGCAGCCGCCGGAAGTTCGGGTCCGCGAACGGCGCTTGATAGTAGGCCAGCGCGCTTTGGCGCGGCCCGTCCGCGTCGGGCACGGCCCGTGGCACGTCCGGGCTGCGCCGGCCCAGTCCGAGCGAGATAGCCGCGAAGACCGTCGCCGTTCCGAAGATTGCGGCAAAGGCCAGCGGCTGGCCCCAGCGGGCGCTCTTCGTGGCCGCGTCCAAAAAGAATCCGCCGGCGAGGGGGACGGCCGTGCCGACCCAGCCGGCGTACATGTTGCGCCGCCCGAAGTAGCGGCCCCGGTTGTCCTCGGGCACCAGGTCGGTGATCCAGGCCGTCCACAGCGGGGCCGAGACGTTGGCGCACAATGCAGAAAGCAGCATCAGGGCGAGGAACGCCCCGACCCAGAGGGGGCGCGGCAGCGCGAACGGGATGAGCAGCATCGGCACCCAAAGCAGGCGACCGGCGAACGAGAACCCCAGCGCCAGCGGCTTGCGCCGCCCGTAGCGCTGGGCCAGGAACGACGAGACGAGCTGGACCAGGCCGGCGAAGGCCGGGATGCCGCCCAGTGCGCCGATCCAGAAGGCGCTGCACCCCAGGAAAAGCGCGAAGCCGGTCTGGAACGCCCCGGTCGTCAGCGCCCCGTTGGCGGAGGCGATGCACCCCTCGGCGGTCCACAGGCGCAGCGCCTGGCGGATTTGCAGCCGGGACAGGCCGGGTGGGGGGGAGACTTCTGGCTGAGGCGCGTTTTCTTCAGGCACGGCCTCCTATACGCCTTCGCCCGGCGTATTCCTGCCTTTACCACTTCTGAGCTTACCCGGCAACGAGGTCTTGCAGGCGCTTGACGTTGACTTCGTGCATGGTCTCGCTGTCGGGCGTCTCCACGATGACGGGCAGGTCGGCCAGGCGCGTGTCGTTGACCAGCAATCGGAACGCTTCCAGCCCGATCTCGCCCTCGCCGATGTGGGCGTGCCGGTCCGCGTGGCTGCCCAGGCCCTTCTGCGAATCGTTGGCGTGGACCACCTGAAGGCGGCTCAGGCCGACCACGCGGTCGAACTCCGCCATCGTAGCGTCATACGTCTCCCGAGTGCGGATGTCGTAGCCGGCGACGAAGACGTGGCACGTATCCAGACAGACGACCAGCCGGGCGGGGTCTTTGACGCCGTTGACGATGCGCGCGATCTCCTCGAAGCGCCCCCCCAGATACGTCCCCTGCCCCGCCGTCGTCTCAATGGCGACCCGCACCCGCACCCCCGCCGTTTCCGCGTGTATCAAATCCAGGCTCTCGATCAGCCGCGCGATGCCCACGTCCGCCCCGGCTCCGAGGTGCGCGCCGGGGTGCGAAACCAAGAAGTCGATCCCCAGCGCCTCGGCCCGCTCGATCTCGGCGCGGAAGGCCGCCCGCGATTTCGCCAGCGTCTCGCCCCCCGGCTCGGCGGCCAGGTTGATCAGATACGAGTCGTGCGCCACCGTCTTGGTGATGCCCGCCTCGGCCACCGCCGCCCTGAACTTCTCCGCCACTTCCGGCGTGATCGCGGGCGCGCGCCACTGCCGGGGCGAGGCCGTGAACACCTGCACCGACCGGCACCCAATGGCCTTACCGTCCAAAATCGCGTTGTGCGGCCCGCCCGCCGTCGGCATGTGCGCGCCGAGCAGGGGCTTGAGGAGAGATGGAACGGGCGTTTCGATGGCTTCGCCTAAAAGTGGTTCGGGATGTGTCATGCGCGTATTCGCTTTGGATCGCAGTTAGGGACTTTCAATCCGCCCTGTCTCGATTTGACCAACCAGATCTATCGCGTCACGCAGAGGCCAGCCAAGCGTCTCGCGGACGATTCGGATGGCGGAGAGCGTCCGACCGGCCTTTGCCTCAGCGGCAATCGGCTCCAACAGGAACGGCGGCAAGCGGTAGGCTCGCGCCCTCATCAGACAGCTCTCGCACACATTGCCGTGGGGGATGGTCTTGGAGCAACAAACATTCTGCCCGCACTCGGCACAGAGGTACTCATCGTACCGCGCCCGGCACCCCGGACACAAGACACTACCCGCCGCCGAAGACGAACCGGGTTTGCCACAGAACCAGCAATCGTTGACGTTCCTCAATGTCCTGCCGCCATTCCCGGCCCGCTGCGCTCGAACAGCTCCTTGTAACCGATGTGAAGCCTGAGGGAGCCAGGCTGGAAATAGGCAGGCCCGCCGCCGCGAAGCTTTTTCATCTTCTTGCGCTTCCTGCCTAAAACGCCTTTGCTCTCGTGATACCCGTAGCGGCGTTTGCACCAGGAACGACCATATTCTTCTTGAACGAGTTTGCGTAGCTGACACAAGGCTTGGTCTATGTCTTGACCTTCACCCACTTCTACTTGTACTGACAATGGAAAGCGTCTTAGCGGCTGACGCAACGCCGTTCTAGTTTCCAGCAAATGTCTCAGCGAGACAGTCACGGCTCGGCCTGCTCCCCGGTGTCCAGAGCGGCCAGCAAATGCGGTAGCTTGTCGGTACGGCCTCCCGGCTGAACTGTGCCGGTGGGGCGCAAGGCGGTTTGCATCGCTCAGTCGCCCTTCTGCTGGACTTGGGACAGCCCTTTGCTCATGTCCAGCATCCGCTGCACGGGCTTGAGGGCACGGACGCGGGTGCTTTCGTCCATCACAATCTCCGGGCGGCGGTCGCGCATGCACAGGTACAGCTTCTCTAGGGTGTTCAGCCGCATATAGGGGCAGCTCGCGCAGTCGCAGCCGGAGTTCGGCGGGGAGCACAGGAACTCGGCGTCGGGCCGGCTTTGGCGCATCTGGTGCAAGATGCCGACTTCGGTGGCGACGATGAACTGCTTCTGCTCGGGGTGCGTCCCGACGTACTTCAAGAGCGCCAGGGTCGAGCCGATGAAGTCCGCCTGGTCCAGCACGGCCTCCTCGCACTCGGGGTGGGCGATCAGCGATGCCTGGGGGTATTGGGCGCGCAGGCCGGCGAGCTTGCGGGCGCTGAACTGCTCGTGGACGATGCAGAAGCCGGGCCACAGGACCATCGCGCGCCCGGTCTGCTTTTCCACCCAGCGGCCCAAGTGCCGGTCGGGGCCGAAGACGATGGGCGTCTCGGGCGGGAGCTGGGCGACGATGGCGGCGGCGTTCGACGACGTCACGATGATGTCCGACAGGGCCTTGACAGCCGCCGAGGAGTTGATGTAGTTGATGACCGTGTGGCCGGGGTACTGCTTCAGCCACTCGCCGTACTCGTCGGCGGGGCAGCGGTCGGCCAGCGAGCAGCCGGCGTCCAGGTCGGGCAGCAATACCAGCTTGGCGGGGTTCAGAATCTTGGCGGTCTCGGCCATGAAGTGGACTCCGCAGAAGACGATCACGTCGGCATCGGTAGCGGCGGCGGCTTGGGCCAGGGCAAGGCTGTCGCCCACATGGTCGGCCAGGTCCTGGATGTCCGCGTCCTGGTAGTAGTGGGCGAGGATGACGGCGTTCATCTCGCGCTTCAGGCGCGTGATCTCGGCCTCCAAGTCCAGCGTCGGGTCGAGCGCACGGACGCGCAGCGAGAGGTCATTTTCCTGCCCGCGGTTCTCCTGCGTCGGGGTGCGCGGGGTCTGTGCTTGTGTCAGGGTTTGCATAGGGGGAGTATACCCAACCTGGGCGTTGGGAGAGGTGCAGTGTGAGGCCCGGCGCGGGGCATCCGGCACTGGAAGCCCTCCGGGTCCGCCAGTGCGGGCCGGGCTACTCAAATACAAGAAAAGCCCCTCCGGGGCTGAGAGTTCTTCAGTCCCGGAGGGACTTCCTCCGGGTAGACCGGCCCGCACTGGCGGACCCGGAGGGCTTCCAGTGCCGGGCCTCCCCCCTAGCCCACTTCCAGCGAGAAGTCCACCTCGAACGTCCGCCGCCAGGGCAGGCGGACGCTGCCGGGTGTCAGCGCCAGGCCTTCGCCGACGCCGCGCGCCCGGAGCGCGGCCAGATGCGCCCCCAAGTGCGCCTCGATGAAGGCGCAGAGGGCGTCCTGCTCGCCCGCGCTGTCCGGGTCCGGCTCGGGACGGCCCCACAGACGCCCCGCCTCGGCCCGCGCCTCGCGCCGGACGACACTCTGATAGCCCCAGTCTTCCAAAAAACGGTGGGCAAGAAACGCGCGCTGTGCCGAAGCCCGCGCCGGGTCGTCCCCGACAAGCCCCGCGCACACGGCCTGTGCGATGACCACGCCCAGCGTGTTGCCCGCCGTGTTCCACGCCCCGTAGGCGGCCAGGCGGCCAGGCGCGAGGGGGCAGCCGGGGGCCAAAAGCATCTCGGCCAGCAGCGGGTCGGCCCCATTCGGGTAAGCGACATCGGCCAGCGCGATGGGGACGCCACGTGCCTGCAAGCCGCCCAGATGCGCCAGGAACACCTCATAGTCCGAGGTCCGTGTGACCCGATCCTCGGCCAGGTACGCGGGCCGGTAGTCGGTGCGGCGCGGGGAGGGCGTGGCAACGCCCAGCACGAAGTCGCAGGCGTCCCCATCAGCCGCGACGACCCCGCCGCAGGCGGCGATCTGGCCTTCCACGGTCTCGCGCACGGGCCGGTCCTCGTAGGGGGCGACCAAGGCGGCATCGCCGGGGGTGCTGTAGACGATGCCGACGCGCGGGGCGTAGCCGGCCCGCTCCGTCAGCAGTTTGGCGAGCAAGGCCGAGCCGACCTCGTCCGCGCCGGGGTGCATCAGGACGCGGCCCGCGACTGACGGACCGAGCAGCCCGGCCCAGCCGCGCAGCCAGTCCCGCTCCCACGTGGGGAAGCCGAAAGGGCTGGTGTCGTCTGAGGTCAGCCGCAGGGCCGTCACCTGCCCGCGCACGGCCATGTCCAGCAGGCCCAAATTGACCGTGTGGTTTCGCAGGCGGCGCGTCAGCCAGTCGGCTTTCAGGTCGGGTGGCAGCGTGGCATCCAGCCGCACCAGAGTTTCGGCGTCTTCCAGTGCCCCGCGCTCGGCCTGATGGGTCAGCCGGGCGTACTGGGAGAACCGAGTCCCCCAGGTCGCCCAGTACGCGGGTTCTTCCACGGCGTCGTCGGCGTTGGCGACACGGGTGATCAGTGAAAAGGCGTGGACGGGGCAGGCAGGATTGATCTCGGCCAGCAGCCGCAGGCGGGCCAGCACGTCGGCGGCGCTGTCCAGGGAGATACGGGCATTAATCAGATTGCCGAAGCCCAAGAAGTCGCACGAGACGATGGCGGCGTCGGCCCGATCTGCCACCTCGCGCAGCCAGGCGGCGACGGCGGCCAGATCGGCGGGCACACGCCCCGCGCCGCGCATCTCAGGAGGCGGCAACAGCACGTCCGCACCGCCGATGGCCCCGAGCATCTGCGGGTAGCGCGTGTTGACGGGCCGCTCGTCGAGCGGCAGCAGGGCAAGGATGAGGTTGGGCATAGTGGTGACATGGCGGGCGAGGCGGAACGAGGGGTCGGTCGAGCGGTTCTCAGCCTGCCGTGGAAGGCCCCATCGCGAGACACGCCGCGCCGACGAGGGCAGCATCCGCCCCGAGCGCGGCAGTAACGATGGGGCACTGAGCGGGTCCGAGCAGCGCGTATTGTTTCAGGATGCGCCGGGCCGGGTCCAGCAGGGAGTCGCTCAAGGCCGCCAGGCCGCCGCCGATGACGATCAAATCGGGGTCGAGCGCGCTGGCGAGGCTCGCCAGGCCGAAGCCCAGGCACTCCCCCGTGCGGCGGACGGCACGGGCGGCGGGGCCATGGGCATCGAGCGCGGCCTCGGCGGCGACGGCTTCGGCCATCTTCTCGGGCACCGAGCCGGTCATCTCACAGTAGGTGCGTACCAATGCGGGTCCGCTCGCCCAGTCTTCCAGGGTCTTGCGCGGTGCGTCCGGGTCGGTCGTCAGCAGCAGGTGCCCGAACTCACCGCCGCTCCAGTGCGCGCCGTGGTGGACGCGCCCGTCCAGCAGCAGCGCGCCGCCGACGCCCGTTCCGAGGGCAAGATAGACGACCGTGGACAGGCCGCGCCCGGCCCCGAAGCGCGCCTCGCCCGATGCCAGGGCGTTGACGTCGTTGTCCGTAAAACAAGGCAGGTCCAGACCCTCGGCGAGCGCCGCGCGGACGTCCGTCCCTGCCCAGCCGGGCAGCAGATCCGTGGCCGAAACGACGACGCCCCGGACCGCGTCTATTTGCCCGCCCGTGCCGACCCCGACACCCGAGACAGTCTCAGGGGAAGCGGCGCGTAATCCCCGCGCCAGGCTGAGCGCGGCGTCGAGGATGGCCGCGCCGCCCGTCAGCGGCGTCGGCACACGGGCCGAGCGCAGGACACGCCCCTTCGCCGTGACCAGGCCGCCCGCGATCTTCGTTCCGCCGATGTCAATGCCGAGAAAGAGGCTCATCGCTGGAGAGCGCCCACGAAGCGGGCCGCGATCTGCTGGGGCCGCGTGATGGCCCCGCCGACCACGACGGCCCACGCCCCGGCGTCCAGCGCGGCCCGCGCCTGTTCGGGCGTCGCGATGCGGCCCTCGGCGATCAGGGGCACCGAAAGAACAGCCGCCAGGCGTCCGACCAGCTCCAAGTCGGGTTCCTCGGACTGCGGGCTGTTCGGGGCGTAGCCCGACATCGTGGTCGAAACGAAATCGGCGCCCGCCTCCTGCGCCGCCAGGCCCTCGGCGTAGGTAGCGATGTCGGCCAGTACGGGCAGCCCGGTCTCGGCGCGGACACGCTTTAAGGACTCCGCCGCCGTGCCCTCGGGGTGCGGGCGGTCCGTCGCGTCTAGGGCAATGACATCGGCCCCCGCCTGGGCGACGGCTTGGGCGTCGCCCAGAGTCGGGGTGATATAAACATCGTAGCCGGCCACGTCCACCTTGGACAGGCCGATCAGCGGCAGGTCGCTCGCGGCGCGGATGGCGGCGATGTCGAGGGGGCCGTTGGCGCGCAGGCCCGCCGCACCGCCTTCCTGGGCCGCCCGCGCCATCCGGGCCATGATGTCAGCCCCGAACAGCGGCTCATGGGGCAGCGCCTGGCAGGACACGATCAGCCGCCCGCGCAAACGGGCGGCGATCTCGGGGGGGGTAAAGCGAGGGGTCATGCGGCGAGTCTACCAAGCGTAGGGAAGAATGTCAAGGCGCAGGAGCCGAAGAGGTGAGGCCGGGCGCGGTGCAACCAGTCCGAGTGGTTGAAAACCACTCGCTAGGTGAGGCGTCCTGCGGACAAAAGAGACGCGACAGGAAAAGGCCACCCCGCCCTTCACCCGGAGGGTACTTCTCCCAGCGAGTGGTTTTCAACCACTCGGGTTTGCCCGCCGGGGAACTACGCCTCGGGCAGGTCCGCGCCGGGTCTGACCTCGGAGCCGCCCGCCGACACGCTTTCCAGCGTCTTGGCTTTTTCAGCCTCGGGGATCTGGCTCTTGGCGATGTCGCCCACGGACAGCATCCCGATCAGCCGGCCCGACTCGACCACGGGGACGCGGCGAATCTGGCGCGTGTTCATCAGGTGCAGCGCCTGCGCGACGGGCAGGTCGCGGGGGATCGTGTCGGGCTGGGCCGTCATGCACTCGCGCAGGGCCGTTTCCGGCCCTTGGCCCGACGCAACGGCTTGGATCACGATGTCCCGGTCGGTCACGACGCCCACCAGCGACTCGTCGCCGTCGAGGATCGGGATGATGCCGTAATCGTGGTCGCGCATCATCTTGGCCGCCTTCTGGATCGTGTCGTCCGGCCCCAGCGCCTCGGGGTACGCGGTCATCAAATCTCCAACAGTCATGGCATTCGCCTCCGGCGCGTGTTTACCCAGTATCCGGCGGGCGTCAAGCGCGCGGCTGCCGCTCGGTGGTCAGCGACGCGAACACCTCGAACAGGCCCAGGCCGACCAAGGCGGCGCGCACGACCGGCGGCTCATCGGCCATGATGCCCCCGGCGGCGCAGAGTGCGATGCCGCTCGTCCGGTCCAGCGCGAGATGCGCGGGCACCGGCAGGAGTTTGACCGCCCCCAACTCGTAGCGCGTCAGCAGGCTGTATGCCAGTGTCGCGAGAGCGGACCCGGTCAGCAAGCGGGTGACGGGCCGGCTCCAGCCCGCGACTCGGGGCAGGGCAAGCAGCAGCACGACCGAGGCGTAGTCCAGGACGCCGTGCGCCCGCGTGGAAAAGAGTGTCAACGTGGGGTTCCTCTGCGCCCCTTTTACCCGCACCGGACGTGTTCCTAGACCAAAGCGCCGGGGCGGTGAAACGCTCCGGCCCGGCGGCTTCCGATTTCCCCCCGCCATAGAGTATCATAACAGCATGGATCGTGTCCTGGCCGAGTTTGACGACGTGGCCGCGTTCGCCACGGCCACGCCGCGCGCGCAGGCGTGGCGGGCACGGGCGCGCGGGACCGGGCGAGACGTCCTCATCAAGCGGCTGCCGGACGACGGCGTGAGCGGGGCGCGGACGCGCGCGACGCAGGCGCTGGCCCTGCGCCACCCGCGCATCGTGCCCGCCCGCCGGTGGATGCGCGACGGCGACTTTTTTTACTTCGTGCGCGACTGGGTGCCGGGTGCCAGCCTGCGCGCGACCCTGGCGGACACGGACCAGCGCGCCTTTGACCGGCTCCACGCGCGGCTGCTGCCCCTGCTGGACGGGCTGGACTACGCCCACGAGGCGGGCCTGACTCACGGGGCCGTCTCCCCGGAAAACGTGCTGGTGGACGGGCGCGTCCCCGGCTCCGCCCTGCTCTCGGACTTTGGGGCCGTCCCCGCGTCGGGTGCAGGAGCGGGCGCAGGGCCGGCACCGCGCGGCGACCTGGCCGGGCTGTGCGCGCTGTACCAGGAGTTCCTGCCCGCCCGGCCCGACGACGCCGACGGGGCCGCCCGCGCCCGGCTGCAGCGCAACCTGGAAGACATCCGCCAGACCGTGCAGACGCCCGACGACCTGCGTTACCGTCTGGACGCCGTGGCACGCATGGCCGCCCTGCTGGGCTTCGACGCCGCCGCCATGACCGCCGACGCGCCCCGTGTTCTGCGCGGCGCGCGCCTGTTCTGCACCGTCGCCCCCTCCCCCACCGTGGTCACGCCCGGCGGCGGGGCGACGGTCCGCCTGGCCCTGGACAATGGGGGCGACGCGCCGCTGCACATCGAGTCGGTGACTTCGGACGCCGTGTGGCTGAACCTGCCCAACGGCTTCGCCCCGACCGAGCTTGCCCCCGGCGCGGGCGGCGACCTGCTGTGGACGCTGTCGGCGGCCCGTCTGCTGCCCGGCACGCACACGGCGACGCTGACCCTGCGCTCGAACGACGGCATGGCCGTGTCCGCCCCGCCGCCCGGCGCATCCTGGCCGGAGCAGTCGATCACGGTCCCCGTTCGGGTCCGCAGCGCGGGCGACACGGACGATCTGGACGAGGCGGAAGGCGCGGGCCGGGCGGAGAAAGCGGGCGGGGTGGTGCAGCGAGGCGCAGGGGGCGGCGTCCCGCTGGCTGACAGCCTGCCGCACGCGGACGCGGGCAGGCACACGGGCGACCACGCCGGCATCGCCTGCACCCAGGACCCTGACCCCGGCCTGGTGCGCTACGGGCAGAACGGCGTCCTGCACCTGGGCGTCCAGAACATCGGCCCCGTCCGCCTGCGCCTGGACAAGATCCGCACCCGCCCCGCCTGGCTCACCTACCCCGGTGAGTTTCGCGGCCTGTGGCTGGAGCCGGGCGAGACGCAGTACCTGGGCTTCTCCCTGCTCGGCGGCAAGCTGGCCGGCGGGAACTACAAGGCCGGGGTGACGTTCACGACCAGCACACTGACCGATTCGCTGCTCGGGCCGCAGCCGGTCTGGCGCGAGCTGTCCTGCGCCGTCCGCGTCCGCGTCGTGCGCGGCGGCGGCGACGCTCTCCCCGGCGGCCTGGGCAAGACCGGCTGCGCCCCGCTCCTGCTGGCCGCCACCTCGGCCCTGGGGTTGCTGTGCGCGTGGTTGTTGCGCGGGGCGCTTTAGGTACGGCGGGCAAAACCCGACGCCGGCCTGCGGATGAGGCCCGTCCAGACCGACCAATCGAATATTTGGCCTGCGCCTCACCTGACACCCCTTATGAAGACACTGCTGGCCGCGTTCATCGCGGCATTTATCCTCACACTCCCTGCTGCGGCCCAGGACGCGCCCGCTGGACCGTCCCCCGAGCGGATCGCAGCCGCAATCAAGCCGCTGCGACACAAGACGCTGATTCTGGTCTTCGACGTCACCCAGAGCACGCGGCATGGGGGCGTGTTCACCCAGGAGCGGGCCGCATCGGCGACGCTGCTGCGGCAGGGGTGCTCGCCCGGCGACCGCGTGATACTCTTGCCCTTCGGCACGGGCTACCGCGCGGCGTTCGACACGACCCTGCGGCAATCTTCGGACGTGGACGGGCTGATCGACCGGCTCCCTACCGCGCCCGCGCCGGGCCGGGGCACGAACATCCGCTGGCCGCACCACGAGGCCCTGAAGCGCATCGCGCGGGGCGGCCTGTGCCCCGCCGTCGTGGTCCTGCTGACCGATTCGTTCAACGACCGGCCCGATCTCAGTGACCCCAACTACCCCAAGTACCGCGCCTACTACACGCTCAAGGGCCTGACGGTCTACCCGGACACGCCCGAAAACCGGGACTACGTGCGGCTCCTGCGCGCACTGACGGCCAAAGGCTGCCTGCACCAGTACGGCGTCGGCGTCGGCGTCGCCCCGGACGGACGCCCCATCGAGCGCCTGCCGGTCGGGCCGGGTCAGGGCGACGCCGATGCGGGCGCGACGACCGGGTCCCCGACGACCCTGGCCCCAATCGAGTCGGGCGGCGCGTACTCGCTCCTGCCTCTGCTGCTCGGCCTGGCGCTCGGTCTGCTCCTGCTGCTGCTCGGCCTGTGGTTTCTGCTGCGCCGCCGCCCCGTCCCCGTCCGCCTGCGGCTGGGCGACACGGGGCTGCCGCGCGACTACCGGCTCCTGCCGGGCGCGAAGCTCGCGCTGGGCGGCGCACCGGCGGCGACCGTGGGCAGCCAGGACACGTTCCCGATTGCCGGCCTATCCGCCCCCGCCGCCTTTGTCTTGGCCATGCCCGGCGGCCTCTCGCTCGTTCCCGCCCCGCCGCCCCCCGCGGGCATTGCCGCTCCTTCCGTGTTCCACAACGGCCTTCCCGTGCAGCAGCCCGCCCCGCTGCGCGCGGGCGACGAGGTGCGCGTTTCCGTCCCCCCGTCCGACGTCGACGCCGGGCGCGAGCACCGCATCCGCGTCGAGGACCCCCGCGCCCCGGCATTCTGAACAGCCCAGCGTTTTGTGACGCCCCCGGCCCCCGCCGCGAACCTTCTGCAACCTTTTCTCCGTTAAGACTGCCCCGCTGTGGTATAATCCGTCCGTCCGTGTAATACGGATGGTTACGCCTGAGAGTGAAACTAATCATACACTCGCTTGGCGATTTTAGTTAATCACTACGCAAGATACGGAGGTAAGCATGACTCATAAGGCAGACGAAAACCAGGGGAAAATGGAAAACCAGGGGATAGGCAAAGACAGAGGGGTAAGCAGCGGGGCGGGCAAAACCTGGGCACTCGCGTCCGACGACTGGCTGCGGTCAGTTCGGGGGACGCTGGCGGCGAGCACGGCGCGGTTCTACGGGGACCGGCTTGGCGTCCTGCGCGCGTGGGCGGCCTCGGAGGGCGTCGCCCTGGGGGACTTCCGCGCAGCGCACATGAGGGCGTACATGGAGATGCGCGCGCGCCACGTCAACCCCCGCAGCGGCAGGCCGCTTGCCGTCGGGACGCGCCGCATGGACGCGATGGGGGCGAAGGTCTTCTTCCGGTTCTGCGCTCAGGAGGGCCACGTCCCGCGCGACCCGCTCGCCGACTACCGCATCCTGAAGGCGGTGCAGGCGTATGTCCCCGTCCCCAGCGAGGCCGAGGGGGCGCGCATCCTCGCGGCCACGGTGGAGCGATGGCTCCCGGCCAAGAACCCGAACGCGCGCCTGTGTCCGCCCAAGCGCCGCGCGTTCTTCTCGCGCCGGAACGCCGCACTCATCGGCGGACTTATCCAGACCGGCGCGCGCATCTCGGAGCTGCTGGCACTCACGCTCACCGACTACCAGCCGGAGCGGGGGCGTATCGTCATCCGGGAGAGCAAAGGCAAGCGCCCGCGCGAGGTGCCCCTGGAGGCGGCCTGGGTGGGCATGGTGGACTCCTACCTCGCCGTCCGGCCCAAACGCTCGCCCACGGACTTCCTGTTCGTCACGGATGCCGGGGAACAGATGGTGGTGAACAACTTTCGCCGGCAGTGGTACGCCGACCTCGCGTTCGCCGGGCTGCCCCGCTACACGCTCCACAGCCTGCGCCACTTCTCGCTGACGTGCCTCGCCGAGACGAACAAGTGGGCGGCCCAGCAGATAGCTGGGCACCGGGACGGGCGGACGACGGACGTGTACCTGTCGCACAACCAAGCCCACTTGAAGGCGGTCATGGAGCAGGCCGCGCCCTTGGGCCGCCTGATGGTCAACAGCCGGTCGGAGAAGGCAAGGCGCAAAAGGCTGGTGTAAGCGGAGGCTGGTGTAAGCGGAGGCTGGTGGGCGTTCAGGTGCGTGGGCGTCGGACATCCCGCCCCGCTTGTTTATGGCCGAGACATGACCTCGCGGAGTGCGTCGCGGAACGGCTCGGGGTTTCGGGCGACGTCCTCCCACTCAGCGGGCGTCAGGTCCAGGCCCGTCGCGGCGGTGACCAAGGTGCGGACGAGCCGGGAACCCCGCTTCGCTCCGGCGGCCCGGCAGAGCCACTCCCACTGCCCCGGCCCGAACCCCACCCCGATGACCTTGCTGATGATGACTGGCCTACGCCCGCCGTGGTCGCCCCCGCGCCGCTCCACACGGGCGGCGGGGGAGTCGCCCTTGGGGCTGCTGTCCGGCCTGGCTTTATCCGACCTGGCTTTGTCTGTGAGTGCCATACGGCGTGATTGTACCACTGGCGTCAATCCCTTCCCACTTATGCTACGTACCTATTGCTAACGTACCTATTATAGCTTATCCGCCCGGCAAAGTGAAGCCCCCGCGCAGCGAGCGTCGAGGGCATAAGGGAGGGTAGCGGGAGGACGGGGTGACGGGGTGACGGGGTGACGATACTACGGAGAGCCGATACTACGGAGTTACAGTCCGGGGCCGCACAGCAGCGCGGTGATGTCCAGCGTCCCCGACGCCGCCGGGTCCAGGGCGAGGGGCACGACGCGGCCCGTGGGCAGCACGGCGAGGTAGACTGCCGCCCACCGCCCGCCGCGCGCCGGGTCCGTGTCGGCGTCCGTGCGCGCCCCCGCCGCGTAACAGAGGGCGCGCGGGGAGGGCAGCGAGCAGGTGAACGTGCCGTCCGCCCCTACAGTCACGGCCACGAGGGACACCCCGGACTCGGACAGCCCGGCGGGGGGGGCGGGGGCCTGGCCGGGCGCGTAGAGCGGCACGGGGGCCGGGGGCGGGGCGGGGAGCGAGGGCGGCGGCGGGTACGGCTGAGGGGTGCCCGAGGGCGAGCCGCCGAGCAGGGGGCGGACTGAGGCCGACACGCCCAGGTGCAGGCGCACATTCGGCGCGGGCTGGCCCGAGAGCGTCAGCAGCGTCCCCGTCAGGGTGATGGCGTCTGAGGGCAAAGCGTTTCCTCGGCTGCGAACAGCGCAATTCCTCGGCTGCGAAGAGGGTTCCCGGCCTACGGGTGGGCCGGACCCTGGGCGTTCGTCTGGTTGATGCGATTCTGGGCGTCGCCGGGCGAGACGGGCGTGACGACCCGGACCTGTCCGTGCCCCAGCCACCACCCCGCCGAGCCGACCGGGTAGAAGGCGGGGAGGAGCGTCCCCCACGGGTCAAGGGCCGCCCCGCCCCCGTACCCGGCGGGGGCCGGTGAGGGGAGAACCTGGGTATTCGCCTTGACGAAGCTGCTGGTGTCGAACAGGAACTTGGCGAGGATGGCGTTCGCGGTAAGAAGCGCCGTGCCGTTCGCCGTCGTCTGCGTCTGCGCGGCCTGGGCAAGCGGGCTGTCCCCGGCGGGTGTGCCGATGAGGTTGGTTTTGGCGGTGATTAGGCCCGGAAGCGTCGACACGTATCCCTGGGCGGTCAGAGCCGCCTGCACGTCCGCCAAAACGCTGGCATCGGTCACGCCGCCCGCGCCGTAGAGCAGGGGGTAGGACGCCGCGCTGATGACCGGCTGCATCTTCGCCCGGTGCGCGGCGGCACTCGGGTGGATGCCGTCATAACTGTCCACCGTGGCTCCGCTCGTGGACAGGGCGAGAGCGGCGGGCGCGGCGTAAGTCGCCCCCGTCACGGACTGTTCCTGGGTCGTGAAATAGCCGTTCTCATCGCCCATAATGAGCGTCTTCTTCGCTCCCACGCCCGCGACGACCGTGTTCAGCCCGGACAGGAACGTCGTGGCCGACTGGCCGCCATCGTTCTGTCCCTCGCAGATGACGCACAGTTCAGGCTGGATGGCAAACGAGCGAGAGACGCCCGAATAAATCAGGTTGTAGGTGCTCGGCAGCACGGGCACGTTCTCAGGCGCGCTGTTACTTGGGCTGACAACGCCCTGCCCTGCAAATCCCACCATCCCCACCTCGGCGTTCAAAGCGTCTTGTAGGTGAAAATAGGCGGACAGCGTGGCGTCGCTATCACCGACCGGGTAGCCCGCCGTCGCGGACAAGGTGCGAATACCGTTCAGAATACTGTCGCCGTAGCAGATAACTCTCCTCGGACGCACCGGAGGCGAGGAAACGGCGGCCCCCGCCGAGAGTTGCAGCCCCGTGAACTGAAGGGCGTTTACGGGCGGGGAACTCGCCCACAGGTCGCTCGTGACCGGGCAGGCGACGAAGGCCCATTCCAGCAGGTGGCTGACGGTTGTGCTTGCCGGGGGGCTTAGGGCGATGCTGCTGGAAACAGCCGCCCGCGTCCACGGCCCGCCGTCCCACCGGTACGCGATGACATCAGCCGAGCCGGTCGCCGTGTTAAAGAGGAGTGCGGCGGTTGTCGCGCCGGTCACATAGATGCGCCGGTAGTAGCCGGGGTTGACCGAAATATCGGTGGCGGACGCGCCGGAGCCTGTCTGGTTGTGGTTGTAGGGCGAGACGACCCACGCGGCGCTGTCCGGGTAGGCATACGCTGCCGGGGGCGATCCGATGACGAGGTTATCCACCGAGGGCGGCGAGGGGGAACCTACTGCCGAAGTTCGTAGCCCCGCATAGCCTGAAGGCAGCGGCGCGGACGGGTCCGTCACGGTGTACGTCGGCGAGGACGGTGCGGTCGTCCCTTGCGGCCAGACGTAGAGGCTGAGGATGCTCCCCGAGTGAATGAACTTGATGCTGAGAGCCGTGCCTTCCGCCGTAAAAGAGGTGCCGACCTGATTGCCTATCTGAGTAAACCCGCCGCCGCTGCTGTGCCGGTACCACGTCAGCCCGCCTGACTCGGGCGTGTAGTTGGCGAGGTAAAAGTTCGTGCCGCTGCTGTCGCTGCACAGGATGGGGGCAATGGCGCTGTAGTTCGCGCTGGTTGTCCCGTGGGTGATTGTGTCGAACTGAAGGCTGTCACTGGCAAGCGCGGTATAGAGCGAAATGTGGCCGTCTATCGGATCGCCGAAGGCGTTTGGAGCTGAAACCGGCGAGTTGGTAGTTACGACGTAGCTGCCAGCAGCCACGCCCGCCCCCGCCGGGCTGCCGTTGCTCCACCCCGCGACGGACGCCCCGGCGGTCAGCCCGTCAAAGTTCTGGCTGTAGGGTGCCTGTGCCTCCGCCCTCCCCGCCGTCACCCCCAGCAGCAAAACCGGGAGCAGGGCCGTCAGCAGGGACGGCAGCAGGGACAGGGAGAGCCTTGCGCGGGGTGTTGGGGACATGGGCGGGTTACTCATAATCGGCACTAGGGCAAAAAGAAGGCCGGGGCTGAAACCCCCGGCCCGAGGGAAGCCTATTGGAACGGCCTTGGCCGGGTATCTGCTACCGGGTATCTGCTGTCAGACGGGAGCCTTGTCCTGGGCCTGGGGGGGCTTGGCGGCGGGGTGCGCGGTTGGCCCCGCCGGGGGCACGGTTGGCCCCGCCGGGGGCGGGTTTGGGGACGAGAGCGCCTGCACGACGTCGCCCGTCTCGGCTATCAGGTCGCCCAGGACGGCGCGGCAGCGGCCAGACAGGTTCAGCAGGGCGGCCAGCTCGTGCGCGGGCCGATAGCCCCCGCCGTCCGCCTTGTAGCCCGCCCCCTCGGGGTCGGACGAGAGTTCCTGCCGCAAGAGCGACGCCTCCTCCGGCGTCAGCGGTCGCTCGCAGGCTTGGAGCGCCCGCAGCAGGGCCGGGTTAATCAGGGCCGGGTCGGGCTGGTAGGCCATTGCTGTTGTCCTTTTCCTGTGATTCTTTTCCTGTGCCCCCCCGTGAGGGAAGGGCAATGAGAGCGCAAGTGACTGAAGCAAGTGACTCAGAGCGCAGAGGCGATGGGGTAGACGTCGGTGACGATGTGGGCGAGGATGGGCGTGTCGTGGGGGCGCATGGTGGGGCCGACGCCGCCGCACGACTCCAGCGTCCACCACCGCCCGAGCCAGAACACGCACAGCCAGACGTGCCCGATGTGCTCCCCGCGCGTCCCCGCCCGGCAGAAACACTCGTAAACAAAGCGCCGGTCCAGCCCGTACAGGTAGGCGGGCGATTCGGGGGCCGCGATGGGGTCGTGCTTGAAGCCGTGCGCGGCCAGCCAGTCGTTCTGGTTCACCGAGCCGTCCGGCAGGACCACGCCGCCGCCCGGCGCGTTTGGCCCCGCGTCCGCGCCGGAGCACTTGAAGGTCAGCAGGCGGCTGAAGCCCGAGCAGTCGATGGAGAGTTCCGGTTTGTTGGGGCCGGGCAGGAACCGGAAGTCCGCGTCGGTGGGCGCGTGAATGTCGGCGGCCTTGCTGCCGAGGCCGTACACGACGCCCATCGCGTTGAACAGGTGGAAAATGCTCACCGCCTTGCCTACGTCGAACGGCATGGAGGTGAAGCCGGGCACGGCGGTGGCGTCGCCTGTCAAAAGGTTCATTCGTGTTCCCTCGTGTTCCCTCGTGTTCCCTCAGTCAATCGCCGCCGTGCGGCCCCAACCCTACCTCTGGGCAGCGTCGGGTCCGGGTTCCCCGTGGAACGCCTGCCCCCACGTCTGCGAGAGGTAGGACTGGGCGTCCTTCAGCGTCAGCACGACCGCCCCCAGCAGCACCCAGCCGTTGATGGGCATCCCCTGCCCGTGCGCCGTCTGGATGGCGACGCCGAACGTGATGAGCGCCCCCAGGACGAGCCGCACGACGGCCCCGCCCCCGCTGACGGGCCGGGGCCGCGCGGGGGCCGGGGCCGCCTCATCTCGGGCCTGGGCCTGCGAATCCGGCGCTTGGGATGCCTGGGCCTGGGAGTCCGAGGCGTCACCGGAGGGCGTCAAAAGGTCAGCCCCGCCACGCCAGTCCCCGACTCGGTCACGGGGGAGCCGGTGCCCTCCCCCTTATCCCCCACGACGCCCGCGCCCTTGTCCACTTGGTCCTGAAGTTCTTCTTGGGCCGCAGCCACCTCCTTGGAGACGGCGAGGTGGACCAGTTCGCCGACCATCGGCAGGCCGCGCAGCAGGTCCACCAGGTAGCCTCGGTCGCCCATGACGTGCTTCAGTCCCGCCCAGGCGTGGTCCTCGACCTTGGCTTCGAGGTCCGGCCCTTCCAGGTCGGGGTAGGCCATGATGGCGACGCCCGCCAGCATGGGGATGAGGTGCAGCGCGAAGTTCATGTTGATTTTGCTCATTGTGGTTGGCCTTTCGTGTCCGCGTCCCGAACCGTCGCGTCCGTCGCCCAGATGCCGCCCTTCTCCGTGGCTTCTTCTTCCTTGGCATCCCTCTCCTGGGCGTCCTTCTCCTGGGCATCCTTCTCCTTGGACGCCATCAGTTCCCGCGCTTTTGCCTCCCAGAGCAGCGCGTCGGCTTTCCATCGGTCGGCCCGCGCCGCCTCGTCCCGGATGTCCTCCCGCTCGTCCTTGCGGGCGTCAAGCGCCGCCGCGCGCGCTAGGTCCTCCGCCCGGTGCGCCTCAACACGCCGCACCTCGTCCCGCTTCACCCGCTCGCCGCGCAAGAACGTCCAGGCCGCGTAAACCGTGCCCACCGCCCAGAGCACGTAGGGCGAGAGGTCTTTGTATGTCAGCCCGACGATTTGCCCCGGCACATACCACCCCCCCCTCGCGTCTTGGCGGCCTAATCCCTCCCCCCGCCGACGGCGGCGAGGAGTCGGCGCAGCGCCTCTGCCGTCCGCCGCCGCTCGTTCTTGCGGCTGGCCTCCTCCCGGTCCTCGTGCGCGTAGGCCGCCTGGAGCCGCGCCTGCACGTAGAGCCGGTTGACCCGCATGACGAGCCAGTAGTGGACGTAGGCGAACGCGAGCGACGCGAGGACCGGGACGCGCAGCGGGTCCGTCAGCGGGTAGAGCGTCACGGCGAACGAGACGGCCCAGTATGTCCCCGACAGGATGGTCCCGGCTATCTGCATCCGCATGAGAACCGACAGCCGGTTGCGCTCGAACTCCGACCCCGCCGCCGCCTCCCGGTCAGCCCGCACGGGCCACTCCATGATGGAAACGAACGTCGCCGTCCCTCCCACGACGAGCAGCAGGCCCGACCAGCGGTGGACCGACAGGCCCAGCGCCGTCCACGGCATCTGCGCGTCCACCGCCCGCTCGAAGGCGGACGAGTAGGCCGTCGTCCGGCCCCAGAGCAGGACCAGGCCGATGATGACCGACAGGACCGCCAGGGGCCGCTGGAGGTTCTCCACGCTGTCCCGGTCGCGCAGCCGGCGGTGCCGGTCCACCCACGTCAGCCAGTGGCCGTACAGGAACAGGCGTCCGTAGTTCGCCCGCTCCCCGCCCATCCGCCACAGAAGCCAGCGCCAGGAGCCGCGCAGGGGTCCGTGCGCGGGGTCGTGCGGGTAGGGGGGGCCGGATGGGCGCAGGACAGGCATAAGGTTTCCTCAAAACCCGCGAATTCGTCAAAACCCGCGAAAGACAGGCCCCGGTAGGAGCTACGGGGATTGTGGGGGATGGGGCGGGTGTGACGCAAGAGGGGGCGCGGGGCGGGCGTCATCCTCCCGCCCGTCGCAAGGCGCGGGGCGCACGGGCGAGAGACGCGCGGCGGGCACCTGCACCAGCCCCACCCCCGGCACCAGCAGCATCGCCATCCCGTGCGGCCCCTGCGCGTCAACCGCCATGCCGCTGTCCGCGAGGCCCCTGACCCGGCAGGTCCCGGCCACGGACACCACCGGCTCGCCCCACAGCCCGTCCAGCGCGCCGCCCACGATGACCATCCCCCCCGCTGTCCGCCCCGCTGTCTGCCCCGCTGTCCGCTCGGTAGTGTGTGCCATGTTTTTCCTTTTCCGCCCTGATTGACCTGATTGAACTGATTCACCCGGCCTGCGCCGCCGACAGTCCGTGCGCCCGAATCTCTTCCCACACCTCCGGCAGGAGGTTCCGCTGTGCTCCGACGAAGTGCAGCACCTTCGCCGGCTCCCCGAGCCGCGAGTAGTACACCCCGTCGGACCGGCGCTCCGTCTGAAACCAGTGGCCCCGTTTCCCATCGTAGGATTGTATGTTCCATCCCGCCGCCATCTCCGCCGTGTCCCCGCCGTCCGACAGGCACAGGTTCATCAGCAGCTCGTCCTTGAAGCCCTCCTGGAACGCGCCCTCCACCCACAGGACCGCGCGCCGCCCCATCCGCCGGATGGCGGCGTCGAGGCCCTGCCAGGCGGCCCTGCCCCCGACCAGCAACCCCCCGTTGAAACAGAAGTGCCCGGTCGGGAAGCCGACCCGCCCAGTCAGCCACTCCCAGTCGGAGAGCGGGCAGCCCATGTGCCCGAAAACCTCGGCCAGGCGGAACCGCTCGGCCTCCACCTGCGAGCGGCAGCCCGCCATCACCTCCGGGCGCAAGCCCTCGGAGGTGCGCCACAGCGGGGCCAGCGGCGACAGGACGAGCATGTCGCATTCCAAGGCCAGTATCCGCTCCGCGTCCACCCACCGCGCGCATGAGTAGAGGACGCCCTTCACCGCCGCCGAGAGGGGGGCCGCCGCCTCGCAGCGTATCACGCTCGCGCTCGGGTGGTGACGCCGCACCCAGTCGTAGGTGTCGCCCACGGCGAAGACGATGACCTTCGTTTCCGTATCCTTCGTCTCCGTCTCCTCGCCCAGCCCCGCGCCGCCCCATCTGTACAGGCTCTGGAGCAGGGTGTCCAGCATCGGCTCAAAACCCGGAGAGGCGACCGTGACGACGGCCCGCTTGCAGGCAATCGGCTCTGCCGGTGCCTGCACGAACAGGCGCTCCAAGCAGTCCGCCTCCCACCCGAGCGGGGGCTGGCGCATCCGCTCCTCGCGCCACGCCTGCTCGACCAGGCCGTCCGGCACGGCCCGGAGGCCCGAGAAGGCCCGGACGCGCTCGCCGACGTCCGCCGAGGTCATCCGGCGCATCCTGGCCCTGAGCGCGGGGGGCGTGTCGCACTCGGGGTCAAAGGGCACGACTTCGGGGCGGGCGGCGGGAAGGATGACCATAAACTGCTCCTGGGATAAACTGCCCCCATCACTCACCCGACGGGGGTCGGCCCCGTCCACGTCGCGGCCACGCCCGTGCTGGCCGCGCCGGTCCAGCCGCGCCCCACCAGCGTCACCGCCAGAGTCACCGAATAGGGCGGATACCCGGCCAGGCCCGCCGGGACGTAGACAGTCCAAGCGGCAACCCCGAGCGCCCAGAGGGCGTAGTCGGGGGCGACGACCAGGCCCCGCCGGTCGGGGATGAGCACGGGCTGGAAGCCGATGTCCGCGAAAACGCCCGCCACGCTGAAATCGGCGGCGACGGTGTAGTTCCCCGCCGAGGGGAACGAGGCCGCGAAATGTGCCAGCGTGACGACGCTGACGGGTTGCCCCGCCGCGCCCTGCGGGATGCCGAAGTTCAGGACCGCCGCTGACGCCGTGCCGCCGTTGGTGACGGTCGCCGCCGCCCCCGCCGCGAGGGTCGCCGTGGTGCCGACCGAAACCGTCGCCGCCGTCCCGTTCGTGCCGCTTGCGCCCGCCGCCCCGGCGGGGCCTTGCACTCCCTGCACCCCGCCCGGCCCCGCCGCTCCCTGCACCCCTTGGTCGCCCTTCGAGGCGAGCAGGGTCCACGAGGCCGCGTCCGTGCCGGGCTGAACACCCGTGGACGCGGCCAGCGCCCCGTACACCGAGCCGCCGTAGGAGGCCACGTCGAAGGCAACATAGGCCGTCGCCGCCGCCCACGCGCCCCGCAGCGTGAAGCCCTGCCCCCGGACGCCCTGCTGGCCCTGCGGCCCCTGCGCCCCGCCCGGCCCCTGCGGCCCCGGCTGGCCCTGGACGCCCTGGCCCCCCTGCGGCCCCTGCGCGCCGGTCGCGTCCGCCCACTCGTGCCCGTCCCAGTAGCGGGGCACGGCGGGGGTCTGGGACGTGTCCACCCACAGCCGCCCCAAATCGGCGGGCGGCTGCGCCCCGCTGTAGGTCGCCGCGTAGGTCCGCCCGTTCGGCAGCCGCCCGTCGAGCGCCGTCAGCAGGTACGGCCCGTCGGCGGGCGCGGCCCCGGCCTGGGGCGCGGGCGGGAAGCCGCCGCCGGGCGGGAAGGAGGGTGGCCTGTAGACGCCCGAGCCTGGGAAAAACGGGGTCGTGCGCGCGCCCACGCCGTTCGGGTCGGGTGCGCCGCGCAGTACGCCCGTCGCCCTGTCCGTCGCCCTGCCCGTGCTGTAGCCGCGCGGCCCGCCCCCCTGCCCCTGGGCGGCGGGCGGGCGCGCGGCCCGCGCCATGATGGCCTCGGTGAAGGCCGTGGGGGCGGGCTGATTGGGCGTCCCGCGCCGCGCGAGCCGGTCCAGGATGTCCGGGGCCAGGCCCGACGACGGCGTCGCGGGCGGCAGGGTCGCGTACTCGGTCTTAATTGGAGATTCGGTTTTAACGGTATCGGTCATGTGGCTACTCCCTCGCCCCCGGCTGCCATGTCGCCCCGGCGTCGAGGGAGTGACCCAGGGCGGCGAAGTCCGTGCCCGCGCTGTCCGAGGCGTAGAGCGTTGCCGCGCCGTCCGCGCAGACGCAGAGCAGGAGGCGGCCCCCGCGCGCCGTGGCGGCGGCGATGCGGCACGTCTCCCGGTCCACCAGAAGCGGCTGGCCCCCCACGGTGACGCACCCCAGGTCGCCCCATGTCCGGCCCGCGTCCGGCGTCGCCGCCCAGCCGATGCCGGTCCGCTGCCCCCAGTCCCGCCCCGTCGGGCTGCGCGCGCCGTAGGGGTAGGCGTAGGCGCTGTTCACCCCGGCGTACTCGGGGTCGGCGTCCGAGTGGAACGCGCCCGCGAGCGTCCTGCCGTCGAAGGCGAACGAGTCGCGGGGGCTGGGCAGGCCCGTCAGCAGCACCTGGAACAGCGTCAGCGTCCCCTCCTGGTCCGCCCCCCGCGCCCAGCAGATGCCGCCGCCCGAGCCGAACGCCTGGGGCGGGTCGCCCCCATTAAAGCCCCCGCCGCGCGCGCCGTCCGCGAACGGGTAGCCCGGAACGTGGAGGAGGTCTTCCCGGTACGTCCCCAGCGTCGCCCCCGCGCCCTGCGCCCGGTTGACGTTCGCGTAAGACTCTTGGAACGAGAGCGCGCGGTCCTTCGAGGCGTAGACCAGGGCGAGGCTCAGGGTGGCGAACGGGGCGACGACCGCGCCGTAGGGGCCGAGGTCGCCCCGCTCGGCGTAGGCCGGGAGCCGGTTCGCGCCGACCCACATCCCATGAGAAAAGGCGTAGCCCGCCCCGTAGGGGGGCACCGCGTCCGCGTAGGACACCGACCCGGCGGGCGGCGAGTAGCCGGGGTAGGTCCCGGCGGGGTAGTAGAGCGCGCCCACCTCCCGGCTGACCGCCCAGGGCGGCGTCCTGCCCGACGCCGCGAAGGCCGCGAACGCAGCGGGCAGGGGTACCCGGTAGCCCGCCGCGTCGGCGAGCAGCGCCTTCTCGCTGCGGCCCGTGCCCGCGACGAACTGGACGCCGGGGGGCACGTCGGGCACCCGGAACAGGGCGTAGGGCGGGTCGCCGGCCACGGGGTAGATAGAAACCCGCCCGTAGACGACGCCCCGCGCATCGGCCACGACGAGGAACACCGGGGACGGGAGGGTGCCGCCCGTCTGGACGTCGCCGAAAGCGCCGGGCGTGTAGACCGGCGGCGTCAGTGGGCCGCCGAGGAGCGCCTCGGCGTCCGCCCGCAGCGGGGGCGTCCCGTCCCGCCACGTCCGCCCGTGGTCGGGCGTGTCCCGCCACCGGAGCCGGCTGACCGCCGCGTCGCCCCCGCGCTGCGACTCCCGGTCCCACGCCACGTCGGCGCGGGCCGTGCGGAAATTGTGCTCGACCTCGATTCGGGTCAGCCCCTCCTCGGGCAGCGCGTAGACGCGCGCGGGCAGGCAGAAGTAGCCGGCGGCGAGCGGCACGGACCCGACGTCCGCGCCGGTCGTCCACGGGAGGCGGGTGCCGGCAGGCTCGACGCCCGACTCCATGTACCGGAGCGGCAGACCCTTGACCCAGGCGAGGTTGTAGTACGCCGCATGGCCCGTGCCGTCGCCGTAGGGGCGCGCGGCGGAGAAGCCGAGCGGCTGGACCGACCACACCTGCCGGTAGTCCGCCGCCCCGAGGGCGAGCGAGACGCGGCCCGTCACCGGGTCGCAGTCCATCGCGGGCACGAGCAGGCGGCGGTCGCGCGTGACGAGGACGGGCGCGGCGCTCGTCGGGTCGTACCCGACAAGCGCCTTGACGGTCATGGCCGCGCTGCCCCCGGCGGTTCCGGTGAGTCGGAGTGGCCCGACGTTTACACGGACGCCCGCAGTGGAATACCTTGCGAACTGCCCGTCAAACACGTTGTCGCTCAGGTTGTCGGTTCTGTTAAACACGGCCCGTCCGTAACGGGTCGGGTAGTTCAGCCCCGCGATGGCAGGCTGGAGCGGAGAGCCGGGGCCGCCATTCTGGCCGCGCCGCGTGGCGAGATAGTAGTAGCCGCTCTGGGCTGGGGTCAGCGTCACCTGATTCGATTGCGTTCCGGTGGGGGAGGCGGGCGTGTCCGTCCCATCGATAAAAACTACCGTTCCGCTCTCGTAATAGAGTTGGTAATAGTAATTCTGGGGATTGTAGGGGACGTGGACAAGCACGACGGGGTCGTCCGTGCCCGAAACCGTCCAGCTTATCGTGACGGACTCGCCCGGCGCGATAAGCTGGACGGCCCCGCCGGGGCCGCCTGCGCCCGCCCGGATGTTTATCCCCAACTCGGGAACCCGGCGGTAGAGGCTGACGGCCCAAGGGCCGTACTGTCCGGGCGGATAGTTGTAGGCCCGGATGGTGCCGGTGCCCGCCGCCGTCGCGCCGGTCATCATCAGCGAGTAGACGATGTCGTAGGCGAACGTGACCGTAACGTCGCCGCCCCCGGTCGGCATCGGTACTTGGCTGCCGTCGTCCCCGAGCAGATAGGCCGCGACCTGCGCGGGGTTGAGCCAGGGGTTGCCGGGGGGTTCGCCGTAGCTGGGGTCCGACGCCGAGTTAGGGAGCCAAGTGACCTTTGCCGTCTCGCCCAGCCGGAGACGGTCGTTTAAAATCGGTGCCCTGTCTGAATAAAACGCGGCGGCATTGGCGTTTGCCATGTATTGTCCGTTTCCTGAGTGCCACCCTGCCGTCCCCCAGGGCTGACCCGGAATAAACCGGGGCGGCTGCTAAACCAGGGCGGCTGCTAAACCAGGGCGACGGTTATGTCCCCGGCGTTGCACCCAATGAGGTCCCCGGCTATGACGGGGAGCGGGGACGGGACCAGGCCGTAGAAGAGCAGGTTCCCGCCGTCGTCATAGATGCCGAACCCCGCGACGCCGCCCCAGTCGTGGGCCGCTAGTGGGAACGAGGCGTTAGAGGTGCTGGCGGCTGTCCCGCCCGTCACGGGGCCGAACGTGACGGGCGCGCGCTGGTATCCGTAAGCCGAATCCGGCTCGGCCCCGCCTATGTCGCTCGGGACCGAAACGAAGGCCGCGAGCAGCAGCCGGGACGGCAGGGTGAACGGCGTCCCGTGGAGCGCCGCGTTCAGCACCGCATTTTTCAGATAGAAGGACATCCCCAGACAGGGCATGGCAGGAATCTCTCCCCCCTTACAGCGTCGACCGGACTAAAGCGTCGGACTAAAGCGTCGGACTAAAGCGCCGACCGCGCGGCCAGCGTGATGACGTCGAAGTCGCCCTTGGTGGCGGACGACGCTCGTGCCGGGTCGGGCGCGATGCCGGTGACGCCCGCCAGCCGGTCGGACTGCGCCGCCGTGCCCCCGTTTGCGCCACCCGCCGCGCCCACCAGGGCGGACGCCGGGAGCACCTGTCCCAGCGCGGCAAGGCCCGTCCCGATGTCTCCGCGCCACGTCACCGACCGCCCGGCCTGGTTGACCCCGGTGAGCACGACGAACAGGCTCCCGTCCGGCACCTGGCCCGCGAGCGGGGGCGGCGGCTGGCCCGGCGCGGGCGCGGCACGGGATGGGGCGCGCCCGCACCGGACGGCGAAGAGGCCCGGCCCGGCGGGGGCGTAGGGGGCCGACCCCGCCGTCAGCAGGGCCAGGCCCGCCGCGTATCCGGGGTTCGTGGCGGGCAGCGCGTAGGACGCCAGCACCAGACCCGTGGGGGCGAACACGGCGTCCGGGGGCAGGGCGCTCCCCCCGCCCGTCAGCAGCGACACCAGGGCGGCGTAGGACGGGTGGGCGAGGGAAGCGTAGGACGACCCCGCGCCCTTCCCCGCCGGGGACGGGTCGGGGCAGCCGTTGGCGTAGCGCAGGCACGAGGCCACGTCCCCCACGGCGGGGGGCAGTCCCGCCGCCGCGCCCCCCGACTGTTTCAGATAGGATGACAGGGCGGACACGCCCCCGCTCAGGGCCAGCGCGAACGGCGCGGGCGACGTGGCCGCGCGGTAGGCGGCCAGCGCGGCGGGGCCGAGCGTACCGATGGCGACGGGGTCGCCGAGCGAGGGGATGGCCGCCGTGCCATCCCCGTAGATGGCCGTGACGTCGGCGGCCAGTTTGGCGACCAGGGCGGGCAGGGCCGCCGCCTGCGCCTCGTACTCGCCCGCCAGCCGGTCCGTCCGCGTCAGGATTTGCGCCGTCGTCAGAAAAGTCATGTTGCCCCCCGTTCGAGCCGTTGTGCCTCGGCCAGCGCCTCCCGCTCGGCCTTACGCACCCTGCTGAACATCCGCGCGAAACACAAACGGAAACGTTGCCGGTCCGTTTCCTCGGTTCCGGCCCCGTCGGCCTTGACTCCGTCGCAGGACTCGACCGCCCACGCCATTTCCATCAGGGCCTCTGCATGGTGCGCGTCCTCGAAAAACGACGTGGCCGTGCGGGCGAAACTCAGCGTCGCCCGCCTGCCGTCCCCCGAGTCACCCCTTGGGGCGCTCCCCGAGAAGTCCGGGTAGAGCGTCTTGACGCGGACGATTTCACCCGGCCCGACGACCCTGCCCTTGCCGTTCCGTTTGAGGCTCGTGCGGGCGACGCACCTCTCCCGGCTCCCGTCTGTCATCAGGACGACGGCGCGCTGACCCGTAACGGACAGCACGTACCCGAGGTTCGTTGCGCGCGCGCGTTCCCGCGCCTGTTTCGCCCGCGTGTGCGCCCGGACAGAGGCCGCCTTGCGGGCCGCGTTCTTGGCCCTCTCCGCCTCCCCGACGGGCCGGTTCCGGCGCGCGCGGGCGCGGCAGGCGCGGCAGATTTTCGGGCCGCCGTGGCCCGGCCTGTGGTACATGAGCGGTGTCGCCACCCATCCGCCCACACCGCCGCCGTGGTCGCGGCACCAGGACTCGCCCTCCCCGCCCATTCTCGCCTCCTACAAACCCTAGGCCTACAGGTTTTCGAGCCAGCGCCCGTTGATGCGGGACGCCCCGAAGGACGCGCGCCGGTCGACGCCATACTCGCTCATCATGGCCGTGACGTAGAACGGGTACAGCCCGCCCAGGCAGAAGCCGTCCGTCGCCGTGATGACGTTCAGCGGCAGGAGCTGACGCTGGAAGTACCCCTCAAGCCCCGCCGTCAGCGTCGGCAGGGACGCCTGGTAGGACAGCGCCCCAATCACCTCGTCCTGGAGGCCGGGGTCGAACAGCAGGCTGTTTATCTCAATCTCGGCGTCCGTGTTGCCGAGGAACGCCGGGTCCGACGTGTCCGTGACGACCGACTCGTTGTGCCAGTGGGCGAACACGGGCAGAAACGTGAAGGGGTCGATGGACCCGAGCACGATGTCCGAGCGCACGTCCGACAGGTCCACCGTGGCCGCCAGGGTGCCCTTCACCTGGTTCAGCAGAGGCACCCCGCCGTAGTCGTCCGGCACCACGTCGAACGCCTGATAGTAGCCCCCGAGGGCGGTGGGTGCCCAGCGCCGGAACACCAAAAACCCGAACACGTCGAAGGCGAGGTAGCCCTGCACGAGCCGGGCGAGCTGGCGCATGGCGTCCCAGATGCGGGTTCGGGGGTCGAACTGGAACCTCGCCCCGAGCGCCCCGGTGCCGAGCGGCAGGTGGAAATACGGCGTGTCGCTCCCCCGGCCCGGCGGCGCGTAGGGCAGGCCGATGAGGAAGTCGTCGGTGACGCCGCCGAGCTGCGCCAGGAACCGGATGGCCCCGTAGATGTCCCAGCCGTCGAACGGCGGGATGACGCCCACCGACTTGCGCCGCAGCCAGTGTTCTTTGCCGTACAGCAGGAACGTCGTCTCGCGCACGGGGTCCTGCCGCGACTGCTGGACGCCCCCTATCCAGCCCGTCAGCCGCCGCCAGTTGTCCCCGTCAATCCCGGCTTCGAGGTAGCAGGCGCGGTAGCCGCTCGCGCCCGTCCAGCGCGCGTCCCGGTTGTCGCACGTCAGCCACGCCATCTGCTCGTAGCAGAGCGTCTCCAGCGGGAACGTGAGCTGCTCCCGCACCCGGCGCAGGTTCAGGTAGGTTTCGCGCACGCTGGTCCCGGTGTAGGACTGGCCCGGAAAGAAAATCGTGACGCTGCGGACCAGCGGGGTCGCCGTGGCGAGGCCCGAGGCGTCCGCGCTGGCCGAGCCGTCCAGGGTGACGGCGTAACGGTAGGAGTTACCGAGCAGTATCTCGCCCTCCACCGTCACGGTCGCCCCCGGCCCCTGCACCGCGTCCGCCTGGGCCTGGGGCGCGTTGACGATGGCGAGGCCGTTGTCGCGGACGTCGCTGATGATGCTCCCGAGCGGGACGAACCGGAGCGGGAGGAACTGGACGCGGACGGCCCCGTTCATGCCCGAGACGGTGAGCGGCCCCGCCGGCAGGGTGTATCCGTCGAGGCGCAGGGCCAGCGTCGCGTCCCCCTGCCCCAGCGTCAGCACGACCGCCCCCTCGGAGGGCAAGCACAGGACGCGCAGGCGGTAGGTCTTGTCTGCCCGCAGCGCGAGGTACTTGGCGCAGTCGTCCACGTCCCGCGCGCGGGAGACCTCGGCCCACCGCGTCGTCCCGTCCGCGTTCGGCCCCGTGTTCAGTTCCAGGACGGGCGGCTGGCCGAACGCGAGCGTCAGCCGCAGCCCGCCGGGAACGCCGTCGGCGAGGGAGACCTGCGTGTAGAGCGAGTCGGGCGACCGCGCGGCGTCGCGCGCCTGCTCCTCGCGGTAGAGGTTTAGGTAGAACGAGGAGGACTCGTCCACGTCCCATGCGCTGGTGGCCGAGAACCTGCGCCCCGGCGTCGAATCGGGCATCTCGATGACGGGCAGGGCGGTGGCGGCGTCGAGCGCCTGCCGCCACGCGCCGCCCGTGTCGTCCGGCCCCGCGCCGCCCGCGCCCGAACCCGTCCTGCCGAACTGCCACTGGCCGGGCAGGGTGGGACTCTGGAGCGGGTAGGGCTGGAGGATGAGGCAGCGGGTGAACGGCTCGATGACGACGCCCTGAGAGGCGAAGGCGGACGACCAGAACACGGCGTCCATCTCGTCGTACCGCTGCATATTGGGAACCCGCATCAGCCCGTAGACGGTGGTGGGGTCGGCGATGACCGCGCGCCCGGTGATTTCCAAGTGGCGTACCCCTGACCGAAGCAGATACCGGGTGAGAAGATACTGGTGAGAAGATACTGGTGAGCCGATACCGGGTGAGCCGATACCGGGTGAGCCGATACCGGGTGAGCCGACGCCGGGGCGGGGTGCGAGGATAACCTCCGCCCAGGCGTCGGCCTAGTCGGATTGTGGAGGGCGGGGGGCGCGTGACGCAAGATTAAGGACACGCCAAGTGCTGTTAGAGCACGGTCCTCATTTTTTTGCACAACTTATTCCACTTTTTATTTTACAGGCATCACCTCATCAAAATACGCCGTATAGGAGAGGCATAAATCGCCTCGCGGGGACTTGACATCGCCGAGCGAGTTTGGTATAATGGGTATGTTAGCAAAAGTGAGGGGGCGCGCACCTTCCACGCGCAGCCGCCGCAGGGCGGCGGATACAGGAGACAAAGAGATGAAACAGGGAAGAACGCTGACGGAACTGGCGGCGGAGATTGAGCGCCAAGCGGGGGCCAAAATGGACCTGATGGCCGACACGCGCGAAATCACGCTCCGCTCGAACGGCACGAGCCGCTTGGCGGTCGCGGGGGCGGGCGACTTCGGCATCACGGACATGGCGCACGGGCAGATTGCGGAACACGCGGGCATCCCGAAGGGCTACTACGACCGGATGCGGGTCGAGGCCCCCGCCCTACTGGACGGCAACGTGAACCACTGGCTCCGCGAGCGCCCCGCCAGGCGGCTCGTGCGGACGATGGACGGCGGCGCGCGGGCGTTCCTGTCCGACCGCTACCGCCGCCTAGACAACTTCGAGCTGATGGAGGCCGTGCTGCCTACGCTGATGGAGACGCCGGGCCTGTCCGTCGCGTCCTGCGAGGTCACGGACAGGCGGCTGTACCTGAAGGTCACGACCGACCGCATCCAGGGCGAGGTCGGCGTGGGTGATGTGGTGCAGGCGGGTCTGGTCGTCTCGAACAGCGAGGTCGGGGGCGGCGCGGTCAGCGTCCAGCCAATGAGCCTGCGACTGGTTTGCCGGAACGGGGCTACGCACCAGGACTTCGGCACCCGCAAGAGCCACGTCGGGCGGCTCATCAGCGACAGCGGCGAGGGCGAGGCGTTCCGGGTGTTCGCCGACGAGACGCTGCGCGCCGACGACGGGGCCTTCTTCCTGAAGGTGCGGGACGTGGTACGGGCCGCGCTGACGCAGGAGACGTTCGGGCACATCCTGGCGAGCATGAGGGAGGCGGCGGGCGTCCGCATTGAGGGCGACCCGGTGCGGGCGGTGGAGGTGCTGGCGGCGCGGCACCGGCTGACGGAGACCGAGCGCACGTCGTCGCTGCGCCACCTTGTCTCGGGCGGCGACCTGTCCCTGTGGGGGCTGGCGAACGCGGTCACGGCGATGGCGCAGGAGGTGCCCTCTTACGACCGGGCGAGCGAGATGGAGGCGCTGGGCGGGAGCCTCCTGGCCCTGCCCGCGACGGACGTGCGGGCGCTGGTCGCCGCGTGAGAGCCGCCCCAGGCAGCGAAAAAGGAATAAAGAGATGCCAGCGCCAAACTACAAAGACTTCGGGGCAACAAACGAGTCGGGCACCTGCTTCTGGTGCGGCAGCCGACTCCCGCGCCATGCCGTGACGGAATCCGAGCGGGTCTCGTCGCCGAACGGCATGGGGTACACCACGGTCGCGGTAAAGACCGGGGCGGTTCGCTTGGGCACCGAAGATGACGGGTTCTTCTGCGGGTTGCGGTGCGCCCACTACTTTGCGGTCAACATGGCCCACAGTGGCCGCTGGTTTCCGCCCGACAACCCGGCAACATTGCCGAGTGACTAAAGCACGGGGCAATCAGCGCGTCGGCCCCTGGGATACGGCCTCAGCGGCGGCCCCGTCCGAAAGCTGCCGGATGCGCTCACTCCGCCGAGGCTATCTGAAAAGCCTATCTGAAAAGCCTATCCGAAAAGCCTATCCGAAAAGCCTACCCGTACCATCCTACGGCGGGGGCACCGGGCGGATGGGCGGCCCCGCCCCGCATCACCTGGGCCGCCCCGTTCACCCCCTGCGTGTTCTGCGTGTGCGCCGCCGACTGGCCCGTGCTCTCGTTCATTTGCACGACGTTGACCGTGAACCCCTTCCCCATCAGGGACACCAGCGCGGCCAGCGTCGTGTTCAGCCCCCCCAGCACCTCGGGCATGACGCCCGCCCCCACCCCGCCCTTGTCGATGGAGTCTATCGTCTGACCCGTCCCGCCCACGACAGGCGCGTCCGGGCCGTCGGCGGACGGGAAGTCGCCCGCCCGCATTCCGAACGCCATCTTGCCCACTTCAGAGGGCAACACCCCCATCGTCTCCGCGTCCCGGTAGGATTGCCTGTCCGTGTACCCGAACACCCGCGCGCTCATCTGACCCAGCCCCCGCTTCTCGGCGATGGACGCCACGCGGTCGGCGGGCGGCATCAGCCGAGACGCGAACGACGGGGCAGACACGCTCATCGCCGTCAGCCGGTCCACCCAGCCCACGTCCACGCTCTGCTGCCGCTCGAAGATGTCGTTGCGCGTCTCCTCCTGCTGGCCCGTCAGGTTCCGGCGGATGACCGACTTCTGCTCCCCGGTCAGGTCCTGCCGCGCCATCACCGCCCGCATCTGCGCGTCAATCTGCTTCAGCTTCTCCCCGTCCATCTTGGCGAGCGCGGCGTTCGACTGCAAGACGCTCCCCGGCTCGAACGGCGACCGCTCCTGCCGCGACAGCCGCGCCTCCGCCCGAATCCGCTTCGTGTCGAAGTCGGGGGCCATCTCCACCCGGCTGAACGCCTCGATGCCCTGCTGCTCGGCGGAGTTCTTCGCGCGCTGGTAGTCCGCGTCGTAGAGCGCCCGCTGGTCGGGCGAGAGGGCCGTGTCCCGCCGGTATTTGGCGAGCGCCACGCCCGAGAGGGCTTCGTCGTAGCCCCGCCCCGCCTCCGCCCGCGTCTCGTCGCCCGTCCCCCTGAGCCGGACACCCCGCTCCTCCCGCGAGTAGGCCGACGACGAGCGGGCCTCCGCCCGGCCCTGGAATCCCGTGATGGCCGTGTCGAGCGCCTGCCGCTGGGCGACGACCGTCTGGGCTTCGAGGTCCTTTATCTGCGAGGTGAGCTGCATCCGCTGCTGGTACGTCAGGTTCCCCGCCGCGAGCCGGGTGTTCAGCTCGCCGTGCAGGCGGAGCTGTTCGCCGACGAGCGCGTTCTGGGCGGTCAGCGTGGAGGCGATGTCGCCGGACACCTCGCCGCGCGCCACGCCCACGCGCAGCCCCGCCTGCCGCGCCCCGCTGCCCTGCACGGCGTCCTGGATGCGGTCCACGGCTTGCCGGTTCTTTATCTCCTTGATTTCGAGCGCCTCGCGGGCCGCCGCCGTCCGCCGCTGCTCCCGCTCCTCCGGGGAGAGGAAGTTCGACTTGTCGTTCGCCAGGGACAGGTCGTACTTCGCCTGGGCCGCGAGGCGGGCCTGCTGGGCGGCCAGGTTCGCGGCGACGGCGGGGTCGTAGGAGTTTAGGCCGCCGAGCGTCAGGGCCTGGCCCTGCGTCTGGGTGCGGGAAAGTCCCCCCTCGAAGGCTGCCTGGTGTTCCGACTGGCCCTGACGCCACAGGCCGACCTGGGCCTCTTTGAGCTGGGCGTTGTTCTGGGCGAGTTCCAGCCGGACGTGGGCGAGGTCGGCGCGGTACATCCCCTTGTCGTCGGGGCTGGCTGCGTCCACCGCCTTGACGTACTGCGCCTCGGCGGCCTGGAGCTGCGTCCCCCGCTCGGTGAGCGACGACACCTGCTGCTCAACGAACGGCCTCATGCCCGCCGCGCCCCGGCCCGTCGCCTGGGCGAGCGAAACGCCCACGCCCGCGCGGGCGGCGTCGTAGCCCGCCGGCTCCGTGGCCTCCATCGCGTCCCGGAGTCCTCGTGCGAGCGAGTCGGTGAGGTCCTTGGCCGAGCCGGACGCTACTTTGTCCTGGCCCGTGTCCACGAGCTTCTTGATGTCGGCGTCGTTCTCCCGGCGCTGGTTCCAGGCGGCGGTGTGGGGGATTTTCTCCGCGATGTGGTGCATCCAGCCGGAGAAGCCGCCCTCGTTCTCCATCTCGCCCTTCCACGCCTGCGCCTTCTGCATTGCGGGCGTGTAGTCGAACTGGCCGTTCGCAATCAGGAGCTTGTGCGCCGTGTCCAGGTCGCCGTGCAGGGCGTAGTAGTTGGCGGCATCGGCGTAGGATTTCTTGTCGGGGGGCCGGTTGCCGGCTATCATGTCCTGGAAGGAGTCGGACATGGGTATCTGCTGGGCCGCCTTCGCCTGGGCTGCGACGAGTTCCGGGTACAGGTCGCCCGCGCCCCGCTGAAGGGTGGCCTGTAGCCCCGCCGCCTTGACGGGGTTGAAGCCGACGACGGAGGACGAGAGGGAGCGGAGGGACTGGGCAAGCTCCGCCGCCGGGGTGCCCATGCGCCCCGCCGTCTTCTCGATGGCGTCGGCAAACTGACCCGCCGCCTTCGTACCCAGGCCCATCACCTGCGAGAAACCCTCGCCCGCCAGCCGCAAATCCTCGTGCTTCTCGGAGAGCGCGGAGAGGGGCGCGACGACGGCAGAGGCGACGCCCCCCGCGATGGCCGCCCCGGCGAACGGCCCCGCCGGGGTGAACGCGCCCACGACGCCGCCGACCAGGCCCGCCGCCCCCGGTATCAGGCCGAGGCCGGAGCGGTAGCGGGCCTCCGCCGTGTAGCGGTCGCCGGTCAAGGGCTGGGACAGGTATTCGCCCCCCTCGTGCCCCAAGTTCAGGGCGGCGAAGCCGAGCGCCTCCGCCCCCCCGCTGGACAGGTGCCCCTTGAAGTTCGCACGGAGACGCCCCACGCCCGTCGCCGTCGCCCGCTCGTACTCCTGTTTGAGCTGCGGGTTCTCGCCGGGCATGACCGTCTCGCCCTCTTGGAGCGTCTTCCGCTTCTGGGCGAAGTCGTCCATCGAGACCTTGACGCCGGTTTTGAGCTGTTCCGAGACCCACTTCCGCAAATCCTTGTGGATGTCTTTGGAGGGGACGGTCTGGAGGTTGCCGACGAACCGCTTGAAGTCTTCCTGCGCCTGGGGGTCGCTGCCGGTGAAGGCAGCGGCTTTGAGGCTGTCGTACTGGGCGGCGGTGGCCGCCTTCATGTGCGGGGCCTGGGCGGCGAGGTGGTCCATCAGCCCTTGCAGCGACGCCTGCGTCTTCTGCTGGACCTGGGCGGGGGACTCGCGGTTTTTGAGGTCTTCGACCGCCAGGGCGAGCGTGCCGGGGGTGCCCGCCCCGCCCTTGATGGCCGCGTAGGACTGGCCCTGCGCCGCCGTCATCTTCCCCAGCGATTCGAGCTTCTTCAGTTCCGCCGAGATGTCGTCAACGGCCTTCTTGGCGGCCTCGTACTCGGGCAGGATGGTGGAGTCCACCTGCCGCTGCAAGGCTGTGATTTTCTTCACGAGGTCGTCGCTGATTGCCATGAAAACACCCCGCCTCATAGTGTGCGGGGCGGGGGGCGTGACGCAAGAAAAGGGCGCTGCATCGTGCAGCGCCCTTTGACAAGACCAAGGGTTTAGGGCCGAGGGTTTAGGGTTCGGCGGGCCGTTCCGCGTGTGTTGTCAGGACGCGCAGGTTTTCCAGACCGAATCCCTGATAGTCCTTCTTGATATAGGAAACGTCAACAGCATGGGGGCCGCGAATGTAGAAGTGCTCCATGCCCGCCTTTGTGGCCGGGTCGTCCAGCAGCCCATTCCAGAGTTTGAGCGCTTGGTATAAGTAGACGTTGCAGTTGTCCAGCCCGGCGCGGGCCTGGATGGCCGCCGCCCCTGCCTTGTCGAGCAGCTCGACTGCGACCTCTTCCGCCGCTGGCGAGCCGGGCATCGCGGCAATCGCCCCGTTCCGCCAGTAGCCGACGGTCTGGACTTCCTTCGCCTGCTTCTTATAGCCCCTCGCCAGTTCTGCATTCGCGTCAAAGGCGTCTGCCGCGTCCTGGGCCTCACCGATTTTGTTGTTGTAGTCCATCACCCTCGCTTTCAGGTCTGCCGAGGGCGCATCTGGGACAATGGTGACAGGAGTAGGAACGACGGGGATGGAGACGGAAGTGGGCGGAGCCGCTGTGGCAATCACTGGCGGCGCGGCCAGCAGGGTGGAGGGCAGAACGACAGCCACCGCAGGCTTGTTTGCAGACTTATTCGCAAGCTTCTTCGCCTGCCGCAACGCCCGGTGGTGCTTGTCGGCATGGCGGCGGGCAGCCTCCGCGCTAGGGCAGAGCGCGACGGAGCAGATAAGAGCAATGACAATGATGAATCGGTACAAAGGTATGGTTCCTCCTTTTTGCTCCGGCTTTTTGATTGAGAAACCGCCCGCGTCAGTTCGCACGGGGGGCATTGACGACGGAGGCGTCCAGGAGCACCCACGCCATCGTCAGGAGGACGAGAACCCCGAGTCCACAGATGAGGGCGAACGCCCACGACCAAGCGCGGTCGCTGAAGGGGCTGGGTGTCTGCGCCATGTCCATACTTCTTTCCTGTTCACTTCCTCTGACACGAGTATACCAAGCAATTTCCGCGCTGAATAGCGAACATAGAGCAAACATATGGGGATTGTTCCAATCTAACTCCCATAGTTCACTCCTCACGGGCCTTCCGGCTTTTAGAGCGCAACGGTCTTCCGGTCCGCTTCTCTCCCATTGGTTGCGTCCGCGTCTTGTAGGCTTCCAAGTCAGACCGGGCTATCAGCCGTTTCCCATATTTGACCGTGCAGGGCAACCTCCCCTCATAGATAGCAATCCTTACTGACCCCTGGCTAATTCCAAGTTCTCCTGCGGCTTCCCGAACCGTCAACAAGTCTTCCATAAGCCCCTCCGTAGTTTCTGACACCATAGTACCAGGAAAGTTGCCTAAACGATGACTTTATCCGAGTAAATAAAACGGTTTAAGATGTCGGAAAGTAGTTGAAACGATGGTTTTATGGGGTAAAGTGAATATGTAAACAGAGAAGCGACGCGGGAGAGAAATCTGACCTTCCCTCCCGCGCCCGTCGTGACCAAGCCGCTTAGGAGGCGGCGAAGTATGAACATTCTACCCCAAGCGGCCCCCGAAAGGGCTGCCGCGCTCCCGCCCTGCGCCGAAACCGACACTCCCCCCGGAACCTGCCCCAACTGCGGCTGCTCCATTGCCTACGTCAACCTGTACGTGGGCGGTAGAGGCTACAAGACCTATCGGCTCTGCCAGGGCGACGCAGGCACCGGCTACCTCGGCTGCGGCTTTATGTGCCGGGAGGGGAGCTGATGCCCACCTCCAAAAATACTCCCCCCGAGGACACCCAGCCGGAGCCTTTGCCCCTCCCCGTCCCCGGCAGCATCATCGCAAATGTCGGCTTCATGGAGGCAGTCGCCGCCTTATCGGAAGCCGAGACGTATCTGGCCGCGTTCGGCCCGTGCGACCCCGCCTACCGGCCTCTGGAATGCCGGAGGGACGAGGCCGTCGCGGAACTGGCGGCGATGGTGGACCACTACATCTGGCGGCGCGTGTCGGCGGCGCTGGGGGCCACCGAGCGGATGCGGACCGAGAAGGAGGTTTCACTATGACCCGACTCCGCGCCTGCACAGGCGGCTCCCCGAACGACTTTATCGGCGTTAATTATTGGGACGGGCCGCACTGCCGGGGAAGGCGGCAGGTGCTCCTGTTCCGCTTCCGCGAGGATTGGGGCGCGTGGCGGGCGATGGCCTGCGCGGACGGCCACGGGAACAAGAAGGCGCTGCGGGGAAGCGCCTTCTCCCAGGGCGGGCGGGGCGACTGGAAGAGGCGGCGAGCCGAGAAGGAGGTCGGGAATGTCTGAAAGGAAGTCGAGAATGTCTGAGAAGTCTATTCGAGTGCCAATGAGCGTCCTTGCCCGCAAGGACTTGTCGTCCACCGCCAAACTGCTCTACGGGCTGGTGCTGGCCCTATCCGAGGAAACGGGCTGCTGCTGGGAGACGAACGCCTATCTGGGCGAGTGCTTGGGGTCTGAGCCGACGTATATGTCAGCCCTCATTGGCACTCTCGAACGGGGCGGCTTGATTAGAAGGGAGGTTTACAAGTGGGGGGCCGAGCGCCGACTGTATCCTCTCCCCCCAACCCCGGCGGGGCGGGAGTAGGGGGCGCAGAAATTGCGCCTGTAGGGGGCGCAGCGGTTGCGCCCCCTCAGAAATTGAGGGGGCGCAACCGCTGCGCCCACAACAAACAAATACAATACAGACCCCCCTAACCCCCAAAGGGGGTGTGGTGGGGGGGAAGTCATTCATCCCGAGGAAAGCAAGGAAGGCGCGGTAGCGCCTGTCAGAAGTCCTTGCCGTCCAGAGCAAAGACTTTAGCGAAGACCTGAGCAGGGACCGGAGCCGGGGAAAGCCGGGGCGGGCGTGTGACCACGCCCCCGCCGGGTTCACGGCGTTCTGGGAGGTCTACCCCCGCCGAGTCGCCCGCCTCGCCGCTGTCCGCGCCTGGAACGCCCTGCGCCCCGGACGCCCCTGCGTTAAATGCCCCGCACAGGGGCCGCAAACGGCCTTCTCTCACCCATTCCCGCGCGAGGGCCATAGGCGGCCTGTGCGGGGCGTCTAGGGGCCTTTACGGGGCTTCGTAGGCCGGGCGATGAAATCGGTTCGCAGTGCGGGGGCTGAAACGGCGGGTGTTCGCTGCCCCGCCCCGCTTTTGTAAACCCCGCGACGCCTCTATGCTTGTCCTACAACCACCCCGAATAAAGGTTGGCGTGGAGACAGCTTGGCGGCACGACTCCACGCCCTTCCCAGCCCCCGCAAAGGAACCAGAAAATGGCGAAACTTAAAATGGCGAAACTTATGCCGCCTACTGCGTCGGCAGCAGGGCCTACTGCGCCGACAGTCGCGCGAGGAACGCCTCCTCCTGGTCGCGCTGCCGGTCGTTGCGCTCCCCCCGGATGCCCGACGCGACGGCCTCGACCGCCATCCACAGCAGGAGGGGCTGGTCGCGCAGTCCGCCCGCGCAAGGCAGGGCGTGGTGGTCGAGCCAGGCCGCCGCCTCCCGCCACGGCACGTAGGGCACCGTCTCCGGGCGCAGGCCCAGGCCGCCGCCGAGCCTGCGCCCGGCCCCTACAAAAAAGCCCTCACGTCCTGGGTCAGCGTCACGCGGTCCACGACCGCCCGCATGACGTAGAGCGCCGCCGCCGTCCACAGCTCGGAAAACGACGCGAAACCGGGGTAGTCGGTTTTGAGCAGCGTCCGCGTCGCCAGTTCGCGCGCATACACGAGTTCGCTGCGGGGCAGGGACTTGACCGCCTCGGCCTCCGCCGCCTCGTGGTCGGCGACGGTCGCCACCCGGAAGCGGAACTCGTAGGTCACGTACTCGCCGCCCCGCTTCGCTTCGAGCTGCTGGAACAGGGCGACCTCCTGCTCTTCGGCGGCGGCCAGGCGCGCGAGGGCGTCCTCCCCCTGCTTCGGGTCGTCGGCGGCATAGGCGACGTAGGCGGCGTCGCGGCGCTCGGCGTAGCGGGCGCGCGTCTCGGTTTCGGTCTCGATGAGCAGCGAGCGGGCCGGGCCGCGCAGAAGGCGGACCGGGACGGCGAACTCGTCGGTGGTGACGGGCTGCGCGGTGTCGGGGACGCCGGGCGGCGTCGGGGGTTTGGCGGACATGGTGTTCCCTCCTCATGGGTGGGGGATTGTGGGCCGGGCGGGGTGCGTGACGCAAGAAAAGGGAGACGCAAGATTAGGGATAAATCGCCTAGCGATGACTTGACATCGCCGCGCGAGTTTGGTATAGTGTGTGTGCACAGTCGGTCCTCGCCCCCAAACTGGTGAATACAGTTTGGGGGCTTTTTCTTTTCGGGAGGCGGCCCAACTACTGAACGGTGAGTCCGGGCGTAACCCCATCGACGCTCTGGCCGATGACGGTGAACGACTGAGACGCGCGCCGGGGACGTTTCTCAAGGTTGTCGGGCTGGTTGATGCGTGGGTTCGGCAGCGTGAACGTGACGGGGACGCCGGGCGCACCCGAGACCGTGGGGGGCGTGATGGTGAAGACAATCGGGACGCCCATCTGGGGGTAAGTGCCCGCCGCGTCCACGACCAGCGTGAGCGTGAACCGCGGCTTGCCCGCGTTTATCTCAACGACCCCCGTGCCCGTTCCGTCGCCGCAAATGGGGGTGGGCTGGCAGGCGGTGTCGACGGACAGGGAGAGGTCCACGACGCCCGAGACGCCCGAGATGACCACGAGGTTCGACCAGGAGGCGCGCTTGCCGGGGGGCGGCGTGACCGCCGCCCAGGGCACGGGCAGGTAGCCCGCCCCCATGATGCCGAGGTTCGCCCGGATGATGTCTCCCTGCCGCGTGGACACGGACAGCATCGCCCCTTTCGCCTTCGTGAGCTGAATCGCCCGGAAGCCGTCGGAGAACACCGGGTCGCCAGCTATCTGGTTCAGGTCGTCGTAGCCGCGCTCGCCGCGCGTCGGGTCGCGGTAGAGGAACAGGGAGTTCAGGTTGGCGGCGGTGAACCAGGACGCCATCACGTCCACAGGCATCCGCACGGTCGGGTAGTACAGGCCGTCGTAATAAGAGTAGTCGTAGACGTTGTTGGCCGCGCCCGGCACGTCGAGGTACTTGTCCGGGAACTGGACGCCCGCGCCCTCCTGGATGGGGTAGACGAGCAGGTTGGTGTTCGCCGTATTCCCGGTGGTGAAGTAGCCCCGGTCCGAGCGGTACAGCCCGTAGATGTTGCCCGACGTGTCTGCCATAAAATCAAGCAAGGGGACTGTTTGCTTTAGCTGACAGGTGAATTGCTTCCTGTCTGCCGAAGGCTCTGTATCCCCACCTTTCGTTTAGAATAATGCTTGCAAAAACGCGCAAACATATGGTATAATAGAAGCATGGACAGAACGTTGCGGCTGCCTCTAAATCCCACAACGGAGCAGGCTGAATACCTACTGGAAACGATGCGTCAATTTACGCAATCGTTCAATCTTGTCTGTGCCGAGGGCTGGCGTCTCAAAGAAGGCAACGCCTATACTCTGCACCGCCTGACCTACCGTGATAGCAAAGCCCTTTGCCCCAAACTCGTCTCTGACCTGCACGTTCAGGCACGGCAAAAAGGCGCCGAAGCCGTCAAGTCTGCTATCTCGCTTGCCAAGAAGGGGCGTAAGGTAGGCTCTCCTAATTCCTCGCTCTGCCCGCCGCGCTACAACTGTAACTCCTTCTCCGTGGACTGGCAGAAGGGCTTGGCTAACCTTGCCACTGTCTGCGGACGGCAGAAGATAGCGTTCACTGTTCCTGCTTATGCGCGTGAACTTATTGACAATAGGGTTGCCACGGCTGACCTTATGTACCGCAAAGGCAGGTTCACGCTCCACGTCGTTCTGAAACTTGACGACGTGGAGTTCATGGACACGAGGCAAGCCATCGGAGTTGACCTCGGCGTGTGCCGCCCTGCTGTCACCAGCGACGGGCGGCTGCACGGTCAAAAACGCTGGCGCGAAGTCAGCAAAAGGCGTTTCCGCCTCAAAAGGAAACTCCAATCCAATGGCTCTAAGAGTGCCAGACGGCATCTTAGAAGCCTCGCGGGACGCGAGATGCGTTTCCGACGGGATTGCGACCACGTTCTCAGCAAGAGCATTCTGCAAGGCATCGCGGCGGGCACAACCGTCGTTGTTGAAAACCTCACAAACATTCGGGCGCGAGTTAAAGCGCGGCGCGGCGCGGCGAAACGGCGGCTCCATTCGTGGTCGTTCGCCCAACTCCGCTCGTTCTTGGAATACAAGGGCGAAGCCCTCGGTTGCCGAGTGCAGGGAATAGACCCGCGCCACACAAGCCAGCGGTGCGCGGCTTGCGGGCATATCTACCGAGGCAATCGCCCGTCCCAGTCTCGGTTTGTGTGTCGTTCGTGTGGTCATCGTGCCAATGCTGACAAGAACGCGGCGGTGAACATTCGTGATAAACACCTTGTCGGTTGGTCTTCACCTTCCGACGCGGCTCCGTCAGAAGCCGTATCGTCTCAGACACGCGATTGCCAAGCGCAGTCGCTATCGGTCTAGGGACAAGCCGCCCTCTTTAGGGGGCGGTATCTGACGATAGGTAGTCTCCCAAAGGCCATGATGGGGCCGGCCCCGCCCGTGACGCAAGAAAGCGGATACTTCAGCCGCCGCTCAGAAGATGCCCGTCAGAAAATGCCCGTCACAAAAGTCATAAGGGTCAGAAGATGCCCGTCTCCACCATCGTGCAGGACCAGGTTATCTCGCCCGCCTCGTCCCATCCGTCCTCCGTCCGCCCGAACGTCACGTCGGTCGCCCGCGCGAGGTCCAGGAGCCGGCCCGAGGGCAGGACGGTCCGCCGGAGTTTGCGCGTGTTGAGCATCTGCCGGGCGCTCCCCAAAAGCTGCGCCAGCGCCCGGCTTTTCACGTCCGCGCGGTCCCCGTAGGCGACGGCGCGGATGGTGAACGACAGGCGCACCTCGGAGCGGTCCGGGGCGGAAAGCCCGTCCGGCGCGTCCCGCTCGGCCTCGGGGATGACGTACAGCACCGGCCAGTCGTCGCGCTGCCTCTCGTCCGTGAACTCCACCCCCTTCAGCGACAGGTCCGCCCCGCCTCCGAGGGCCGCCATGCGCGCGTCGAAGACGGGCTTCAGCGAGGCCAGAGTCTCCTGGAGCCACTGGCCCGCCTCCACCTCGGGCGCGAGGTCGGACGGGGACAGGCAGACGCCCGCGAGGTGCTCCTGCCCCGCCGCCTGCGAAAGTCCGCCCCGCGCGAGCAGCACCGTCCCGTCCGGGAGCAGGGCGGTGGCGGCGACGAGCCAAGGCCCGTCGCTGCGCTCCAGGGTGGCCGCCTGGTGCTCCGCCACGTCCCAGGAGGGCGAGGTCGCCGTGCGGGGTGCCTGGTCCGTGCCGGGCGCGTACAGGGACCCTTCCAGCGTCACCACCCCGCCCGGCCCGTAGACGGCGGACAGGGACTGGGCGCGGCGCAGTCCGTGGCGGGGGCCGTCCTGCCGCACGGGCGCAAACCGTTCGAGGGAGAACGTCCCGGCGGCGAGGGCCTGAAGCGTGGCCGGGTCCAGGGCGTCCGGTAGGCGCGCGGCCCACAGGGCGAACCCGGCACCGGCGGCGGGCGGCGCACCGGATAGGGATACGGAGACGCGGAGGGCGGGGCCGCCACCCCCCTCTATGTTAACTGGCTGTGACGCGAACTGCATGGCAAAGACCCCCCGAACAGGAGATGGAACCGGAATAGACAAAGACCCCCCTCCCCCGCCCGTCGCGCTGCGGCAGTTGCCCGAACCGGAAGGCTAGAGCCTGCGGAGCCAGTGTCCGAAGGCCGCGCCCGTCGTAAAGACGAGCAGTGTGACCACCAGCAGCGGGAAGCCTATCAGGAAGGCGGCGTCGAACACCGAGGCTGCACCTTTCCCGGTGATGAGCCGGTGCATCAGGTCGAGGGCGGCCTCGGCGAGCACGATGAAAACTAAGTCCGGCGGCCCCTTCATCGCCCATCTCCTTTTTCTCCGGTTCCGCCTGCGGAACCTTCTCATTCGGGCGGGTGGGCAGCGGCGTACTCGGCGATGAGCGCGCCGATGCGCCCCCAATCGCCCTCCGAGAGCGTCAGATAGGGCCGAGCCGGGATGCCCCTCCCGCCGCCCGTCTGGTGGACGGCGGCGTAGGCGAGGCTGCTGCCCACCACCAGCGTCCCCTTGGCCGAGACGTAGGTGACATTCCCCCCGCCCCCCCGGCGCGCGAGGCTGTTCCGCAGGAGCCGCGTCGCCACGAGCGGCTGCAAGGGGTAGCCCTTCAGCATCTTGCGCCGCACCGTGCGCGGCGACAGGTCGGCAAAGGGCGGGTGGCCCCCAGCGTCGATGTTGGCGGCGAACGCGGCCCGCAGGACGCGCGAAACGGATAGCAGCAGCGGCGTGATGTCCGTCTCACGCGGCGCGTCCACCGAGAATCGCGCCAGCGCCCGCCCCCGGCTGTCCGTCTCCATCGTCAGCGAGGGTGCCCAGGAGGGCGCGGAGGACTGGGAGGGGGGCTGGGAAGGGGGCGCGTCCGACTCCGCGTGTGCCACCCTAACCCCCGTATCCGCTGCCCGCGCCGGACCCGCCCGCGAAGCCGGCGAACGCCCCGGCGCGCCAGCTCGCACCCGCGTAGGACAGCGCGTGAGGCCGCAAGAAGCGCACGTCCGACGAGCCGACTACGGGATTGAAGGCCAGCCCGGCGGGGTCGCCCGGCATGGAGAACTGGCGCGGAACCGGGCTTGACACGCGCGGGAGGACGCCCCGCCCGCACGTCTGCCCCGGCAGCGACAGGCCCCCGGCGAGCGCCGCAATCTTCTTGTCGGCGTAGGCCATCAGGCCCGTCGCCGTGCCGCTCTCCGTCTCGGTCAGGGCCGCCTTGCGCGAGTACAGCAGCAGCCCCGCCGCCTTGCGCTCGATGAGTCCGGGCAGGGGGGGCGGGTAGCGGAACAGGCCCGTCGCCGGGTCCCGGTAGCGCGTCAGCGGGACCGCCCAGCGGGCCATGAACTCGCCGTCCGCGTCGTCCGAGGCGACCATCAGGAAATAGAGCACGTCGAGCGCCGACACCTGGCCGGGCCGGTCCCCGAACGAGACCACGCGCGCCCACCGCTTCACGCCGTCCGCCGTTCCGTACACGGGCCGCAGCAGGGCCATCACGCCCTCCGAATCCGCCTCCCCCTCGCCGCCCCCCGCCCCGATGCCGTCGGAGGGCACAGGCAGGCCGGGCGGGGCCGCCGAGGGGGACGTGATGAGCAGCGACAGCGTGGGGCCGGACGCGCCCTGGTCGTCCACGGCGGACACGTCGAGCAGGGCGGGCAGGCCGCGCGGGACGCCCGAGAACGTCACGCCCGTGCCCGCGACCGCCTGCCGGTCGCCGCCCGTGACCGTGGCCGTGCGGGCGTCGTCCGCCCAGAGGGCCGCCGCGTAGCCCGCCGGGGCGCGCCCCGACGCGGGGGCGAACGCGGCCCACTGGAACGACAGCACGGCGCGCTTGTTGGCGTCCTCGGTGGCCGACACGAGCGAGAGCATAAGCACCTCTGACAGCGAAAGAGCCGACAACGAAAGAGCCGACAACGAAAGAGCCGGGGCGGGACTGCTTCCCTGCCCCGGCCCCCGCGCCGCCCGCCTTCAGGACCCAGGAGTCCTACAGCCCGGTTCTATAGGACCCCGTTCAGAACGCCCATCACGTACCAGTCCTGGATGACGTGGACCATCTCCAGGTAGCCCATGATGCCCATGCGCCGGTTGAAGAGGTCCGTCTCCTTCTCGATGAGCGGGGCCAGCCGGTCGTCCCCGCCGCCGCCCGTCACGACAGCCGTGTAGCCGAGGTTCGGCCCGCCCACGCCGAAGATGACGTAGTTCGAGTACACCGTGCTGTCCAGCGTCGTCACGTTCGCGTAGAGCGGGACCGCGTTGCCGAACGGGTCCACGAACGTCACCTCCGGGATGGTGATTATCTTCATCCCCTTCAGCTTCGTCAGGTAGCCGTCCTCGCCGAACTCCGCCCCGGTCTTGCGGTTGGTGTCCGTGACGTCGGGGTGGATGGAGAGCTGGGCGTTGATGCTCGCGCTCATAATCATGAACGTGACGCCCTGGCCCGTCAGGTTTGCGATGTAGACGCGCACCCGCTCGATGTCGCCCAAGGGGTCCGACCCGGCCTGGCTCCACTTCGTCGCCGGGGCCGGGAACCGCCCGCCCCCGTACATCGAGTCGAACTGCCGGAACGTCTTGAAGCACTCGAAGAAGCAGCGGTTCGCCGTCGCCTGGCCGATGCGCCGGGCGGCGCGGGCCGCGAGGTCTACGGGGGCCTTGGCGATGTTGCGGCTGCTGAACACGTAGCCGAACCGGGCCTCATACGCCTCGAACACCTGGTCGGCCCAGCTCATCTGGTCCGTCGGGGTGTCCTGCGCCTCGGCCACCTTCGGGGCGATGGTGAGGATGTTCTGCCGCACCTCGTCCTTGAAGGTGAACGGCACGGTGCCCGCCCTGACGGGCAGGACGGAGAGCAGGTCCGTCAGCCCCTTGAACTCCCGGATGACCTCGGCGGTGATGCCCGAGAGGTACTGGGGGAGGAAGTAGGGCGAGTTCGCCAGTTCCGTGATGTTGTCGTAGCGAAACTGTGTCATGGTTGTCTCCTGCGTCCACGTCCGCCAGCCCGCTCCTCACTTCGGCCTGCCGTCCTTCCTGATTTCTTTCCTGATGTCTTTCTTGATTTCTTTTGCCTCGCGCTCCCCCGCCCTCGGCGGGAGGTGGCGAGTCACCGCGGCTAGTCGCTGATGGGGTCGATGAACACGAATCCGATGGTGGCGAGGTACGCCTTGGTCGGCTGGCCCGGCTCGGCGTTCAGCGTAATGCGCTGGCCCTGAGCGTTTCGGATGAACCCGAAGTTGCCGTCGCAGCCCGAGACGTGGATGTAGAGGCTGAAGCGGTCCGTGTCCTGGTTCGGGAAGAAGCGCTCCTGGATGCCCGCCGCGTCCTGGACGCTCGTGCGGTGGCAGGACACGCCCTTGATGTTGGCGAGCGTCTGCCGCCCGTCCGTCGCCGACAGGTCGAAGGGGCCGCAAAGGCCCGCTTGCGGGCCGGACGTAGCGACCGCCACCACGTCGTCCACCTGGATGGCGAGCTGCGGGTTCGCCTTCTCCTGCCAGCGGGAGAGGTGGTTCGTGCGCGCGAAGTTTCCCATCGTGTCTTCCTCCTGTAAATCCCTGCCGGCTAAAATCCTACCGACTGAAGCCTACCGACTGAAGCCTGCCGACTGAAGCCTGCCGACTGAAGCCTGCCGACTGAAGCCTGCCGGCTAAATCCTGCCGGCTAAATCCTGCCGGCTAAATCCTGCCGGCTAAATCCTGCCGGCTAAATCCTGCCGGCGGCGGCGGCGGCGTTGACCTTCGCGACGGTCTCGGCGGGCGTCAGGCCCTCGAACTCGGAGAGAGCGACCCCTCCGCCCTCGCCCTTGGCGGGGGGGCGACCCGGAACCTCATGCGTGTCCGCCTCGGTGAGTGCCGTGCGCCCCGCCGAGGCCACGTCCGTCAGCAGCTCCCGCAGCGCCCCGCGCCCGATGAGGACCGAGTCGGACAGGTCCACGCGGCCCACCTGGGCGACCACGGCGGCGGGCGCGTCGTACAGCGCCTCGTTCTCGGACAGGGCCACGCTCTGCCCGTCCACCAGCTCGGACAGGGCGACGGAAGCCGCGTGCCCCCCCTCGAAGGCCGCCTTGACCGCCTTCAGCGAGTCGGCGGGCAGCTTAAAGGTTTCGGCGAGCTGCACCACGAAGGCGTCCTGCTTCTCGGCGCGGGCGGCCTCCACCTGGTCCTGAAGTTTCCTGATTTTGTCCGGTGTCATCGCCATTTTTCCTTTGGTCGTCGCCCTCGCGGTTGCTGTTTTCGCCGCTGTCGCCCTCGCGGTTGTCAGATTCACGGCTGTTAGATTTTCGCTCATCGGCACCCTGTCGCCCGCCCGGCCCGCAGCGGGCGATGCTGAGGCCGCATCCGCTTGCCCCCCGCCGCCCGGCGTCTGCCCGTCTGCCTCGACGTACTGGGGGCAGTTGCCGCTCCCCGCCGCCGCCGTCTTCAGCCCGAGGTCGCGGTCCGCCGAATCGTCGGCGAAGGGGCAGTCGTTGCCGAGCCGCGCGCACGTCCGGCACTGGTTCGGCAGGTCGGTCGGGTCGTAGCCGTCCGGCAGCCCCGCCACGTTCGGGTTTCCCGCCCCATCCGAGTTCGGGTTTGCGCCGGACGTTTTAGAGGCCCCTTTATTAGAGGCCCCTTTCGCCGCGAATCCGTCCGCCAGCACGACGGTCGCCTCGTCGCCACGCTCCGCCGCCAGCTCCGACAGATTCACGACCCGCGCCGGCCCCATCTGCTTGATGAAGGGGTAGTTGGTCAGGGCCACGTTCCGCAGAACCGCTTTGTGGCTCTTGCCGCTCTCGCGGTCCTGGTAGCCGTAGTCGATGGTGGGCGAGACGAAGGCGTACTGGCCCGTCCTGACCCGCTCGTAGTCGTCCGGGGTGGTGTAGCGGGCCAGCGCGACCATCTTGCTCTTGCCGGGCCGCTCGGCGTCTGGGATGACGGAGACGCCCGCCCACGCCGCCGCGCGGTCGTCCTGGTGCTCGGTGTGGCCCACATGGAAGGGCACGGCGTCTTTCGCCATGCCCACGCCCGCCTTGAAGTTCTTTTCCAGCTCGCCCAGCATCGCGCGGTCAATGACGAGCCGCCCGCCGGGGGCCTTCGGGTGCGCCCACTCGCCTTCCCGGAGGATGGTGTGTTCGAGCGTCAGCCTCCCCTTGGGTGCGGGTCCGGCTTCCGAGAGTGCGACGATGAGGGACACGGGCGGCATCAGGGGCTATCTCTCCGTCAAGCCGAAATCTCAGGCCGCCATGAAGTCCGCCGTCGCCAGCGCGGCGGGGTCGGTGGAGGTCACGAGCAGCACGTCGCCCCGGTTCATCACGACGCCGCCGCCGAAATTGAACTGGACGAAGCCGCTCGCCGGGACCGCGCCGCTTGATGGGTTCGACTTCGCCAGGACGCTGACGCCGTTGACCTGGACGTCGACGGTCGTGGGGGCCGCGCCCGCCTTGACGCCCACGGCCCGCAGGCGCATGGTGTTGGCGGCCAGGAAGTTCCTGGGGTCCAGGTTCAGGCGAACCGGGCGGCTGTCGCCGCTCTGACGGCGGGCGGAATCGCGGAAAGACATGGCGTGAATCCTCGGTGCGGAAAGCCTGGGCGTGAGTCCTGGGTCGGGCGGGTCCCTGTGCGGCACGGACTGAGCACGGCCCGTGACCGTGACGCCCGTGGCCTATGACACCCATGATGGGGGGGGGCGGGGGCGTGACGCAAGAGAGGCCGAGGGGAGAAGCGGCGAAGGCGCAAAAAGTCGCCTCGCGGGTCTTGACATTCACGGCGCGGGGTTCTATAATGGCGGGAAGGCTGAGGGTGCGGGTCAGCACCCCTAGCCGACAGGAACGGCCTAACAGAAAGAGGCGCTGACTTGAAACCATTCTTATCCGTGACAGAAGTGGCGCACATCTGCCACGACGCCAACCGCGCCATTTGCCGCGTTACCGGGGATGACAGTCAGCCTCTCTGGGAAGACGCCCCCGAGTGGCAAAAAGAGTCGGCCAGGAAGGGCGTTCTGGCTGCCATCGAAAACCCGAACATCACGCCTGAGCAGCTCCATGAGAAATGGAGCGAGGCGAAAATCGCCGACGGGTGGAAGTTTGGGCCTGTCAAGGATGCCGACAAGAAAGAGCACCCCTGCCTTGTCCCTTACTGGGAACTGAAAACACCGCAGCGGTACAAGGATGTGTTGTTTCGGAGCATTGTCAACGCTTTGACAGGGGCGGGCGAATTGGCCGTCTAAACCATCTTACGGATAGCCGTAAAAAAGGACAACCCAACAAAGGCCGCCGTACCGGACAGGTCCCCGCGCCTGCATAGCGGCCCACATGAAAGAGCGCCCCGGACTCATTGAGTCCGGGGCGCTCTGCGTTGTAGGGACGAGGGGCTATAGGGTCAAGTACCGCCCTGTAACGATGACTCCGTGAAAGATGCGTCGTCTTAGGGTTATCCCTGCTCTATCTTGACGATAGTGGTCCCGTAGTACAGGCTGGTCGCCAGGTCGCCGTCGTCCCACAGTACGGCGTACTCAAACGAGTAGACCTCTGCCAACAAACGAGTAGACCTCTGCCAAATCGGGCCTGGCCTCTTTGTTCACGGCGACGGCCTTGACCGTCCCTTTCCTGTCCTGCAAACGAAGCCGCACACGGTCGCCGACGTTCGCCGCCGGGCTGATGATGAAGGAGGCCATGTTCGTCTCTCCCGTGCCGGGCGCTTGCGTCATAGAGGCGGGGGGGGTACAGGGCGGGCTACTTGGGGGGCCTGCCGGGGCCGACGGTTGCGCCGTGGGCGGCGGCCAGCGCGTCCGGGCTTGCGACCCCGTGGTAGGCCGTGGGCTTCGCCCTGCCGTGGGCGCGGGCGCGCAGCACGGCCCCCATGCCGCCCGCTTCACCGCCCGATGAATTAAAGCTCGGCGTCAGGAATCCGTCGCGGAGTCGGACGCGGCACCGGCACCGGCTCAGGCACCGGGTCTTGCCGCCCGCCGGGAATCCGATGGCGAGGAGCTGCGTCAGCGAGTAGGGCACCGTGCGCGACGCCACCTCGCGCGCCGTGCAGTCGGCGCAGGAGGCCAGGCCGGGCGCGCGCGACCGCTCCCACAGCCACAGGGGGTCGTCCTGGTGGAGCGCGGTCCCCTTCACCCCCATCCCGTGAGAAGCCGAAGAGAGATTGGAAGCCGATTGGAGCAGCCCGAACGCGAGGCCCGCCTGGTAGGCGGCGTGGACGGACAGGGCGTACATATCCATGCGGGGGCCGACGCCCGCGCCCCCGGCCTTCGTCACCGGCCCGCCTCCCATGAGCCACGCGCGCAGGTGGGCCGCTTGGGTATCGTACAGCAGCGCGGCGCGGGCCTCCTCGGCGGGCGTGAGCAGGACGGGCAGGCCGCCCATCCCGACCCGCTTGCCCAGCAGGAAGCACTCGCGCGTCGCGTCGCGGAGCGGCAGGGCGGCCTTGAAGAAGGCGACGTGGGGCAGGATTTCGCCCGCATCCAGGCGCTGCGCGACCGACCCCAGCGTTCGGCGCAGGCGGCTCTCGGCGCGCGTGTAGAGCGCCTTCTGCGCGGTCGTGGGGGTGAAGTTCACCGGGGGAGGGTTCATGGGTGGTTAGCGGGCGAGGCGGGCGGGATAGGAGGCGGGCGGGATAGGAGGCGGGCGGGATAGGAGGCGGGCGGGATAGGAGCCGTGCCGGCGTCCAAGGCGGCCTCGGCCTCGGCGTGATAGGCATCCCGCGCCCGCTCCGCGCGCTGGGCGGCTTGGACGATGTGAGTCAGGCGGATGCCCGTGCGCGGCCCGCCCGCCGCCCGCACGGCGGCCTCCTGCGCGCGGTACTGGCCCGCCAGCCGGTGCATCCGGTCGGCGCAGGCGAGCAGGAACACGGCGCGGAGGTGGTTCCCGTCCCCCCGCGCCGCGCGCCCGGCGATGTCCGCCGCCCTGCCCTCGGGCGAGGCTTGAGACCCGCCTTGCGCGTCCTTACGCTCACCTGGCGAGTGAACCGAAGCAGCCGAAGGCGATGCCCCTGGCGTCGCGGTCGGGATAAGTTCAGGCGTCGAGATGAGTTCAGTCGTTGGGACGGGTTCAGTCGTTGGGACGGGTTCAGTCGTTGGGACGGGTTCAGTCGGACTTGGCGTCACAGTCTTGTGTTTCGGCGTCGTCAAATATGCCCTCTTTTCCGACCGGCCCGAACGGCAGAAGGGGGTTCTTCCGCGTGGGCAGCGCGTAGAGCGCCCGTCCGCCGAGGAATCCCGCCTCCGTCCTCCGCATCGTCGCCCACACGTCCATGTAAGCCGCGTCTTTGTCGCCCTGCCCCGGCGTGGCGTGGATGGCCGACTTGAAGTTCTCGTAGGTGACGGTGCCCGCGAGCGCCGACACCACCGCCCCCAGCTCCTCGGGGCCGATGACCAGCCGCGCCGGGTAGTCCCCGTCAGGGGTCATAATCACCGGCTGGGCCAGCCCAACCCGCGCCCGCAGGTTCTCCAGGTCCTTCGCCGCCCGCGAGCGCACTTGGAAGTTGCCGCTCCCGTCCTTGTCCCGCACCACGCTGTAAAACCCGTCCGTCGTCATCAGCCACATATCCGTATCCCCCGCCCGTGATAGTCACGTTCACCCGTGGGCATTCCTGCCGCCGCCAGCCCGTTTGCTAACGTGACTATTATAGCATAACCGGGGCGCGGGTGTCAAGCGGGGCGGGTGTCAAGCCGTGAGGCGGGTCAACCGTTATGCTTTATCCGTTACGGGCCAGCTCCTGGCGCGTGTCTTCGGCGTCTTCTTTTTTCAGCGCGGCCTCCTTGTCCTTCCAGGCTTCGTACTCGGCGGGCGTCAGGTGCGTCCCGTCGGGCAGCGTCACCCCGTTGTAGGCGATAACGGTCCCGTCTGGGTCACGGACGGTCATGTACTTGGCGGCGTCCGTCGTTTCCTGTGGCATCTCAGTTTCCTTTCACTCCCCTACCCTGCGTCGCGTCCCACGCCCGTGATTATACCCCGCCGCGCGTCAGCCCACCCCTTTGGCCGCCCGCCGCCGACTTTTAGCCCGTCGCATTTTTCGAGGCGAGTTTCTTGGCGGCGAGTTTCTTGGCGAGCGCGGCGTCGTCATTCACGCCGGGCACCACGACCTCCGCCTTGATGCGCTTCGCGCCCGGCTGCCACTTCCAGCCGTCCGGGTCGCCTTCGAGTTTGTCCTGGCCCGGCTCGTGGACGGAGAGGACGCGGTATTCGTGATTGCGGGGCAAAGTCACCTCTTGCTCATCCTCGTTACTTTTCGTATACACGCCCGGCAGGACCGCCTTCGCCTCGGCGGGGACGTGGAGCTGGAGGTGGTGGTTCCCGTGCCAGGTGCCGGAGTCTGTACTGGTCGAACCGTAACCGGGGTCGATGAGCACCTTGCCTGGCTGCGCCGCCGCAATGTGCTTGGTTTCGTCGTCATAGGAAGAGGCGCTGACTTTGCGGCTGAGTATCATGTCTTTGCCGAGCGTCGTTTCGGGCCGGGCGAACAGCTTGTCCAGGTTCTTGACGTGGGCCTGCACTTCCGCGCTCGCCCCGGCGATGTTGCCGCCCCGCACGGCGGCGTTGATGTCAGAATAGCCTCCGCCCTTGAAGGCGGTGATGCCTGCCCTCTCAGGGGCGGGGAGCGGCGTCTTGTGGACGCCCTGCGCGTGGGCCTTCAGCTCGTGGTAGTCCTGCGGCTGATAGTCGCGCGGCAGCATCTCGGTTTTCTGCGCGACGAGTTCGTCCTTCTTCGCCCCGAGGGCCGCCGTGCGCGCCGTCAGCATGGCCGCCGTGGAGGCGCGCCCGCCCGCGCTCATCTCGGGCGCGTGTTTGTCCACATACGCCTGCCAGCCGCCGTGTTTGGCTGAGAGGTCCTGGACGGCCTGAATCTGTTTCTCGACGCCGGGCAGCTCGTCCGCCGACCCGACGCCCGCCGCGTGGAACAGTTTGGCATAGTCGGGCGCGACGGCGGGGTCGGAGAGCGTATCCCACTCCGACGTCCGGTGGAGGGCGTCGGCGTTTTTCTTCTGGCCCTGGGCGCGGTAGAGCAGCGCGCCGCCTTGGTCGATGCGGTGGATGCCCTTGCCGTCCGCCCCGACCTTCATGTTGTTCAGCCCGGTTCCGGCGGCGTCGCGGTTCTGGGTCAGGACGTCGGCGACGTGCCCGCGCAGCGCCTCCTGGGCCAGCGCCGGGGTCAGCCCGTGCTGGCCGAGTTCCGCGCCGTCCACCCAGGGCGTCGCGTGGTAGTCCTTGCCGCCCTGGGAGAACAGCTTGGAGCGGGGCGCGCTGAGTCCCAGGTCGGAGTAGATGCGGTTCGCCAGCGCCTCGGTCGCGTTCTGGTCCTTGCCGCCTTTGTTTTCCTTGACGTACCACTTGCCGCCGTCTTTGGCCTGGTACAGCCCGCCGGGGTTGCTGCCCGCCCCGCTGCCGGGCGGCATCCCGAGCGGATGGTGCATGATGTCGTCGCCGGTCAGGTCCGCGTGGTGGGCCTCCTGCGCGGCGTCCTCATGCTCCTGGGGCGACAGGACGTTGTGCGGGCCGAGCGCGGCGGCGTGGGCCTGCGCCTGGGCGTCCCCGCCCTCCGCCGCCGCCTTCATGCCGGCGAGTGTGCCCATCGGGTGCTGACCGTAGGCGAGCGCCTTGTCGACGGAGTAGCCCGTGACCGCCTGATGGGGGCCGGACTGGTTGACGGCGTGGGCGGCGGCCATGACCTGCGCGAGGTCGCCCTGCGTCTTGACCGTGCCCGCCTTGGCCGCCGCCGCGAGTGCGTCCGAACCCTTGTTCGACAGCCCGTAGTCGGCCTTGGCCTTCCCGAGTTCGGCGGGCTTCACGGGCGCGGCGGCGAGGGTCGCCTTGACCGCCTGGCCGCCCTTGTGGACGGTGACGTAGGCGGGCTTGCCGTCCGAGGTCACCGGTCCGCCGGGGGCCGTGCCAGCGGCGGGGGGCGTGCCAGCGCCGGGAGGCGTCACTTCGGCGGCGGGAGGCGCAACAGGTTGGGGCGCAGCGGGCTGAGGCGGAGAGGGCGCGGAACCCGGCCCGTGCGTGAGCAGGGCGGCCTGGACGTGGGCCGGGTTGACCTTGCCCGTCCCTGCCGCCTGCTGGTTCTGAACGGCCTGGGTGACGACGGCCTCGGCCTGGGCCTTCGTCATGCCCTGGCCGAGCGCGTCCGCCATTTTCTTCTTGGCGTCCGGGTGGAGGCCCTTGCCCTTCACCGCCGCGTCCACGTCCGCCTGAGTGGCAGGTGGGTTCGCCTGAGTGGCGGGCGGCGGCTTGGCCGCCCCGTAGTCGGCGTCGTCCTTGAAGGGGTCGGGCTGCTGAGGCGCGGCGGGGAGGGCGGCCTGGTCCGTGGCCGGCGCGGGCACCTGGGGCGCGTCTACCCCTAATTCCTGCGAGGCATGGGCGTAGGCGTCCGCGAGGGAGCCGTGCACCGTCTGATTCCAGTAGCCGTCGCCCTCTTTCGTGGCCGCGTGGAAGGTTCCGTCGGCCTTCTGGTAAACGTGAGCCATCTTGCCGTCGGTATTCTTGGTGGCGTAGTGCGGGAAGCTGTTATAAAGCGATTCCTCCCAGCCCGGCGCAACCGACTTCCCATCCCAAAGCGGGGCGGTGGGCTTGGCAGCGTCAGCCTCCCCTGCCTGTGCCTCAGCCTCAGCCTTCTGGGGCAGCGCGTGGTCGCCCAGGTGCGAGGCCATCCCCGGCTCGCCCGCCTGGAACGCGGCGAGGTCGTGGCCGTAGGGCAGGGCGGCGTTCAGGTGCTTCATCAGCAGCTTGTTGTGGCCGTCCGCGTTCTTGGCCGCCGACGCCATCGCCGCCGTCGCCGCGAGCTGGCCCTGCGTGACACCGCCGCCCGCGACCAGGGAAGCTATCTTCTTCTTGACGTCAGGGTGGGCGTTCTGGCCCGCCAGCAGGGCGGCGGTGTGCTCGGGCGTGGCCGGCTGGTCCGCCTGCCCCCCCGACAGGGGGAACTTCTGGCCGTTAAGCGTGACGTGAGCATCCGGCGTGACGTGGCCGGGGGCGGACGGGACCGTTGCGGCTTCGTGAGCCGCCAGCGCCCTCTGCCCCGAGGCCGTGAGGAAGTGTTCGCTGGAATTGCCCGCCACCGGCACGATGTGGCCGGACGAGAGGCCGGACTGGATTGCGGCGTCCGGGAACTGTCCGGCCACCTTCGCCCCCAGCGCGTCCTGATTGTCTTGGAGGTGTTTCAGGACGGCGGCGTGGTCATCGTTTAGCAGCCCCGGTTTCGCCGTCCCCGCCGCCACTGGCCCCTCCGCTTCATTCCCCACGGGCGGGGCCTTCTGCGCCGCCGCCTGGCCCTGGGGCGTCAGGGAATACTGATTCGTGAATGGGAAACTGGGCTGCGGCGTTTCGGCGAGATGCCCCTCGCCCATCAGGTGCAGTGCCGCGCCCGAGATGTTGGCGCCGGGGTGGACGGTGGACTTGGCGGAGGCGGTGAGCGCGTAGTAGTCCTGTGGCCCGCCCGCGTGGAGCGCGGACAGGATGTGGGCCTTTAGCGCGTTGTGTTGGGCAAGCGCCTGCCCCCCGAGCGGCGTCACGGAATAGGCGGCGGATTGTCCCGGACCGGGCGGCGTGGCCTGTTTCGCAAGCCCCGTGTAGGCGAGGTGGGCCGTGTCGGCGGCGGCGAGGGCTTGTGTCCCGCCGTGCGCCGCCGTCAGCTCGTCCATGTCCGCCGACGGCTTCCCGGCCATCGCCCCCAGCAGGTTCGCCGATACGGGTGTGAGGTGGGGAACGACCGCACCGGCGTCGTCCAGCGCGACGACGCCCTGTGGCAGTTCAGTCAGGCTCGGGCCAGTCAGGCTCGGGCCAGGGACGGACTCGGAGAGGAGCGCCTTTGAGTCCTGCTCGAACTGCGGGTCGCGCACGGCAGGGGCCGGTGCTTGGCTCTCGGGCGCTTGACCCTCGGGTGCCGTCCGCGCCGCCTGTGCGCCCGCCTGTGGCCCGCCAGCGCCTTGGGCGGCGGCCTGTCCGCCCTGCGCCCCGCCCTGGTCAGCGCCCGGAGCCAGGCCCAGCGCCTGCGCGCCCTGCTGGTCCTGCTGGTCGGGGTCCGCGCCGGGGGCGAGGGGACGCCCGAAGGCGTCCAGCCCGTCCGTCCGCCTGACCATCTCGTACTTCAGGCCGAGGTCGTCCGCCCACCCCTGCCAGTCCGGGACCAGGATGCGGTCTTGGTTCGGCCCGACGAGGCACTGCCCACTCGTCATGGCCTGCACGGCGGCCATCGCGAACGCCTGCATGGCCTCGATGTTGGGGGCCGCATACGTGATGGCGGCGTCGGGGCACGTCCGGTCGTTGAACCGAACGAACTGTTTCACCGGCCCCTCGTTGACGTGGTACAGGAACTCGTCCAGGCGGCTCTTGACGGCGAGCGAGAACAGGTCCGTGTGCTCCTTGGCGAGTGCGTAGGAGCCGACGTCGCCCGACTGCATCAGCTTATCGGGGAAGAACAGCCCGAGCATCATCTGCCGGTGGCACAGGTCAATCACCTGCGTCATCCAATCGACGTGCGCGTCCAGCGGCAGCTCCTCGACCGAGTACAGGTCGTTGCCGTTCGGGTCGAGCTGGCGGGGGAAGACGGCGGTGGCGAACGAACGGAGCTGGCCGAGCTGGCTCATCAGGAAGTCGCCCGCGTCCTGCTGGACCGCCGCGCCCGTGGCGTCCACGCCCTGCGAGACGCGCAGCCCGGCGGGGTAGCGCCCGATGAGCGGCGGCACGGCCCCGCGCTCGACGGCGACCATCGTGGTCTCCCACAGAAACCGCGCCCACACCCAGAACGGGTACAGGCTCTTGGTGAGCGGCTGGCCGTAGGGGTTTCGGAACATCCCGCCCAGCGGGTAGTGGAACAGGCGCGACGGGGGCAGGAACGACTGGCCCCACGCCCACTGAACGGCCCCGGCGAACTGCCCCTGAGCCGACTGCCGCAGCGTCAGCGTGTCGTTCGGCAGGGGCACGAAGTCGCGGATGGCCGTGACGTAGGGGATGACCCGCTGAGGCGCGTCTGCGGGTGAGAGGCCCTGGGCGGCCAGGGCGGCGGCGGGGTCGTTGGTCGTGGGGGCCAGGTCCACGGGGACGTTGTAGCGCGTCTCCCAGACGACTTCGGCGTCGGCCCAGCCGAACGTCTGGGCGGGCATGACCGTCTCGCGCATGAGCTGGGGCAGGCGGGGGAGCAGGACGGACTCAATGAGGGCCTTCATGGACGAGTCGGGGCACGAGACGGACAGGTCGGCGGTCTGCATGACCAGCGCGTAGCCCAGCAGGCAGGAGCGGATGACCGGGTAGAGCGCCATCTCGTCGTACTCGGCGAGCGAGACGCGGTCGGGGTTGTAGACGCGCGACGCGCCGCCGCCGCTGCCGCCGCCGAAGAACGAGCCGGTCTGGGACAGGAGGCCGGTGCGCCCGACCTGGCCGAACTGGGGGAACTGCGTGAACCGGCCCGCGTCCGAGGTGGACAGGATGCTCAGGGCGTCGGCGGCCAGGACAGGGCGGGCATCCTTCGGGGCGCGGGCGTTCGTGGGGGGGCGGCCCCCGGCCATCACGGCGGCGGCGGGCACCGCGGCGGCGGTGACCGCCCGCGCGGGCGGCGGGGTGCCGGTGCCCGGTCGTGTGGTGCGCTTCGCCATAGGGTTTCAGTAGGGGGTCTCGGTTTACCGTCGGGCGGGATTGCCAGGACAGGTCAGCATCGTCCGAGGCAGGTCATCATTTTGCCTAGAACAGCCGTCATTTTGCCTAGAACAGCCGTCATTCGTCGGCGTCGGTCATCATCGTCCGGGACAGGTCGAAGGCGGGCGCGGCGCGCGGCGCGGCGGAGGACACGTGCGGGGGGTCGTCGTCCGAGGCGGCGGCGTAGTTGCGCTGCGGACGGTACTTGCCCGCGTCGGTGCCGAACATGGAGAGAACATCCGCGTCCGTCTCGGTCAGCGGGAAGGACGGCACGGTCGGACTTGGCACGGTCCGACTCAGAGATAAGGGGAGGTCCGGGGAGAGTGGGGCGGAGGCGGTCGTCGCCGTTTCCACCTGCTGCGCCGTTTCCACCGGCTGCTGCGTCTGCGGCAGGTGCATCCGGCCCTCCGCCACCACGCGCCCGGCCTCATCCTCCACCACCGTCAGCAAGTACAGCCTAATTCGCATTCGTCTCCGCCCTCATCCGACGCGCACGTCTCCGCCCTCATCCGCCCGGCTTGGGTGGGACCGTAGCATCGGACTTGGCACGGGCGGCGGCGGTCTCGGGCGTGTCCCCCTGGGTCTGGGGCGGGGCTTGGGGCTTCGACGCGCCCGCGCCCAGGGTGCCGAGGTTGACCGGGACGCGGGCGGTCCCCGTGCGGTCCTGCGCGACCAGCTTTTCGCCGCCGTTTTCGAGGGTGTTCACGCCGACAGAGTTCGGGAAGCCCGCGATGGCGGCGTAGTCCAGGGCGTAGGTGCGGGTCACGACGACTTGGTTGTCCTCCTGGGCGTCGTCCAGGACGGCGGCGGCGGCCCCGGCTTCGAGTCCGTCGGCGTGGCCGCCCTGGGGAGCCTTGAGACCGGAGAGGTACTCCTTGTACTTGTCGGGGCGCGGGAACCCGTACAGGGACTCGAAAACCTTGTCGGCGGAGACGCCCGGCCCGAACTGGCAGTCGCCCCAGGCGAGTCCGTCCTCCGCGTCCATGAAGATGTAGCCGCCGGGGGTCTCCAGGGCCGTCGCCGGGTCCGCCTGCCGTCCGGTGAAAGGGTTGTTGTTGCTCGCCATCGGTGCCTCCTGAGCCGCCCGTGCGTCCTGGGCCGCCGCGAAAGAGGCGTCGGCCCAGGCGCGAAAGTCGTTGGCTCAGTGTGGAACGTCGGGGGCGCGTGACGCAAGAGCCACAGAGGTTTGCCCCTCTCAAAAGCCTCTCAATAGCGACCGGCGGTAGGCGCTCTCAACCATCTCCCGCGCCGTCCATCCCCGATAGGGCGGGCAGTACGTGCACGGATGGAAGGGGCCGAGGGCGCGGAAGGACGCCCGCGCGGGGTCGGCGAGGGCCGGGGTACTGGCCGGGAGGCGGTGCCACCCGCGCCGCTTGCGGCGGGCCAGAGCCGCCGCCCGCCTCTTTATCTTGTCTTTGCGCCCCGCCAAGCGATGCCCCTCCCCTCCTCAAACGGTTTCCCGTCCCTCACCGCAAATCCAGCCAGGCCAGGGCGATGCCCAGGTCACACCCCGCGTCGTGCTCCCAGCCGCCGTGGCCGTCCCACCCGGCCCCGGACTCGTTGCCGGACTCGTTAAGCCTCACCCGGCACCCGGCGATGCACTGCATCCCGGCCTCCGCCGCATAAATCCCGCCTCCCTGGACGGAGCGCAGGGCGGCCTCCATCTGGTCGCGCCACGCGCCCTCGTCCGGGGCATCCGGCTCCGGGGCCTCGTCCGGGGCGGCTTCCGGCAGGAATCCCCGCACGGCCTGGGTCACTGACTGGGCGGCTTGGGAGACGACCTTTGCGGTCGGCTGGCCGCCGCCCGACGCCCTCACGGCGCTCTCCCACGCCTCCACCTGGGCCTCGGCGGGCAGGGAGGTCAGGGGGCGCACCTGAGCCTCGTTCTGGGGCAGAATGTGCACAATTGTGCACATTTGGGCGGCGCTCCCGGCCAGGTTCGAGACGACCTCGGCGGCGGCGACGGCCAGGTTGGCCGCGACGGACGCCCCGGCGGCGACCTGATGCGCCCGCCTCGGCTTGATATCCCAGCGGGTCAGGCAGTAGTCATCGAACGTGGCGAACTCCGCCCGGTAGAGGCGGTCCCGCTTGATGAGGTGGAAGGCCTCTCCGACCTCAAGGGTTGTCTGAAGCCCGCGACGGATGACCTCTTCGTAGTGGGCCAAGGCGCTGGCCTCTTCGGGAAGCAGCGTCGTCTCAATGTCTGTAGTCATGGGCGTTTCCTGGTGACGGTTCCTGGTGACGTTTCCTAAACGGGTGTGAAAACCGGGTGTGAAAACGGAGTATCAAAAGAGAAGGACGCGGCGGGGGCTGGCCCGGCCCGTCTTCTGGAGGCGGTACTGCTCAATCCGGGCCAACACATAGGGCGGCACGTCGGACGGCGATTCCAGCACGTCGAGCAGCAGGGCCAGGTGCCGCTTATTCACCAGCGACTGCCAGTCCGAATCGGGTGAGAGCGCCGCCGGGCGCGACGGCCCCCAGTGGCAGAAGCCGCCGAAGCCGGGGAGACGGAACTGCCACTCCTGCCGCCCCGCGACGTCCGGGTCCTCGTTGTGCTTCAGGGGCCGGTGCAGCCGCTTTTCGAGTTCCCCCTGGGCGGCGAGTTCGAGGCACATCTCCGCGACGTAGCAGCCTGCCTCGTGGTCGAGGTCCCCCGGCTCTGCTTGGGCGAATTGGCATTCGGCCAGCCCCGGCGCGAGACGCCACTGAATCGAGGGCGGCGAGGCCCAGCCGTCCCAGACGGGCCGGGCGAGGCCGACGAAGCCGTGGGAGGCCGCGCGTCTGAGGACGGTCAGTATCGCGGCCTTGACCGCATATCGCAGCACGGTCTCGCGGTGTTTCGCGCCCACGTATTCCCCCAGCGTCATATCCAGGAGGAGGGGCGGAAGAACGGGCGATAACGGGCGGTCACGGGTCATGTCCCTGTTATATCATAACCGTCCGAGTTTGTCAAACGGTTGCGCGCTTGGCATCATCATAGTATGCCTCCGGCGCGGAAACCCCCTGCTTCAGCAGGGCGGAGGAGCGGCGGGTCTGCGTTAATCGGACGGTCCGCGAAGATGAGTAAACCCCGTTTGCTTTCGCCGTCGCGTTGCCAGCCCGCGCGGGCAAAGCACCTGCCGGGGTCGCGCTTATGCCGAACCTGCCGAGCGTCAACGAAAGTAAAAAGCCGTTCACCGGGCCAGCGGAGTCGCGCCAGGGTTGCGGCCTCTGTGATGAGCCGGGAACTCAGTACCCGTCCCTCGTTTCGGAAGACAGCGCAGTTGACGCCGGGTTGACCGTCCCGCCGAAACGCCTGTTTAATCCACACGAACATCGCAAGGCCACACGAGCTGATAAGCACCATTGGGTCTCCCGGCCCAACAAACTGACGCTGTTTCGGGTGATTGTTTTTGCGCGAGCTGTAGTGGCGTCGGTACATGGCGAAGCATTCCCGGTTGCCGTCCCTAGTCAGATACCAGTGTTCGGAAACCTGTGGGTAGCCAGTCTCGTCGGGCGTGAACAGGGCGAAGCCGCTATAACTCTCTCCCTCTGGCTGTGGAGGCACAGAGGGAGGGGGAGGGCCGAAGCCCCCCAATTTATTGGGGTGGAGCATCATTCACCTGCCCATCCCGTCCGCCTTCTCCCTCGCCTCCCGCATGATGCGCTGCATGGTCGTCTCGCCCGGCGGCGGGGGGTCGGGCGCGGACGGCCTCGGCGCGGGCAGCGGCGGGGCCTGTATGGGCGGCAGGGCCTGTATGGGGGCCGGGGCGGGTGGGACGGTGAACTGCGGGCCTCCCGGCGCGCGGCCACCCAGGGCGGTCGTCTGGCCCAGCAGCCGCGCGCGGGGCAGGAGGGCCGGTGCGCGCCGGTCGTCGCCCCCCCCTCTGCCTTGACCTACCCGTATGCCTTGCCCCCCCCGTATGCCTTGACCGCCCTGTGCCCGCATACCCCGGCCCTCCGGCGCGCGCTCGGGGTGGCTGGCGCGCTCGCCCGCCGGGAGGAAGGCGGCGGCCTCGCGGTTGACGACGCCCGACTCGCGGGGCGCGGCGGCGGAGGCGGGCGTCACGCGGGCGAGGACGAGCTGATAGAACGGGAGCAGCCCGCACAGGAGCGAGTCCGGGAAGTGGTCGTCCTTCTTGACTATCTGCCCCGTCGGCGACTTGCGCCAACCCTTGAGCTGCTTTATCAGCAGGCGGCCCTTGTCGCGGGGTATCCAGAGCGCCCCGTGTTCGAGGTGGCCGTTGATGCACCCCACCCCCATCCCCTTCTGCTTGGCGAACTCCACGGGCGTCAGGTTGAAGCCCTGTAAGACCAGGTTATAGTTGCAGTAGTTGGCGTTCGAGTCGGCCCAGATTTCGGTCATGCCGTACTCGTCCCGCCAGGCCGCCATCTGCGCGTACACGACCGAATCGCTCTGCTTACCCAAATCCTCCACTTCGAGGATGACGCGCCGCCCGACGGGGCTGTTCATGTCGCGCCGGTCCTGAAGGAGCATGACCGCGCACGTCCCGGCGAGGCCCCAGTCAATCATGCCGATGACGCCGCCGCCGCCCCGGTTTTGCGGCAGGAACGTACACATCTCGTCGTCCACGACCGCCCGGCTCAGGGCCGCCCGGTCCTTGATGACCAGGCCGGACACGCTGGGCGAGCCGCCCGTCAGCTCGACCTCGAACTCCTCGTCCGAGGGGGATTCGTCGTACTGGGTGAGCAGGCCGCCCGGCCCCTCGAACGGTATCCAGCCGTTCTCGGCAAACGCCGCCGCGCCGCCGCACAGGGGGGGACGGATTTCCTTCAACGCGCCCGCCGGGTCCAGCCGCTCGCGCCGGTCGCGGAACGCGCGCGGGCGGGGGCAGGCGTCGCAGTCCGGCGCGGCCATCGGCAGGTGCCGGACGAGCGCGTGCTCGTCGCCGGGCGCGCGCAGGGTTCCGGCGTTTATCCCGTCCCACTGGGCGGGCGTCGTCACGGCGAAGGGGCAGCGGTAACAGATGTCGAAGATGGAGGTGCGGTAGAGTTCCAGGCCCTTGGTCTCGGGGTCCTCCACGTCCTCGGCGAAGGTGCCCACGGCGTTGTGGTTTGTGCTGGTGCGGATGATGACGGAGGGGACGGCGGTGTTCACCATGTAGCGAGACGCGGCGCTGATGTCGGCGGCGACCTCGGCCTCCTCATCGATGATGAGCGCCCCGCCCCGGCGCTCGCTGCCCGCGTGGGGGCCGCGCACCTGCTTCTGGGAGGCGGCCAGGACCGCGACGAACGCCTTGGAGTCCTTCGCCATCGGGGGCGCGGTGAAGGCGAGGGGCTGGCCGTCCTCGCCGAGCAGCGTGGGCGAGTGCAGCCGGGGGGACAGGGCGCGCTCAGTCCGGCGCATGGTGTCGCGGGTCAGCGAGAGCGGCGTTGCCCGGCCCCCCAAGGCGGGCAGCCCGCGCCCCAGGTCCGCGTAGGCGTCCCGGTACTGCTGCATGAAGCCTTGCAGGTAGGAGTAGACGTTGGCCGCCTGTTCCTCGCTCCCGCCCACGTTCACCACGTCGTAGTCCTTGAAGAACCAGAGGATGAACTCGATGAGGGCATCGGTCATGCTCTTGCCGCCGCCCCTGGGTCCGACCCAGATGGCGCGGGTGCAGGAGCCGTCATACACGCGGTCGATGAGGCGGGCGACCTTGCGGGGGAACCGCAGGCCGAACCAGAAGTCGAGCAGCCCGCAGCCCGTCCAGCGCGTCCAGTCGCCGACGGGGAAGGCGTTCAGGGCGTCCTGGGCCTGGTCGCACACGTCGTAGAGGTCGACCAGCTTGGGGTCGATGCCGGTGTCCGTTGAGCCGGTGTCCGTCATGCCGATTTTCGCGCGCCAGCTTCCGCCAGCATCCGCCGCACTGCCGTGAGCCGCACGAACTCCTCGCCGTCGGCATCGCCGCCCTGGGGGTCCGGGTGCAGCCGCTTGGCGGCGGCGCGGAAGGCCGCCGCCAGCACGTCCGGGTTGTCATAGTTTCCCTCGACGCCGCTCGCTTCCCTGAGCCACGCCGCCGCATCCTCCACGCAGCCGAATCCCGACTCCGGGGGCGCGGGTAGGGCGAGGCAGCCCTTGTATTGCTGGCCGTCCGTGCCGACCCCGTACAAGCTTGCAAGCCGCAGGTGTTCCAGGTGCATCGCCACGGCCCTGAGATTGTTCTGCCATTTCGTGAACCCGTCGAAGGACAGTCGAAGCGTCCCGTGGCGGCTCTCGAAGGCCAAAATGACGCCGGGGTGGGTCGCCACGGCGTTCGCGCGCGGCAGCCCGTCGGCGCGGAAGTCACCCTCGCGGAAGGCGATTTGCAGGACTATCCGCCTGGCGTTCAGGGCCGCGAGTTCCCTCTTCAGCGTCGCCAGCGTGTCCTTCAGTCCCGCCGAGAACGGCCCCGGTATGCGGTCATGGCGGGCGTTGCCCGGCCAGGCGTCAATCGGGCGCAGAGTCAGCCCCAGCGCATCTTTCAGCGTCACCCAATCGCTCATCTCCTGTTCATCTCCTGTTCATCTCCTGTTCCGCATACCCTATTTCTCGGTCGCCGCGAGAAGCCGCCCGTGGCCCGCGTGACGACGACGCCGTGGGGCGCACCGCACCACTCGCAGCGGAACCCGGCGCGCTCCCGGCAGGCCTGCGCGACCTCACGAAAGTTCGGCGGGTAGTTTTTGTAGTCGCAGGGCATCACCGCGCTTCCTCCGCAGACCCAGAACCGCCTGCTGTCGCTGTTGCGGCGGACACATCATCTTTCTTCTCCATCGGCCTGCCCACGCGCTCGAACAGGTCCAGGTAAGCCCGGTACTCCTCCATCTGCGCCCCCGTCCTGTCCCTGGAGCCGCCCCGTCTCGCGCACGGCGACGCCGATGCGCCTGCCTATCTCAATGGCCCTCTCGCGCGCCTCCTGGGGCGTCCAGTGCTCGCGGATGTTGATGTCCTGCTCGATAGGGCTGCCGTCCTTGCCCGTCAGCTCCACGCGGCGGGGGGCGTCCAGGCCCATCAGGTTCGAGCGCCGCTTCTCGATGGCGAGCATCCGGTCTACGGCGGGAAGGTCGCCCTTCTTCACGAGGGGCATCACGGCGAACAGGGCCAGGTTCAGCCGGTCGAGCTGTTGCTGGCGCATCAGGGCCAACTCCTCCGCCGTCTCGCGCCGGAACGCCTCGTGCGCGGCCTTGACGTCGCGGGCGGCGGTGGAGGAGGAGATACCCAAGGCGGACGCGATGCCGTCGTAGGGGGCACCCGCAAGGCGCATCTTGTACGCCTGCGCCTGTCGGTGGAGGACCGCCTCGGGCGACGGCTCCGTCGTCAGGAACGCCCCCGCCTGGTCGCGGCGGCGGGGGGCCGGGAGGCCCGCTCCGTCCCGCGTGGGTTTAGCCTGCCCGTCGCCCGAATCCGTCATGGCAGGGATTCCCCCGTGAGCGTATCCAGAGGGCTGACTGCGGGCGTGTCGGGCATGGGGCAGAGTCCCCCGGCGGTCAAAGCGATGGCTCCCTGAAGATACTTGTCATACAGCAGGGCGGCATCCTCCATGCACGGCGAAGCCTGTAGATTGTTCAGGTCTTTACAGGCATTGGAAAGGGCCAGAGTGACCATTCGCATTGCGTCGGCTTCTTGGTCGGTCATTGCGCCGTCTCCCCGGTGCGAAAGCTCTCGACCCCGGCCATGCAGTCAGCGATGGTGTCGCCGGGCAGGGTGTACCGCCAGACCATCCACTGGTACAGACCGCAGTGGAGCTTGGCAGGGTGCGCGAAACTGCCCTTGACGAAGTAGCGGTGGCGCAGGGCCAGGTCCGAGCCGAGATTGAGGAGTTGTGGCGCGGCTATCACCGTGGGTCTCATCGTGAACCTCCCGCCTCGGTCGCCTTCTGTGCCTCGGTCGCGCGCCCCGGCCCAGGCACCAGCAGCACGGCCACCTCGCCCGTCACGGCCTCCCAGCGGGCGAGAACCACGTCGCAATACGCCTCGCTCAGTTCCAGCCCGTAGACGCGCCTGCCCGTGCGCTCGGCGGCGACGAGGCTCATGCCGCTGCCGAGGAAAGGGTCGAGGATGAGGTCATCCGGTGCGCCGTACCTCTCGAACGCCCACTCGGCCAGGGCCACCGGCTTCTGGGTCGGGTGGACGCGCGCCTCGCCCCGCTCCGAGGCGCGCAGCATCCCGTTCCACATATGCCTGAAAATGCGGACGGCGCTCCCCTGGTTGGTCCAAGCGAGTTCGGCGTCGGCGAAATTGCCCGTGTTCTCCTTGTCCCAGACCAGCCAGCAGGGCGACGGGGGCAGGGCGTGGGCGTAGTAGTTGCCGCCCCACCAGACGTGGACCGCGCCGGGGAACATATCGGCGGCGAGGTCGTAGGCGTCCGTGGCCGTGTCCGTCGTGTCGTCCCCGATGACCGGCGCGTACCGGCCCACCTCG
>JAABUU010000562.1_pt1 | contig 81692 bp, 92 predicted proteins | sample 5559301 | NCBI WGS metagenome assembly JAABUU01 (sample SAMN10711884, study PRJNA513360) | rock metagenome | isolation source: Antarctica rocks | place: Antarctica: Victoria Land, Richard Nunatak white
TAGATCTGCAAGCGCTGCCTCAATTGAAGCCATATTGAATTTGTAATTGATTTTTGAAGAAAGATGAAAGTAGTAAAGTGGGGTGTGCACGGGACCGGAACGTGCATCGGGCCGGGAATACTCCTACCGCTTAAAGTAGTTCGTTGCCGGCTGCCGCGCGAGCCTATTTACTTCCCCGTTTAACTTACTTTACTAACGTGGTTGTGATAGACACAGGAAAACCAGAGATGTAGAGGACACCCAATTGAGGCGAACGTTGGCGGAAACAAGGTAAGGTGGCGGTCGGAGTGACCCTTCGTATGCATTTGCTGTGGGCTGGGCCCGTCACAGCCCACCAGAAGGCTGTGTATTGCGTACTGAAGTTTACTCTATCGCAATCTAGGCAGCAAAAAGGTATATGTTCTTGGGAATTCCATATCAGAGCATTTTGGCAGTTTTGATATCCTAGCAATGGGGATCTGTCATTATTGCAGTGCCATCGCTTCGAAGCTTTTGTACGACGAAAAAAATGTCGTTATAATGGGAATGAGTATAAAGACCCATTATCGATCGTACAAGGACTTCGAAAAGTCAGCGCTGACTTGTTCCTTATGCGAACTAACATGAAAGAATTTCGACAATTGCCTCTAAAAGAAGACTGGGGTGAAATCTACCCCGAGATATGGTATACGAGTGCCAAGCGAACTCTCTATGGTTATGATTTCCAAGGGAAACCGACTCTAGAGAGCGGTGCAAGATCGAAGGACTCGAAATGCCTCAATGACTTTGATTTTTGGTGTCGAGAAAACTGGGTTACGCTCGATTGATACACAGGCGAAGAATACCAGCCTCTGTCTCGCTCTGATTCTGAGCAACTATCATTGGTACTACTCAGACACTTCGGCCGAGATTGCCAAAAATGTAATTAGGAGACCAATTCGCTCAGCAAAAAACTTTGAAGTTGCAAAGTACTGAATCCGTACGTGTCTTGACCATCATAGTCAGTGTTGATCGCAATTCTCGAACATTCTAGGATCGGTTAGAGATCAAGACTTTTTGCCCATCCGAGTCATAGACGTTGAAGACTTGAATGAATTACTAGAGCCTTATCAGCGTGATTACTCGAGGTCCGACCGTCCGTACGTGGTCTTGAGTCATTGCTGGGGCAAGTCGAACGTTGCCACAACGACCAAGAAAAGTCTTGAAGAACACAAGAAACAGTTACCTCGTGGAAGAATGTCGAAAACTTTTCAGAACGCTGTTTATGTTACGAGGAACATCGACGTTCGATATCTGTGAATAGATAGTCTGTGAATCGTTCAAGACGATTTCCAGGACTGGGACTGCGAATCACCCAAGATGGGATATATTTACATGAATTCAATCTTGAATGTTGCTGCAACATCTGTGCTGAACGGCGATGGCGGATACTTGACGTTGCAAACCAATGAGAAAGCCATAAGGATCCCTGTTGATCCGAAGAACGCGTCTGTGGCTGGCCATATCTATATCAGGAATTCGCTAAAATCATTCTACAAGGCAGTAAACGATGGTCCGCTTACTAAAAGAGCTTGGGTTCAACAAGAAGGATTATTGTCACGACGTGCACTGCACTGTGCCAAAGATCAGATGCATTGGGAATGCCACGAGGCATGTGAGAGCGAGGATGGAACGATCGGACGTAGTTCAGTTCAGACCAAGTCAACCCTGAGCTTTGGTAATCCATCCTCTTTGCCTTTGATCGAAGGTGAGAAGGACTCGGTGTACAAGAGATGGTACGAGGTGGTCTACGACTATTCTTCTCGGAACATGACCAAGGCTACTGATAAGCTTCCGGCTCTTTCGGGTGTCGCCAGTTTGGTTGCGGACTGTACCAGCGACCAGTATCTCGCCGGGCTATGGCGTAAAGATTTGCTATACGGTCTGCTTTGGTGTGCTAATCGCAGGGATGCTCCGCGACTGACACGTCCGCCATCATGGCGTGGCCTGTCATGGTCGTGGGCAGCACTAGATGGAAGCATCACGTTCGATTATGGGCCACTTATGGGAACGACCCGCCACAACTGTATTGATATCCTGAAGGCATCAGCGGAAATTTCTGGACAAAATCCGTATGGTATGGTGTCTTCTGGGCACATTACTCTCTCGGGGCGGGTTGTACAGATAGGATACGAAATACAGAAAGTATGGACTACTTTATCTCAAACGCACCATCTATGCATGATTTGCTATTTGACGAAGGATGGGAATGCGGCACTGCGAGGTTTGACGAAGCCGACTTGACTGAAGTACTGTACGATTTAGAAGTTTTTAGTGATTTGAATGATTCGAACGCAAAGCCCCTTGCCCAGGTATTATTACTCAAAGCTGCAACTAAAGCGAATGTTTATTATAGGGTGGGAATCGATTGTCTTGATAGCCATTTGTTCGGCAACAAGCCAGCGAAAAGGATTACTATTATCTGAACCTCTGTGTCAGCTGTATCAGCTGTCGAGCTTCGACGTCTTTTTTATCTCTTTGGTATATATATCCTACGTGTTCGATCCTACTCAGCACCTTCAGGCAACTTCTTCGGCAAACAGAAGCTCCTGAAGCTACTCAAAGCGTCAAGAGTCCCCTCTATCTAGATCACTGAATATACGGAATGGGTGGGTGGGCTAGAAGCATTTGAGGGCCGAATGCAGAGAGATAGAGGTGGAGATACGTGGGTACCTGCCCTATATACTTTCCTGTTTCCTGCTACTACTTGACTTGTCTATAGCTTTAAGACAAGCTGGTCTTAATCAAAAATGATCATCCCGATCATCTGAATCTTCTTCCATCAAAACAAGTACTACATCATTCTGAACTAACTTCGCTTACCGCTGGTCGAGTTCAAAGAGATCATCACTATCATCTATACCTTCATCCTTCTCAAGACACATTCTACCCAATCTCATCCAACTTCGCATACCAGTAGCCTCAAGACAAGCTGACCTCGAACAACAGATGTCACCTCTATCATCTACATCATCATCCTTCTCAAACCAGGTTCTACACAGTCCCATCAACATTCCCTTACCAACCGCCTCAAGACAAGCCGACCTCAACCAAAAGAAATTCCCACCATCGCCTAAACCCTCTTCTCATCCAAAGACAAGTCCCACACAACTCCATCTACTCTCAAGCACATCATCAACAACCCCAAGTCCGAATCACTTTTCCAATGACGCTCTACAGACTCGTACCAAATCCCATCACGAACCACCATACCAAACATGACGAGTACGCAGAAGCCCTTTCGGTTCTCCAAGAGACTACAGCAATCATCATAATCCACGAAGCGAAGGGTAGGAGAAGCAAGCGCTCTATCAGCGTCTGATGAAGAATCCGTTCTTCGCCAACGAGCGTACGGTCAAGTCTTTCTTTTTTCTTTCGTATATACATACCTTTCTCATCTTGAGGAAGCCACTGCACACTCATCCTCTGCTTCTACAGATACACCCCCACCTCCCTCCGAATAGGTATAGACTACTGCTATGCGAAACTCGATCTTCATCAAAATCCGGTTAACTAATATTAATGTAACTACTCGTAAACTCCAGCGCGAGATATATAGAGCATACCCAGAAGAACTGAATCCCCGATTTCCCACGACCATCACGGCTTCTGTCACCATAACGACGACACACAAACGCACTAAACAAACCACGCCATCAATCCATCTACTCCACCTCCTCCCCTTCCTAACCCTCTTCCTCGTCTATAAAGCTATATACCCTCATTTTCGTTCGCTCAATCCTCCATCTAGGGAAAAAGGGAACGGTAGCGAGGTTTAGATTTTGATGCGCGGTTAGGGCTATTGAGACGTATCTACTATGGGGTGGAGGTGTATCGGTAGAGCGGGAAGTCGGGGGTGTAGATGTCAGAGCGGGAGGAGGTTTCCTCACGTGTGTCTCGGAGCAGCTGATTGATTGATGCAATAATCACATAGAGACCTCTGGGTGGTATAATTGCATATATCCCCATCATGTTCACCGCGGTCCGTTACTGGAAACTTTTGTGCCAAGGCAACCACGACTGCGACCTTCAACTCCATTTCGAGCAAATACCATTGGACACAACGCATGCGCACCGCAGCGGGGAGAGATGCCAATCTGGACGAACTTACACGTGGACTAGAATACATGATGAAGACATGTTCATGGATTAAACTTCGCATTGATGAAACATTACGAGGCGAAGTGAGATACTTTAGGCTCTACGAAATATGTACAACCGAAGCATTACTTGAAAGCATTAAAGGTCTTATTACGCTTGAAGCCAAACAATCTAGCACACTGTGACGTACAGACCAATCGGCGCTGGGCTATAGTTCTGGAAATAATCGAGAGATAGGCTTCCAGTCGCACTAACCTCCCACGCAATCGTCTGGCCAGCGAAGCAAGAGCCTGAAGCAATGACGTATTCGTTGCCTGGGGTAACGCTGTCGATGGTACGTGGCAACAGGCTGTCCTTTGCGACAGCTGGGCAGGTGTTGTAGGTTGTTTGCTGCGTTGCTGGGCTTTGCAGGCGGGAAACAGTCATACCACCAATGCCTGTCAGGGTGAAACTTGAGGTTTTGAGCTGCGATTGGGTCGGGAGAAGGAAGACTAGGGAACAAGTCTTGCCCGCGTCAGATGCTGGAATGTCAAAGTTGTATATTGACGACACTGTCGAAGAGAAGGTGCCATTGTAGCTCGTGCCTTTCGCTATGTCGGGTTGGCTTTTGTCGATGGGGACAATAAGATGTGGGTATTCGAATTGGCCAGAAAGGTCCACTGGGCAGCCAGATGAGGTCGGGGAGGCGGAAGGCATAATCGAGGTCTTTGTGATTGTAGCGAAAGTAGAAGTGCCCTGCACAGGTGTAGCTGCGGAAAATGCAGGAGCGGTCCCCGAAGAGGGAATAGCAGTATCCGAGGCAGAGCTAGCAGAGCTTGGTGCGATTTTGGAAGCTGGAGAACTACTGGACGGGGGTCCTCCGGTAGCAGAAGACACAGAACTGATACTTGGCGCTGGCAATGGTCCCGGAACTGGCGTCTGCGTAGATCCTGCTCCACCGCCAACCACGACCGACGCAGTCCCGCTTGCGACAGAGCTTGACGAGGCCGATTCCACACTCGCGGTGGAAGAAGCAGTCATGGCAGAGCTTGAAGATGCCGAAGAAATTGCAGGGCACTGCAAGTTATACAGTGGTGTGGTCGTCAAGCTGGAGCCAACGATTCCAAAGCTTGGGCTTGGAGTGGTAGGAGCAGCGTCTTGCACCGTATACCACCAGGTATTGACCTTGCCAAACAGCGAACATCCAACCTGGTCCCAGTATGTTTGAGCATTCTGCGTGCTAGGAACGGCCAAGTTCTCTGTAGGACCGCTGACAGGCCAACCAGTCTCTGTGACCCAGACAGGTTTGCTGCCAACAGCCGCAAGAGTTGCATCATAGGCGTCGTAGAAGGTGGAATTACCGTTCTCAATAGAATTGGCAAGGGTTGTCTGATAATATGGGTAAGCATCCATGCCTATAAAGTCGCAAGCGTTGATGACAGCATTGTTGCTACCGTTGACCCAAGCGGTCCAGGTGTCTAAGAATAGTAAGCATACAGCCTTTAATACCTCTTGGTAGGGGAACACAAACCAACATGGCCAACTGGCTTGCTACTCGCAGCTGTCCCAGCGATTGCCTGTCGAACTTGGTTGATGTAGTTGACAATGTCGGTTGGCTCCGCACCAATGCCAGACTTGTTGATGATACCTGTAGGGGAGATACGGTAGAGATCTTCGCTACCGACCGATATGCCCACAATGAGCTCCACAAAAGCAGATCCATAGGTATTGATAGCATTCTGAAATGCCAGGATCTCATTGTTGATATTTGCCTCTCCCGCTGATGCCCACATACCCAAGAGAAGGGATGTTTTGGAAGCAATAGCTGCCGGGATGGCTTGGATGGGTGAATTGGCGGTATTCGGTTGGATCATGGTATACAGTCGAGCACTGGTGAAGCCCGAGGTACCAACGAGGTTCTGGGCTGTGGAAAACTCGTTCTGGTAGTCAGATTGGACCTTGGCGGAACCATCGGTGAAGGTGGAGCCATAATTGAAGCCTCGATAGGTCTGCGCAGAGGCTGTTGACACAGATGCCACGAGGGCCAGGAGAGTCGAGCAGCGCATGTTGTGTAGTAGCGACAGTGTTGTCTAGGAATAACGACAGTAGGAAGAGATGAAATACTTGAAGGGGAGGGAGAAGTTTTTGGGGTGGAGGACGCTGCCATTATAAACAAGCCGTATCCCGTATCCTGTATCCCGGACTCGTATCCGTGCGCTCACGTGAGTGGTGGGTGGAGCCTGCGAAAACTTCACTTTGGATGGAGCATGCCGTATTCCGTAGTACGAGGGGCAAAGTACCGGTGTACAAAGAAATCTCTTTCGAGGATGATGCAGTATTTTGTGGGGAAGGTACGTACTCATAAGGTACCAAGGAAGTGACGATGCGGGGTCACTTGGCTAAGAATAGCTACGCCACGCCACCATTCGGCACCCAACCAGCAGTTAAGCTGCGCCTAAGAGAGAGTCTAAACCCTCCCAGGCATCGCCTAACGCCCCCGCAAGGTCCCGGGTGGCGCTTACGACATCTCTTAGTCCCACTCTCGCCTGTCACAAAGCCACGTCTTTCGGGTCTCGGCCCAGTGGAGAAAAGATGCCTATCATGAATGAATGCTATCAAAGACGGAGTGTGAGTGCTGAGACGCAGTCTTTATACCCGCCGACTGCAATGCTGGGAGGCTCTATGACGAGGATAGGTCCTACGGTATTGCTAAGTGGGCTAGTCGCGGGAGAGAAGGCCATGAGTAAAGTCGAAGTTCTTCGTGAATTGGGCAGTTGGCTGTACGCTTGATCTGGGAATTCCATTCAGCAGATGAATTCTACCTTATGCCTTATAACCTGCTGAATCGAAGCGACAACGGGGGTGCGATCCGTCTGGCGGCATCTTTCCGCTATTCAGATGTCAGCCAATCAACTCCATTGAATCTCCCACGCTCTTGAATTCCTTCATCAACTGTCACAACACCATGTCTGCTGACGGCCACTCAAATACTCAATGTAAGAGAACGGCTGCAGAACATGAACAATGCCTTTCTTGTTGCATCTGCCATCTCTCTTTCCATCGCCGTCTTTGCTGCACTTTTCGCCTTTCAAGTAGTCATGTTCTCTAGAGTCTATATCCTCCCTCTGTTCGTGCTGGCCATCGCAACTAGCGAAGCCCAAAGCACAAATGGCACTGCAACGAATGTCAGCCTGAGCTGGTATGCCCCTGATGCATCTCAGATCAACAATCTCAAAGATATCATCAATGGGACTGGTGTTTACGGGTTTGCGTTTAACGGGTCCCAAGCGGCATCCAGCAACACATACTACGGAGGTTACAACTGGTATTCTCTTTAGATGGGACAGGTCTAGTTTCCGAGTGTCTTACTGACTAACAAAGGTGCAATATGCCCCACGTCAATACCAAGACGTACCCACGAGCTCCCGAAGAGTACGAGCTAGAGTACGTCGAGGTGGTGAGTGAGAATTTCCTTGACTCCATAGTAGGCCTTTGGTGCTAACCGGATGGGCTTTCTTTTCTCATCAGAATATATAGTCGGGTTCTCATCGTTTGCTTGATTCTTTCTCTATTTCAAGGTTGTCTTTAGTCTAAACAGCTGTACGATGTTTCCGATATCACTAAAAAGCCATTGTATTGAGAGATTTAAATGTAGAGAGGTGAAATTAAGATCGTCTGTAGAAATCTGGGCCCAAGATACTTGACCTCGAAGCGATATACCTCATTGTCATTCTTCCAAACTGCCTTTTCCAATTAACCATTCTCATATATTTCATTCTCCTTCGATACATATCTTTACAATTTATTACACCACTTCATCACTCACCATATCTCACAGATCCATAGACACCACAAGCGAACACCGTATGCCTCGAACACCTTCCCTAAAGAATCCTACCCTTGGTACTGCAGCGACGAAGGACTCTTCTACTATGGCGCGCCTCTCAACCCACCAGCCAACTCATCAGCAAGCACCTACTGGAGCGTTTATGACAATCCAATCAACCCATTTGCCCCTCAAGGCTTCAATGGTACCTGCCAATTCCCCCAAATCACTCGCGGAGGTCTGGACGACAGCCATCAACACGGCAAAGATCTTTACGCGGTTTACCATGACCTCCTCAACTTTCTACCCAGCGCCATTGACTCCTCAATTACCTATCGCGTCACAAACAACGTCATCACAAGCCAGGTCGCCTCCATGCTCGTCTACGCCATGTACCATCCGTCCATTCCCTTCCCCCTACAAATCCAACCCGCCTCCATCGACAGTCTTGAGCCCACCTACGCCTGCCCCACCGCTTCCTCCGTTTACGGCACTTACGGCGCCGGCAGCACCAACCCGAATTGGACCGCCCATATCACCGCCTCCGCACCCCTTTTCCGCCGCCTCGACGCCATCTCCGGGGTCTCCCCCTCCGACTCTGGCTGGCATCAATCCCTAGACCATTACTTCGACAACCTCTCCGCCCGCCTCTGCCATGCCAAAACTCTCCCTTGCAACATCAGCAACCCAAGCCTGTGTATCACGCAAGAAATGGCCAACCAAGTCTTCCGTACCGGCGAATACGAATACAGCTACATCTACCGCGACGCCCCGCAATCTCTTTCCGCCTCCGCCGCCAGCTTCGGCGTCTGGATTGCCGAGCTTGCCCAGCATATCCGCGATCGGGTCTCCGGCGCCAGCCCTGTGCTGTACCGGCACAACGTCGGGCACGACGGCAGCATATCACGACTGCTATCCATTTTACAGGTCGACGAGATGGTGTGGCCGGGTATGGGCAGTGAGGTTGTGTTTGAGGTTTTCAGGAAAGGCAAGGGGGATGAGAGGGTTGTAAGGGTGCTGTGGGGAGGGGTGGTGCTGAGAAGTTCGAATCCGGGACTGGGGGTACTGGATATGGTGCCGTTGGAGGTGTTATTGGGGTATTTTGATGGATTAGTGGGGGTCAGAGGGGGCTTGGTGAAGGGGCTGTGTGGGGCGCATTGAGCTCGAGGTATCTCTTGAGTCGCCACGATATCGATGCGAATGCGTTGCATTGGGGACGCCGAAATATGCATAAACGACTACATACACCGACTCTCCCTCCGAGACAACGAGCATCTCCGATCCTTAAACACCAGGGATCCAGCCCGCTTCAATACAACTCCTCAATATTCCAATAGACCACATGCAAAGCTCGCCCACCACATCCTCAGTGCTACGGACAAACCTCCTCTCAACCCGCAGCAAGTCTTACCTCAGACACTTGCCACAAATCGACATTCAAAATGTACCCACACACCACAACCCTCTTCTCCGAACACACCTTGCCTAGCATATCCAACCCCCTGCACTCACTTCTATCTTTCCTTTTCCCCACTCATCTCCCAGCCAACCCGCCATTTCCCGATGCGCATAGCCTTTTCCCGTTTTCCTAAACCAATCCACTGCGATAATCCTGCCTCTACGCCCTTAACCCCCCCAGCCCAAAAAAAACGACCAACTCTTCACCTCATCTTCCACTTCCACTCCCAGCACCGACTAATCTCCTTCCTAGAGCTTACTGCTCCACACCCCTCTAACCGCATAGTTCTTCTTTCCGCAAGATTCCCATCTTTGGCATTTCCTCCCCCCCCCACGACCACTCTTTTACGCGAACCTCCTTTTATCTCATTCCTCCCTCCCCGCCCCGTCACCCCCTCGTAATCGACCTCCCCCTTCGCTAGCCCACCGTGTCCCTTTCTAATCTCCCCAGTAAATCCCCCTTCCTTCAGCGAAATACGAAAGCCCCTTCAAACCTCCAACCCTCAAAACGATCAACATCCTATTATCTAAACCCAGCACGCCCGCCAAGCCACGAAAAACGGCGCAAAGATGAACGAGCTTTGAGTAAACGTGCGAGGCAAACGAGGAATAATTGAAAGTATGGGAAAAGGGAACTCTGTACCCTGTTTGAGATTGGGAAAGGGGTGTGCAAGAGGTGTGGGTGTTGTTGACTGAGATATACCGGAAAACCAGGGGTGGGGCGATGGTATTTCCCAGTTGAAAGGCTTGCTAGTTGGGTTTGAGAGAGGATCTGATGAAAGGGATGTCGGATGCAAAGATACGGTTGACGAGGTCACTAAATCGAATGTGCGCGGGACAGGTTTCATTTTAGGATTCGATGGATTGCGGGGTGAAGATTAAGGATCAAGGGGTACTTACAATAAGTAGGGAAAAGGGCGTGATCAAGGACTTTGACCGTCATGAAAACCCATTCCGTAACCTCCACCCTCTCTCTATCCAGCATGAGAACCCCCATCCATACACGACCTCCAACCCCTCCATCCATTCATCCACCAAGTATGTACAACAACCATCAGCTCCGCCGTTTTCTCCCCAAGATGAAAATCTCCGCTGTTCCGGTTTCGATATTTGAGGGAAAAGGTTGATACGAGCAAGGAGGTGGTGAGGGAGGCGGGAGATAGAACGTTTGGGTTGGGGATGTTGGGGTTGTTGGGGTGTTGGTTATGGGAAAGAGGAGGGTCGAGGTTGCGGTTTGAGGGGTGGGGATATGGGTTATTGGGGGTGGGGAGTGGGGAGTGGGAGGGTTGGGATAAGCGTGACGAGGAGGCCAGGTCTTTTTCTGGAAATTCTACAAGAGGGACAATTGAGACAGTTAGCTTTGGGGGAGGATTAAAGCTCGAATTTTCGAGTCCGGGGGTTGGAAGTTTCAAGTGCGAACGGGAAATTTTGAGAAGAAAGAAACTCGAATTCTTCATTCGAGAAGTAGAAAAGTTGGCTCAACGCACGATCGTGAAAGCTACCTACGGAGAGAAAAGCCCGGACTCTCCACCTCTGACATGGAAAACTTCGCCCCCACCCTCACCCACCCTTGCCACCCATCCACCCCCTCACCTCGCCCCCCCAGCCAACCACCTCTTCACCTCCGCCACCTCCAGACTCCCAAACTTCTCATCCAACCTCCTCTCCGCCCTCCTCACCGCCTCCGCCAACAACGCCAACAACCCCGTCTGGTCCCCCAGCCCCAACTCCCTCGGCACCTCCTCGTGGCTCAGCACAAGCGACAATTCATCCATCCGGAACTCCACTTGGCGGAGCGTCTGGTACTCGTACGCCCAGACGATCTTGTGCGTCCAGATCCTGATGAGTTGGCTTCTTGACTGGTCGGCCCACACGTCGGCACGGTCGGAGGCGGTGAAGGTGGGGTGGAAATTTTTGCCGAAGAGGCGGCGGATGGACTTGTCGATGGCGGTGAAGGCGAGGGGGGTGAGGTCGGCGAGGGTGAAGGTGATGACGACGGTTTTGATCATGGCGTGGTGGTGGGGTTGGAGGTTGTTGAAGTAGCGGGCCGCATATTGGATGGGGCCAGGGTCGAGGAGGAAGCTGTTTCGGCTGTAGAGCCAGGTATGGTACTGGTGGTAGACTTGCTGGCATGTTGCCAGGAGCTGGATGGCGGGGTGTGTGACGAGGGGTTTTTCCTGTTTTAGCACTTTGTGCTTGATTGCGGACACTGCAGGGCGCGTATAGTGCTTTGCCAATTGGTGTCTACGATATTGAAATCGATATTTCCAGTCAAGAAGACACATTTCGGTTCGGATTTTCCAGTTCTCCTTAGCCACTTGATTGAAAAGAGTCCTTTCCATAAGACGAGGCCGGATTTCTCCGGGCACCAATATGAACTCGACGATACGATTCCGTATCTCAGCAGGTAAAGCAAAGAATGGGAAGATGGTACGGTCACGGCTATGTGGCGCTGTCGACAAAACGGTCAGTTGAGAAGCAAAATCTAAAAGTTGATAGAACTGACCTGTCGCTCGCTTGCTTTGGACAACCAGATCATGCGTAAGCCGTGTTTTTGCCTGTGCTAATGCCACTGAGGCGGCTTCAATTCTTGAACAGGTCTCTTTTGCATCACGAAGCTCTAATTCTTCCATGCCCTGGGTTATGTTACTTGCCATACTAGCTCGCATGCGATGACAGCCGCTGCGTTACTTTTAGTGATCGCGTAGCCTTGCTTTTGACCTCGTACTGTAGCACGTAAATCTCTAAGACTGAGAAACTTTGTGTACTATCAGTAGAAAATAGAGACTGTGAAACGATGGGCAAGATATGATAGTAGTATTGAAAACGATATGTTGTAGTCGTCCAGTAAGAGGCGGCGTGTTAAGAAAAAGGGAGGACTGGTAGATGTGTGATCGCGTTGCCACCCATAGTGCTGGCATTGCCGCTTTTGCAGGTGCTAGGTGGCACTATTCTCCGAAATTATTCCGGGCATATGTCTGCAAGAAGCTCTCAGCTCCACGATGATTCTCTAGAGTGTCTTCCAGCTATCACACACCGGCTCCTAGGTCTACCGAGAGATCCACTTCAGCAACGCTCAACCCAGACTGAATTGCATTTGTGAGACAGTGCCCAACCCAGGAAACAGTAGTCCCTGATAGGAAGCCGCAATGGTTCCAATGAGAAATATCTTCGACGAAGAACAAGAAAAGAAAAGCAGACACAGAGAGGGCTGAATGAGATTGAATGCCACTGATTATCCTGATGGACGATGTTGACGATGCCGCCAGGCCTTGAGATTGGGCTGCGTCTTGCATCTACTTGATGAGGGGAGCAATCAATTGGGTTTCTATGTGGAACATCTTCCTTCATCTGTGGTTTTCAGCAGGGCAATTAAACATTATAATACCAACAACCTAGAAACGTGGTACCTCAGGTGCCTGGGAATGCAAATGCAAATGCAACAAACCTGCCTTCACCTGGGTTCCCTTGCTCCAGCATGCTGTCCCCCTTCCATGTTCTCGGGCGCTCTCGGCCCCACCATCCAATCCTCCATGGCCAACCATTCACTCCAGCTTTTCTCTGCCCCCTCAATCTCCGCAATGACCGGCCCCTGCAGTGGCCGCATAAACGGTACAGCCTCTAATGGCAAAATATCATAGTCCTTCTTCACCGACGCCCAGCCACCACTCTTGGCCGCAAAGAGATAGTTCCGCCGCTCTTGCTCGTGCAAAGGACCGACACCGATAGCCCAGTCGTCGCCAAAAAAACCGTGCAGTATCCCAGGGAAATCAAGCCCTGTGACCACCAGCCGCCGCAGATATGGAATCAAGGATACACTGGAGTAAGACTGGTGAGGAGGCGGATTGTTTGGACGGCCAAGCATGCTACCCGGTGTAGGGGGCCCGCGACTTGAGGAGCTTGTTATGGGGTTGGCGGGGCGCTGAGACGGTAAATGGATGTTGATAAAGGCAGCAACAGCCAATACTGGGCTGCTCGTCTGAGCATGGTCGACAAAGTATCGTTGGCAGGATTGGTATTTCGGATACCACTCGAAGATGTCGAATTGAGGGTCATCAGCTCGGTGGGCAGGCGGCTCTGTATGCCTGGTATGAGTGGCATAGGCGGCAAAGTGGAATTGTTCATGGGCATCACCGTTTGCAGGACCGGGGTAAGCCATCTGACTAGACTAAGATGCACTCAATGCTCACGTGTGGTATCGACAGCAGACGTCCACTGGCACCCCCACGAAATAAGTCCGACTTTTCTCGCGGAACTAATCGTCCGCACTCCGAGGCAAACGGTGATAGTATTACACAGGAAGTGCAATGGTAGGTAAAAGCGATAAGTCGGCGAAGAGACAAGACGCGTCTAAGAGATGAAGGGTTGGTACCGACGTCTGCGGCATGGCCGTTGCGGACCATGGTACAAGTATGTGTTTCTCGGGTCTAGGCCTTTGTCGGTGGTCGTTCAAGCTATCAAGTTCACGGATTGCCACCACAATAGACAAATGCCGGATTCGTAGAGGAGAAGAAGATGGTGGTGATAGTGGCAGACAGCCATAAGGCGTCTACGAGGGCGTGACTAGGTAGGGATGAGGGTATGGAGGAGAGGACTCTTGTTGGGAAGACAACAGAGGGAGGACGGAGTTGGAATGAGCTAATGGGCGAGTCTGTCCATTTCGAAGTATATTGGCTATTCGGATCGTTGGCACCTGTAGAGATCGATGCTCGGGAGCGACTCGAGGGAGGCTGAACTCCTTAATGCGATATGTGATTTGCTTCCGAGATTCTTCCGAAAGTAGTTGCTCTGTAGGTGCATGTAGGTAGCGTTCAGCTGGGATAATCCGCCACCGCAGCGCCCACTGAGCCCCCCAGAGTCTAGGCTTGTTCAGTTAGGTACTCGAGTAGCTTGGCTTCCAATGATTCATGATTTAGAAATCAACAACGATATAGACAATAGATGGATAGACAGACAGGCAGGTAGGTACAGTACATCGAACGGCAATCAGGTCAGTTACGCGGCCACGCCCGAACGACCTGCCCTTCTCAACTGTGGCTGATACCCTGTAAGCTACGGTATGTACTCTCTACTTCTTTACGGACCGCAGAGTATCTGGCAAACTAGTACTCGTTGCCGACACGGCTCGATCGGACGAACATGCAAGATTCGATGACAGGCTACTGCTATGGGTCTGCTCAACATAGGACATTCCTGGGATTGTCCATGTGATCACGGAAGGGCATCTGGAAAGCCACGCCATCGCTACCTTAGTCTTCGTGGCCCTGGACTTAGATCGAGCGTGGTTCAGCTGAAAGCATGGGATGTATCTACGCATAAGGAAAAGCCTGGAGGATCTGGTGCTATACATAGCATCGTGTTTCCATAGTCAAACCTATGGCAGTGCTCGAATTGCGCCAGTTCATTCATCGAGGGGAGAGGACCGATCTCAATGGAAACCCGGTTGCGCTGAGACAGCCTGAGAGATGTCACGATGGGCCCACGCGTCGAACCAATAGCAGGCTTCGAACTTAGAGCGCACGTCAATCACCTGCATCAGTCGGTAACTTGGGGCATGCAGCTGTGCCACTGGTAGCTAGGGAAACTGACATCCCAATGTACCACGGTAGTAGGTAGCAGGTATGCTTCTGCCCTGTACCTACATGCCAGGACTTGTCAGCAGAAGGAGAGTTTTCCGCCTTACTGGGGGCATACGTCATGGATATTTGCTGGAGCTCAACCTTCTTTCGGCTCCGTCGTTCGATGATACAATCATCAACAGCAATGGCACAAAAAGCATTCTCTCTCAATTCTCGGATCAAGGTGCGTTCAGCAACATGTAGAGCTGGACATGTAAAACAGCTAAGGCTTTTCAGCTTGCCAATGGTCTATCCATGCCCCAGATCCACCTGGGGGTGTACCTAACTTCGGGGATTGAAACGGTCAACGCCGTGAAGTGGGCGCTGGAGGTACTACTTGATTCCCGACATGACTTCTGCCACCTCTACTCACTACTTTAGGCTGGATACCGAGCGTGCGCATTTCCAATCCAAACCAGCAAACAGGATGCCAAGCCTTGACGACCGACAGCATTGACTCGGCGCAAATGTATCACAACGAGCGCGAAGTCGGCTCTTCGATCCTTGATTTCCTTTCCAGCAAGAGCAATACCTCCTCGCTCCAACGAGAAGACATTCATTTCACATCGAAGCTTGCGTCCAATACGTCCTACGATGCCGCTCGCAAGGCAATAAAACATTCCATCAAGCAAAGTGGCTTGGACTACATTGACCTCTTCCTACTACACAGCCCATACGGTGGGAAGGCGAAGAGATTGGAATGCTGGCGCGCAGTGGAGGATGCGATTGAGGAAGGCGAGGTCAAGATAGGTGGTGTGAGCAATTTCGGCGTCAAGCATGTAGGACCGCCTACACATTACAGGGAACTTGGGCTCTTACTGATAGCTCCCAGCTGCAAGAGTTGGTTGCCTCGAAACCCCGAACCCATCCTGCGGTCAATCAAATCGAAGTCCACCCATTCAATCCCCGGACCGAGATCACCTCGTTTTGCCAAAAGCACGATATCGTTGTTGAGGCATACGCGCCGCTCGCTCGAGCGCTTCGGATGAAGCATCCCACCATCCGTTCGCTGTCGACCAAATATTCCTGTACGGCGGCGCAGCTCATGATCCGATGGAGCTTGCAGCACGGCTTTGTGCCATTGCCCAAGAGCGTGACTCACTCGCGGATCATCGAGAATGGCGATGTGGAAGGGTTCGAGATTGACTCGGCGGACATGAAGACGATGGATGGGCTGGATGAATATCTCGTGACTGATTGGGATCCGGTGGATTGCGACTGAATCCCTGGAGGAAGAATGACGAGACGCGTAGTCGTTACGGGATCTGTACATCTACAGGTACGACTGTCTACGATACGACACGACGATCATTGCGCATGTTTCCTCCATCGGGCCTTTTTTGGTAGATTCCCGCACGTAGCTGACTCTGGAGTAGCTGCAAACTGTCCGTACAGTTACATATTTGTCTCTCGCTACGCTGCCCAACCGTTTGTAGTCATGCTTTTCTTGTTACATCACGACATGAATAAACGGCGAGATGTCGAATCTCTCAGTGGCGAAGAAGATGTCATTCTTGCTTGTCACCGGCGTAACCGATGGGTGACAGAACGTGAAGGCGATTGGGGATTTCTCCCGCGGAAACCATCGATGGATAGCGGGGGGAGGGGCGCGGAGGGGTAAGTCCACCGTAGGGCTGGATATCGGTCGGACCAATAGGAAGGTGCCGATAAGGTCCCACCTTTTGCAATTCCCGTTGTCACGATCCTCCTCCAATCATCATCCACACCATTTCCACCAATGAAATGTCAAGACTCTGATGGATTGTTTCCGGAAACCCACCCCCTATGGGTTAACAGTGAGACGTCTCCAAGGGCAATAGCAAGATACACTTCTTCCGGCCGACTGCGAGATTCCATCTGTTTTCCCCGGCCAAGATGGAGCGGATCACCGGGGGGATGGGGGATGATTTCATTGACACCCTCAACCATTATCATTTGTTATTATTACAGTATTGTCATTATTATCATCATTGCCCTCCAGGCTCCATATCAGCCATGATTAGCTTGCTTTTTCCAGCAGCGGGCGGTGGGCCTCCCGATCCCATGGCACCCACGCACCCTACCGTACAAGTAGGCTTTCTTTCCCTCATCGACAGCATGTGAAGAACTCAACACTTCTGCTACCTACTTCACAAAACCATCCAACCCCCGAGAAACCCGCACCGTAACTGACCATCCACTCTACACTGGCAATTGGTTGCTGCTATTTTCAAACCTCACTTCCTGAGTCCTTATCCCCCCAAACATGTCTAACCTGCCATCCGAGCCGGAATTCGAGCAGGCCTACAAAGGTGAGCTTCGCAGCGAAGCATCGGTATTGCACAGTGAAAGCCACTAACTAAACCGCGAACTGCAGAGCTTGCCTCAACTCTCGAGAACTCCTCACTCTTCAAGAAGAACCCGGAATACAAGACCGCTCTCAAAGTTGCCTCGATCCCCGAACGGGTCATCCAATTCCGAGTCACCTGGGAAGATGACAAGGGTGAAGTCCAAGTCAATCGCGGATACCGTGTGCAATTCAACTCGGCATTGGGGCCATACAAGGGTGGGCTGAGGTTCCATCCCTCTGTGAACTTGTCGATTCTCAAGTTCTTGGGCTTCGAACAGATTTTCAAGAATGCCTTGACCGGCTGTAAGCTCACACCAATTGCAGATGCAGCAACTTGAAAACCCCCAAATGTCCATCCAGAAATTGGACTGACTGGTGTTCAATAGTAAACATTGGAGGTGGCAAAGGAGGAGCAGACTTCGATCCCAAAGGCAAGTCGGACAACGAGATCCGCAAGTTTTGCTTTGCGTTCATGAAGGAGCTTGGGAAGCACATCGGAGCCAATACCGATATCCCCGCGGGAGATATTGGGGTCTCACCTCGCGAGATTGGATGGCTGTTTGGAGCGTACAAGGCACAAACAACGCTGTGGGAGGGCGTATTGACTGGAAAGGGTGGGTCATGGGGAGGTAGCTTGATAAGACCAGAGGCTACAGGTTATGGTCTCGTCTACGTAAGCAATCATTCTCACTCAATCTTTACAAATTCTAATTTCTGCCGCAGTACGTTCAACACATGATCCAATATGCCTCTGGCGGTAAAGAATCGTTCCAAGGCAAGCGCGTCGCTGTCTCTGGCTCCGGCAACGTCGCCCAATATGCTGCCCTGAAAGCGATCGAGCTCGGCGCAACCGTCATCTCTCTCTCTGATAGCAAAGGCTCTATAATCACCACCAGCGAAGGCGGAATCACCCCCGAGGACATCGCCTACATCGCCCAACTAAAGGTCGACCGCAAGCAGCTAACGGAGCTCACCAGCTCGGAAAGCCACAAAGAAAAGTTCAAGTACATCGAGGGCGCCCGCCCCTGGACCCACTGCGGCAAAGTCGATGTCGCCCTCCCCAGCGCGACGCAAAACGAAGTCTCGGGCGAAGAAGCCCAAGCCCTCATCGATGCAGGCGCAAAATTCGTCGCCGAAGGCAGCAACATGGGCTGCTCCGCCGAAGCCATTGACATCTTTGAGCACCACCGCAAATCCCAAAAGGGCAGCGCGATCTGGTACGCGCCTGGTAAAGCGGCCAACGCGGGCGGTGTAGCCGTCTCCGGGCTCGAAATGGCGCAGAACTCGCAGCGCATTGCGTGGACGGCGGAGGAGGTGGATAGTAGACTGAAGCTGATTATGGAGAATTGCTTCAAGAATGGGCTGGAGACGGCCAAGGAGTACGTGGAGCCGGCGGAGGGGGAGTTTCCGAGTCTGGTGGCGGGGAGTAATATTGCGGGGTTTAGCAAGGTGGCGGCGGCGATGAAGGCGCAGGGGGATTGGTGGTGAGGATTGATGTATTTGAGGGGACGAGGGAGGGGGGTATGGGGTTTGTGGACAGGTGCGGCGCTTTCCGAGAGGGTCAAGAAATCGATTTTGAATTTCCGTGAAAACATTGACGATTCTGATATGTTCTCATACAATGACACAAAACATCCCCACCCATCTCAACCCCAGTCCCCACACCGAGAACCATCCGCGTCTTGTTCGATCATCCCACCACCCTCAGCGACTGCTCAGCCAGCCAGCAATCGATCAATCGATAACGTCATGTCAAGTTAAGTTACAGCAATAAGCGCGTGGAGTTACGAGTCACGAGTTACGAGTTACGAGTTACAGGATTGTGTGTCCCCAGAGTACGAGTACATATATGTATATTGTGGTAGACGTGTTAAATCCAATCCCCTATCCAAATCCATTTAGATATCTAAGCATCAATCAATCAATCGGCGTTTCAACAACAATAACAGCACACACACACACCTCCGTGTCCTATCTATCCCATCCAATCCCATCCCTCCGCATTCCACCAACCATCGATCGGTCGGTCCATATAAAGAAGTCCGTGAACGGCGCATCGCCTACCTCACTCCACGCTCGCAAACATGAATTGCGGCCACTGCCTTCTACGCCGTCGGTTGAAGGGCCACTCGGTCACAAGAATTTTCAAGTTGGGACGGAGATTGCCATCCGATATGTAGACATTGCAGTCGAAGCTTCGGACAGATATGATACAAGGTACAGCCATCCCTTCCCTCCCCTTGACGCCCCGTGGCCTATTCAACCCACTGCCATGAGACATACAAACGCATAGATCGTCCATTGCGGACATGCAACTTTCTGATCAGCGGAAAAACTGCGCTCACGCCATGGCTTGGCAACAAGCAAACTATGACCTGCCACACGGTATTGGGATTCAGGTATCTAGCTCGCTCCTCTAGCCGCTGCACATGATGCACTCCTCTCGATTCTCGATACTACCTGTCATCTTATCAGAATCCTTATTACCGTCAATAGACAACCAACTTACACTGCAGCACCTTCTCAGCATAAATATCCTCTTCCCTCGTAGTACTCTTCTCCTCCGCGTCCTCCTCCTGTTTGACCCCATTGAGTGCCGGCTCCGGCAGCTTCTCCTCTGGCGCCGGAGGGCCAACGGGGTCAGTCGCCAATGTCTGCGGACTCTCTCCCTCCTCGATATCAGCCTTGAAGGTTGGGATCACGACACTCTCTTTCTTCGACGGCGGAGAAAACTTCTTATCCTCGGACATTGGGGGTGGAGTGGAAGTCGGGGTTGGCATGCCATTTGTGACCATGGAGGATTTTTGCGAAGACATTGAACGCGGTATAGCGGAGTATTGAGGGGAGGAAGAATAGCCGGCTGAAGGGATCGATCGCTTTTTGGCGCCCGGGGTACGGGCAATGTTCGTGTCTGCAACTTTGAGTTGCTCTTGGTCGACAGTGAATTGAATCGGTGCAGACGCGGCCATTGTGCGGAGATAGTACATTCCAGTCTTTAGACCTAGCTTCCAGCCGGCAAAGTGCATACTTGTGATCTTACCCATTGTTGGTTCCTTGAGATGGATATTCAGGGATTGGGATTGATCGATGAAGGCGCCACGGTCAGCAGCCATCTGGACAATGGTTCGCTGGGATATCTCCCAGACGGTCTTGTATAGTGCCTTGATATCTGCAGGTATATTTGGTACATTCTGGATAGAGCCACCATCGGCGATGATACGGTTCTTCATGTTGTCAGACCAAAGACCCATGTCAACCAAGTCCTTCAACAGCCAGGGGTTAACGACTTGGAACTCTCCTGCCAACACACGACGCGAGTAGATGTTGGAAGTATATGGCTCGAAACACTCATTGTTTCCTAGGATCTGGCTGGTGCTGGCTGTTGGCATGGGCGCCACCAGCAAGCTGTTTCGAACACCATGCTTGGCGATCTCGGCCTTGAGGGAATCCCAGTCCCACAAGTCAGTAGGAGTGACATTCCACATGTCATATTGTAAGACGCCTTGGGAGACTGGGGAACCCTCGTACGAAGAGTAAGGTCCATCCTTCTTAGCAAGCTCGCAAGAGGCTGTCAACGCTGCATGGTAGATGGTCTCAAAGATTTGCTTGTTCAGTTGCTTCGCTTCTGGCGAGTCAAATGGCAACCGAAGAGCGAGGAATGCATCCGCAAGGCCTTGGACACCGACTCCAACGGGGCGATGTCTCATGTTGCCTCGCCTCGCCTCCTCAACTGGGTAGTAATTCACATCAATGACCTTGTTTAGATTACGCACGACGACTTGCGTGACTTCGTGGAGCTTGCCAAAGTCGTACTCTCCACGCTGAGCATCTACAAAGGCAGGAAGACCCATTGATGCCAGATTACAGACCGCAACCTCGTCTGGTGCAGTGTACTCGATAATCTCGGTGCAGAGATTCGAGCTCTTGATAGTGCCAAGGTTCTTCTGGTTGCTCTTCTTGTTGCAGGCATCTTTGTACAACATAAAGGGATTACCCGTTTCGGTTTGCGCTTCAAGGATAGAGTACCACAGCTTTTGCGCCTTGATGGGCTTACGGCCACGGCCTTCCTTCTCGTATCTGAACCTCTTATTAGCGCAAGGAATTCTTAGCATTATTATCAGGATCCTACTTCTCGTATAGTGCTTCAAATTCATCACCATAAACATCAGCCAGACCTGCGCATTCATTGGGACACATCAGAGTCCAGTCTTTATTGGCCTCGACCCGCTTCATGAACAGATCGGGTATCCACAAAGCAAAGAAAAGGTCACGGGCTCGCACTTCTTCTTTTCCGTGGTTCTTTCGTAGATCCAGATATTCAAAGACATCCGCGTGCCATGGCTCCAGATAGATTGCAAATGCACCTGGACGCTTGTTGCCTCCTTGGTCGACATACCTCGCGGTGTTGTTGAATACACGCAACATTGGAACGATACCATTAGATGTGCCGTTTGTACCAGCAATGTATGAACCGGTAGCCCGGATATTGTGGATATTCATTCCTACACCGCCAGCGTTTTTGGAAATCAACGCGCATGTCTTTAAGGTGTCATAAATACCCTCAATACTATCATCCTTCATGGCAATCAAGAAACATGATGCGAGCTGACCATCAGGCGTACCCGCACTAAAGAGCGTTGGGGATGCATGGGTGAAAAACTTTTGCGACATCAGATTGTAAGTCTCGATAGCCCCATCGATGTCATCTCCATGCATTCCAACAGCGACTCGCATGATCATATGCTGAGGACGCTCAGCAATCTTGCCATCTATCCGCAGCAAGTAGGATCGCTCAAGCGTCTTGAATCCAAAATACTGATAATTGAAATCTCTGTCGTAGACAATTGCAGAGTTTAGCTCCTCAGCGTGCTTCATGACAATCTCGTGGGTTTTCGTGGATATCATGGGTGAAGGTTTCTTGTTTATAGGGTTAATGTAGTGGAAGAGGTCATCTACCACGGACGAGAATTGTTTCTTTGTCTGCTTGTGGAGGTTCGAAACTGCAATTCGAGCAGCAAGAATCGCGTAGTCTGGATGAGTGACGGTCATGTAGGCAGCTGTCTCGGCGGCCTGTACAAAAAAAAGTATTAGCAAAAACCGACGAGTACTAGCTGCAGTGTCAATCTCTACTCACAAGATTGTCCAGCTCCACGGTCGTAACACCCTGGTAGACACCAGAGATGACCTTCTGTGTGATGGCCGCAGCATCGACATGGTCAGCATCCAATCCGTAGCATAGCCTCGAGACACGTGCAGTGATCTTGTCAAACTGCACACGCTCTTTGCGATTGTCTAAGAGGGTAGGCATTAGCATTTTGTGATTTTGCTGGAGAGCTGGAGGTAATGTCTCCGAAGACTATGGAAGGTGGTGAAATAACAGCAATGACGTTCAATGATGCATAAGGGGTATCCAAAGATTTTACTCGAGACTTACCACGCTTGTACACGAACATATCGAGATCTGTGGGTCAACGAGGAAGGAGCCCCTCGATGATATTGAGATGGAGAATAGCTAACAGTGATGCAGTGCCAGGGAATACTCTACTAATCTCTGCTCCTGCAAGAGATGAGAAATGCAACAGCTAAGAGAAGTGGGACGAGGTGAAGGGGGTCTAGTAGCGGGGAGAAAATGTTCAAAACAAGAGAAGGCGAAGGGTGGGATATCATTCAGACGCGGAACGCGTAAAGTGCTAACACAAGGGAGAGTTCGTGTTTGCACCAGCTTATTAATCAAGCCGCTAAGATAAGATAACACTGCAGGTGCAAGACGACAACATAAAACACGTTCGAGGGATTGTTCATTAATCTTGTCCACGATCCGAGTGTTTCGAGATACGGTGTGCCAAAATAGAGAGCTGGATGAAGAATCTAAGCAGCCGCTATCCAGAAGATTTGCCAGCTTGCTCCCGATACTTAAAACAGGCCAAACCTCGTATGCCTCCGAGAGAGAAATATTCAAGGTAAAGGATGTCAAACAGTCGTGATGAAGAAACTCCCGCACTTGTTTTCTCTTTCCATGGTCTTATAGAAGCCCATCAATGTCCGTAACTAGACTTCTGCTGGAAGCCTTTAGGACCTTAGGTGCTAGCAACATCATTTCCGCCGATACCCAAGTTGACGCCACGACTGATTCCGCCGCTTCCGGAGTTACGACCGCAGACTGTCACAGTACTTTCCACTTCGACGCTATTGTCGGTGAAATGTGTTTCACTTTGGCAACTAAACAAACCCAAATACCTCTGGCCTTTTACGGAAATGGTCGGACGAGACGAGGGTGGAGGGGTGTCGAGCCATGCAAGCCATGCGATGAGCCGGCCTGCCTGTGCCCAAAAGCCTTTGCTATGATGTACGTTCTAAACTGTCCTCATGCGCTGGCCTAACATCAATAACATGCCCGGAATGGACGTAGGTAATTTTACGGTTGGTTTGAGCCCCAAGACAAGCCTTCTATTGTCTCAGAATCGAGAATCACTCTCTATGCGATGCGAGGCTTGCAACGACCCGGTGATAGTGAGATGGGAGAAGGTGGGCGAATTAGTAGTATCACAGAAACCAACATTCGTGATGTCTGGGATGCGTATTAGGTGTTGCTGTGGTGAAGAAAAAGCACCCCTCGAATTGTGAATGAATTACCGGGGTACTGGAGCAATAACATAAGATGACATCTCACACGTCTGGAGGTCTCCAGTCTTTCAAGGCCAGGTCGAAGCTTTCCCCCCACCATTCCAACTCTCAACCAAGTATGCCAGTTCGATCTTCAAGGCTCCAGTGTTTCTTCAAAGTACCACTCGAGCTACATAGTCACATCTGTTCCCCACCCTCGCCTCACCAACCTCCCACATCCTCATTCCGTCAACGCACAACTACTCGCTATCTCTACCGGCCTCGGCCGCAACCCCTTCAGAGCACTCTCCCAATGCTGACCCGAGAACCTACAGACCTCCTCACTAAGCCCTTCCCACGACCCAAACGCCATCAACCCCTCTTCCTTCAACCTCTCACAAGTGCGACCCAGCCAAATATTGCCCGTCATACCTCTCAGATGACAAGGCCTTCCGTCCTCTTCTCTGATCACCTCATCCACAATATGCAGCGACCGGACCACAGCGACGCGATACAGCCCAACCAACTGCTCCTCCATGCGGATATCTGACGCTTGGCCGTAGTTTGCGATCCAGCTCCTGTTGCTGGGGTTGCGATACTTGGTGCCGCCGAATTGCGCGTTTTCGTGCAGGTAGAGGGCCCAGGGGGGGCTGTCGGAAGTGGCATACATGTAGGTTGCGATGTAGAGGCTGCGGGGCGGGAGGGCTGCTGCGGAGAGGATGGAAAGGTGGGAAAAACGGTTGTTGGGATTGTCTATGCGGATGGAGAGGTGGGGGCTTTTGCATCGGCGGGCTTTGGGGATGGGTGTGGTTGATGTGGTGGTAGAGATTGGGTTGGCTGGAGAGCCGGCGTTGTTGGGGACGGGGTTTTGCTGGGACATTGCGGTTGTTCTGGCGACTGGTTGCGATATCATTTCGGGGAATGTTCTGGGGTTTTTTGTTTAGTTGCTATTCTACCATGGGATTTCGCAGAGTTTATAACATCTGTATATTTGTGAACTCAGACTTAGCTGGTGAATGTGTTTCCTATGAGGCATTGGTTGGCTGTAATACGTTCTTCACTTCGTTATGGTGTTTCATTGGTGAATGATATGCAGCTTTCACTCTTTTCTAAACCTTCTCTCCGTAAGCTGATTAAAGATGATGATGACGATACTATTTTAGCTGAGATTTAATATGGACGGCAGAGAAGCACAGATGCTATATCAATAGATGAGAGCCACGCTTATTGCTCTGCTCTGCTTGTTTTCCTCCTCCGATAGGTTTTTAGCACGAAGCACAAAGACGATAAAAAGCAACGATTGTACTTGCACATTGCCCTTCCACCGTCCTACAACCGTGGTTCTTATCGCTTCCAGACATTTTCTTTGCCGCCCAAAGATCCATGACAATAGTCATACAATGGCCACCGTTTAGCCCGACTCACTGTCCTCGCTATCCTCCCATTCCTCGCTTTCCTCCATCTCAATATCCTTGCCTCCCACGAACTTGCAGTTCGCACCTTCGGGCGGAAGGGCAAGGCCTTTGTTCGTCAATTCGGCACGCACGACCGGATCATAGTTGATGCCAAAGGTGGAGCGGCCTTCTAGGATGCGGCTTTTGCAGACGAGACTCGCGGCTTCCTCTTTGGTCAGGAATTCTTTGAAGGGCTTGTCGTAGAATTTCTTGGTATGGGAGGGATATTCGCCTGTAAGAGGTGGTTTAATCGAGAACGTGGATTAGCTGGGGAGTCATGGGGAGCTCACAACGCCAAGTAGGCACTCTCTTGTGTATTCTTCTCAATCGGGACTCAAGCTGCTTCAAGATGATGGCGATTTGCTGGCCGATGGGCCATTGCCAGTCGTTCCAGGGTTGCGGAGTGGAGGCCATCTCGGTGTAGGCTTTGTGCAAAGCTATGAACTCAATTTGATCATGGTTGGTGGAGTATATGGCGGCGTCGTCGCCGTACGGCTTTGCGAACTGGCAGACGACGTGGGACCACATCAAGTGCCATTGTTTCTCTGTGACTTCAACTATGCTGGTCCTTAGTATGACTGTCAAAAGGAAAGTGGCCATGAGCTTACCTTTCAACATTCCATACTTGATAATCCGCACCTTCTCCCCTGTTGCCTTGTACTCATACTGCGGTGCCATGGCCTCCCCATCTACGGTACAAGTACCATTGGTGCACACAAAGTGACAAAGCTCTCGCCAAGTGGGGATTGTGGTAGTTCCAGAAGGATTTCCCACTACATTGACTTCCTCAGGGAGCAGTGCATCAAAGATCTCCTTGTCCCACTGTCCATGCTTTGCAGCGCCATTCTGGGTCGAAAGCATTTGGGTGCCGCTAAGATAGCGTTCGTAGCGACGGATGAGACATTGTTTGAACCCGGATGGTACCATTAGCTCATGGGCCATCTCGGGATGGAGCTTGAGATACTCGGCCACTTCGTATCGTGGGTTAGCGTCTCGTAGTTGTTCTCAGTATTGAGACTTACTGTTCTTACTCTTCGAGGAAAGGAAAGCAATCTCCTCATCGTGACTTAGACTGGCACACTGGGTCTCATCGCTGACAAAAGAATTCCATTCGTCAAGACGAAGCTCGAGCTTATCGGACATCTCGAACTGTTTTAGATGACACTACTGACATTAGATCAACGAATAAAGGAAGACTAAGGGTGCGATGAATATCTGTAGTACGGTCGCTCTGTGACATGTAGAGTATATCGTATGAACTGTCTGGACACCACATCACCGGGAAAATTAGGTAGGTGAGGTAAGGTAGGTCTCGGAAGGTGACGTGAGATCATTCTAGCACAACCTCGCTTACAGGCTGGTTCGTCACCATCTAAGACTTCCTCCAAGCTTGTTTGTTTTATATCATCCTGGATGCGCAGAAGCTGACCTGGACCTACTGTCAGCACAGAACTCATACACCTTGATAGACTTCTAAAATCATGATTAACTTCAAAACAGAGTACGTCACAATTTGCATGGCTCAATTCTCTACCCTCTGCATCAAAGAATTTCCTTGTCGTTTGACCCCTTTCTAGAAAGTCTTTGGGAAAGGGCCTAGCCCACTGAATGATGAGTGCCAAGCGGTGGTCATCTGCGCTCCAATCACCGTTCTTTGCATCGTTACTTGCGAACAGGGGACTTCCGCGGATGAACTCAAAGGTCTACCCAAAAGAAACATGTCACTTGGTAGAAGAGAGAACGGTCGTGAAGATCTAGATGTCTCGTTTACGGCTAGAAATACAAGGAGTCCACGTACAACTTTCAACTATATCTCATGAGAGAACTTACGAGACAACCTAAACTCCAGATATCTACACCCGTACCGCAAGGCACGCCTACTGTTAATTCTGGAGCTCTCAAGAATGGTGATTGAATACGAGCGCTTAAATGCTGGCTCACCCAATATGCTGCAAATGACAATAACGGTGGGATTAGCACTCTCAAGATCTGCACCAGAGGTCACACTATTGAATACGTACAAACTCCCAAATCGATGATTCTAACTCTGATATACTTCATCTTTGAGATCAATGGTGTGGAGACAAAGTCCGTGGCTGGTATGTCCGCAGATTTCTCCGTGGCATTGGGCTCAAAACTCCAAAATTTCGTTCTTTCTTAGGAGCCAGGTCGGCTATCTTGAGTGGAGGAACTTTCGAGAGATATTCCGCAATCATGGCTTCTGGGTCTTCCAGCTCAAGCAGGATATTTGATGGTTTGATATCTTAGAAATACGTTAGTCGTGTCGTGCAACATTAGAAGAGTGCATTTATAGGAACAGGCCGAGGACTAGATACTACAGGTCACAGACTACCAAAGGCCGCAGATTACTACAAACATGACTCTAAGGAGACATACATTCTCGGTGGAGAAAATCCAGCGCTAAGAGGAGTTGTCGCACAACCTGTTTGACTACTTTGATAGGAAGCATATGATGATTGAAACAAGCCGTATGGTAGCAAATATGTGGGCCGGAGACATCAGAAACAAAACAGACGTGACTGTCATGGGATCCGACATGGTCAAAACAACCAATTAGCTGCGAAACGTGATGTTGACCTGAATGTCTGGAATGCCGGATATCTTAGATATTCTTCCAAGCATACTAACTTCAAAAATATCATGCTTGCCACCGTAGCATTCTGATCGGAGAACTTTAGAGCTACATGTTTATGAAATTTGGAACATTGTAGTCCTAAGCCAGAAGTCAGATCCGGTATCTTACTTTGAGTCGTGCGCAAGCCATACAGTCGAATACTGACCATAATCTAGTTTTCTCAGAACCGTGTATCTTTGATCACCTTGTCGCCCACGTTGATCCGATGGAAGCCTCCTGGTCCATAGTCATCGGGCTCCTCTCGGTAGCTTGTACGCTTTGCGGTAACCGAAGATCCGATCACTGATTGCCAGAGCCGAGATGATGCGCGAAACCCCGAGAGAGCTCGCAGAAGTGCATTGGCCATCTGGTGGATTCTAAGGAGCGGCCAGTAACACGGCTTTTTAGAGGCAGCCGATTAAGCTTGTCGAGATAGCAGGCCTCAACGGCCGCATCAGATTTTTATAGCATCAGTTCAAGGAGAACAATGGAAGTCAAGGATGATAACACGTTGCATACTTATGTAGGTCGGTACCTTAGTGACGAAATAACGCTCCCGTCAAGGCGCTTTCATGGCGGCCCGCCGCAGCCGCGTCAACATCCTCGACCCGCCATTGCTAGGAACAAATAATCCTACTTTACACCCCAGTACCTTACCTTGAGGTGATTCATTCTGCAGTACTGTTACGTATAACTGGCTGTGGTTCTCTTCTAAAGTACATTTCCAGATATGTGTGGGTATGGATCAATATCTTGGCGTTCTGAACCGCGACATAACCTTGGAAGTCTTGGAACTGGTATGATTGCCACTCACCACCCATCGCTAGGCCAGATGTTGATTATTCCTAGCTAGAGCCGACATCACCCAAATCTCTCCGTAGCTTTGCTCTTACCTCTAGGAACTTATACCTACTATCGAAGAAGTTCATCTATCGCCGGCTCCAGTTCTCTTTCACTCGACTGCGAGGATTTGATCAGGACGACCATGTGAAGCTTTGATCATCTGATGGAGAGTGACTTCTTTTTTCTCGCTTCATCGGTCTTGATGCGTCATCTTTGTATCTTCACTCCAGGAAACACAAAAGGACTTTCGAAATTTCTATGATGAGTACTCAAAGCCAGAACTCGACAGCCCAATCAAGTAAGGAGTTTGAACTTTGTGCGCTGTCGGTCAAACGATGTTGAGATCGTTTGATTCCCATCAGTCTCTCGTGTGGAAGATAGAGAGTGTGGGACAAGGGGAAGTGAAGATCGTTTCACGACGGTGCAGATTCTGTGACACTGCACGCTGCCGAAAAGATTGTTCACGAGGCTCTTCACCTAACATCGTCACTCTTTCTCATGTTCCAGATCTGCCCCCCTTCCCCACCGTCCGTTGCCTACTTAAATACCTCTCACTTCTTCGAAGACTTTCTCTTCTTTACACCAATCCTAAGTTACAACCACGATCTCCTTCAGAACAATTGACCGAGATACCTCTTCCTCAACTACTACGTCCTTTCAACAAACCATCGTCAGCAAGCATGGGTTGGTTCGACGACAGTCAGTCTCAGTCCCTCCCAAGTAGCACCTTAGCTAGCTAAAATGTTTTCGTGCCATGATTTAGACTCCGATCAGGCAAACGCCGCCAAACACGTGCAAGACTTTGGCAACGAAGCCTCCCTTAGCCATGAGCTCATCGCCGGCGCCGCCTCCTACGAAGCAGCCAAAGCTTACGAAAAACGTTGTGACGACCAGGGTATGTCCCCTTTGAAACTCCAAATCCCAAATTCCTTTGGCTGTGCTTGCATGCTAAATTCCCCCGTAGGTCACCCTGGTTCCTACCAGGAAGCGAAAGAAATCCTTGCCGGTATTACTGGTGGTTGCGTCGACCGCCTAGTCGAAACCCGCGGTATGGACGAGTATGATGTAATGAAGGCAAAGAAAAAGGCCCAGAGTCAGAGCGAGTTCGCCTTGGACCAGAATCGGAGATCGGAGTGGGATACGGAGTAAGGTGGTGGGAGGGCTGGGATTGGAATGGTATCATTTTGATGGGAGAAGCTTTTTACTAGATCAGTACATTAGCTAAGCCAACAAGCGCTGAATCTTCCGTCATGACGTTCCTGATTCCTGGGCCTCTGCTACATTAAATCTTGAGATGACAATGTAAAAGGGAGTCTCTGGCGTTCACAATATAGGTACGTATAGTCGAGCTTCTGGGAAGTATGAGATCCACTCCAATTGCCAGTGATATCTGCATCATCACTCTTTTCCGTTGGCCTGTTATGTTACTGTTCTGTCTATAGTAAGAGACAAATAGAAAACTTGGCTCTGGGGCTGCGATTCCCCGTCAAGCCCTGGACTTGAGGTTACAAGAAGTCGATGAATGACGGAAAGGGCAACGTCTGCTTTCGAATCCAGGTTACTATCCCGTTAGACTATCCCCACTCACTATGTTCGATTCGCTGTTCAGCTCCGTTTAGTCAAACTGGCCTTGCAGCTTTGCTTACTTCAGCTCGCAATCAAGCTCCGCTTAGTTCTATTGGTCGTTCAGCTCCGCTTAATTCAATCCGTATCTCTGAACCGCCAAATCCGATGGTTGCGTATATGCCTCTTGCAGCGGAATTGGCTGTTCTATTGAGCCATACCGTTCTTTAGCCGCGATAGGCTCGGCTCTTCGAGCTCTTTGCTGCCGCTTGAAAAGGATGAGAACAGTACTAATAATAACGATTATAAAACCGCCAGCCGTGCCGCCTGCTACGGCTGAAATATGCGAGCTCGTCGGCCTTGAACTGATTGGTGTTGCTGAAGAAGTAGATGCTCCTGAGGTAGTCAACGGTGTGAAGTTGGTTGGTAGTCTTGAGGGAGTCGATGTGATGATATTTGAGCTAGATGAGCCTATTAGGCTTGTGGACATGGAGGAACTGTCAGTTGAGGAGGCCGTGGATGAAGAGGACGACGACGACGAGGCCAAGCCGTCGATGAGGCTAAATAGGCCGGAGTAATTGACATCGTTGATGCCTTGAGAGATCCTCAAGGTGTAGTTGTCACTGCTTGAAAGTGACTTGGCGAGTATCCATGTGTTAGAGTTACCGAATGCAGAGCCTGATGAGCGAAAAATCAGTGCAAGAGCGAAAACAACATATTCGAATCAGTGTACGACTCGATCTGAAGCTAAGAATGACTTATTGGTGACGAGTTGAACAGTCTGCCAATTGTTTGCCGTGTCTTGCTGAAGAATAATGGTCACCGCCTGTAGAAATTAAACGATTAACGCTCTGTTCATTGCGATTGAACTGCAGCATAATAGTACTTACAGAACCATAACCATCGACCCATTTCAATTCGGTGCTACCAGCAATTAATGAAGTTCGAAGCTTAGTGAAAAAAAGGCTTGTCGTTTGCGCAACGGCTGCGACAATTAAAGATGGGCTCATAAAAAGAGTTTTTGTGAAGTACATATCAACGCTGTTGATATCGATAAACGAACAGACAAATAGACGAATGTAAATAGATCAAACATTTTGAGAAACAGTCTGAGTCTGATAAACGAGTGATAGTCTTGTACGAATGAAGGTGAACGAGTGTCGATTGTCGTGGAACTCTCGAGGAAGGAAATATTTAGAGAAAATTTACAACGACGCGTGAACATTTAGCGATGCATATCGAATTATCTGATATATAAGATATGACCGTACCATGAGAAGAGAGCCTACGTATAAGATGTGGTCCCAAAATGGCACGGGAGCCAATCCATGATCGTAGTAGGAATGGCAATCTTCGAATGCAGGAGTGCTCGATAGGTATTCTTTGATTGGTGCTCAGGTCTTATGCGGCAAGTTTGAGCTCAGAATGTCCACAGACTGCCAATTGAATGCGAACAGCTGTCAGTGGGAACGCGCGGACATGGGCTTGACGCTCCTCTGCACATCTTGGTCGATGTTTGAGATGGAGTGAACTATAGCAGCAGTGCGCTGCAGGAAGGAGCCAAGTGTATAATCAAACCATTCAGAGTGTAACTAAAACTTCTCTGCTTCTATTACCCATCCAAACTCCCTACTCAATTGCTGCGGGTTCGTGGCTTGTCGAAAGGTTAATATCGAGACCTGCACACCTCGATCAAGGCCGAAAGCGTTCATCTACGCTTCTCATATTTGTTCAGACGCAGATGTCGGTGTGAAGCTTGTTCCTGTAGTGCGACATAAAAAAGAAGTTTGCTGCGAATCGAATATGAGTATCAACCTCTGCATACGAATGCACAAAACCAAGCGTTAGTTAGTTCACAAGGTGAGGTTCAGCGCGAAGGGATCTTTTCGAAGATTGTTTCTTCGCAATTGTTACGGAGTCGACGAGCATATCGTGGCATCCTGTCAAGCTCACTGATACGTGGTGTATCCCCCAGCCTTTCTGTTGGAAACAGGGAACAGTACTGTTACCCCTGTGTGGTTGGCAATCTCGCTTAGCCCTATAGGGCGCGGGAGTCAGAGTTTTCACCTCCTTCCTCCCTTCGTAGTTCCTACTTCCTAGAGTAGTTCAATCAATATATATGCACATGCACATACTTCTTCTGGCCCTCATATACCAACACTTTCAGATGTTATTTCTCAATATTGGCGGAGAGTTGACATTTGCCGTGGGATGTTTGCATGACACGTGAAACACTACATACTATTTGTAGTAGATGTTGATTGGCGGTCATGTTAACGAGATCGCATTATAGGGATCAAAAGCGATGTAAAACTCTACAAACCTGCTGGGCCAGAACGCTGATTAAGTATTGCGAAGGAAACGAAGTAAGTCTCTTCATTCTTCGATTTTACCTGGCTCGCATAGCCAAGAGTATTGCAAAACACGGTGGTGGGTGGGGTGCTGAGTTCTACCTTGCAACCCTAACATATCTTGTGGTACTCTATACACACGTCGTTCTGTGATGGAACTCCCCTACCCGCCACAAGGAACGAGGCAACCACGTTCCTTCCACTTCCTTCATATTACTCTACCATTGAATTAAGTTTATCTCAGCTGCACTAGGCCCATCTAGAAGCCCCCGCATCATCCCCTTCCGACGTGATCCAAACTGCCCCATCCATATCATTTCTCCATCCCATCCGCCGTTTGCTGTGATAACATGCGGCAAAACGTCTTCGATACTCTACGGCTATCTGGAACAACTATGTTTGATCTACATCTTAGTCTGCTTAGAGTCAGATTACTATACTGTCTTCACGGAAACCTGCAGCTGTGGCGAGAATATGAGGTAGATGTGTACTTGTTGATCCAACACGTTCAGATTCTGACCAAATTGTCGCAGGCCGACACTATAATCGGTGAGCAGCATGGTTTTCGACCTATGAAAGCGAGGTAGTCTTGCAGATGGCCTTTTGGGCTCGACGTGCTCTCCGCGCAATATAGTGCTAATGCCGAAAACTGTCTTTTGCCATTTCAACAACCATATAATGATGACTTGGGTCCTAATCTAGAGCTCAAAATTCTTGGGACAGTGGAATACACAACGTTCGACCCAAAAACGTGGAGGCTATTCACCTGTCACAAGTCGAAGGTGCCCTATTGCAGTGACAGGTTTTGAGAGCCAGCCACATCATTTACGAATACTACCGATTACTACAGTATCTTGGCACCAGACGTGGAGCTCTCTTTCCTTTCATTGGTGAAGGTATCTTCACCCAAGATGGAGGAACCTGGAGACTTTCTCGAGAGCTCCTGCGTCGGCCGTTCCCGAGAACTCAATTATCAGAACCTCAAAGGATTCATCGAACCTATCAGCAGCGTTATGGCTAATCTCCCCACGTCCAGTGTCGTCGACCTTCAACCATTATTTTTTCTATTTACTTTGGCTACTATTACAGCACTAGTGCAATGCATCATTGGTCAGTCTGTCGAAATTTTCGAAAACGAAGAACACAACACTTTTGCCAACAGCTTCAATTATACCTCAAGGGTTATTGCCTTACATATACGATCTTATCGACTTCTACTGGGCTTATAGCCTATCAAAATATAGTTCTGCCTGTAAAGATGTCAAAGACTATGCTGATGGCTTTGTGACGTGAGCTCTAATTGAAAGAACCAAAGACACAACAGGGACAACCTCAGACCGCTACAGCGTCATTGAAGATCTTTATACCGAATTGCAGGACCCTGGGCTGGTTCGCGATCAGCTCATCAACATCTTCCTTGCCGGCAGAGATACTACGGCTTGCATTTTGTCGTGGACTTTGTGAGTACTATTTTCTATTTTTGCGTATCTTCGCTCGTCTCGTTTCTAAGACTTCCAAATACTGACTGGTGAAATTTGATAGCTTCCTTCTTGTCCGACAACCCAAAGCTCTGAATCGTCTTCGAGAAGATTTCAATCCGTTGTAGAAGATGGGGTAGGCTCCACACCCCAAAATTAGTCTATCTCAAGTGTGTCCTAAACGAAAGTAAACGATAGCTCCTTATACTTGCCATATCTGTTTGACGCACATCGTCTCCTCAGCTCTTCGACCCTACCCTCCAATACCAATAGGTGTTCGTTTCGCTCAGAAAACAACTTGGTTGCCCAAGGAGGAGGTGCAGATGGGAATACTCCAGTTCTCATCCGCCGCGGCTTAGATATTGGATTCGTACCTTACTACATCCACCGACGAAAAGATCTTTACGGCCACGACGCCATGAATTTCCGACCTGAAAGATGGGAAGGAGCAGAGCTTGCAAATATTGAATGGGCATATCTGCCGTTCCATGGGGACTCTAGACTTTGTCTTGGCAGTAAGTGTCCTTTTAGAGCAACGGTCGAGAAGGTTTTAGCATTAATTGTTTTCAGACTTTGCCTTAATAGAAGCCTGCTGTGCCACTAGCGTATCTTTCAAGAGTTTCCGGATATTAGGTTGCCACCGGACTATCCAGTCGTCCCAACAGGCCGGGAAAAGCAAGAGCCGACTGTCTTACTGAAGAGCGCAGACGGCTACAAAGTGCTTCGCAAATGATCTAAGATGTGGTTGTTGTAAATGCTCATGCCTGGAGAGTCTCCAAAAGCTTTCGTCACTCGTCTTTCTTCAACAAAGTAAATAGCCATAAGCCTAGGTTCTCCCCATTTAACCCCATGAATATCTTAGTGCTTGGACGACGGACTTCTCATCACTCTTTGGATATTCGATCACGGATTACAAGCTCAGAGAAAACCAACACATATCAAATCAGAGAACACAGATCTAAATCCTTGATCTGTACCTCATACCGTGCGACAAAGCGATGGCTACACTATGAGTATGTATTATTGGCGGTGACGCAAGCGTTGAATGCTGAAAAGGGACGAACTCTAAGATTGTTAGCTGTTGCTCTCCTATATAAATCCGCTCTCTGGTTTCGGATTAGCTGCTCTTCTGCACTACGTCGCCTCTTGCGAACGTTTCCGCGAGAGCAAGAAGGCGACAATGCTTTCAGCTCATGCAGTCAGAATTGGCGGTGATTGGCTGTAGGACACTGCATAGATTGAACCATGATAAGAGGTGCATAAATAAAACGAAAAGGATTGAGCAGCCAACGGGTCTCTCCAAGTGAAAGATAAAACCAGACTGCAAAAGCATTGGGAGATCTTTAGAAACACAAACTCGTTCGCTTTGATATCAAAAAATGGAATAATATCTCTGGATTATTCTTTGTACGGTCATCGGACTAGTTTCCTTAGATTCACTACTGGCCATCTCTATGTAGGTCAGCGCCAGTAAGTGGCAGCGCTCGAATCCTTGATGTGTGTTTGACCCCGTAGACGGAAAGTCTATTGCATCGAACTAGTTCACTATCCTCCGCGCCTATGTTATACTTGATTGTTCTTGGCTTACTTACTATGGAGTCGCAGACAACACAAGTTCTCAAGACGTTGCCGTTGCTCCCCGGAGCTTGTACACTCTAATTGGTCCAGATCCCTTGCATTCGTTTGTGTTACAAGTTGCATTACAAATGTTGCCTTCAAGTTTCGTAACAGGCTGGGGAGCTTGACTACCACAAAAGCATCTAGACAAAGTTCAGCAATAGGAGTCTCCACATAAGAACAAGACTTACTGCGTCACGGATTGTACACCAAAATAATCGTACTCGGAGCAATGCGTCGCGCAACGCTCAACCGTCATTTCACTAGCAGTCCACGCCTTACCATTTAGATGCTGAATGGTAGCGGTGTAACCATAACAACCCAAGTAATCTGAACCAGTCGCGGAATGAATTGCGCTTGCCAACGGGGCTGCAGGATCTATCACTGGCTTCGAAGCATTTCGCCCAGCAGATGCGAGCAGCGAGGGAGGCGTGGAACATTGGGCCAATGCCCCGGTAAGGGTATCGCAGTCAGGTGTAGCTCCACTGCAACCGTAGCCTGTGGGATATGAGCCTGTATGTTTGGAATATCTGTACGGGAATTCCATCTACCCCCATTATCCGCAAAGCCCGCTTGACCTGCTGCAGTGCAAAATCCGGGCGTCCCATATGAGCCAAGACACCTACAGTAAGACGTCAGCCTCGTTTTCCGCAGCAAACTGGCCTCACAGGGAAAGCAAACATCTGGCTCTGAACGTCGGGGTCGTTGCAATTGACACATACAGTTGCCCTGGCTGTGCCCCAGTGGAAACAATGTGGTATACAATCTATGCAGTACTTGACTCCAATGCAGGTCTGGGAGGCAGTATACTATTAGCTCTATTTTGCAAGTTTGTTCGGCTTGGTTGCAACCTACCTTACACTCTTGGGATGTGTAGCCGTACTTGGCGCAACTCACGGCACAGCGGAGCGATGAACGGAAACAGCTAAACATACAACGTCTGCATTCATCATTGTTCGGGACGCCGACACAGCCGGGGCCATTCAACGCATCAGATATGCCGACTTGACTCTGCGCGAAAGCTTTACTAAAAAGAAGTATTGAAATAATGGCTGGCAGTAGAGTCACAGTCTTCATATTGCGATCACGCTCCAGGATAAGTGCAGCTTAACGTCAAAGAAGGGTTAGAAGAGGATGAGGCTTGTAGTGAATATGGCCGCATTAAACGACAAGTTTCGAGATCTCATGCTCATATACTCATGGCTTCGAGATCGGAAATACATGTCGGATCAAAGTCGTGGTGCTCGCTAGGCGAATTTCTTCGTTTCCCGGTTATACTCGCGCTCCTCTTTGCTCTGACCTTATTCCCGCGAAACAAGCGCTCGAAATTCCACTCATGCGCTTCCACATTACGGGGTTTGTGTTTACATAACAGTTGTGGTTTCAACTCACCCGCTGCTGGTTGGCTTTTTCAATCTCGCAGTCGTTGTCCACGGCGCTGGCAATAATCTCCACCTTGTACGATACTGGCTGTTGCCAATTCCTAATCAGGTCTACCATACATCCAACGATGTTTTTCGGTTCGCTTGAAGGTCGTCTCCATCCTTTCGGGAGAACTGTGGCGATGCACTATGTAGCTTCATTGGGGTCTGTGCACCAAGCGCAATGACCACAAAGGCTACAAAGATCTATTTTGAGCTTCTAACTCGCAACCGATACAGATACTACTAATATCGCGCTTTGACTTGTAGTCAAACAGAGAGGCAAATCCTGTTTTATTATCAAGGTCCTACCGCTGGATAACGGCCATATACCTTTGGAGCGCCAGAAATGGAGATTCGATCGATGAGGTCAGACAGTACGAGTGCCACAAGTGGCCTTCAGACTGTTCTGTTGCGGAGTTCGCCTCAACTAAAACCGCTAAACTGAAATATCGTTCCTTGGCTTTTGAACTCTGCCATATCCGGTAGCGCATCGCAAATCTCAATCCAAAGATCCCATTACTGAGTGCCATCTCTTGCAAGGCTTGTCTGTGTATAGTTTTCACCGCGCATACTATACGTAACAACCCTTGTTTCCAACCTTTAAACTATGAAGCGCATGCCCAATGCATACGGACAGCGCCAGTGTTCTTCTTCCTAACGCTTAAACTGTACCCAACCGTGGACCGAGAACGTGCACCAAGTAATGCTGATAAACATCAACCTCAACCCACCCCATTACGCTGTTCTATTCATGGAAACATCATCAATAGGTACTTCTTCCCATCCCTATAGCCACTTTACTTTGGCTGTGCTATTTACAATAGCAATAAGTCGACTGAGAGGTTGACTTGATTATAGGAAGGAAGTTTGAATTTATCTACAATGACGGCATTTGAGCTAAGCTTTGGGATGGACCCTAAACAGAACTCCAGCATGATGTTGTGTTGAAGCCCTTAAATTCCGTTGAGATCTTTCTCTGAAAATAAAAAGGGCACCGGGCTTATTGCAAGCCTTGAAAGTAGTAACGAAGGCTGCGAAAAAGAAGAAGATCAGTTGGGAGAAGAATGGATTAACCAACTGAGCGAGGCAAATCCAAATCGAAAGTCACTCCTTCGACGTCTTGCACAGCCCATTTTCCTTCGTGAAATCACTACACCAATGGGAAATATAGGTCCTAACGGAATTAACCAGCGGAGCGGACCCCTCACGCTTACAGCTAATCCACGGATTTAGTAACGTGGTAGTATCTACCTCATATTTCAAGAATATATTCTAATAATCAGTCGAGTCTTTCCCCTAAGAAGATCTTGCAGTCTTATTATGAAAGCAACAGATCAAGAACCATAATGTCAATTGGCCACAGAAGAGTGAGGACAACAAGAGGGATATGATTTAAGTAGCTAGCTCGTCATGTAGTAGTAGATAGAGAATTATATGTCTGCCATCAGTGCATTAGCCATTCGTTTTGTGGCTGTAGGTCTCTTTCATAAAAGGAATGACTCGCTCATGGACATTCTTTTCATGACACTGATAGGGTCATTGACCAATAGTGGCCCCTATTCATGAAAATTCATTCCATCCGATGATAACATTTGCAACGATCACCCATACAATACCCTCCAGTTACATCTCAGAAGCCTATGTTTTCCGGCGATTGATAGGTAGAACGACTGGAGATACCATTCAAATTATCCTTACCACAGCCAGAAATCTCTAATACCACCGTCCTAAGAGACGGGGCTGCCTGTTATTCAGAGCTATGTGGGTATTAAGGATGGATGCTATGAAACGAGAAAAGGTTGGAAACTTGACCGGGTAGCTTGGGGCTTTGGTTACTTCTTTCAACACTATTACCTGAACAGACGAGGGTAATCTTGCGACATTATCATGTGTTATTCCTATTCGAAAAGGCAGCAAGCAGATGTCTTATGGAACGGCGCTGTCATGGCAATTTATCGCTGGCCTCCCTCAGCTTGCATAGACGACGTAGAATTTGTTCAGAAACCTTCCGTATGCTCTCAACTGGTATATATTCTTGGATATCTAAGCGCGCCGCCGGTTGTTCACTTTTCGTCACTCAAGTTGCACAATACAACCCTCTGCCACAGCCATAACGAGTGTCATCTTCTGTCTCTCCGACCCAGTCTTCTCATAAGGCTGTTCCGCGGGCATCTTGATTACTGGGAAGCGTTCTATAATCCTGACAACAGCGTAAGAGGCTTCTACGAGGCCAAAGTCCTCTTTTCGTAGTCAGCACATGGTCACTACTAAGGCTGAGTCGTACTCACGGCCAAGGCAGACCCTCGGGCCTCCGTTGAAAGGAAGATAGCCCCAATTCGCATTTGTCTCATCATGAAAGAGCGGCATGTTCTTGTCTTCCCATCGCTCCGGTCGGAACTCTTCTGAGTCTTCGCCGTACAGGTGAGTTTGGCGATGCAAAGAATAAACACTATATGCTACGGCTTCGCCGCGTCGGACAAGAACTGGTGATTTTCCGTCTGGACCACCGCCGGTTGGAAGGGTCGTCGTTTTCAAAGCTACCCGTGTATTGACCGGTACCGAGGGATACAAGCGGAGTGCTAGATTGGGACTAGTCAGCCACGTTTGCCATGTGACGAGGTTATTTGAACTACATGAGCTTACTCTCTTTGAGGATGTTGGAAAGATAAGTCATCTTCTTCAAATCTTCTCGGTTCAGCTCAGATTTGCCGGCCAGGACAGAAGTGATCTCGTTTCGTAAACGATCCATGACGTGAGGATGTCGGACAAGTAGCCGACTAGAAACCAATCTCAGCCTCTTGTCACTTATTCAATTTTCGACGGTAGCCAGGCAGTCAAGCGGCGACTGCTCTGACAAGCTATAGGAAATACTCACAATGTCCAGGACAACAGACATGCTGTTGTGTCTCTCCCAGCCAGCAAAATATTTAGCAGTTGGTCGCGAAGTGCAATTCTGTTCGGAGAGTTCTGGGCTATGACATCAAGGAAAAGGTAGCGATCGGGTTTCTCCTGATCAGAGTCTGCCAATGTACGAAGACCTCGCTCTGCGATTTCGTCAACAAATTTATGGGTTGACGTGCAAGCATTCTTGAACTTCCGTCCACCAATGAGGAAATATAAGTCCAGGAGACGGTAGCGTTTGACCAGGTAGTCTTGGGCAACGTTAAAGGACTCAGCAAAAGTCTGCTCATCGTTGAAATCATTTGCCTTTAAGCAATATACAGACTCCCCAAACAGAAGCGCAGTTATCGTGTCTAGGGTAAATCGAAAGAATAAAGGCTGAAGATCAATCGGCTGTTCAGTGAGCGGAATACACGAAATGAGATTGTCTACATGCTCTCGGAAAAGGTCTAGATCTCGATATTGGCTGCGGGTAAACTGTGGTTTAAGAAGCTCGCGGGAGTGTTTCCATGCTGCACCGTCTTGGGTGAATATGCCGTCACCAAGCAGAGGATAGAAGATATTGCGGCGGGGTCCGAAACCAAAGTCTGCATTCATCATCAATCTTAGAAAGAGTTAAGAGTATGATTAGGTATCTCACCAGTGAATTGGGTTGACAACATGGCCTCGAGATTCCGCGGATCAATGGTACCAAATGCCCTTGTCCCGAGGAACACTTGCTCCAAAGTGTCACCCCAGTGTCGAAAGTGCCATAGGAACAAAGCCATCAACTTGTTATCTGCATCGGCTCGAAAGATCTGAGAGAGACGATCAACGCCCAGAGGCAGCTCGTTCTTAAGGCGAGCCGGTGGTAGACAGCCATGACGGAGACCGAATTCTCTGTCCGCCTTCATGGATGTTCAGGGTACGTTGACTATGCAAGGGTAACATTATACTGACGCGATATTCAAGATACTTCTTTACAGCATAACGCAGACAGACGGATGCACTAAGAGCGACGAAAACATTGAAGAAGGTGAATACCATATCCCAAACATAAGACCCGTATATTACGCGTTAACAGAATTCTCCAGAAGAGAGTGAGGCGATGTACAATGTGGGAAGACTTGGGTGAGTGCACTTGCAAAGCTCCATGGACCATATGTGCCCAACGCGTACCATCGCAGAGTGCATGCCGCTTTTATCGTCCTGTGCCACTCACCAAGGTAGTGTGGTACAAGGTCTCGACTCCTCCAGTTTGAGCTGCCACACATGAATCTACGTCCAATCTCCGATCTTTTCACAAATGCATGCAGCCGAGCGCGCACCACAGCGCGAAATTCACTGCGTTGATTCGCTGCCGGCGGAGGATATGTGTGGCAGCTGTGACTTCTATCGTCACAGAATTTCTAGCGCGCTACCTGATAGGCTTGATAGGCTTCCCAACCCGCGGACCGGCACCCCCTGTGCAGCCGACATGCACTTACTGGTCTGTCATCATCTAACCGGAACTCGAGAGTCTGAGTTGCAGGATGACTAGGAATCCAATCCCTCTTTCCTTCCGTTCTTACAGAGCCTTTCTTGCGACAAATAACCCACGTCTTCTGCTATCTCCGTTGTTCGAACACTCCACTCCTCCTTTAGTATATCGTCGCAGCTACCTTGTGGCCTTGGATTGCTCAAAACATGCTTCAACAGGGCTGGGTAATCCTTAGGTCTTGCGCATATCTGCTGTTCGGCACACTGGCGTTGGAGAATGAAAATCAACCGCTTCGTTTCAACAATTGGCCCTGAACATACCTTTTCAGGACGAGCTGATGGTGCTAAAGTCGGTAGAAGCGCCAAGACTCGAAGAAAATGGGAGCTGGACCATCGAGTAAGTACACTTGCGACCGATCGTTCCAGAAGTCCTTTTCCAAGAGAATGTCCAACCTGCAAGGTTAACTAAATGCGCTCTAATTCTGTTCCGAACTTCTAGTATTGTTGCGGTCCATGGACTTGACGAAGACCATATCACGGCCTGGACTGATCCAGTCTCGAAAGTCTTATGGCTTCGAGACCTCATACCCAGATACATTCCTTCTGCGAGGATATTGACTTACGGTTACGACTCGGATGTCTCTTCAGCGTCCTCAAGCGGATCTTCTGAGAGGTTTCTCCAACACGCGCAGACTCTTGTGGCCGAATTGGACGCAGATCGACTATTAGAAAACACCACTGAGCGACCAATCATATTCATCTGCCACGGTATAGGAGGAATACTAGTGAAAAATGCGTTGGCATACTCATCGTCAATGGTAGCTAAAGACGTCGCACATCTATACGGAATTTTTGTGTCTACTTACGGCATCCTCTTCATGGGCACACCCCACGACGGTGTTGAACAGATGAGCTGGTCAGTGATGGCCAGAAATACTGAAGGCCACCCAAGCGCTCTATTAGAAGCCATTGCTAAAGGTTCTGAAACCCTACAAAATATCAATGATCAATTCGCGCCTTTAGTGAAGCGGTTCCGGATACACTTCTTCTGGGAACAACAGGAGACAGTCACAGAAACCTTTGCAAGATATAAAGTGGAGGAGGAATCCGCAGCGCCAATATGGGATAATACCGAGCGTTCTGGAATCTCGGCAAGCCATGCCCAGATGTGCAAGTTCGGAAGTGTCGATGCCCCTGGCTTTACGGTCGTCCGTGCCACATTGCGCCGCTACGCACTGGAAGCTAACGATGTTATAACTCCTAGGTGGAGAGATGCAAAACAGCACATCGAGCGACAACGCAGCATTGAAGCTGCTGAGATACTCAGACATGACATACGCATCACCACTAAACCATCGGATGACATCAGGGACAGTGCGAAATGCAACAAGCATTTCCGCGTGCCTTTCAGTGCAAGCAATTTCTTCACAGGAAGAGCCGATGTCGCTAAACGTCTTGAACGAAGCATGCTGCGCTCATCCGAGTCGGCTATTCCTCAAATACAGAAAAGATTTATTCTCTACGGGCTGGGAGGTTCGGGCAAAACTCAGTTTTGCTTAAAATTTGTGCAAGACCATCGTCAAAGGTACAGTCCCAAACGTCAGATCAAATCTCGCTTTCTGCTGTAGTGTGGAATCGTTATCAATGGGCCTAACCAATACTTGTTAGTTTCTGGGGCATTTTCTGGATTGACGCTAGTACTGTTGAGACCGCCGAACAGGACTTTTCGAAACTTGCTAAGATTGATGGATTTGGTGACACCAGTGAAGATGGAAAATTATGGCTCACCGGTCTGGAGATGTCTTGGATGCTTATCATTGATAACGCAGATGATCCCTCAGTAGATGTTTCTCGCTTTTTTCCGTCTGGAGACCGAGGTCATATCCTGGTGACAAGCCGAAATTCCGAATGCAGATATCATGAAACAGTTGGATATCAAGAGCTTAGAGAGATGGACCATGAGGAAGCAGATACACTTCTCCTGAGGGCTGCTGGCAAAGATCCAACAAGCTCACGACTTCGGCGCTTAGCCAGACCAATTACGAGTACCCTTGGCTATCTTCCACTCGCACTCGATCAGGCAGGGGCAACCATCAGGCAAAATATTTGCACTCTAGAAACGTATCTTTCTCTTTACCATCGCCAGCGGAGACAAATAATGAGCATGAGATCTATTCAGGGAGGGGAGGCCTACAAGTACACAATCTACAGCACGTGGGAGGTTTCTTTCCAGATGATCAGAAAACTTGAGAAACCTGCGGCCATTGATGCGTGCGAGATACTGCAAATCTTCGCCTTTCTCCACTTTCAGCAAGTTCCCGCAAATATCTTACAGAAAGCATGGGAGAATACATCCCGTCCTCGGTATTCGGCGCCCTCGAGATCATTACTATCAAGGTTCCTACAGGCTTTTCACTTTGCAGAAGCACCAAACCATGCTCGAAAGCCCCCTCGCATTCTTGCTCAAGATGGTTCGAGTTGGGATACTATTCGTTTCCAGCGAGCGCTTTGGATCTTAAGGCAATTCTCCTTGATTGTGAAAGATGTGGACATGGACGAAGATCGCACCCCCACGACCGACCATTTGTCGTGGGGTAGCTACTCTATGCATCCTCTAGTACACTTTTGGGCGCGTGACCGATTGAGCAAGGAAGACCAGAGCCTTTGGTTTGATATTACTACAACGGTAGTGGCTGACTCTATTAGTACCAACAATGATGGCTCAGAGCATGCCTATCGAAGGTCTTTGATTCCCCATATTGACTGTTTCTTTGGTGGCGATCATACGGAGCCGCTCATTGGCCGTGGGACACAGTATCGCCAGACTGAAAAGAGAATTAAGCTTGCGCAAATTTACTTCGACGGTGGTCGCTTCCAAAGCGCAAGAGATTTACAGGAAAAGGTGGTTACTGAACGAAAATCAATACTAGGACAGGAAGATCCGGATACCCTACAAGCAATGACAGATTTAGGGTCAACCTACTGGAACATTGGTTTGATGGATAAAGCTGCCGAAATACAGCGTAGCGTAATGGAAGCTCGAATAGAGGCTCTTGGCCATAATCATCCAGAAACATTGAAGTCAATTGATAAACTAGCAGACACTTATTGGCTTTGTGGTCGAATGGCCGAGGCACAAGAGTTGGGAACTAGGGCTATGATTGGCTTGGGCGAGGTGTTTGGACCTTCAGACGTTACTACGCTGACTTCGACACTTAATCTTGCTCGTGTCTACAAGCATAGAGGCCGTTTCGGAGAAGCCATGGAGCTTCAGGCTCGCGCGCAGAAGATCTGCATGGAAAAATTCGGACTTGAGCACACCTTGACGCTTAGATCATCGATGGAACTTGGCGTCAGTTACTGTGATTTAGGCCGCCTTGATGAAGCTGAAACATTGCTTCAGGCCGTGGTTCTTGGATTACGGCGAATCCTTGGTAAGGAACATGCATACACGTTATGGGCGCTCAACGATCTGGCAAAGATATATTGCGCGCAAGACCGTCCAGTCGAGGCCGAGGAGATCTTAGTTGACGTATTGGAAACTGCAAGGCGAACATTAGGGCGAGAGCACATTGGAACGAGAATGACCATGATTAATCTTGCACGTGCCTACAGTGGCCAGCGCCGCTGGCTCGACACAGAGATCTTACTCAACGACCTTCAGGACATCTTGATGCGGAAGATTGAGGTGAGGGAAGTTGATCGACTACATCCTGATCGGCTCGTCTTAATGCAAGAGCAGTCACGTAACTACGCCAACCAAGGCCAGGTTGAAAAAGCTCAGAGACTACTTACTGAACTAATCCCAATGATGGACGAAAAGCTGGGCGTAGAGCATCCACGAACACAAAGCGCTCGAAAGCAGTTAGGTCAACTTCAGCATCATGATGAAATGCCAACAGCGTCGAAGAAAGAAGTACAGAAGCCATTCCTTGACCGACCGAAAGCTCCTACATGGTGAATCTGTGCATTCCATATTATATTAATTTGTTCCGTTCGAAATTACGCAGATATCAAGTAAGAGATCGCGACACATCCTTGAGGATACAAATTGGAACCAGCCTACGACAAAGCACGACCGCCATATATGCAAATGCCCAAACCAATGGCACGCCGCGCTTTTTTCTTACTCTTCATTGGTACGGGCCAGGTACTGAGAGTGGAGTAAGGAACCTGGATGCACTGTAAAGCGCTATGAAAACTAAACCATCCTTATGCTATGCAAGGTCTTTTTCACTCGGAGGCTACTACGACGAGTTTCCTCTGGCCTGCTGTTAAAGACCTCCAGAAAATCGCACTGCAACTCGATATGAAAAAGACGTGCCTTCGCTGGGGCATTGGCTTTCTCAGCTTCTATGAGCGTTAAGGAATAGAAATATTGTGTAAGAGGACCCAGAGGCGCAGTACCTCTCCATAAGATTTCGCAACTTAGCGTGAGTACACCTTATGGCTGCCACTTCCGGCGTTCATCGACTTTTTCTCACCAGATATTCAATGATTTAGAACATCAAGGCCTCTTTTGTTTCTACCAGCCTAAGACCTATTTGTTTGACACTGACTGGCCGACTGTTGCGGTCGCCAACGAATGATGGATCACATCTCAAGAACCCTCAAATCCTAATCAACTCAGCTGCCTCGATAGATCTTTGTGTGCGAAGCATTTCATTCGCGTCACGCCATCTGACATCAACCCTGGCCGGCGCCTCTCTTGCGTATCGTATCAAAGCAGCCACAACTACCTTGTAGCCTGGCGAATGCTTGTTCTCAAACTTGCACATGTGCAAATGGTCCGCTGGAATTCCAGAGCGCTCAATGTTGTCCAGAATTGGCGCCGCCGAACTCTCGTCGACCACCTACACTAGATGTCAGCCTATATCCACCATTTCTTCTAGCATGTCAACCAGGCAAATTACATAGTCTTTTGTGTAACCAAGATCCGTCCTCTCCTGTTCCCAGAAGAAAAAAATCCGAAACTGCTTCATCAGCGGCGCGAACTGATCGGTTATGGCCTGCAGCGTCTCGGAACCCTCTTGCAAAGCGTTTAGGAGTTGACTGTCAGTATCCCACACCTTTTTCGGCACCAGCGCGCTGAGCATCCGTTGGCCGATTCCTGCTAGCTTAGCCTTGTCGCTTCCGTTGTGCGGCGTTCCTAGGAAGAGCACTGCGTAGGTGGAGACGTAGATGGAGTGGAGATGCTCAATGTGAGCCGAGGTTCTACTGGCGGAGTACGCCAGTGCCTAGATGGAAAAAATTAGCAGATTGCCAGGGTATTTCGAGATGCGAAAAAACCTTTTTGACAATAATCCCACCCAAGGAATGGCAAAGAAAAATAATAGGTCGCTTCGTTGCGTTTTCAAGCTTGCGCACTTGGGTGTAAGCACGCAGCGTCGATCAACAAATTCATGATGCACTGCACTAACCGAACGATCCGCCTCTAGCTGCGCAACAAGAGTTTGCGCATGATTCAGAATCCTATCCGAAGACGTATTTCCCAGTAAAGAAGTCACATTTGCATTATAGCCCCACGTGAGAATACGCGCGTTTCTCATGGCATGGGGAAGTAGGTCTGGCGCTCCCAGCCAACAGGTTTGAGACTGATCGGTCGACCATGATTTGAAGGGGTGGCCATTGAGGCCGTGGACGGCGACGATACTGTGGGTTGGTTAGGGGGGAAGTGGTTTTTGTGCGGAAGGGGAGACTGACTCGATTGTGGGGGTCTCGCCGGGAGAGATCTCGTGGATGCCGTAGATCTGCTCATGAGCGGTCATGGCTTGCTGCTGGATTGGGCTCTTTGCGAGACGTGCTATTGAACCTCGTTCAGATTCCCCTTAGAAAACCTAGAGCATCCCCTTTTCCGTGAACCATAAAGAGCGCACACTAAGAATTATCAATAACAACAAAACCGTTCTGCCGAGGGATGCGCCGTATATAGAGGAATTGATGCCCCGGAAAACTTTCAGCAACGCAACAGTAGCCACAAGAATAGAAAAGAGGTTTCACACTTCCCCATTGGCTCTCGCAGCGCCCGGCTGCGTTTCGCTGATCCGTGGCATGCATCAACGCAGCCTTGTTGCTGTTTGATGAGATATAAGCGCTGATGCACCTTCTTTGAATAGATACTAAGTGCTGCTTTAAGGCGTGTTGTGGAAGCTGGGGTTTTGTTGAATTGCTGGTTGTTTCAACGGTACATTCGCCCTAATCGCGGCCACCACTATGCGACGTATGGGGTCTTCTATAGCTCGATATTTTAAACCTTTCACATCTTGACTCGCTAGTCGTATAAGGAAAGGTTTAGTATGAGCTGATAGATTGGTTGACGAGTCGGCCAAAATGTGAACCACCCTTTGGAACAATTCTATTCAGGTATGTATAGCATATTCCTCATGCTATGCATACGATTATTTTTCCGGCGCCATGGTTGTTTTTTCGGAAGTGTGATTTAATTAATGTAAATAGATACACGCCTTCGGAGTTTGACTTACTTTGATCTTTAGGGGTTGGCCTTGGATAACAGGCAAAACTGTCCTTCCCATCCGCAGCTACGTATTTGACCTTCCAGAAAATTCATTTCTATCTCTTTCTAACGTTCAGATAAAACCCTTCAGCCATCTTGAACTTTCTCCTGTATTTTGTGTGATTTCTTGATATACGTCTTTAATGCATTGAGCCGAGGATAGATCATATCTAGAGCTGTCTTTGAGCCCTGCAAATAGCCACATATATTCATTACTAATACCCTCACACACTCATACTATGTGAATGTCGACATATATGATTTAAAGAGCTGAGTCTATCCCAGGGCCTGGTTGAGAGAATAGGAAGGATATTACGGTTCAAAGATACTTCTACTACGGAAATAATTCTATTATCCCTCAGCCTACGAGCTCCTCTTCCGTATCAACGTATGGCTTAGAAGAGATCAGGTAGAGCAAAGCCGGCAAGGCAGGACTGCTAAGGCAAGATTTGGAGTACTACGCCGAATTGAGATGGTTCAGTTTCCCTGGTTTGGTAAAAGCTGGAAAGACCAACAGAAGATGTGGGGAAAGACGGAATGGAAGAGATTTCTACCGCAGTAAGCTCGTGTTTCTTCTTCCAAGTGCAGTTTGACATATCGTTGGCTATCTTTGATCATTTCTACATCATTCTATGAGACAATTTAGAGCTGTTACCTCGGCTTCTAGCAGTCGAACAGAAGACCATATTTTGCCAAGCTCGTATATCGTATAGAACACTCTTCTCTTCTGATGCTTAACTGCTTCTGTACTACTCTGAAAAGCATAGATTCTCAAGCTAACATAAGCGTAGCTTGTTCACACACGAGGTTCTGCTCAGGACAAGACTCCCCCCCATCCCGTTCCGCAGAGCTAGCAAAACCTCGCCTTGGCATGACACTCAAGGTTCTCCTTTGTTCGACAACACCGTCGTCCACTGATTGACTGTCCTGTATAGTATCTCGAAACGTTCAAAAGAACAAGCACAGGTTTTCGCCCTTGATGCCGACAACATTCAAGTCTTGCGGCCTTGGCCCTGAACAAACAGCCCTTTTCGGTCGACAGGGTGTTGTCGAGCGCTATTGTCCCGATTTAGGTAATACACAAAGAAACAGCAACAGTTAAGTATTAGGTATAAGAGTTCACTCGACCATCTGCTTCACTGCCTTCATCTTCGATCTACAATACAACGAATTCTTCAAAGCACAGTCTCCATTTCCAAATTTTATACCCTTCCAGGCCTCTGAACACGCATCCAAGCTCATAAGAACTCTAAGTCTAACTCTGTAATTCTCCATCGCGCTCAATACAATTCAGATCTCATACCAACGATTTCCAGCCATCCCACCAGACTTCCCTCAAGCTCCTCTCTTTGCCCTTGATTTCCAGAACATGTCCTCTATCGAAGATCCAAGTGATAGGTCAACCATGACCAACCCACAAAACGAGCAAAGGCCCGAAAGCACCGTCTCACACGCTGCAAACGAACAGACCACCTCCGAGCAATACCCCGACAGCATATACTTCGAAACGTTCGACGCACCATCCGAACACTTTGACACCACCAAAACCCCATGCGAAGACCGGTGGAAAGACTACCAGCTCGAACATGAAGTCGCAGATGACACCACAACCGATTTTGATCCCTGGAATGCCTCCATTCATCAGTACCGTGCTGAACTCCCCTCCACACGCAACGCAAGACTCGCCTCTAAGAAGAAAAGGTCCGGGCGCGGAACCCCCTCTCCAGGCACTGATGGAAGGTATGAGAGAGTCAACGCTCAAGCTTCTAAGACGAAGAGGGGTGTTGTTTGTCGAAGGAGAAGAGAGAAGTCCCTTAGTTGGGGTTTTTAGAGCTTAGGGAATCGGGGGATCTAGAAGGTGAGACTGTTGGGGTGTTTGAGTGGATCTGTGTGTGCGAGGAGCTGCGTGCAAGTAAATTAGATTTGGTTCCAGACCCAACGCGGAGTACTAATATAGAATCTATCATCAACTTAGTCATTCCTTCCTAAGCTTCGTTTGAAAAGACGGCTGCATATTTAGCTTGCTTAACTTAGAAGCCTACTGACGTGTAATATATCCATGGGCCAACCTTCGTTGGGTCCCGTTAGCAACTGTAAAAGAACCTCAAGAGACTGACCAGGAACTCAAATACCCTTTGCTTCTCTGACGCCCTTGACGTTTTTCTGGCTATACTACAGTATCCTCGGAACGTCAACTCAGTCTATAGGATCTGGGGCGCTGACCAAAGTTTTCTTCAAGAAAACGTAATACCTGCAAAAGATGTTGCTATGTAGAGAAAAGAGCTGGTCTCTCCTTCAAGCTGTTTCTCGGCCGACAGATTTTCGAGATCGAACTTCGGATATTGGACTTTTGACGAGGGGTATTCTAGTCAGCGGCATACCGGTCAAGGAGAGGCTCTGTTTCGACGCGAACTCAGATAGCTGAAGCTAGACGAGGCTCTGACTGCACACGTAGCTGTTTCGGTGTAGAGTTCGGTAGTGAATATCAACGAAGTCGCGTTGTCCCAATGTCTGCTGGCTTTTGGTATGAAACCTTGTCGGGCTGCAGTTCTAAGCTCGTGGAGATATAGAAATGACAACAGTCCGAAGTAGCAGTATCTTGAACGCCTAGGCGATTTGTTCTTTACCAAGGGTTAACGGCGACATAAGTACGACATCGGATATTGCGCATACTGTAGGTTCTTCTAGGGAGTTGAAAATGCCCGGAATGGCCACCACCGTCTAGATATCTTGGAAGTTCATATTGGTCTATTGGTCTATTGGTCTGTTGATATAGTCAGCGGGGAAGCAACCAATGGGTTGCGGACGGGCTCGAGATCATGCCTCAAGGAAAATGAAAGGTCGAACTGCCTAGGTCGCTGCCTAGTAGAGATTCTAGTACGGTAGGTGAAGTTGTTGTAGGGACTTTCTGAGGCACCGGTGTGGAAATTAATGATCAGCTGGTTAAGAGCATCGTCAGCACTCTCAGATATGAAAACGCGCAGAACATGCTAGCATCCTGGCTCGACGGAATAAATTCCAGTGGGGAAGGACCTCTAGAATATCTAGGTCTCCTTTGTTAGCCAGTATCGAAAATGTCTTGCTTCATCCCGAGACATCTCTAGACGCAGAGAATCTCGAAGTTCTTGGTGCCAAGAGCAAAAAGTACAGAGTGAAGAACAATAATAGCGACAGAACAAGCATTAGAGCAACATAATCAAACCTCTAGAAGCGGAAAAATTGATATCTACCGTATGTGTAAGATTCCTTTGTTCGGAATCTTTGAGTATGGTTTCAAAGCTTCCCCATTTGAACATCGCTGTTCTCGCAAGAAGGTAATTGTCCAAGAACACGAAGATGAAAAGACGACGGCTTTCCTAGTGTCGGTCTTTACATATATAGCCTCGATTCTTCACCTCTAATTTCAGCATCAGTCCTTTCACATGACAGAACCCACTCAACAGACTTTCTCCAATCACCAAACGATTCCAACAATGCACATCAAGATTTCCGCTTTAAGAGACTCGCCTCCCACTCAAAGCAAAGCCAACATCCCGGAGATGGCTTCCAAATCCTTCGAGTTCAGTGGTCGGACCGAAAAAAGAGCAGCTAAGCGTCCACGCAGGAGCGACACTTTTGCAGATCCGAATGCCGACAGTTCAAGATCCAAAAACGCTAGTAAAGCTACCAAACTCAAAGCCAAAGCCAAAGCTAAAGAGCGCGCAGCTGAGCGGGATATCAAACGGTCAAGCGGCAACGTGCAATAGCGGTCTTGATTACAGTTTTGTGAAAGCAACAAAAAGTATCGGAAAAATTGAACCATCGGCCTCTGTCCTTTTGCGTCGTGTCTGCTAGCTAGGAGGAGAGAGTCCCAGGAAAGAGAATTATTCATGCAACACCAGCAAGTCTTTGCTGAAAACCGATTCAAAAGCATCATCATCAACAGTGGCGGGGAGAAGGAACAACACAGTAATAGATAGCTCGGAACTGTTTGAAAATCAGTATATATATAATGAATTCATTTCTAAAATCCGAAATTCGATAACATAGAGAGAAGTGGTGAAATTCCCAACGCATCGACCATAGGTCAACCTCTAGATTCATCAAGATAGCAGCTTGTTCGCCCTTCATCCCACATCCGGGAGGGTAAAGGATGAGTACCACCCATAGCGTTTGCAACACTGGCAAAGAGTCTAGCGAACATGGGCAGTCTTTGGGAATGGCGCGTGGATGTGCTGCTGTTTCGTTCCTCTCTCTCTCTCTAGAAACTAGCAGTACGTTTCTATTTCGTGCGCAGGTCAGCAATAGTGTAGGGTTCCTTTATACCAGCCACCATCCGGTTGGCTTTTGATACATGGAATCAAGGCTTCCCATTTGAATGTGGCTGTTGTTAGAATACGGTCGCTTTTCGAGATTGCAAGGAAGAGAAGACGAAGGGTCTTTTGGGAAGTATATTTATTTATAAACCCTCGATTTCCACCTACATTTCTCGCTCTTTCTAGCACTACCCTTGTCACCAGGAGCTTGTCAAGTGACCCGATCATGCCTCCCTCCGTTATTCGCTGAGGAACAATCGTGACAACCATACGTATGGTGTATTGAGCTTGAAGTCCTCCTTCTGGCGCATAGCAACGAACTCGGCCTCTGTTGTGATAGTTAGCGTTGGTCGACTCCAGCAACTAAGATAGGTCGGCACGATAGGAAGACTTACCCCACGGGGGTTACAGTTGGTGGGGGGTTGGAAAAGTTGAGCCAGGGCCGGAACTTTTTTTTTTGGATTCCGGCCCCGACTCAACTTTCTGCATATGCTAACCATGAGTTCAAAATTATTCCAACCCCGGCTCAGCTTTCTGCATATGCTAATCATGAGCTCAAGAAACAGCAAGAGCGAAGTATTGAAGCCGTGCATATGCACAGCTTGAGCGAAACATCGAGAAAACAGCACAATCACAGATCATGCATATATCACGAATCGACTTTGCAGCAAGACGAGCGAAGATTCTTCTACATATGCTTAGCATATGCACAAAACATGTGAATCATGAACTCAACTTGTGACATGCTCATTCACAAGCTATCGCTCATGTTATCTTCGTCAGATCTGCTCGTGATTTGCATTGCATGAAACTTGAGCGAGCTGAGTTTCTTTTTAGTATATGAGCGGCATATGCGAACTGCAACTCTCACTGTCTCACATTCAAATCATTTAGTCAATCTGTTATTTCATTCGCTTGATTTTCAGCGTTGATGTTTTCATCGTTCATCGATGTTTCTTTATGCTCAGTTGATGCTGCGCATATGCTCAGTCGAGATCTTAGATATGAATTATTTTGTGGTCTTGCTTGATGATCTTGGCATATGCTTCGCATCGGCTTCGAAGCTTTTTCAACTCGACGTCAAATCTTGGATGTGCGAGGCATATGCTATTTTTAAAGTTCAACCCGACGCCAAGAATCTTTTCCAACCCCGGCTCAATCCCCTATCAGCTGCACCCCGCCCGAGTTTCGACGATCGCGGCAACCTTCTGCATGTATACAGACTCAGGGTTCAGGTCGGCCCAGGCCCGTTTATCGGTCGCTTGAGTCGAGTCTTGCGCGAATGATTTTTGACCGCGGAAGAGGCTCCGGAAGTGGTATAGCAGATTCTCTGCCGAGTATTTCCATTCCTCGAGCATAGAGCCATGAGTCTTCTATTACGTTAAGCATCAGTATCATACTTAGCTTTAGAAGGAATGTATAGAAGGAGGGATAACGTACCGTTCCGTCTGCCAGTTTAACGTATCGAAGCTGCCACTGGTACGCAAACTCAATAGTGCTGAGGAGGATGTAGACGTCAGAAACACTCGATAACTCGACTGCACTGCGTCATTCCCAAACATCAAAGATTTCAGGTCTTTAAGAACAGCCTTGCGGTGCCTGTCAATGATGAGGTTCATCGTAATGTCAATTTGCATATTCATAAATTGTGACGGAGGCCGCTCCCCATGAAATGGCAACTCCGGCACAGCGATCCGTCTGCTCGCAATTCGCAAAGCTTCGAACTTTTAGCGCTTTTCGAATCATGCTACATCGTACCGCTCTACGTAGCGATGAGCTTCGGCCAGCGTCAAGTTGAATTACTCGGCGGAGCTGCGTTTGACCAAATGGTCTTCGATGAACGGTTGAGATTCATCCAGGAACCTCTCTATGACTCCACATGCACTATCGATATCGTCCTTGTAACCATATTAGTACGAAACAGAGGATGGTCGTAAAACAACGTGCTTGACTTCAGTGTCTTCAGCGTCCCAGTTGAACTTAGGATACGTAGCCCGCACTTGGCCAAGGTCGGAATTGCCTTATACAATGTTAGCCTACGCTTGCTCCTAAGCTATAGAGTGGTATTAAAGGTGGAGAGATGAGCATACCCAGTCTAAACGGTACAACATTATCAATAATTCGGAAAAGAGACGCTATCTCTAAAAGGAAAGGTCTGATCCTTAGCCGAGCCCCTGCATTGCTCTATGTACCTTAGTATTTCATAAAGCTCACAACATCCTAGCTCATCTCGTCGACATGAACAAGATATGCTGAAGGAAACATTATATAGAATATGGGAAGATCCGACTATAACACAGCTGCTAGCTGGAAAGATCATCTCGCTTGCGGAGGTGATGGTCAACGAATAAGCTAACGAGGCTTCGCATACCAGCCGCGATTTAATTGAGTCAAACAGAAACTTACTGGCAAGGTCTAGTGACTTACTGTGAACCATCTGCAGAGACTGAAAGGAATTGCATCTTCAAATACTCGTGAGGAGGGCAGAACGCTACATTGCACCGACGACTGTTCGTGAATATGGAGAAGCCGCATTTACGATCTTCCTTAATGACATCTTGGTTTTTTTGGAAATTGGAACACTAGAAGAGTGTTCTCCCTGAATCCATTCTCTGGTGAGGTTTGAGCGATCGCTATAGATGAATTTCCAATCTCCTCTGCTGTGTTGACGCTAATCCGACTACCCCACACCTGACTCTCGTCATCTAAGAAGATTGCCACAGATATTGAAAACACTTACGGCAGAATGGGCTCCGCTACCGAGACTACGAAGATTGTTGCAGAATGCGCTGATTTGTGCAGCAATCCATGCTTCAACCCATCTGGAAATAGGGGTATGTAGGATACAGTGGAAGGTTATGCTCATGTGTCTGTAAACCATGCTGTGTGGCAGGGCATGACTTAATTTGCCTAGCGGCCCATGAAGAGATCTAGATATCACCGACATCGCAAATGACAGCCGAGCTGCAATTTGTGACGGCAATGCAGGCGGGTATTGGAATCTGCCGGTTCTCTGTGTATAACCCACACTCTGAGCTAGTGATATTCAGTCTCTACCCCATCAGCTCCCTCTCTGTGCTCGTAAAAGACACGCGAAAATATGAAAGTCACTTTGCTGACAGGTTGCTTTTTAGAGATGGCGCTACCGGGATGGTGCACGAACAGATTCTCCACGATCGAAGGCCTAGACTTTGGAGATGACGGAACGTATTAAGAGGAATAGTGGTACCATCAAAGTTGAGATATCCGAGGGCTTTGACGTGACTTCAGGCGACAATAGAATATTGAAAGAGAGCTCCAAGAGGAAAATAGTTGGCTTTCCAAGATGTTGGTACGATAGCCATGCAAAGGGGTGGGCACTGATCCTGCGTCTTACACGGGTTGGTCATTTAAAAACATCGAGATGCCAGAAAAATATCCCTACCTCCAATGATGTGCTTTCAGATACTTGAGAAGACGCAGGCAGTGGAATCTCGACTTTCCACTTTACGCTAGTGCAATGTTTCTATCCCATCAACAAGACTCGAGCAGGGCTAATACCTATTATGGTACGATATAGAGAAGAAGTTGAAATCAATGGCCAAATTTCTGGGCGAATTTTGACTCCTTATGGATAATGAAATGCTTAGCGCTCAGAACGATCAGATCGTAAAGCATGACATTACCAGTAGCACCTCAACTCCCCAGAAATCATCATGCAGAGTACTTCACCCCTACTGAATATGGATCACGAGAAGATTGATGATATAGCCGTTGATGCGGCGCTTCCAATTTGAGCCGCAGTAACTCAACTTAGCTATCTACACACTGTCGAGACTGAAGCAAGCTCGTGAATTACTGCCCGTCGAGCTTGCGAATGAAAGGGTTCTTTCGGGGATATAAAAGGTAGACCGTACACCATGTCAGTTCCGTAGCGAGCCCTATGATCAAGGAATAGAGATATTCCGCAAGCATTCTGATCTACCAGTCCGAAGCAGCTTGAAGGGCATGGTCCCTTTTTTGCTATCATGGGAACCAAAAAGTGCGGACAAAGCCTGAGCAGAAGTTATTGATGAGGCATTCAAATTTGGTTATTGCATTGTCTCTCCAATTCAAGCTAGAAGTAAGTCAAGACCTCCACGCTGGAACGTCTGCCCAGGCTCACTTTGAGTTCAACCGACCCCTTTCTGGCTAGCGGAATTATTTTGGATGATTGGGTGCAAGCAAATCGCATCTAGCTGTTTCGTATCCTATCTGCAATTAATTATAAGATATCACCATCCCTCTACCTTTGAAGGTCTCACTCGGTACTCAGATGTCGATCAATATCGACTATGGTTTTGAGGGAAAGAGATCCATTCTACGACTTTACTTGATGCAATCATCTAGCAAGAGTGAGCGATTTCCGAGTAATGTAAATGTTAGTATTTTAGATTTGAAATCTGTCACACTTAATATTAGACCTTTTGCTTTTATTAAGTCCAGGTATAATTTTAGGACTTTACCTGTATTAGTAATATAAGCTAAGCCTGAAATACCCTCTCCTGCTTGTCTCTGCCAGCCCCTCCTACTCACCCACCGTTAATAAGATTTGTTTCGCTGATGGTATCCCAAAACGTTCGTTGTTTGAAAACTCTGGGTAGAATAGGAGTTTATTAAGCTCAAGGGTACCTTACTCCTTCTATAGCCAACAAACAAAACCATCGCTGAACCTCATGGTCGACACCTCATTCCTCAATGCCTTTTACAGATCCTGAATTGACGAATAAGAAACATGACCTCAGGGATACCAGAGTACCCCATACCTCTGATGCCGAGAGCAGCTAGAAGAGAAGCAGACGTGGCCAAATCAAATTCACCAGACTCTAATAATACTTTGGCAGACATTCTTAGACTGTGTGTCAGTGATGTATCATTAGAACGTTTCAAAGCAATATCAACCTGACGATCTTCCAAGAAGCGATACAGGATAGATCAAGACCATAATATTCTCGGCTGCTATTCATCCTTTGAAACTATGCTACAGTAGATCCACATGAGTGGTACCACAAATCCCCACCCCCCAGAACTTCCGTCCCGCCAATCTTCTTTGCACCAAGAGAGCTTTAAGAGAAAATTCGTTGGGATCTTGAAGCAGTGATATAAAAAAAAACCCCAGGCAGAGATAGGGGCATAGAAGATCGACACATCGACCAATCAGAAATGGAAAATGAGTGCATAGCAAAGGCCCTTTCAATGCCCATCTTTCACATCTGTGAAACGATCGAGGTCATGATTCTCAAACTCCGACTCTTTAATCTTCGAATATTCCGATTTTAAAAAAGATTCGACTGTCAAAACTCACATCTTTCAAGCTTTCGTCTTCTACGGTATCTCTCCTTGCTTTTCAGCTTCGGATGCTTTAAACCATCGATCTCTAAAATTAAATTCGCGTCACATACTGTAGTACATCATATCTTCTTAAATTATCCTTTTTCGTTGCCTAGTTTAGGCATGTGTTTATAGCTATGCTATGAATGGGTTTAGAAAAGATAGGAGGCTGTAATGCTTGATATAAGGGATAGAAAGATCGACGACCCGTTCCCGACCTTGGGTTAGTGCTGTCGAGTTTCGGTTATATTTATATTTATGGTTTATGGCTTTTATGTGTTTTGGTCTACTTGTAGACTGGACACACTTGTGATATTTACATAGCAGCTGTTTCGAATACCTTTTCCCCGCGTCCTTTATTTGTTATGTACAATGCAGCTGCATCAACAGCAGCTGACATAAGGATCAGATTCTTCTTAGCCCAAACCTGGAACCCAGGTCATACGCCAAAGCCTAGTAATGTTACTGGTCCCTTCCTTGTAGTTCTTGGCGACATATCTGGTTTGCGGACGTGCATATTGCAAGACCAAGATTCGCATCTTGCTGAATCGAAAGACCTCCTTGATATCTCGACGATTGGAAAAGGCTTCTTGTTCGCTGAAACCGCTTTTGAAGTTTTCTCTCGAGCTAATAGTAGCTGCGTGTGCTTAGACCAACGGTAAGATAGAGTAATGGGCGATTTGATCTGCGTCAAGGGCAATCTGGCATTAGGGGGACAAAAACCTCCTTATTTCGGCTTAGGTCGGCCCACTGATAGGTCAACGTTTGTGAGGTCGAGGAAGTGGAAATTGAGGTCGGCCTTGTTTTGAAACTTTCTCTCGAGCTAATAGTAGCTGCGTGCGCTTAGATCGACGGTAAGATAGAGTAATGGGCGATTTGATCTGCGCCAAGGGCAATCTGACATTAGGGGGACAAAAACCTCCTTATTCCGGCTTAGGTCTGCCCACTGATAGGTCAATGTTTGTGAGGTGGAGGAAGTGGAAATTGAGGTCGGCCTTGTTTTGAAACTTTCTCTCGAGCTAATAATAGTATCGTTGTGCGAAATTCCTAATATCGACATAAATCCACAGTTGCTCGCTGTTTGATTGACCTTTGCGAGGTTGAGGAAGTGGGAAGTGAGGTCGACCTTGTTTTGAAACATTTTCTCGAGCTCATAGTATCGTTGAAAACGATGGGTGATTATGCCTTCGACGTTACTGGAACCGGCTTCTTGATCGCGCGGAAAGAGCAAGGGGCGAGGTTTAAGAGTGTTCATTGCAGTGGCTTTCAACGTATGACATCCCTTCCATGTTTGCACATGAATACGTAGGTTTGTCTTTGCCCAGAGTATTCTACAGCTGGCAGTGTCTTCCTGAGGAGAGAACAGCAGCATTCTTTGTCGAAAAGATCGTATCAGTGGGAAAGCTAGCGCTTCGTCCTCGCGAAAATCCGCTTCCTGTAATCTCTTTTCAACAAGCATCGCAGCCATTGTAGGTATCTATGTAAAAGTACATCAGGTTTGGCTAGGTCTCGCAATAGACTCGCAGTCTAAAGTCTTTCTAATCTCTTTTGAAATGTTTGAGAGAACGTTCTTGATAACCTAATATCATATCGTTGACGTTGACGTTGAGCACTTCTTTCTCTGGTAAAAGAATGCTGAAAGTGAGGAGTGGAGTGTATAACAGGTGCAAGCACTTCATATCATAAGTCTTCCCAAGTCCCGCAAAGACTTGTCCTCCACAGATCGGCTTCACAGCCTCGTTCAACATAAAGTCCGCTGGGCCATGATCTTCGATGCTCAGTCAAATTCAAAAGTCTCGAACACGTCTTTCAAAGCAGAGAAGTCTGTAAAAGAGTAAGTCATACAGCCAAAGATGACGGTTCCGCCAGCTTTTGCGCAGCTAGAACTCTCCCGGCTTCTAATATCAAGAAGGCTTCGTCCCGTAAAACTGGCGTAGCTGTACCAATAGCAAGCCGCTTCATTCATACTCTTTTCACAATCCGACAATTCAACGCTTTGCGTACCAAAGAATCTTCCCTGCGGAGGCTAAGGATAAGGATAGACTGCGAAATTCGGTACGCTCTTTGCATTCCTTGTAACACCAGTGTACTACGCATTTAGCGGTTCAGTGACCAGGATAAAGACCATAGCCAGTGCGAGACATCCGATGGGTTCTTGAACCACGACGGCTTCAGGCGACGGCTTACTGACTTGGAAGCTTTGAACTGTTAATGTATGAAGACAACATTTAGAGCCCACGGACCCAGATTGTCGTTTTCTGTAATGTTTGGGTCTACAAGAACGACTGCTCGCGGATTGGAGAGTGAGATAAAGGCGATAAATCGGACGCGACCTCGTTAAGTCGCATAAGAAAGGAGCGTGGCTCAAAAGCAATCTCTAGTGCATCCATGGGTAAGGTGAAATGTGAGCACCACGTGCAATGATAGCCAGTACAAGCGCCGAGCCCAGCGAGGAATCACCTCCAAGAATTTCTCCTGCTCCCTGGTGCTGATTTGGCCATCCATGTGACGGTTGCGGCGTGGATTCTACCGCAGAGAAGTGATAGCCTCTATCTGAGTGCTCACTCGAATATTTGGTGGTCTCGACTTGAGTGTATTTCTGAAGCAGACCGATGGAGACCAAGCTTCAATGGGACATGCGTGAGTCTGCTGCATCGTTGGAATATCTATGGCTTCCGTCTCACGGTCCCTCCAGTAAAGTATAGGGGAAAGTCTTTCACCGTTGAGGCTAAGGTCTAGCTGCGCAATGCAGGAGTGCCACATGGCGTCGGCGACGTATATAACATCGGCTACACAGAAGGAGTGCCGAAACATTCATTGTTGGTTCCAGACATTGTGGTATCCTGTTGCGTGTCAGGCCAATTGCGGTTTGAGTTTAGGAATCCTAACTCACAAACTAAAAGAAACGGGCATCTTTCTATCTGAAGAAACTCGATTTAGTGTCTATGTGAGCGACCGAAAAGCTTTCTCTCACAATCGGCACGCTCTATGTGTCATAGGAACAATAGAACTATGCAAAAGCCCTTTCATGGCTTTTTCAAGTAAGGCAATGTGCCCTGAGTCACTGCTTCAGGGTGTGACTGAGATTGGGCCACACGATTGCCTCGAGGCGAGGTCTCTTTGACACCGCAATCATGGAATATCGGTGATGGTATACCAAAATGGTATACCAAATGTGAGGGACTCAGATTGCCCTAAACGATCTTGGTTAGTTTTGCACCGTAAGTAATAGTGCTAAACTCACAGTGGTCGTCTCGTCAAGAGTCCCATAACTTCTCATTTCTGGAGCTCTTTGTGATTAAAATCCTAAGATCACCATGATTTTCTGGTAACAAGTTAAATCTGTAAGCACTTGAGTTAACACTGTGCTGCTGGTGAATTGCAACGCCTTACCACCGCTTGGTATCGGTCACACCATAGCTGCCTGTCCTTTACGGCAATCATATAGTGTCGCTGTGTAGAGTCTAGCCGGGGAGTCGATGACCTGTGTGCTACGTAGCTCGCCTAGCACCTTGAGCCCTAATTATCGAAATACAAGCGGTTCTATTCGTCATACATGAAGGTGAAAGATGGAACGTGATGCACATAAGAACTGCAAAGCGAGCACGTGTAATGATGAGGATGAAATGGATAGTAGAAGACGACGTATATATGGGAGGTGTGGGTGTGCGGATGTGTTGGTGCGAGGATGTGCAAGAATGTGCGAGGATGTTGGGGTTCTTATAGTACAGGATGACCGCCATTGGCCACGATTTGTCGATGAATCAGCGAGGAATCTTTCATTACCATACTAGTCGACCAATGATTCATCAAGCTTCCATCGATTTCGGAGGCATAGAGCACTGCTACCGTTCAGTTCTTCACTTCATCTTGCAATGGAATGGGATAACAGTCGGGATGAACGGTACTGTCACAAGACATGAATAGCAGGCTAGTGTTCACTGCAGAGCGAATATGTGAGATGGGTACGCTGCATAGCTGAGAGTAGATTATAGTATGAGTGTACAAAAACAAGTAAACGAAGTAATCGCAAGATCTCTAGAGCTCGTACTCCACTAGAAAGCCTCATTGTAGATCAGCGCAGCGGAGATGATAGCTTACAGTCATGTCTTCGACAGGGATAGTTGGTGCGTGCTTGTCTACCTACTAAATCAACATCCTACTTGCCAGGGGACGCGTCAGAGTTGCTCTTGTACAATGATGTCTTCATGCTATTTGCTGGGATCGCTTTGGTACTTACTCTAAGATCCCCAGCTACGTTCCGCTTTCCAGGAATATTTGTCTCGAAACACTACTCCGTACCTTCAGCGAACCCATGATCGAAGTTCAACCTTCACACCAGCTGTATTCCTCGTCAGCTTTCTGAACAGGGCAGTGGTCATGGCCAAGGAGCTTACCTCGACACCCAGTTGGTATTTCTTCCGCCAGGCAAATTATAACTTAGGACACGCATGCCTACCTATCCGTACTGAGACCAGCTCTGCATTTCGCTCCCTCTTAGCTCTAGCTTCTCTACAACCTCGAGCCACCTCTCCTACAGAAAACATCTGTGTCGTCGTTGTAGACTTCACGGATCCTTTACAGCGCCCGCGCACTGCAGTCCGCCGTTGTACCGACAGGAACAAAGCGGCCATCTGGAAGCATGTCACTCCCAGTAGGAACGGCCTTCTCGAGAAGTACGATACAAGGTGGATGAAGGCGGAGAGACTCTTAATAGCGGCCTTTAATAAGGGAAAGACTTGATGATATAGTACGGAAGAATTTCCCTGGTCGAGGACGGAGGGAGCAGGTCGTGAGCTCCGAGCTCAGCAAGGAGGGCTTGATACATGCGAGGATTGGAGAGGATACATAGCATGCTTGCCGTTGCGATGGGTTCGGGCCCCACGAATCTATGAGAAGAAGAGCTGGAGGATTTAGGGGTGATACTCTTGAAAGATTATATGCTTTACGCTGGGAGAACCGCCTCAGCTTCTACTTCCCTCCGAGATATACCACGATTAATCAAAAGGCCAGTCATGCTATTTCGTACCCCTTCTTTTGGGAGCGAATCGCCCTAAGGTTTTTCCTGTTACAAAGCTATGGTGTTCGACTGGTTAGCCGAGGTGCATCTCTGCTCCAAAAGGACGAACATACTCAAGGTTCGTACCACAAGATTTTCTGTCTTCCTTCCTGGACTCGACCCGCCTGGCCGATGGATGTTTACAATGCAGAGCAGTCATGGGAGGGCGATAAGACTCTGCATAACAGGAAGGCCTGTAACCAGACCTCCAACAGAACCAGTAAGGTCGAATCATACTCCTTCAATAGGTCAATGGATGAGTGCATACTGCATTAGTGACCATGGCGACTACCAGCATGGTTTTAGTCAAGCCGAAGTCCATGGGATGATAAAGGGAAAGTGATGTACTTTCGTTCATGATAATTCATGAATTCAAGGAACACGCTAACATACCTATTAAAAGTTGCTTCGAGGTCGAAGTTGTGCTTTTCAGCATACTACGATATCGAGTCAGTTGAAAAGGAACTGCGAGTATCTACCAACCCGGCATCAAGTGTAAAGTCGCGGCCATTGTGCTGAGCGACTAATTTCAAGCCACATCTTGAGTATAGCCTACTCTTTCAAGTTTAATCCCTATCTTAGTCAGCCTAGACTGGTTCTGAAGATGCTTGTCTTCACCGAGGTGGATCAATGCCGTGTCTCGACCGGCCTCAGGCTCCTTTATAAGACAGGCTCTCTACTTTGCGGCGTCTTATCTTGGCATCCGAGACCAAGGTAAGCAACTCGCGCAACATATCCTGCAGTGCAACATAATACATCTGGAGGTGTGAAAATTTATTGACTTTGCTTTCTGATCTTCAGTGGAATGGTCGTTGAACTTTGCCTGACATACTGTGAGTCTAACCTAGTGCAAGACTTGTGAGGAATGGTAAAACTGATTTTGTAGCCCTGAAATGATCCCGAAAAGTGACGCAAACGATAATTTTGATACCATATTGAATCAGAAAATAGAAGTAGGAGCAACGCAGCATAGATCAACATACTCACTTAAGGACTATCGTTTGAAAATACTAAGGTCAAAAGCGATACGACTGTGACGTCTCAAATTTGTGATAAGATGATTACAAGATAGATTCAACATTGTAGACTCAATGACTACAAGAGCTCATGGTATTCAAATTCTAATCACGAAATGAGACTAGCTCAAAAGCGAAAGATAGGAGACAGCTTCATTAACATCATTCGCGCTAATGACATACCAATACATCGTAGATATGCTCATACCATCGGCTTACCGCTATTCACCGTCACTGCACAGGGGCAAGCGTGTTGTGAACCATCTTTGTTGCAAAAACGAGGTGTCCTATACAGATCTGAAGTCTTCCGTGAGACTGTTGAGACTTCTTAGATAATTAGGTAGGTGCAAAGAATTTAGGGGTGCGTCGTTAAGCGAAAGCTAGTGTGCTTGATTTACCTAGGCTCTATAGCGATTAGTGCGATGTGACTGCCGTGCCAATGACAACGGCACCCTTTGTCACCTACTCTCTACGGAAATATACAAGTAAACGCGGAGCATCACCACATTGATAACAACCTGGCTTGAACAGTACTGCCCTTGCTGGACTGGAATCTACGCATGAATCGCCGCCGGGTTGAGCTAAGAGCTTAGAGGCGCTGATCCTTTGCGCACAAGTAATGTATTGGCCGATGGATTTGGAAGAAAATTCACCATTCTACCCAGGACTTGGCTTTCGCCCATAGCTACTCCATCTGTACTGACGTGTAGGTCATACAGGAGCGGACCTGTATCCCTTCTTCTGACCGAACCTTCTCGCTTGCCCACGAGCGAACTTGGACGACGAAGTTATGAACAATGAAGTCTAGAAGAACAAAGCCGCGACAATGTTCTCTTCCCAGTGGCAAGGCGCTGCGGATAGGCAGCCCCTTTAGCATCAGCCGACGACATACATTGGAAGATTCCGAGCCACCACAATTAGCGTCCTATTCAAGGATCCCGTCTTAAGCCTGTAGCGTTGTCGAGTCTCTGAAAGGTCCAGGTCGTTCCAGGACAATAAGCTTGCTTGCGACAGGTTCACCCTGCTGGATCATCATGAGAATTTCATCGATCAATTCTGATTTGTTGGATATTCTATCAATAGCTTATTCCTTTCCAACCATTTCCTTTCAAGTGCAGTAGCCGTTGTACTGTTCCTGAAAATTCTCAAAATTACAGGTCGGGTCTTGTTCGAGATTTATATGGAACCCCACTGTTGTCTACTACTGGGTACCTTTCTTGTTTCAGCTCTTGCCTAAAGGAGAGGGTCATACGCTATTTTCTTCTGATGTCGCCAACTGACACGTATATCTATGCAATTTCCTAGCATCTATTCGGAAGGTGCGGTAGAGTTGGTTCCGGGGATTTTGGAACGGTAGGGGGTGCTACGACGCTTACATGCGATAGGGGATCTCTTTCCATGGTAATGGTGAGTCTCTAGATTTGTTCGTTGAGAAAGGTTTAAAGTTCATGTGTTTCACTATCCAATCACCTATGGTATTGTAAGAGAACATTACAATGGGAACCATTTAATTCTCTGAGCTTTCCGAGCCTCGTACCTCTGAACAGTCAAGATCCACATTCGTCCATCTTTTTACCACTCCTTACCGATCAATGCCTTGGTGCAGGCTTGTCATTCGTTGTCAATATGTATCATCTTGTATTGATTTTGTTTAATGGTTTTCTGTTATTTCTCCGTTGTCCTCTGCTTATCTAACACAATATTATTGTTCAGCTTTGTCCCGAACAAACAAATTCCCCTTACTATGTCCCATAGATATGCTAAAATCTCTTTTCCAACTAGAAATCTTCTTCCAGGCAATATCTTTCAGCCCTCCTAATTGACAGCTCGTCAAAAGAGACTGTCAGTTATCGCCGGAAGTATGTCAGTTATCGCCGGAAGTATGTCTTTCCTCATCTGGACATTCCTACTTCTCCTCAACGTCGTTATGTCGCTTTACCGTCGTTACCATTTCTACAGAGTCCACGACCCCGACAACAGGATAGGAGCTAATACTCTCTTAGAAAAGCTTGGCCTACAAGCTATTCGGCGACGGCCATCATTCATGGAACTCCCCGCCGAAATCCGGCTTCAAATATACGACATAGTCCTCGTATCTCCCCACACACTCCGTCGCCCAATCGAACTAGCAAACCGCCCACATGTCTCAACCCTCAACACCGCGCTCCTCCGCACCTCCCGCCTCATCCACAACGACGCCCTCCCAACCCTCTACACCCGCAACCACTTCCATATCTCCCTCGTAAGCCCCCTCCGCCTCCCCTCCTCCCCCCTCTTCTTCACCGCCCACTCCTCCTACCTAACCACCCTCAGCATCGACTACGCTCTCCCCTCCCCCTCCCCCACCCAACCCCGCCGCTCTCTCGCCCGCCAGCGCCACATCGACGCCATCCTCGCCGACGAGCTCACCAATCTCGCCGACGCCTGCCCGACCCTGCGCGTTTTCGCGCTGAATCTCCTCTCCCCTCCTGGCGAGCCGGACGACATACTTCTTGCACTTGCACTCGACAACGCGCTGACCCCGGCTGCGCTGCGGCATCTGCACGTGCGGGATAGGATTGTGATTACAGCGGTGGGATCAGGCCCGTGGCTGCGGAGCGGAAACGCGTATGGGCCGCTGAGGCGGGCGGTGGCGCCGCTGGAGATGTGGCATACAGCGACGTGTCGGATGTGGCCGACGGTCAGGACGAGTGTGGAGGGGTATGAGGGGGATAGACGGTGGGCGCGGACGTGGATTTTGCTGATGCCGATGAGAGGAAGGACGAGGACGAGAGAGGAGGGGGCGTTTTGGGAGAAGAGGGGGTTTGAGGGTGGAACTTGGGTTTAGATGGTAAGTTTCATTTGGGGGCTTGCTGATATTTAGAGATATTAGTAGTGGCCCACTCGGGCGGAGGGTAGAGTAGCTGGGGGTGCCATTATTGCTGACGGAGTCGAGGCATCAATCAAACGAGAGGTGGTGGCGGTGAGCTGTCTGAAATGGCTAGCCAAAGAAAGAACCCACTCAACAGAGAAAAAACACTGACGGTAAAACTCAGCCCCGTCAACCTACACTGATATACCAGAGGGCTAGAATAGTGTGATAGCTGCACAGCTTCTCCGACGCACTGAGGAAGACGATGTGAATAGGCACGGGGAAGAGAGAATACCACTTCTCACTCTCGACACTCCACGTAATGTTTGTGCTTCGACAAAGGTAATGAAAATAGAAAAACCTGTGGTATTTATAAGCCATGAACTAAAATTTGACTACCTAGGTAGAGTAATATGTTATCACACCAAGTATATCACAATAGCATTTTCGAAGATTTGGAATGGTATGTAAGAGTTTTGCTCTAAAGGAAATGGCTAAGCATTTCCAAAACTCCACCAGAACTACATTTGCTCCTACTAACACCGTCTACTCCAGTTCTTCCACTCGCAGAGATCCGTCCTCGAGAGTTTCCGAACATGGTCGCGGCCGCCGCGAGGTGTGGAGATCCCATCTCCACAGCACGTGCCTATGCAACATCCCGCGGTAACCCTCATAGCATCCCCTGGTGATACTAATCTCCGGCCAGTCTTCCAAGGTTCTGCTATCCCAGCAGCGCTCTGGCGCGACCGCATGGCGTAGGTCGGCATATCCAAGGTGGCCCACAGGTCCGAGGGGCGCTGTCGCCACGATGCTCAACAGATCGCGGACTTTCATCGCAGCTAGCGCTGCTGCTGTAAGGGACCGCCCTAGCAAGGCGAGTTTGATATGCCTTCGGCCGTTCTCCCACATGAAATGCAGGGTGAAAACCTGGAGCTTGGGACAAGTCCTGGCGATAAGGTTGATGTGTTCGGACATGTACTGGTCGATTTGCGCCTTGTTGTCGTTATGGTGGTCCGAGCCAGCGAAATCCACGCTGAGATTCGTCATCCACTCTAGGGAAGGGTGGAAAGGCTTGTCGGTCATCACGGCGTAAGGCATCGGGAAGTTCTGGAGTCGTGGTTCAGGCCAGAGAACATAAGTCGAGTAGTGAAAGTTATTCACACGATAGAAAAGCTGAATGGCTTCTTCGTGGGTTTGGCGAGACACACGCAAAACTGCGTTGTCACACCTCTGTGCCTCTGGAACCCGGGACGGATAGTTGTCAGAGTATTCCCGGTTTTGGAATGCTATGTCCTCGTCGGTCTCCAAATCAACGCGTTCGCGCAGGCGAGGTTGGCCGCTGTCATTCTTCACTGTCAAAACCTGCTCGTATATTTGCATCCGGAGCTCAGCTGGGAGACCCATCAAAGATGCGCGTGAAGGAGTCTCTGGTTCCGTCGGCATACCAGCATCTTCTTTCCACTCGGTCTGAGTCCCTATGTCTCGTGTTGATGGACCAGTCTGGGTCCCCTTGTCGACCATGATGCTTTGCGAGACAGGCTGCGGTGAAGGATCGGTCTGAGTTCCCATATCCCTCATGTTCCTTGAAGTCATATTGTCTGTTGCTGGATGACTGGACAATTGTAGACTTCGGTGTAGTAGAGGTCAGGTTAGCTTGATACAAATGATGATCTTCGGCGTCAGGTTTGTAGTCGATAGGAACGAAGGAGAATAGAGTCTAGAAAACGATATATTTCCCATCATGCTCGACCGATTGTCAGCTCCGCACTTAGTTGAACAGTAACACATTTGATGAACAACAACCATTGTGCCAGTTTAAGCTTGACACTTCCTCTCGTGTTGTTGAAACAATGGATCCAACACCCTTGTCCCCATCTCATCGAACATCGCTGTGTCGATATTCGACCTCGATAGCACCACTGCCGAATGCCAATTGCCAATTTCCACGACTTGGTTTCAGTTGCGTGTGGTAGACGTCGACACTTTGAGCCAGCCCCATTACCCTGAAGACTAAAATCGTAGATCGTGAGGTGAGGTAACACACCACATAAGACATCATCATTAGAAAAGTCCGTCCCCTCCATCTCATCAAGAACAGATGAAATCTAGTTGTGTGTAAACGAAAGTTTTACATAAATGCGTGCAAAGAAAAAAAAAGAGACCTGGGTGAACAATGTATATATATATATACGAAAAACCCCCCCCCCAAAAAACACCATATCCCGCCGTCTTAGGGGGAAAGAAGTGAAAGGATTGAAAGTGCATGATATATCTCGCAACAAACGAACCGAGGGTGAGAGAGCTATGGTAACATTGCAAGGTATGTACTGTAGTAACGGATAGGTAGCTGCGTGAAAACTTGCTAGATTACCAACGAGCAAACGAATTCATAGAGACAGAGATAAGGAAGGGCCCACGTGCGTGATGTGATATACCTCGTAACGGATGGTTCCACGAAATGGGAAGGAGGGCATAATCGGAGACAGTTACGGGTGTGGCAATTTCTGTAAGCTATGCATGCGGTCACGATGAAATTTACCGCAACACGGGATTTTGGTGACGTTCAGAACGCCGCTGTTGGTCGGCTGTGTGATTTAGCGCCCCGAGACATCAAGGGAAACGTCTCAAGTTCCGAGGAACTGTGAGTTTGAAAATGAGCATCTATGCAATTTTCCGTTTGGTGTCAGGGCACAGCCGGAAATGATCGTGGGAAGATGTTATGTACGTTATCAGCTATTGCAAAATACAGTGTAGATGGCACAGAGCCCTCGGACTGGTAAGCGCAGGCGACATTCTTTGATATCTAGTCGCGCAAGGACCTTGCGAATCGTAATTTCAAAATACTCGCCACACTCGCCAGCCCTCAGATTTCCTTCGTATGACCACTACCGTCGTACCTCTGTTCGTACCTTTCAGACTCAGAACCGGCGGTGTCGAATTTGTACAGCTCAGGGCAAGGAGCACCCTTTTTAAACAATACGTATCGCTTGAACCACCAGGGGAGAACTTGCGTAAACTGGTAGCGCGCGTGCGTTCGGGTAGGTACGGCAAATACGTAGTCTAGCTCTTCCAAAGAACGCTGTTTGGTTTCCGGGAGAAATAAAAAGATCAGGATCAGAGCGACGATGTTAAGGGCGGCGTAGAAGCCAAAGGCTCCCTGAGGTCCAAACGCGATAAGCATGCGCGGAAATGTCAGCGAAAGTACGGCTGCCCAGAAGTTGTTTGTCGCCACGGCCCAGGACATGCCGACTTCTCGGTGAGAGATTGGAAACACCTCAGCCGAGTACGTGAATGGCACCGGTCCTTCGCCCGGAGAGTAAAATGCGTCGAAGAGGTAAATGAAGAATGCAACCATGCCAAGATGGGCGGAACTGGATTTAGGTATGTAGTAAGACATGCCAGCGGCCAATAAGGTCCAGAACATTTGTGGGAACGTAAAAATGAGTAAGCCTCGGCGTCCAAAGGTATCAATTGTCCAGACAGCAGGCCACGCGAAGACAAAGTTGACCAATCCAAAGCCGAACGACGCCAAAAGAGCGGTGATATTGCTAGCTCCTGCTTCTGCAAAGATGGTCGATGAATAGAAAGCAATGATGTTGACTACGGGTAAATCCGTCAGCTTTCATACAAACGCTAAGTACTTACTTTGCTGCAAGAACTTACTTCCACACATTTGCTGGGCAATCATGACAATTCCAGAGGCTTGGGTAGCACGTCGAACTCGAGGAATTGTGAAGAGTTCCATAAACCTGGTAAAGAAGTTGTCGGTCTTCGCAACGCCCATTTCGTTTACAAATAATTCCTCTTGAACTAACTGGACGTGAATGAAGTAAAGATCGCGAGCCGCCTGGAGGTTAGTGTTTCGGATTCGGCATAGAGAACGATAAGCTTTCGCATGTTTTCCTTTCTTGATGAGCCATCTGGGGGACTCGGGACAAAACCAGATACCAAGTACCAGTGGGACTGCCGGAATGAAGGCAGACCCCAACTGCAGCCGCCAGGTAATGTTTCCGGCTCCTATGACGACGAGATTGGCACAAGTTCCGAGGAAAATTCCAAATGCTGTCCAGACTTGCCATGACATGACTAGGCCACCACGAATGTTTGTCGGTGCGTTTTCGGCCGAGTATACTGGGACGGTGACTTCCTTCAAGCCCATGCCAACACCGAGTAAGATACGGCATGCAACGAGCTGGCCCCAAGACTGCGTAGCTGCCGCTCCGATGGGCGCAAGTAAACTGAAAATGGCTGCGGCGAAAATCGTCCCTCTCCGACCCAGCCAGTTGTTGAGAGGATCGGAAAGCCAACCAGCACTGCCACCATAATTAGCCCTTTCAACTCATAGCATGATTTTTGTTCATGCGCAGTTTCAAACATACAAAAGCGCGATACAGATGTACGGGCAAGAGTTGATAAACCCAATCAGCCACGAGTTGCTTTCACACGTCCCAGCAGCGGTACATTTGTCGCCTTTGTCAGCAATACCAAATGTCACTGGGAACGAAAGATTGGCGCCGTTCGACCCTGCAACCGAAGGTTAATAACGGGAGCAGTTGTTCATTACCATGGCATATACCTGTCTGGTCCCATCCTTGAATAGCGGCAGCAATGGAATTCAAGATTATGGTGAAATAGAGTGTTTTCGGGTGTCGCCATCGATGTGTAATTTCATTACGCAAGGCCTCTCGATCACTCTCATTGAGGTCGGGAATGTCTTCGATACCGAGAGGGTTTTGTGCAACCAAAGCACCCTTTCGAAGCATAGGCAAGATATCGGTGAGACTATTCGCTTGTGCGAAGTTGTCGACATCTTGTAGGAGCTCTGCTCTAGGGATTCCAACGAGAGGGTTCTTGATCCTTGTCAATGTTAGCCGCGAACGTCGTTGCTGGAGAATGTCGGCGCTCACTCTCCAGTGACGTTGTTCTTCAAAGCGGCCACACTTTCGCGGCGATGAGTCTCATCTGCAAAGATGGAGCCACGCCTCGCCGGATTCTCGTCGTGAGCAAAGTCGGCTGCCCTTTAATCCCCCCCGTTAGCTACAGCAGCAGCACTATTGACGTTTCTCATAAGGGGATTGTGAGGGCATACTTGGTACTAAGGTCTGGATGCGACGCCATCTCGGCGGTGGGATTGTCAAGGAGTAGTAGCTGGACGACTGGGAGTAATGAGACAGAGTAGTGAGGACGACCGGAGGTTTTATAGATTACCGTGTCACCCTATTTGGGGAAATAGTGGAGACCCCGCACGGGCGTTTCCCCCGCAAACCTTCGCAGCAAATCTTTGGATGCCTTCGAGGTCATACTACTACGTAGTGTACTACTAATGAAAGTGGCCTGACGAGGCACACACAGCTGGGGTACATACAGTAGGTACAGTAATATAAGACGAAGATTGCGAAGTCGAAAGGCACCCGTAGGTATCGGTCCAGACCATGTTGGTTGTTTGGTGGGTTGGTTAGTTGGTCGGTTGGTATCACCACACCTACTACGTACTAGTTAGTTCTACGTAGTAAGTCACACGGGCTGTATCATATCGGCGACGACAACCTACCTTAACTAACTGTAGACAGTGCGGATGTACTTGCCTGAAAAGAAAGCTTCGTCGTGTGAAGAAAGCAGCCTCACAGTCAGTTGGTGGCGTGCACTAAAGCTCTGTTGCTGCTAGTGCGTCCGTAAACGCAAGCTGGACTCGGGACCCGACCAATCACCACGACGGTGCAGGGCTGGAGCTGTCATGTGACTAGTGCTCTGGTACGGAGTATACCGTATACTACTACTAGTACTTACAAAGAGAAAAGATAACCACAACACCATTGTACCAGCGCTGTTAGGAATCGAACCTAATATAAACTAAATCACTCAACGACTCTTACCACTGTGGTACCTTAGTACATACTGCGTACCTTAGCTTAAGGTGGCAAGGATTAATTAGACATTAGTCGCACCGCCCTGCAACAACCGAACCAACCTGGTTATGTTTTCCCGTCTCCAAGCACTCGGTACATCTGAAACTCTAGAGGCTTCGTGGACGATATTAAATTACAGTACTCCGTATGGCAGGCAGATCTTGATGGCAGGAACGCCTGATGTGCCCAGTACGATAATTGGGAGAATTCGCAAACGACCTGGAGATCTTTCCTGTGCGGAGTACTTGGTCGTACCAGTCTCCGCCTCTGAAGCTATGGCACCAGCTCTATCAAAAGCACAACTAGAACATGCAGTAAAAGATATCCACCCAGAAAATGCGAAATGAGAGGGTAAGCTAATTACCTAGCCCTACCATAGCCGAACCCCGTTAATCTCTAGGCGATCATCACCTAAGTTTAGGGGATAAACCATCTGAATTCCAGGCATGAAAGTAGTTATCGCCCCCAGAAATCGGCTATTGTAGGGCTACAAACTAAAGAGCATCTCGAGAGTACAGTACGAGTACAGTAAGGTAGGTAGTACCCAGGGCTAATCTCAAGGCAATTTGCATTGTGGTTGGGCGCACTACCCATGTTGTACAACTACCGACACTAGTAGAATGGTTGCATAAGTAATGCCTGCTAGAACGACAGACAGAGTTTTGTGTTTTCTCCTGGCGGGTAGCCGCCGCCAAGAAAGCCGCCTCGCGCTAAACTTTCCTCTTCACTCGAAAGGGACTGACCTGGCTGACTGCCGTCTCAACTTCTTTGATGAGATGGCAGCGCAAGAATGGCACCAGTTTTTTGATGCTTGCGTCCGGAAACGAGTGCCGCTTGAAGAATTCCACATCCTCTTTAAAACATTCAACCTCAAGCATGTTGCGCTTCCCGGTACAAGTCTTGTCCATGTCTTACTCGACCAGGGACGCAAAGCATCCAGCCGACAGGCGGACCCTCGCATACCGCTTTACGTCCGAGAGATGCTGCGAATGCGACAGATTAGTACGTGTGATACTTTAGCTGCCATATTGCCCCTACCTGTGGAAAACAACTCCAATGTCAATGAGGCCCAAAGCGATCAAGCGGCGATAGACGCAGTTGAGTCGCCAAGTCCGCGCCTGGAAACCCTGGTCTTCCAGATGATGACCATTGAGGTATCGAATGGCCTCATCAAGACTCGAGAGGAGTTGCAAGCTGTACTTGAATCTCTGGTAAAGACAAAATTCAACAGTGTAAATTCCGACGCCGTGGGATATTTTATCTCTGGAGTGTTAAATACAACCATAGCTCACGACGTCCTAAACCATGTCTTTTCGAAGAGTGTGTAAATATTTTTCCTCGTTCACCGTGTAATACGTACTGATTCTTCTTGTTAGAACTTAGAAGCTCTTTGGCTCGTTTGCTTTCCTCTCTTATATCTCAAATCAGCCCAACAGACCCACAGCTTGCCAACACATTGGACTTCTGGCAGAAACAGTACTTTTTAATCGAAGATGCACCTGCAGGGCCTCTGGATCTACTGAACGCTGTTGACTTGGGCGCTTTATCATTTCAAGGAAGTGTTTTGGACAATCCTACAATCAACACTAGAGCTGGTCTCTATGTATATCTTAATGCTTTGGTGAGTAGCTATAGAGTCTTACTTTCAGCGTCCTTGGGTCAGGTTATTCATGACATGCGGCTGCTAATCTCATAAGCTTTACGCGCGACCTCTATTTGATGACCTTGTAGTTGTTGATTTTCTGAATATGCGATACAAGGTCAGGAAACGACGTAAAATCCTCCCCACAAGGTATTTCTAACGATAGCAGGGCGATGTTACCAACTTAGTCACAGATTTGATACTTGCTTCCTTCGACGTTCTTGCAAATGCAATGTATCGGAATGAGCCAGCTGAATCGGTTACCCTACTGCGGTCTTTTCTAGTCAACAAGTTGCCTGTTTTTCTGAACAATTATGCTGGCATGATTTTTCCACCTCTGAGCGTTCAGTATTGCATAGAACAAGCTTTGCTGCGGGTTGACCCTGCTGCGTTCCCTTCGTTTACGCAAATGTTTGACCTACTAGGAAAGAGCAGCATGCTCTCCGAAGCTCGGCAGGAATTTCTTTTCGCCTGCGCTCTGCATCAACTGATACCGGAGCAAAGCATAGAGCTTCTCCTAGGAGATGTTCCGATGCAGAGCTTACCTGCTTCTGGGAGATACAACAAAGACGATCTTGTCGTGCAGTGCCATGCTAGCCCTGGAAAGATCGAAGAGCTGATTGGGGAGCTTGACAATATGGAAGGGAATGCTGGCGAGATTGCGAGTGCACTCATTGAAGTAAGTCGAGTTGCAGACCTTACGAGCTCGGATCTCATCTCTTGTTCAAAAGCCATGAGTACCAGACTTCTTATGTTGAACTCCTGCGCCCCAGGAGTTACGAATCTCTCGCCACAGCATTAAGCTAACACGGTGTGATCCAGATAATACAAACCCTTTGTCCTAACAACGATACAATGACACTGAAGAATACTCTGAATGTCTTATCACGCAAGCCGTCAACCCTAGACGTGATCCTCTTATTTACCCGCCCCAGTATGCTTTTGCAGCCTTTATACCACATTCTCGACAGTTGGCAGGATCATGAAGACCAGGGTTTGACATTCACCATTCTGGTTTGAGGCTGACTGACTTCCATAGGCGAGTATCAACCGGTTTATGACGAGTTTGGCAGCATCCTATTATTTATCTTGATTGTCAGACACCGCTTTAAACTACAAGATTATGACCAAAGCAATGACCAGTCAGACTCTTTCGTCCGCAAGTACATGAAAAATGCCTGCGTCAGTCGATCTCCCGAGAGTCTAACGGAGCATGAGAACAAGCTGCTTGGTGGCTGGATTCGAGGGCTTTTTGAGACTGAGGGAATTAGCGACGAGTTGATGTCAATGTGCAGTCCTAAAGAATTCCACTTGTTGGTGGCGACGCTATTTGACCAGAGTCTTAAGGCCTGTCAGGCAAAGGTCTTAGCCCTTGATACATTGAAGGGCGGCTTTGAATGTAGGTGAACCGGTCTCCCTGTCTCTTAGCCAATCGGCTCTCGGAACTGCTCTCCGGCTTTCAACTTTCACAATCCGAAATCCGGTTGGGCAGTAATCTCATGTTGAAGGCTTGTTAATAATTCTCAGACCTTCTTGAACCATTCCTCCTCCCCTCCCTCATCGCTGGCCTAACCTGGTTCACCCACGACGTCTGGGAGACTACCGAAACCTCCACAAACATCAATATAATACTTCCCGCCCTCCAAACCCTACTCAAACCCCCTTCGATGTCGTCCGATTCCTCAGCAATGCACTCCGCCGTCCTTTCCATTGTCGCCAAACCCCTCGAAGATTCTTTGGACCACGCTCAAAGGCAGCATCCACTGCGTGTAGATATTAATCCATTGCTTGAGACATTGAGATCGCATGCGAATAAGGCAAGGCATGATGCTGCTACTTATACGGAGCTGGAGGGCTGGGCGGCAATGGCGGGTGGGGGTTTCAGCGCGGCTTTGAGGAATACCATTCAGAGTCTTGTATTATGGAGTAGTGCTGCGACGGATATGTCGCCACCACACTATACGCATCGCCAACTGGTGGATATAGTCCGAATAGTGGGCGCCAAAGCCGTCCTGCAAATGCTTATCGACGAGGTCATGACGCACTTCGAGGCCGGGACGTCTGACCTTGACATTGTGCTCGATATTATCGTCACCATGATCTCCGTCCCTCAGCACGACCAGCCTCTCTCCTCTTCATCTGTCATCACCGAGCACTTTAACTCCAAACGCCAGCTTACGCTCATCGATGCTCTCAACGCCGAGAACGCAGATGCCTTTGAGCTCTCCAAATCGAATCTCCCTCGCGCAAGCATGATTGTCCGCATACACCGCAGAGTCGAAGCACTCGTCGGCCGGGGGAGCAATGTCGCGAACGTTGTTGACGGCGGTAATGGGGGCATGGCGAATGCTGTTGTGCATAATGCCGAAGGAATGCCAACCGCGGATATTGATGATATTTTGGTCCATGCAGAGCAGGCGGATCAGCAGATGTCAGCCACACAGAACTTTTTGGCGGATACATCAGTGTCTTTCATGGGTGTAGGTGAGGGAATGGAAGTGATTTAGTATTTGACACCTGGCCATTTACCGACTTTTTGGACCATCAATACTTCGTTTCGGTTGCGGCGTCTTTCTGCAACAACGGCTTCAAATTTTTGGGACAGTTTTGGATTACTTCCGTTCCATGTTTTAGCAGGCTTGGAGTCCGAGATTTAGCCTTTATCGTCTCATTCTTAAGACCTTTCCATCTTTATCTACCTTGAGTATCGTGGCGTTTTCGGAATGTTCCAAGGGCGACAGGATCGACTTCAAAGAACCAAGGGGCATAAAACATCTGTACCTTTCAAACATCTTGTCAAGTAAAAAAATCTTTCAACGCCGAAAAGAAACTGCACCGAATTCTCAGACTCTCGCGATCAGTTTCGATACTACTGACCGACTCGCTTTTTCTTACAGTAATAATACATCATCCTTGACAGCGGCCGTGTACTAGAAAGATATCTGTATACACAATGAAAGTACGGTTTCTTTGATGAAGAAGGTCTTGCTAATATACTTGTGGGCTCTTCAGGTCGTCGACTGCTCTCTTCAGAGCAATTTGACCTCTTTCGATGCCTGTTGCCCTAATCTTCCGAAACCTGCTAGGCTCTTTCTGCCCCGTACCTCGGTTCCCCGCGTTTCAACCGTTTTGGCATTTCCTCGAGCTTTGCTTCAACATCCACATCGACGTGATTGTCTTCGCAGTCGTGAAAATGCTCGACTAACAAATCGCAAGACTTTGCCAATCTATCGCCACCATGGGTAAGTCACCAACCTCCCCAGCCTACGTCCTGGGTGTAGGCATGACCAAATTCATCAAACCCCGCGGCAAGGTCGACTACACAGAACTAGGCTTCGAAGCTGGCGTGAAAGCCCTCCTCGACGCCCAAATCAACTACGACGATGTCGACCAAGGTGTTGCCTGCTACTGCTACGGTGACAGTACCTGCGGGCAGAGGGTGTTCTACCAATTCGGGATGACGGGGATTCCCATCTACAATGTCAACAACAATTGCTCCACTGGATCGACGGGCCTACATATGGCGCGAAACGCGGTGGCACATGGAGTCGCTGACTGTGTCATGGTGGTGGGGTTTGAGAAGATGTTTGCTGGGAGCTTGCAGTCGTTCTTTCAAGATCGAGAGAATCCCACTGGTACAACTGGGGAGATGATGAAGGCGACGAGGGGGGTTACCAATGCTCCTGGCGCGGCACAGTTGTTTGGAAACGCTGGCCGAGAGTATATGGAGAAGTCTGTTTGCCTCTCCGCCATCACACCGTTCTAACAACCCCACCAGGTACGGCGCAACCGCCAATGACTTTGCCGAAATCGCCCGCGTCAACCACGCCCACTCCGCCCAAAACCCCTATTCCCAGTTCCAAACTGTCTACACTCTCGACGAAATCCTCAAAGCACCCATGCTCCACGACCCACTCACCAAACTCCAATGCTGCCCCACCTCTGATGGTGGCGCTTCTGCCATTATCGTCTCTGAATCCTTCCTCAACGCCCGCCCCCACCTCCGCTCCCAAGCTATCCTCATCGCCGGCCAAACCCTCGCAACCGACAGCCCCAGCCTCTTCGACCGCTCAGCTATGAACCTCGTCGGCTTCGGCATGTCCCAACAAGCCGCCCGCTCCGCGCTCGCCGAAGCTGGCGTCCAAGCCAAAGACATCAAAGTGTGCGAGCTGCACGACTGCTTCTCCGCAAACGAGCTCATCACGCTAGACGCCTTGGGCTTATGCGAGCCCGGGAAAGCGCACGAGATGGTGCGCAACGGCGACATCACCTACGGCGGTCGCTGCGTCGTCAACCCCTCCGGCGGCCTCATCTCCAAAGGCCACCCCCTCGGCGCAAGCGGCATCGCGCAATGCGCCGAGCTCGTCTGGCAGCTCCGCGGCTGGGCCAACAACCGGCTCGTGCCAGGCACCCGCTCCGCACTGCAGCATAACCTCGGCCTGGGCGGCGCGGTGGTATGCACGGTGTACAAGCGGGCAGATGGGGGCGCAAATGAGGAGGTGAGCAGTGAGGAGGTGGCGGGGAGGGCAGGGGGGTTGGGGTATAACCCTGCGGTCGAGGCGAAGGGGTTTACGCGGGCGCAGGTGGACAGGGTGAGGAGTCAGAAGGCGAGGAGCGAGTGGGCGTTGGGAGATGTGGGGAGGAAGGTCGAGGCGAGGTTTTAGGATGGGAGGTGGGATACGGCGGCGGCGGTGGTGGTGGAGGCGATGTGAAAGAAGACATAGATCCAAGAGGGGTGGAAGAAACATGGTGCAAAAATAAAAAAATTAAATTCACACAAATCAACCACAAACTCCACAATATCCATCCCCGCAATCCCACACAACAAGAAAGCCCTCCGCCTCGGGGCGTCGATTCTCGCGCGCTCGGTTACCGAAACCCCCCCCTGGGTCTTTAGTGCTAAGAGGCCTTCCTGACGAAGTCAAGAGCGACGACGACGGCGGATGATGATGATGATGATGATGGAAGTTTCTACAAGAAGAAAGACGGACGGACGATGAAGGGGAAGGTTAGGGAAGGGGGGGGGGTGTTTAGGCGGATGAGTATGGGGTTATACATAGGATACTGTACAGTACATACCAAAAACAGATATTGCACCAGTCTCTCTATCTTCCATCACCATCACTCCCCTTCTTCTCTATTTCCCGCCTTCCCTCCAGCCCAAACACCCTCGCTTCCTCCACCTTCCATTTTTCCCATTTCCCATTTTCCAGTCTCCCTCTCCTCCTCCTCATCCTTCCTTTATACGCCTGCGCCCCCTCATCTCACTTTTCCCTTTCCCTTTTTCTTACCCCCAAACTCCTTTTTTCTCTAATCGACCTTTCGCGTCTTCTCTCTTGGCTCATAAATCTTGCGTTGTTTGAAGGAATTGTGGGAGTGGGTGTTTCGATGATGGTGATGATGATGACGATGATGGGTTGGGTTGGGTATTGCGGGTTGGAGGGTTGGAGGGTTGTGGGCTGTGGGCTGTGGGTTTAGTGAAGGGGGGGGGTGAAGGAAGGGGTTTGGGTTGGAGTGGGGGGGGGGGGGAAGGATTACGCTATTACAATTCAGTCTCCATTTCCTGCCGCCTCCTAATCGTTTCGCCACTCCGATCGCCTTTCCACCCTTCCGTTTTCCTCCATTTCCTTCGTTCCCTTCTTCTCCTTCCCGCTTTTTAAATCTTTTCCCCCCCACCCTTACCCTTCCCCCCCCTCTCCCCAACAAGCTCCTGAACAAGCTCCCTGGTTTTCGCGTCCTGGCTGGTGTTTTAATAATGATGAGGCGTTTGAGGCTTTGATGATTTTGGGTATTGCGTTGCGGGTTGCGAGTTGCGGACTCTGGGTTTGGGGAAGGGAGGGGTGAGAATTGGTGGGAAGGGGAAGGGGAAAGGGGAAAGGGGAAGGTGGGTTGAATAAAAGACAAGATTTGCACAGCCATTAGATGTTACTGGTCGAGCAAAGCTGTCTATATTCCTTTTTGAGTCGTTCATAAATGTCTAAAACCTCCATATTCACATATCTCGTTCCCTCCTACGAGTAGCTCACTTCAGCTCCGGCGTATCCCCAAACAAGCTCTTCGCCATCTTCTCGGGATACCTCTCGCCATGCACCTCCGCCCCCTCCACCGCCTTCCGAATCTCCTTCTTCTCTTCCTCCGTCAGCTTCACCTTCAGCGCCCCCATATTCTCCTCCAGATACTTAACCTTCTTCGTCCCCGGAATCGGAATGACGTCTTCCCCTTGCGCCAGCAGCCACGCCAGCGTTAACTGTCCCTTTGTGCACCCCTTCTTGTCCGCAATCGCGCCCAGCTGGTCCACGAGCTCGAGGTTCTTCTTAAAGTTCTCGCCTTGGAATCTTGGCGCTCCGAGTCTCCAATCGCCCTCTTCGAAGTCATCGGGGCTTTTGATCTGGCCCGTTACGAAGCCGCGGCCTAGAGGGGAGTATGCGACGGTGGCAACGCCGAGGTCGCGGCAGGTTTGCAGGAGGCCAATTTCGGGGTTTTCAATGTCGATGGTGAAAGGGGAGTATTCGATTTGGACGGCGGCGATGTGGTGGACTTTGCAGGCACGGCGGAGGGTGGCGGAGGAGACTTCCGAGAGGCCGAGGTATTTGATTTTACCTGCTCTGTTGATGATCACGCTCATAAGTGCATGTTCACAGACTAATTGATCTGGAAGATATCTTAGCGTACTTCTTCAACTCCGCCATAGCCTCGACGGTCTTCTCAATCGGCGTCTTTCCGTCGACGCGATGGCAGTAGTATAGATCGATGCAATCAACGCCCAACCGCTTCAGACTCGTCTCGCAAGCCTCTTTGACATACTCCGGGTCACTCCTAACCTCCACCGTCCCATCCGACTTCATGTGGTTTGCAAACTTTGTTGCAAGGAAGATATCATTGCGTTTCCCAGTCCGTTTGAACCATTTGCCGATGAGTTCTTCGCTGTCAGCGTAGACATCTGCGCTATCCCAGTTTTTCTCGCCAAGCTCGTAGGCACGATCAAGGACCTTGAAACGTTCTTCGTCGGACTCGGGCTTTCCGTAGAAGGCAGAGAGGCCCATGGCGCCAAAGCCGAGGGCTGTGACGTGGGGACCATCTTTGCCTAGTTGGCGGGTGGGGAGCTGGGAAGTCATGCTGTATGAACTGAGTTGAGCGGTGAGTAGGAACTGTACTTGTATCGAAGATCTTGTAGACTAGGTGATTCAATTGAACAACAACAGGAGAGACAGCATCTTATATACTCGGTACTGTGTAAAACACCCCTCCGAGGGGGCTCACTCGGATATAGGATATAGGACATAGGAGTATTCCCGGCCCGATGCACGTTCCGGTCCCGTGCACACCCCACTTTACTACTTTCATCTTTCTTCAAAAATCAATTACAAATTCAATATGGCTTCAATTGAGGCAGCGCTTGCAGAT
>JAABUU010000564.1_pt1 | contig 81450 bp, 78 predicted proteins | sample 5559301 | NCBI WGS metagenome assembly JAABUU01 (sample SAMN10711884, study PRJNA513360) | rock metagenome | isolation source: Antarctica rocks | place: Antarctica: Victoria Land, Richard Nunatak white
CGCGGGAGATCCGGCGCATCGTGGCGCTCGACCTCTCCGACGAGAGCCACGGCAACGCCACCGGCGTGGGCATGGCCGACATCGTGACGGCGCGCCTGCGCGACCGGATCGACTGGCGCGCCACCTACACCAACGCGCTGACGTCCGACTTCCTCGCCGGCGTCAAGCTGCCCATCGCCTGCCCGACCGAGCGCGCCGCCATCGAATTAGCGCTCTACCCATTCGACCCCAAAGAGGCGCGCGTCGTGCGGGTCACAGACACGGCGCGCCTGGAAGAGATGTGGGTCTCCGCGGCGCTGCTGCCCACGCTGACGCGCTACCCGCTGGTCGAGCAAGTCGGCGAGTTGGAGGATATGATGCTGGGGAGCGGCGGCTAGTACACGTTGGCTCAAATAAGTTGGCGGTTTATGCGAGTCGTCGAGACACGTCTGTGTCCGTCGTTTGCCATACGATTTCAATCGCAGGCCAGCGCCGAAAGATACACGCTTTTTTTTACATGAAAGAGCTGGGTACAACAAAAAAGGCGAGTTCTTACGGAACTCGCCTTGGGGGTGGACCTGAGGGGATTCGAACCCCTGACCTTCTGAATGCCATTGAGTCTCACCCCTGTTCCGCCCCGTAGCGCCGGGTGTCGGATCGACACGTTTACCCGTAAAACTCGCCCGTCCCGACCTGTCTTGTATCGCCCACTTTCGCCCTCTCCTTGCACAAATATTGCACAAGCCGGTTAGCCCAGAGTGGTGCTATCTGGCGCCCGCCAGCGCCGCTGTGTCTCGTTCCAGGCTGCGACCATGGGGGCCTCGGATGATAGAATCGGATCGAGGAACGCGGCCGCGCACGCATAGCCTGCCCCCATGTCTGTCTCTATGCCCACACCCTGGGCCATCGTCGCATACGGCCGCCGCCACGCTGTCGGCGGCGGTGGGAGATGTGGGGGCAGAGCCTGCGACCGACGACCCTCGAACACCTCCATCAAGGCGGAGCGTAGACGGTGCGCGGACAAAGCGGTCGTCGACGCGATCACAACCAGATCGATCAGGTCCTTGACGCGCGTGCTCTGGATGGTCCCCGTCTCCCCATAGCCCCGCGTATAGGCGTGCAGTTTCTCGGCGATGTGATATTCCAAGGACAACGTCGGGATGTGGATGGGCGCGATCCCGGCGAAGGCGAGGAGATCGGGCCCAACAATCGTGTCCATGGGCCACGGCTGTCCGCCGGCCGGCGGAGGACTAAACCCGACATCCACGGTCACATGCTCGAACGTCCGGCCGGCGAGCTCGGCGTGGACGTGGTAGCGCACGGCCGTTGCCGCGCGGAGCGCATCGAGGTGATCCGTACGCTCGACACCAAAGACGAAGTAGTCGCCAAGGTCACGCTCCTGGGCGGCGAGCAGATCACCGGTGGCAGCATCGGTATCATCGTAGCGCCCGAGGTCCATGTCCATGGTGGCGCGGGCGTGGATGCCGAGGCGAAAATCGAGGGCTAACGCCCCTTTGAGCATCCAGCGGTCCGGTGCGACAACGAGCAGCCGCGCCAGCAAGCGCTCGAACGCGATCCCCTTGCGCCCGCGCACGATAGATGGGCCGCCACTCTGCGACCGCAGACGCACCTGCGCTTCGAGGGCTGATCGGAACGCGGCGGCGGTGGCGTAGCGCATCCTAGATACCATCCTCCAGCGCACGCTCGATGAGCCCTTGGACGCGTCGATCACGCCGTGCTGCGGCCTCCCGCAGGCGCGCAGGGAGGAACATGCCGCGCGCCTGCGCTTGTCCCACCGCCATGATGACCTGCTCGGGCGCCGTGCCGGCGTCCGCGACATCGAGGATGGTGCGCACAGGCGCGGTGATGCGCAGGCCCTGGCGCGTGACACTCTCGTCCGAGGCGAGGTCATCGGCCGTGGTATGCACCGTCACCCCGGGCAGGGCACGGACCCAGCGACGGTGGCGTGGGACCAGCAGGTGGATCGTCGCCGGCACGACGTCCGACAGGCCAAGCAGCTCCAACGCGCTCTCATGCGACACAACGGCGCTCTCCCTCCCCGCCGCGAGCCACGCGGCCATCACCTCTTCGCGTGGCGACGACGGATAATCGCGCAGGCGATAGAGACCACGACGCACCCGCTCGAAGCGGCCACGCTCGGCATGGTAGCCCAAAAGCTGGGCGCTGTAGCCACGGCCATGCGCCTGCGCACTGGTGAAATAGCCCGCTTGTTCAGACGAGAGGGCAAACAGCCCTCGCGCATCCGGTGTGGCGGAAATGTCATGCATACGTCTAATTATACTTGATAAATACATGACATGAAAGGCCGGTGACGAGGAGCCCGATCCGGAGCTCAGGAGGTGCGCCTCACCTGCCCGTCCCGACCTGCCCCAACGCCTATACTGAGGGCATGCATGATGCCGCACCGACTATCCGGCTCGGAGGCAGACAAGCGCCGACGGAAGAGGCCATCCGACACCTCTACGCGGCCGAGCACCTGGAGACATACACCTGACCAATAGCCCTCACGACACGTATCCGACCCACGAGTACAAGTTCAAGAAGATGCTACGCGTCGTCCACGGGGGCATCCGCTTCGAGCTGCCGCGCCAGGGAGAGTCGGTGGACCTCACGCCTGGCGATACGCTAACCCTTCCGGCCGGTATCGCGCATAACGCAATCGTCGACCCAGACGGCATGACCTGCCTGGAGGCGCAGCGGCCCGCACGCCCAGTTGAGATAGTGCAGTACGGTCGAGTGCGCGCGACATCATTCCGAGCCCTGCGGACTCCGTTCGCCGATGATGGATCGCCGAGCGGTCGGGGCGACGTGAAAAAGGTGCTGATGTCGATGCCCCATTATCATTCATAGCGTACCTAGTACTGTGTCAATCATGAAATGATAAGGTAGAGGCGTTTGAGTTTGATGCGGGCGTCGTCCGCGGTGAACTGCCAATTGACCGTGCCACCGGCGCGCTCGCGCTGGTCTTGCCAGGCGGTCACCTCCGCGTGAAGCGTCGGGAGGTCAGGAATGCGTCGGTCAAGGCACTGACGGGACAGAATACTTAATTCAATCTCCGCAACATTGAGCCAACTTCCGTGCTTGGGGGTGTGATGGATCTCCAGCGTGTCAGCCAGACGTTTGGCCTCACCAGGCGCAAAGGTGTCGTACAAGGATGCAGGGGAATGCGTATTGAGGTTGTCCATGATCAGCACGATCCGGTCCGCGTCAGGGTAGCGCACATCCACCATGTCCTGAATCTGGTGCGCCCAATCGACCTTGGTCCGGCGCTCGGTTGCATGGACCCACCGATGGCCCTGCAGCGGCTCACAAAAGAGGAAGAGGTTGGCCACCCCCGCCCGCTCGTATTCATGGTCGTGCCGATGACCCTGCTTAGGCGCGAGCGCTAAGGGCGCGCGGGTGTCGCGCAGGAGTTGCTTGGCGCATTCGTCCATACATATCACCGGACGCTGAGGGTCGTCGGGACGCATGTAGACATCAAGCACATCCTCCATGTGCCAGACAAAGGCAGCATTCTGCTCCGGCGGAATGCACCACTCCTTCTTTACCCACGGCTTGATCGCGTTTTTTTTAGCGTTGCCGCAATAGTTTGATGCGAAATATCCTCGACGACCTCAAGAGTCACGAGTTTATCGGCCAGGAGCCGCAAGCTCCAGCGCGCCTGTCCCACGGGCGGCGTACTACAGGTGAGCGCCACTAACTGCGCTTCCTGGACTCCATCGAGTTTCCGATGATAGACGCGCGTGGGGGCCCTCCGATTCAGCGCCGCCTCCAACCCCTCTTCCACACACTGCTTGCGGACCCGACTCATTGTTGGTTGACTTCCTTCGACGGCCTCTGCAATGCGTTGATCCGACCAGGCTGGACCCTCTGGTCCCTCGTCTGCCTTCAACAAAATTCGTGCGTGCGTCAGTTTTCGCGCCTCTGCTGACCCCCTTGCAATCAGGCTTTCTAGATAATCACGCTCGTCTGCACTCAACCGAATCGGATATTTCTTCCGCATCTCGTCCCTCCCGTTACTCGTGAATGGTATCAAATAACGATTGACACAGTACTAGTGCGGACGTGATGGTCATCAATCGCGACAAGTAGGCGGGACACTTGTAAGAGCGGATCAGGTGGATGGATTTAGTGGACTGGTATAATTATTCTAATCTTAGGCATGATTTCCACTCTATCCTAGCTCACTCCCTCGTCTAACAAAGGCTTGGAGTTCCCATATGCAACTAACAGACTCTGATATCGACACGCACATTCAGTCGTGCCCATTGCCTAAGGTGCTCAAGCGGGCTTACCTGGAGCGTGTGGTCGACATCAACAATCTGCTACCTTAGATGGTGGGGGTAGACCAGTGCAAGTCTCCAGTACTCGTATTCACCTCGCAGGCAGCGCTTCTCGCGCGTGTGCGTTGGACAAGCTCACATACGCACACGACCTCGTCACACAGCTTGTCCGTCGACTGGCAGTTGACAGCGCAACCTTTGTCTTGACCGTCGGTCGAGAGCCGCTCCTTGTTGAGGATGAACCATCATCGCCCTCCATCATCTTCGACTGGACTGTCCTCGCGACTATAGGGGACTGTCTTCAAGAAGGGCTCTGCCAGGCGCAAGGCAACCAGGGTAAGCTCATCACGGCGGTGGTGACAGAGAAGACAGATGCCCAGATCCCCCCAACCCGTCGCGAACTATGGGACTTTCTACTTACACAGGGTGCCTTACGGCTAGAGTATGTTACTTCGGATTGGACATCCGGTGCGATTCGTCGCCAGCAAGCCGTACAGATCGGCAGCCTCTTCATCGCCATCAGCGGTGGCGAAGGTGTCGAGCACCTTGCCCAGGAGTATCTGGCAGCCGGCAAACCAGTTATTCCGATCGATTTAGATCTTGGAGCCAGCACCGATGTCGGTGAGGGACGGGCGGTGCGAATGGCGCGCAGAGCTCGGGCGGAACCTAACCGTTTTATTGATCTCCGCGACTCCTCTTACGGGGCAGAGATTTTCACGGCAACTGTGACGCACGACGGTACGGCCCCAATCCCTAGTGTGGTGCAGGGCATCCTAAGCCTCATCACCGCCCTCAAGCCACCACGGGTATTCTACGTACGGCTGCTCGACCCAGATGATGATGACTGGAAGAGCGTAGAGTCATACTTCCGCGACGTTGTCGATCCGGTTGTCAAAAAGCTTGGTTTCGAAGGCGTTGAAATGGGTCGCCAAAGCCCTATAACCGCCTGGATGAACGTCGAGATCTTTGAGCGGCTTCACCATGCTCATGTCGTCCTCGTTGACCTAACTGGACTACGCAAGAATTGCTTTATGGAGATGGGCTACGGCTTCGGGCACCGACAGCGCGTGCTTATCATGGCGAGGGAGGGGACGCGCGTCCCTTTTGATCCGTCGTCCATCGAATACCTTCCTTGGAAGGACAATGCGCCAGATAAAGAGCGAATGCTAGCCCTCGAGACATACTGGAGCCGGCATATCGACCGACCGCCGCTTGTTCGGCCTCAGAGCCTGCCATGAGCGATCTCGACAAAACACGATTGAGCAGGGATGAAGTCTACATCTCAGTTGACATCGAGACAGCAGGTCCGATTCCCGCAATGTATAGCATGCTGTCTTTGGGTGCCTGTACGATTAATGATCCGGACGAAAGCTTCTACGCCGAGTTGCAGCCGATCACGTCGGAGATAGTCCCCGAGGCGCTGCGGATCAGCGGGCTGTCCATGGAGGAGCTTGCCACCGGGGGGCGGGCCCCGGCGGATGTGATGCAGGCCTTTGCGGAGTGGATACACCGGGTCACAACGGACAAGCTCCCCGTCTTCGTGGGGTTCAACGCGAGTTTCGATTGGGCTTTCGTCAATTGGTATTTCCACACATACGTAGGCGCAAATCCCTTCGGCATCGGCGCGCTAGACATCAAAGCGTACTACATGGGTCGGTTCGGCACTCGGTGGACCGAGACGACATCCAGCCGTATCCCTGCCCAGTTCCAGTCGCAAAGACCACATACACACAATGCCCTCGATGATGCGCGAGCACAGGCCGACATGTTTCGCAAGCTCCTCAATCGAGGAACTGAGTAGAGGGAAGGGAGCATCCTGTGGCTGCGCCAGTTACCGTTCTCATGTCGGGCGGACTCGACTCGATGACCTGCGTCGCATACTACCGAGAGCAGGGTCTACTTGTTAGCCCGCTATGGGTCGACTACGGTCAGGTTGCCGCAAAACAGGAGGAACAGGCTGCCGTTCACATCGCACGCCACTACGGCGTAGAACTGGAGCGGATCGCGGTGCAAGGTATACGTTGGCCGGAACTCGGTGGCAACCTTCATGAATACCGGGCACGGAATCTGATGCTCGTGGCGCTTGCGGTGAGCAGTTCACCTGTGGAGGGCGGACTCGTGGCACTGGGTGTCCATGCGGGTACGCCTTTTGCGGATTGCGCACCGGCCTTCGCGGAGCGCGCGAACGACCTCGTTTCCCTTCTAACGGGCGGAGGCGTCCAGCTCGATTGCCCGTTCGTATCCTGGACAAAGGACGACATCGCGCGATACGCGGTCGTGTGCCAAGTACCAGCGCATCTGGCCTACAGTTGCGAGCGCGGGGTTATGCCGCCGTGCGGGGAGTGTGAAAAATGCAAGGACCTGCTAGCCCTGCGGAAGATTCTCGACAGCGCCTCTGCCTAGCCCGTAGTCGCGCCGTTGAGGCGTCGTACCCACTTGTCGTGCACTCCTACTCGAGTCGTGGCTTCCCCGATCTTCCGCAGCGTTACGCCGCGTTACGCGAACGCACGCCAGTTCATCTCGTGTCTCTGTACGATCTTTATCATCATCTTGACGGAATGGCGATCGGCCCCCGGCCAGGCGAGCGGCGTTTCCTTGACAGTGGCACGTACGAGGTGGACTCAGTGATGAACGTTTCCAGCCTGGATGGGCCACCACAGCGGCTACCATGGTCGCCTGATCAGTATATTGAGGCGGCACGACGGCATGCGCACAAAGGCGATGTGCTTGTCTCCTACGACTTCCACACATTGCCGCTAGCCGATCAAGTGAGCGAGGGCATGCGTCTGTTCGCGGCGGTCGGCGTGGGCGGCGTAGCCCATGATCTGCTCGTGCATCCTCTGGGGGCCGATCCGACTACGGTCGCTGACGAGGTTGCGCGCGGCGCTCACGGCATCGGGTTTTTGGGAGTGACGGAAAAGGACATCGGTCAGCCTTGGTTCCGCGCGGCGGCCTTCTTGCAACAGCTACGCGCCGCGCTGGACGCACGCATGGACCGTTACCTGCCGATCCACATCTTCGGCTGTCTCGACCCACGGACAATTCCATACCTCTTCTTTGCCGGTGCAGACGTTTTCGACGGACTGGCCTGGATGCGCTACTACTTCCGCGACGGTCACGCCTACTACGACAAAGAGATGGAATATGACCTGGCACCGCAGACGCTCCTCGACGGCGAGGCATCGACGCGTGCCTTGTTGCTGCACAATAGTGATGAGTTGGAGCGACTACGTGCCGACCTGCAGTACAGCGTCTATACGGGCGATGGAGAACTATTTACGGAATGTCTAGATGCCCTGATCGAACTTGAAGGTGGAATGGCACGACACGGGGAGCTATTGCAAAACGAAAGGTGATTCTATTCATGGGTGGGAGCGGAGGCGGCCGCAGTTTTAGTGGCAGCGCCGACACAGCGTGGAATCCTGCAGGTTTGGCCGAGTCCGTCGAGCGCACACGGCAGCTTCAGGACCGAGTCGAGCTTGAGGAACTATTCGATGAGACTGTTGGCCGTATCAACCAATTCGACACGGAGGAAATGGCCCAACACAAACAGACTATTCTAAGCGCTTTACGCGACGAATTCGAGGGTCTAACTGATCTACAAGGCGGCGGCTCCAGGACTCGACACACCTACGTCGATGGCCTGAGCGATGTCGACTTCTTGGCCGACCTCGGGCCCTATTCGCAGAGCAGTGTGCCCAGCAAGAACGATTCGGCCGCCGTCATTGCGGCGATGGCAGATCGTATCCAACGTCGACTCCCGCTTACGGAGGTGACGCCGGGGCGTATGGCCGTCACTATCCGTTTCGCCGACGGGCACGAACTGCAGGTACTGCCTGCATTTCGATATCACTCCGGGTATCGAGTCCCAGATGCCGAGGGGTCGGGCTGGGTATTGACACGACCGAGCGTCTTCGCCCAGCTACTGCGTGAGCGGAACGCCGATACGGGAGGCCGGCTCTTGCGCATAATAAAGCTTGGCAAGCTTATGTGTGCCAAGACCGATGTCGGCATCAAATCGTATCATCTAGAGAACATCGCAGTCCGGGCGTTCGAGAGATACAACGGCGAACAGACCGACGCTTCAATGCTTCGCCATTTATTTAACCAAACCAAGCGGCTGGTGGGCCAGCCCATACGGGATGTAACAGGTCAGAACACCTACGTCGATGGCTATCTAACGAGCCAAGCTGAACGCACGGCATTGGCTCGCGGACTTGCCTCGCTCGAAACAAGAATTGCCGCCGCAGGAGAACAGCCCGATAAATGGCGTGCGTTATTGGATTAACTCGCGTGAACATCATTACTATGGTTGCGACTTTATTCCTTGGGACGCTTCGACTATCAACTTGCTGCACTGCAAAGTAGCCCTCGCGGAGCAGTAGTGACCGCGAGGTAAGAGCGCGTGACCGGCCTCAGGTCATCCGTCGTCTTCCTCTTCCTCTCTATAACGCCAACCACTCCACAGGAATCGCTTCGCAGCAGGCGAGGTAGCCTTCGCACACACGGGTAAGGCGTGGCGTGATTGTATCCCTCGAAGGAAGGCTGTACACCCTTCCACGCACTATCGGATTATTGGGGATATCAACAGCGACGATAGTGCCGCCGTACTGCGTTTTATGCGCCTCGGCCTCAGGCCACGTCGCATAGACGCACACGACCGATCCATCATGCCCGGCAGGGGCATGAGGCCATTTAGGGTTGATGTGAATGGCAAGCCGAGTAAGTACGTTGTAGCACAGGAGCGCTTCACCCTGCTGCCACCCGTCTCCGGCAACATGATAAAAGCGCGTGGATGTAGTCACCTGACCGGTCGGAGTGTCTGCCCACGTCCTTCCGGGATCTAAGATGCTTGGGGTCCGCGTGAAGACGGTGCCTTCCTGCACCATGGTGTCACGCATCTCGATTGGAATCTCAAAGTTGAGCCGACCGTGGGGCACGGTGCGTTGGAAGCGAGCTAAGTCATGCATCCAGACAGCCCGAAGAAGCCTGGGGTCGGCGTCACTCCGCATTTGATAGGTAGCGACGGTATCAGGTTCCGGCCCATACACAAGAACTGTATAGGCCGCTGGCATGGAAGCAGAGTAGCTCATAGGGGCATATCCTTTATATGGACTATATGGACGGGATCGCAAGCAGGCTAAAATAGTTACATGCATTATGCGCCGTTAACAGAAGCTGTGCGAGTTGCAGAATGCAGGCTCCTGCATGTCGTGTGTCACCAACATCAATAATCTCCGCCATGGTCGTGCCGCTCCTGGTGAGTTGACATCACCGATGCAAGACATGCCCTCTTCGCGATCACACCGTGCTGTACCGGCACGTGCCGCTCTATCCCACCACATTTTCGAGGCATCCGTGACAGAGGAGGATGCGCTCACCCCAACCATGCTGCACAAGGGCTGACTCACTGGCCATAGTCGATCACAGCGGTGGCCCTATCCCTGTCGTTGGCCCGCTCCTTGCACCATCCACCAGTGGCCATCTCCATCGCGCCGGCCGGCGGCGCGTGTGATGAGGAGAAGGGGACAGGATGGAACAACGGTTATTCGGGCAGAGCGGGCTCACTGTGCCCGTCGTTGGCATGGGAACCTGGCGCACCTTCGACGTGCGCGGCGCTGTGGCCGAGCAGCAGGCGCGCACGATCGTGGACGAGGCGCTCGTCGTAGGTGCCCGCTTGATCGACTCCTCGCCCATGTACGGCGAAGCGGAGCGTGTCCTCGGCCAGGCGCTGGCGACCCACCACACGGATGCCCTCGTCGCGACGAAGGTATGGACCCAGAGCGCCGAGGAAGGTCGCGCCCAGATCGAACGCGCACTGGGCCTCTTCGGCGGCCACGTCGACCTCTACCAGATCCACAACCTCGTCGCCTGGTGCACACACCTGCCTGTGCTGGAACACTTGCGGGCCGAGGGCCGCGTCGGCGTGATCGGCGCGACGCACTACAGCGCGAGCGCCTTCGACGCGTTGGCGGAGGTGATGCGGAGCGGGCGGATCGCGGCCATCCAGGTGCCCTACAACCCGTTGGAGCGAGAGGTCGAGCGGGATATCCTACCCCTCGCGCACGAATTGGGGCTCGGCGTGGTCGTGATGCGCCCCTTCGCGGAAGGTGGACTGATGCGGCGTTCGCCGACGCCAGAGGCCCTTGCGCCGCTGCGGGACTGGGGCGTGGAGACGTGGGGGCAGGCTCTCCTCAAGTGGAGCCTGAGCGACCCGCGCTGCCATGTGGCGATCCCGGCAACATCGCGGCCCGGCCGCATGACGGAGAACGCGGCGGCCGGGGAGCTGCCCTGGTTCGGGTCTGATGAGCGCGCGTACGTAGCCCAGCTTGCCGCCACGCTGTAGTGACCCTTTGAGGGTCGTTGCGGAACTCATCACGTCATACAAAAACTTGTCAAGCATTTATCAAGAGACTGTGATATAGTAGTAACTAGAGGGGCATGAAGAAAGGACAGTTCGTCCGATCCCCTCATGCCGCGTAATCGTGGCAAAGACGCGGCTACGGTGGTGAGGCGTGTGACGTCGATACGCTTTTCGTATTGACCTCAGTGTGGTAACCCAGCTGGCGGCCAGCGCGATTGTATAGCACCCTTTGTGCTTCTCGGCGGCCGAGCGTTACTTATTGCACTGTGGAACCTTTGTTCAGAGGACATTGCACGGTCATCTGCTATGTGGTAGCTACGCTACTACTTGAAAGCGCGTCCCATGGCCGGCGGATCGCGGATCAGTGATCTGCCCCATGATGGTTCGCTGTTTTGATACACCAACTACCCGGCTTCTCGAATAGTTGCTCACGATCAGCTCCCGCACCTGTGCGGTTGTAGCGCTTACTCTACCTAGCTTCCTTGCTTGGGTAGCTATCACTCCGTCGATACTGGTTCAGGTATCCCGCCTACAGCTGTAGGCATCCCACACGACCCACCCCTTTGGGCCGTCGTTCTGTGGCACCGCCACAGCGTGTAGTAACGTTCCAGCACGTCTAGCGGAATACGTCGCACTCGTGACGGTTCCCACGCTAGACTCTCTCATGGTAGAGTGCCTGCTGCTCCACGCACGCAGCCGCATCTGCACCGACCATCACCCCTGTGACCTTGCAGCTCTGCAGGTCCATGACCCTCTTGTCTCCCTGCGTATCACTGCGCCCTCGTTGACGCCGCACAGACACACCCGCGTCCTGGTGACGCTCTCCTTGTTTGTGCGCCACGTGTATCGCTGCACGCCATGACATGGTCTGGTCTCCGCGCTGCGAGCGCGACCATGAGTACAGCGTTGTTCCCACCTATCACCACCACATACAAGGAGGCACCTCATGCACCTCCCCATCTATGGCCATAATGCCACTATGCTCACCGAGCGCGACGTGGCTCTCCTCCAATGGATCACCCGACACGGCGTTGTCACCCCCGAGCAGGTAGCTCACCGCTACTTTTCCGGTCAGTCGGCGGCCTATCGTCGGTTGCGCAAACTGATCGGCCTGACGCTCATCCGGCGCGATCCCACGTACTACCGCGCCCCCTTTGTGCTACGGGTGACCGCAGCCGGCGCACGCGTCGCCGATGTTGGCGTTGGCCCCGCCGAACTGGTGCTCGCAGCAGTACGCCACTCGCTGGCGCTTGTGACCCTGACCGAATCCCTGCTTGCGCAGCATCCAGGCGCAAGGCTCATCACGGAGAGGGAGTTCCGGGCAGCGCACCTGCGCCTGCTGCGCGAAGGCACGACAGAACCATGCCCGCGCATCCCGGATGGCGTGCTGATTCTGTCTCCCGATGAGGGCCGCACGCGCGTCGCCCTGGAGCTCGATCTAACGCCCAAGCGCCAGTTCGCCCTTACCCGCGTCATCGACGCCTACGCTACCGCGTTCACCCCAACCGTGGGTGAGGAGACCGGATTTGGCCAGGTCTGGTGGTTCGTCGCGGGTGGAGCGGCCGAGCGGGTATGCGCGCTCGTGCACGATAAGCGCGCCGACGATTTCATGATCGTACGGGACTGGAGGCCACCTCATGAAGCGGACTAACAAAGCGGCTGTCCTGCGCCTGTTGTTCGGCACAAAGACGGCCAACCGGCGTCAGCTCGCTGACGCGCTGATCGTGCTGGGGCTGCTCGTCGTCCCCGGCCTCATGCTGGGCGCCCTTGTCAGCGGGCGGATCTGGAGCGGGCGCCAGACGCCGCCCTCGTCGCGGTGGGGCTGGTCGCTCCTGTCGGCCGCCGTGGTCGCATTCGTCGCGCCCGCGGTCGTCTGGACCTGGCCAGGGCAGGTGGTCGGTGGTGGGGTGTCGTTCGGCTCCATCATCGGCAGCACCGTGATCGAGGCTATGTTGGCCCCGCTCGCGGTGCAGGTCGTCACCTGGCTCCGAGAGCCGCCTGCCCGGGTAGCCCCACGACAGACCGCACCGCTGGCCGGTCCGGCTCCCGCATCGCAGGCGCCACCACACGATGCCCCGCCACCGCCCCCCTCGGTCATTCATCTGGGCATCGATCACGTCGGGCGACCCGCCGATGTCGACCTGGAGGGCGAGGCCTGTGTCCTGGTCGCCGGACTGCCGGGAGCCGGGAAGACCACGACCCTTATGCGCCTCGCCGCCGAGGCTGTGCGCCTCGGATGGGTAGCGGTGGTCGTCGATCTCAAAGGGAGCGGCAGCCTGGGCCGCAGCATCCGACGGTTGGCGGCGCTCCTGCGTGTCCCTCTCTATACCGTCGACCGTTCCGACCCGTCCAGCCTGGGATACGACCCGTGCAGCGGCGACCCCTCGCAGATCAGCAACAAGCTCGTCGGGGCGTTCGATTTCACCGGCATCGCCGGCGTCTATCAGCAGGTGGCGCTCGACGCCGTCACGAAAGTGGTCGCGGCCATCCATGCGCGGGATCACGGAGTGGTGACGCTGGGCGCGATCATCGCCGCGCTCCAGACGGATCAGATGGACAGGCTCGGCCGCGACGCAAACGCCGCTGCCACGGCCGTGCCGAAAGGCAGTCCGGGCTACGTTGATCATCAGGCTCTCTTGGCCGCCCTGGCCAGAAGCACGGAGAAGACGCGCGTGTTGCAGGAAGGCCTCGTCGGCATCCAGAAGCGCCTCGCGGCGGTCGAGAGCGGCACGTTCGGGACGCTCCTGCGTCGGACGCCGGCGCTCGACTGGGACACGGCGCTGGCCACGCCAGGCATCGTCTACATCAGCCTGCCGGCGCTGGCCAGTCCTACCGATGTCGAACTGCTGGGTCGGGTGATCATCCAGGACGTGAAACAGCTGGCCGAGAGGCGCCTGCGGAGCGCCACGCAGCAGCCGCGCTGCCTCTTGATCATCGACGAGTTTGCGGCCCTCCACGAGCCCACGCAGCTTGTCGACCTGGTGTTACAGGGGCGCGAGGCAGGGATCACGATCGTGCCGAGCACCCAACTTCTGCCCAAGACGCCGGCCCTGTTGCACGTTCTGCTCGGGGCAGGCGTCGTCATCGCCCACCGTGTCGCTGGACCCGACGCCGAGATTCTGGCCTCCCAGTTCGGGACGACAGCGACCGTTGAGGTCACGCCGTCGATGGACTACACCACCGGTGAGGTCACGCGGGGAACGGTGCGTCGCGGTCACACATACGCCATATCGCCTGGTCAGCTGCGCGATCTCGACCCCGGCCAGGTCGCCCTCCGGGTCGTGCGCGCGCCGCTCTCGCTGCGCCACAGGCTCGTCAAAATCTATCGTGAGGAGGTGTAGGTCATGGCATTCCTCGTCAAGCTGATCGGCCGCATCATCGCGGCCGTGCGCGGCCCGGGTGGCCGCACCGTCTGGTCGGCCCTCTGGGCCGGGTTCAGGACCTACCGCGCTGCCCTCGCCGTCGGCCTCGTCGTGGGGTGGACGGCGTGTGTTGCGGCGGAGGCGTTTGCCGCGTTCTTCGCGGTAGAGAGCGCACTGGCCACGTTCTTCGCCGTGACAGAGGCGCTCGCGGCCTCCATCGTGCCGGGGGTCTATGGCTCCGGCGTGGGCGGGAGCATCACCATCGTCTCCGCGCTTGCCGGCGGGCTGGTCGGCGCTGTCGGTGCCTTCCTCGTCCTCGTCGTCGACACCATCCTGCTGGAGCCGCAACAAGTGGTGGCGGAGCTGATCACGGGGACGATCATCGCTCTCGTGATCACCATGGCCATCTACCACGTCGAGCCCTGGATGCTCGAGCGCTTCGGCTACCGCCGGATGGCCTGGGACGAACGCGAACGGCTGACGCCGTTGATCACAGACGCCGCGACCGCGCTGGGTATCGACCATGCCGCGCTGCCGTCGATCGTCATCGTCGACACCGTGGACACACGGGCGTGGGCCACCATGCGCGCCGTCGTCCTCACGCGGGGCCTGATCGAGGTGCTGGACGATGAGGAGCTAGCGGGCATTCTGGCCCACGAGTTCGCCCACTGGCAGGCCGGCCATCCCGTCGGCGAACGCCTCCTGTGGGCCGCGGCGTTGCCGCTCGTCCTCGCTCAGGCCGTCGCACAGTGGTTCAGTGGGTGGCGGTCGGGTCTGGTCCGGGTCGTGGCCTGGCTCGTGTTCTGGCCGGTGAACCTGACGATCCGCTTCGTGATCGCACCGCTACACGGGCGCTACAGCCGCGCCTACGAGTACGACGCGGACGCAGCCGCTGCGGCCGCCGGGGTGCTGTACCGCGAGGGACTGCGCCGGGCGCTCACGAAACTTTCGATCATCGAGGCTCCCCGCAGCGGATGGGAAGCGGCCCTGATCCGCAGCCATCCCCCGACGGCACTCCGCGTCGAACGGCTGGTCTCGCTGCAGGAGGCCGCGCGCCGGGCGGATGTCGTCACCGCCTGGGTCATCGATCAGGCCCGGCGGCAGGCCGGGCAGACGAACCCATAGCCGGAATAAGCGACCGTGGTCGTGGCGCGCTCAGAGGGGGCGCCACGACCACACAGCGGAGGAGAAAGATCATGAGATGTCCAGTATGCGGGACAAAAGCGCCCACGGCCATACCCGTCTGCGTGACGTGTTGGACACCCCTGCCGGTGCCAGGGGCAAGAGCGACGATCACCAGCGCCAGCGTGACGCCACGGCAGCGCGATGGCCCCCGATCTCGACGCACCCTTACCATGGCCCTCACGGTCATCGCCATCGGACTGGCGGCGGCATTGATCTACGGCCAGCCGTGGGCACGCGCCGGACTACCATCGACAGCACCGAGGGTCGGGGGCGTGAGCGGCGCCGGTTCCTGGCCAACGGCACCTACCCCATTGTCGCCGTATGCCATGGTGGTCGCAGGGAACGACCACTTGTTGATCGACGATCGCGTTCACCATATCGTGCTTCTGTCCAATCTCAGTCACGGACCCGCGATCCTCTACGGGCGGGTCAGCATCCCGGGCTATCCAATCATCGTCGCCGGCAGCGGCGTCCCTGGGGATACCGGAGATGGCGGCCCCGCCAGGCAGGCGCGCCTCGACGCACCGGGCCAGATGGCCGTCGATCCCGCTGGAAACCTGTTCATCGCCGATACGGGGAACAAGCGCATTCGGCGTGTCGATGCCATGACAGGGATCATCACCACCGTGGTCGGGAACATGGCGACGAGTGGATATCCCACGTTTGGCGGGGATAGCGGGCCAGCCATACAGGCGACGTTCCGCACCCCAATTGGCATCACCATGGACGGCGCGGGCAACCTCTATATCGCCGATACGAGCAAGCACCGTGTCCGCAAGGTGGCCGTGAACACAGGCGTTATGACAACCATCGTGGGTCCAACGATTCCCCCGTCGTGACGCGCGTGGCGACCACAACGGGGTGCGACGCGGGGCGTCGTGACCACCGCGTGAAGGCGGCCAACACACTCTCTTTTCTGGCCGTTTGGTGGTGACTCTACCGTGGACTCACCTGTAGCACTGGAGTGAACAGGCAACGCGGCGACGATGAGCACGGGCACCCATCCGTGGACGAGCCACGCTTGACGGCTAGAGAGCGTCGGAGGGAGGCCTCGGGCAGGCCGGTCGCGAGATGATCGAATGAACACCGGGGGTGGCCGTACAACAGGAAAGAAAAAGGGGAGAGAAAAAAAGGAGAAAGGAAATCCCTCGCAACCCTACAGACTACGCCGAGACCAGCACGACGAGGTCCCCTAAAGGGGACCACATCGTACAGGTCCACAGCGTCTGCTGCAGGGTAGCGAGGGATGGACCCAGGTCGAGGGTTCGGATCTCGCCGTGGTGCGGGGCGCATCACGACGGTATGCGAAAGGAAAACCCGATGGAACAGGGCACATGCGATTCCTGCATCACTCGGGACCTGATTATTGCGACCCTGCGACAGGAGATTGACCGCCTCAGAACGGACAACTTCACCTATCGCAAGCGCATCGTCCAGGTCATTCGATTACTGGCTGACGAAGTCTTAGAGATCAAGTAGGCCAGTTGGTACCCCTGGGGAGGGTGGCAGCACATCCTCCCCGGGAGTATACAACGATCTGCGGGGCCGTTGCTCATGGGTGGCGACGCCCTGGGCGGCGGTCCCCGGATCGGTCAGCTCGGGTCCCCTGCGGGGGACCCTACACTCAACCGCCTCGAGGACCGCCGCCCAGGGGGGTCTGATCCGATCGAGGGGTTACCCCGGCTGGCTGCGTTGGAGAGAGGTGAAGTCAGGGTGAGGGGAGGCAGCACAACAGCAGGAAACACATAGGGGTGGGTCAGGGCGAGGGAGCAATGTGTCCTGAGGGGAGCGTGAACCGGTATGGGGCAGTCGTGGTGAGGTCAAGCACGCGGATGGGTGCACTGATGCGCCCACAGAGGGGAAGACTCGTGAGGTCGGGATGCCACCGAGGGTGCAATGGAGCGCCCGGATCTCACGAGGAGGGGGAACCAATGAAACGCGAGACGCACACGGTCGAGGTGGTGGAGCGGCAACTGGCGGCGATGGGGGCGGAGCACTACGAGGTGGGTGTCAAACGAGCGGATGGACGGATGGTGCCTCTGGTACTGAGGCCTGGCGCAGTCCTGAGGAGGGTGGCGTGGCTGGAGCGAGAGAACGCGGGGGGGGCAGATGTGTTCGTCCGTCCGGCGGGGAGCGTGGGGCTGGTGCTCGTCGACGACCTCGATGCGGCGGGGCTGGCGCAGATGGCGTTCGACGGACTGACTCCGGCGGTCGTGGTACAGACATCGCCCACGCCGCGCGGGTACCAGGCCTGGGTACGCCTCTCCGACGTGCCCATCGCGCCAGCGCTCGCCTCGGCCGCCGCGCGTGAGCTGGCCGCCCGCTACGGCGGCGACCCCAACAGCGCGGCCTGGCGGCACTACGGGCGGCTGGCCGGCTTCACCAACCGGAAGCCGAAACATCGGCGTTCCGATGGCACCTATCCAGTGGTGGCGCTGCTCGCCATGGCGGACGGCGTGGCCGTCGCGGGCGCGGATGTGCTGGAGGCCGCGTGGACACGTCTGGCGACGGCGCCCGTCGGGCTGCGGGACAGGGTAAGCACGCGTCCGAGAGTTCTTCCACGCCCACAAGGAACGGAGGCTGTCTCGCCACTCGGTCAGCTGTACCGGCGCGAGGCCGCGCGGCTCGCCGCGCGCTACCCCGCGCTCGACGCCAGCCGACTCGACTGGATGATCGTCCTCTCGCTCGCGCGGACCTTTACCGATGCCGACCCGGCCGAGCTGTCGCGGGCGATGTACGAGGGGAGTCCGGGGCTCACCGAGCGCAAGGCCGGCCATGTGGCCGACTACGTGACCCGCACGGTGATGAAGGCGATCGGGGCGGCAGCACACGAGAGGACGGGCCGATGAGTGGGTGATGACCTTGACGCCGCCACATACCCGGAGTGTTGCCCTTCGACACATGCCACATCGAGGCAAGCCAATCCTCTTGCCGCTTCACACCGGCTAGTTGATCGGCATGGTTGTGCTCAGAGCAGTGTGCGTTGCCACCGTTTTATCGTCATGACAACAATCGTTTCGTGCAACGTATTTACCCTTATGGGTCGATCATGTGGCCGGGTCCACTACTCGTGCGCATCAATCAACAATGCTCCAGCCGGCGGTCATCGGCTCTCCGCATAGCCCACATCTGCACCTTGGGATGGCGGGCACATGATTGGCCGCGCTCCCTGTTTGCAGGGGGCATCGACGCGTCTATGCCTCTACCCACTCGAAGAAATCGGGGGTCAAGGCGCGGTACTGCGGCATCAACACGTCGGACATCTGGCGCTCCAGCAACGTTCGCAGATGCTCGCGCTTGTCGTCCTCACGACGCTCACGAGTAAAGAAGGATGGCACGAGCTCGCGTAGCAAAGCGTCGATCGTCGCGGCATCTTCTCTGAATTGCTCCATCGTGCGGTACCTATTTGGGATGGTCACTCTCCCCCACGTCTCTCCTACCGCGAAGGGGAGCGCGCTGCATTGGGCAAATAATAGTGGGCGCCCTGTGCGTGCGTCAGCGAGCCAGTAGCATTCCGGTGGAAATAGCTCTAAGGGTTCGTCGGGACTCCTCAGAGCGGGACTTGCGAAAAAGGCATAGGCAGGCACTGTCCACCGGAGGGTGGGGAGGCCTAATGACTTGAAGTACTCGGTCGGGATAACCGCGTCTTCAAAGTCCGCCATCGGTCCCATACGAATCAGGTCAGATGGTATCTTCCACGTACTATCGCTCCCAGGCACCTCACACTCCTTTACGTCAATGCTACGATGGTCCTTCACGGAGACGTTCATCGCGTGTAACAGGCTCGTTAGCAACGGTCAACCGACCACCACAATTCTCCCATGCGCCTTTCATTTGGTCAATGTCTACGAATCTTGCTGACTCACCTGTGCCGCTATCATTGATATAAAAGCCCTGTAGGGCCTCCGTTCCAGGTTCCCGTGCCGCACCAGTCACTGTCACAGCATGATCGGTTCGACCCGGTGTACTGATATTGGGCTTATTCCACAATTCGCCGGCATTGACACTCGCAATAACGCCGTGATCATTCTCGATATGCTCAGCCAAATCGTCAACCGTCTGATGGCGCTCTGTGTGCGCAAGCACGCCATGCTCGCCAAGTAGCCTAGCTCTATCAATAGGCAGTGTTCCTCCCCTATCAGAGCAGTGTCCCTGATCATCTGCATGGCACACAAGTTCGTCCTCAGAAGTATCCTTTCCATACCGTTTCAGCACGTTTTCGCACGAAACGACGCCACATGTCCCCTGATAACCAAGAGTATTGGCACCCTGTCTATGATTGAACTTGGCATATCCCTCAGGGTCGCCTATCGTTATCGAGTCTCGGCCATCCGGCAACGTGTCATATTGGGTAGCATCTCCATCACTAGTATCTACTCCATCCTCATCCCCCACATCGCTCTCGCCCTCGTCGCCGTCGAACTCGCCGTCCGCATCCCCATCGTCGAGCATCGGCGCGTCGTCGCCCTCCGGGTCGGTGTCGTCCGACTCGATCCCCGCATCGGGCTTACCCGGTGGCTCCACGCCATCCGGCTCGTCGTCGTTGATCTCGGGCATCGCGCAATCCCTATACGTCGATCATCTGGCCGGGCCCGCCCTCGCTCACATTGCCCTCACCCTCGTCGCCCTCGTCCACATCGCTCCCGCCCTCGTCGCCGTCGAACTCGCCGTCCGCATCCCCATCGTCGAGCATCGAGGAGACATCAGTGTCCTCCGTGTCCTCATCCGCCTCCTCAACCTCCGACCCTTCCTGCGCATCGTCGTCCGTATCGTGGTCCATGTCGCCTAGTTCTAGCCGTTCGCTCATGATCGCTTCCTTTCTCCCGCTATCGGGCGCCGCTGCGTCATGAAGCGCAGAGGCCAAATTTTATCGCCGTCGGTGTTGTTAGGGAACGTGAGAAAGCTCGTCGCGTGCATCAGGCGCTCTTCCCATGCCGGCTTGTGGCCGCCGTGCCGCTCAATTGCCCGTTCTATCCTCGACGGTCTGACGACGCCGTAGAGGATCGCGTCGCCGGGCAACGTCGATTCGGGCCGGGAGAGCAAATACTTGAGTTGCTCGCCCGCGCTGTTGCCCGATAGGGTGAGACCCCGTTTGCGTAACCGGTTGTCCGTCGCCGGATGGCGATCCGACACGCCGTCCTTCACAGCTTCCCGCAAGTCGTGTCTAATATCGCTCCACCGATACCGGCCTGCCTGGAAACGGACCTCGCTTCGTATGTTGCACCGCCGTTCCCGCCCGTCCACCGCCGCCATCGCCGCATCACGTACATGCGTCAGCAGGCTCTTCCCAGGTCGATACTCGTCCTCTGGTCGATAGAAGGGAATGATGGCGGCGTAGCGCGTATCGAAAGCGGCTTGGATGCACTGCCCGATCGCGCAGGTGAGATCGTGCGTCGGCGTGGTACGGAGTTCTGCTAGCCAGGCGGGACTCGGCACCGGCCGTGACATCCCGATAAGGTGGGCGACGACCAACATGTCGATCCAGAGGGTGAGGCGCATGTCGTGAGGATTGTCGACCAGCCACGACGCGCGTGTGATCTGTTCTAGCGTGCAGTACGCGCCACGTTGACAGTCCTCGCAGCACGCCAGGCTGCGGGCCCGGTGGATCGGGATAGTCGGTGGCTTGGTGGCCACCTGTTCGGCGCCGCCGCGATACGGCACCGCCATGAGCACGGGCCGATCCATGCCATCACTAAAGACGGCCGCCTGACCTGGAGTGAGTGTCACGGCGTAGCGCGACTGGGCGTCGTCCAGATTCATCGTCGCCCCGACACTGTCACGATCGTCTTGTGCCGGTAGGCGATGCATCACCTTGAGCGCGGTGTTCTTGATCACGTCAAGGAGGATCTTCGAGGGGATCTGCTCGACGACGACGATGCCCTCTCCGTAGGCGCGGATCTCGGCCAGGAGGCCCGCGAAGAGTTCGATAGCCCGCGCAGCCTGTGTCCCCGGCACGGCGTTCTTGAGCAAACGGTGGGCCTCCTCCACCACGGTCACATGCAGCAGCCCGACATCGCCGCCTTGGCCCTGTCGATTGACGCGTAGATGCTCGATCAGACGAATCAAGAAGATCCCCATCACAAAGGCCTTATCCTGGTCATCGCCCACGTCTTCGATTTCGAGGACGACGTTGCGCCTCAGCAGCGCCGCCATATCGAGCGGATGGCCACCGTCGAAGACACGTCCCGGCGTGCCCAGGCGCAGGCTGCCCAGGCGCACATCGATGAAGCCGCGCACGTCGTCGGTGACGCGCTGGCTGTAGCCGATGCTCTCAACAACCGCGCGAGCCGTCTGCTGCAAGTCGCGCAGCGTCGGATAGCGCGGCGCTTCGCTCCCATAGCGCGACACCCCGAGTGCAAGATCCCAGCCAAGATCCGTATAACAGCGCGAGAGCGCCGATGCGAGCACTTGCGGCAGCGGGTCCTCGGCGTCGAAGGCGGCGAGGAACAGGGAGCGCACAAGGTCGACGTGTGTCTGCACGGGGAATCCCTGCTCCGGCTCTAGCGGGTTGAGACCCGCCGGAGGGACATCTGCCCGGCCAGGACGTAGGACGCATACGGCATCGGATGACCCGAGACGCCCAGCCATCCGCGCGTACTCTGCTTTGGCCGGCTCGATGACGAGCCAGGGGATGCCAGCGACAGCGAGTTCTTCGAGCATGGCGCGGACGGTCTGGGACTTGCCCGATCCTGTTGCGCCGCAGACAAAGGTGTGACGATTCAGCGTGCGCGTTTCGACACGCATGGGACCGGCCGGACCACGATTCGTGTCGAGCGTGTTGCCGATACATATGCCCCGGTCGCTGGCGTGCACGCCCTCCCCTCCTCGCTCATAGGATGCTTCCGGGGTTATGTCGAAGGTTGGCAGGTTGATGAGGTGGACGCCGGGCATTTCCTGCTCGGGCGGCCGGCCGATGGTGGCGAGCAGGTCCGTCGTGGCGTCGAACGGAGACGAGGGACCATCGACAACCGTCGATTCACATGCGGCGATGTCCGCGAAGTGACAGGTTTCGGTCCCAGGCACGAGGAGATAGGGCTGCCGCGCAAGGTCGCTCCCACCACAGAGCAGGGCAGCGACGTGCCGTGTCTCTCGCGCCGTCGGCGTCCCGACAAGCACATGGACACGCCACAGTCCCGTCGCGCGCGCCCGCGAGAGTTCTTGGTGCCGCGCCTCGATGCGCTCCACCTCGAAGGCATCCTTCTCCGAGCGTTTCGCGTCGTACATCCGTTTTCGCAGACGCGCCATCTCGGTGTGTACCGCCGAGAGCCCGAGCGGCTCGGCCACGACGAGCCAGGCGAAGGCTTGGCGCGGCAGAGACATGATGTACTCCTCGAAGGGCGCGCGGTACATCCCCGTCGGCGAGTCGTCCGGGGCGACGAAGTGGGAATCGACGATACCACCGCACCGGGTCCAGGTATCCAGGACGGTCAGACGACCGATAACATGCCCAGTTGCGACGTGTCGTCCTCGACCACCGGCTGGGAAAAGGATAGGAACGGCCGCATCTGGGTCGGCACCTAGAGAGGCGTTCTCGTCGCCGAAGGCGGGCTCGCCGCCCACATAGACCTCGATGGGCGAGACGTCGGCGGGTACAGGGGCGGCGGGGCGGACCCAGGCGACGGCCACGGGAGAGCCCTCGCTGTGCGCCCCGATCAGCGCGGCGAGCAGCCCGGCTCGCATGGCGTCGCTGCCCTGACTGCGCCGTGCAGGTGCGCGCGCCCCGCTCGCGGCTCCCTCAGCGTCGGTGGCATCCACACGTCGGGGCACGGCGAGGATCTGATGGAAGGATAGGTGTCCCAGGAGCGCGCCGAGGTCTGTCGGGCCGCTATCCATCACGACGCCTCCTCCAGTGTGCCGGGCTTGGGGCCCCGCTCGACGCGCGGCAGGCCCGCGATGTCCGGGTTGCAGTCGGCGACGACCGTCTGACGGACCCCCGACTCCACCCCGACGTAGAAGAAGGCGGTTTCCGGTAGCTGCTGGATTTCGTACGGCTCGACGGTGAGCTCGTAGACGCGTTGCTCGTTGGTGCTGGAGCTTTCGGTCGTGCTCTCCGACATCCCGCGCGTCACGCCCCAGGAGCGCGAGGTGCTCCGCCCCACATACCGATCCAGGAACACGAAAAACGACGGTTGGTAATTTTTGCTCTGTCCCCGCGTGTCTGTTGTACCCTCGCTGTGCGTCACCCCGCGGCTTGTGCCCTTGGTCATCCCCGTGACGAGGAACTTGTGCTCGTGGCCGATGAAGTCGGCGACGCCCTTGGCGTCTTCATCGTTGCCCAGCGCCATGAACGCGGCGCAGCCGCCCCCGCGACCGACCATCTGACGCGCGTCGGGGCCGTAGTGCTCAAAGAGGTACACGAGCCGCGTCGGAGTGCGTTCCGTGAACTTAGCCAGATCCTGCAAATGGCGACTGCGCAGACGGTCGGCGCCGGCGACGATGATCGTGTGCTCGGAGCGCGCCGTGGGGGCGCCGCGACGGAAGGAGCGGAGCAGGAGTTGGAACAAGAGGTCCACGACATACTCGTTGTCGAGCGCCTCGTTGTCCCGACGCAACTCGAACACTTTGAGGTCATGGGTCGCGGTAACCGCCGTGGCGTTCGTCGTCCCGAGTCGCGCTGCCAGGCCCGCAAGGGCGCCGAGCTGGCGCTCGATGTCCCAGGCGCTCTGCAGCAGGTTGGTCCGCTGGCGCAAGTCGTCACTGAACACCTCCTGCAACGCCTCGTGCTCCGATTCGTCGAGTGGTGACGCCTCACTCCATGACTCGGATCGCAGGATGACACGCAAGCCCGCGCGCACGCGCTCAATGGAGAGAGGGCGCCGATCAAGCTTCTCGCAGACCTTGGCGAGAATGTCCCTATCGCTGATCGCCATCTTGCGGTCGGCTTTTTCCTCACCCGCATGCACGGCATCCGCGAGCAGACCGGCCAACTCGTCCGGCGTGAAGCCGGACAGGAGTGCCGCCCCATCCAGGTCGTCGGGGACATGAACAACGTCTACAGTGAAGCCGCGGTAGGCGGCCATGGTGCAGAGTTCGGCCGCGACGGATCGCTCGGAGAAGTTGAGCAGGGTGATGGCGCACGTATCGGCCAGGAGCGATGTCCCGAGCGTCGTCAAGAACGCTTCCCACCCATAGGCCGAGCCGCCGACAACCGTCAGCACCGTCGCCGTCGGCGCAAGGGTGACTTGGCGCCAGAGCGGCTCGGTACGCCACCGCCTCTGCTCAGCCGCCTCGTCGTCTTTCATCTGTTCGTCTATCCTCTTGGCCCGGCTCAACAGATGTTTGCCTCGGAGGATCGAGACGACGGGGAGCCCAATGACGATGCCCGCATAGGCGCCAATGCCTATCACGCCTGAGAGGAGAGGTATTCCCATAAGGTAGACGAGGCGCGGCACGATGACGAAGGCGCCAAGCGCGAAGCCAGCCCGCCTCCTGTACTGTTGGTCGAGGCTGGTGATGAGAAAGTAGGCGGCGGCGCACAACCCACAGAGATAGAGAACAGCGACGCTCCCTGCGGCGTTGAATAACGCGAACAGGATGACGAACACGAGGCCAGCGGCCGACGCGAGCCCCGTGTAATACATGCGGTGCGCGTCTCTACGGGTGATCGGCGACGGCGGGGGCTGGCGGGGCGACAGGGGCGTGGGCGTGCGGTACGTCCAGCCTAGCCGTCGCGGCGATGCGAAGAGAGTATCGACCGTGACGTCATCAGGAGCATTCATGGCAACTAGTACCTTGTCGAGCGATGTGTGTACACCACGCCTCCACTGCTGGTTGCGCGGCGGACGTTCCGCGACACCTCTATCGTGTCGTTGCGATGACTCTAGAACGGGAACGCGGCAGCGAGCACGGACAGCCTCCATCCACCATGCTTGCTAGTAATCGCCATACAGACACCGCTGGGAGAGTGTCGGAGTGGCCACTCGGGTCATCGGTAGAAGCAGTGACCCCGTACCGCTCATCGGGGATGAGCGGATGCACCGAGATGTCCATAGCCAGCGTGCCGTCGAGCGGGTGACCTTCAGCCACGTCATGCAGGTAGCGAGGAATACAAATCCATGATATTGGTGGACGACATTCACGGTGTCAACCCTCATAGGGGTATTCAACGGACACCTGGAGTGATCCAGGCAGGCGCGCTATGTGATACATCATGCCACGGGGCGACCCTGTGTGTCAAACTTGCAACTATTCTTATGAGATACAACGCAAAGATCACATAAGAAATGGGTGGTAAGTAGAGGTCCCGCTCCTTATTCGAATCCTGTTAGAGATTGCCCCTGGTAGGTGCTAGACCGTCGCCAGCGACTCACCGAGCGCTACCCGGCGCTGGACGCGAGTTGGCTCGACTGGATGATTGTCCTGTTCCTGGCCCGCGCGTTCACCACGGCCGACGCGATCGAGTTGGCACGGGCGATGTACGAGGGGAGTCCGCACCTAGACGAGCGTAAGGCTGGCCATGTGACCGATTACGTGACGCGCACAGTAATGAAGGTGCTCGGGGCGGCGGCACAGGAGAGGATGCGCCGGTGATCAGCGCTACCCCGTTGTATACTGGAGGGAGGAGGACCCCGCGTATGGACATATCACAAGACCCGTCGCCCGCGACCGACGGCTTTCCGGGACCACTCACGCCGGAGAAGGTACGCAGAGCGCGCGAACGGATTCGTCAACGGGGCGTCGACCTCTCGCAGCTCCCTGATCCCGTTGATGAGCTGATCACGGCGCGTGAGGCCGGATACCGGGACCTGTAGCGTTTGTGCCGACATCTGCTTTTGTCGTCGATGCCTCCGTCGTTGTGCGCTGGCTTGTTGATGGCCCGTTCAGTACGGAGTGCCGTGCTTTCCTCGATCATTGTGGCGTACGCGATGCGCGCCTCCTTGCCCCGTCATGTCTCTACTCCGAAGTAGCCAATGCCCTGTATCGCTTGTGCCTCGCGCGTCCACCTATACTAACTATACTAACGCTCCTTCTCGACGAGGCCGTCGATTTCCTGCAGTCGTTGCCGGACTACGAGATCGCTCTCGTTGATCATGTTCGCCGCTTACCGTCTGGAGAGATCGCCTTGACGCCCCAGTGGGAGCAGTTGCCCGATGGGACGGTACAGGACTACCGCGTCGACATCTATGCACAAGGGATCATGTGGAGCTATCCGAGTCGACGCAGTTCGCTCTTTGACATGTCGTACGCCGCGCTCGCGGAACAAGCCGGGACGACGATGTGGACAATCGACGAGCGCTTCTATAACGGAGCACGCGCCCAAGGCCTCACGCACATCATGCACCCCGGGCACGACCCTCTCCCGTAAACGGAGCGATGTTGGGTGAGGCCTCGTCTGACAAGACGCGTAGCCTGACGAACGTAAGGTTGGCTATGTCACCGGCGGCGTGACGCGGACGGTGCTCAAGGCGATAACCATGGTAGCGTAGGATTAGGTCGTAGGGCGGATGCCCATGTGGCCGATCGACACTGTTGTTTCTTCGTGGCTGTCTATGCTAGACCGCCAGCGTCACAGACCCCGCTCCTTGTCATCTCTGCGCCGCTATCCTGCGTGAACGGTGAGGCAGCCTCTGCGCCACGCCGCGTCTATCTGGCCTCCTCTTAGACGTGTAGCACGACGCATCGCTGCCGCAGACATGGAACATTGTGCTGCGGACACGTCATGGTGTATAACATGACCCAGGCGAATGGTACGATAGCGCGAGCGGCACAGGGACGCGACCATGAATAGAGGCACACCAACGACCCTCGGTACATGGCTGGCATACCTCCTTAAAGAGGCCAAGTGGACGCACCAGGAGTTGACGGCCGCGTCCGGCGTGTCGACCGATACCATCGGCAACATTGTGAACGGCGTGGTGCGCGCCAAACGCGGCTCGGGACGTGGCCCCACGCGCTCCACTCTGACGAACCTGGCCCTGGCCCTGGCAGCGCGCTTCGACGAACTCGTGACGGATGAAGAAACGAGGCTGTCCCGGAAGGACGCCGACGAACGCAAGGAGTGGACGCACAACCTCCTGACCGCCCCGCTCCGCCCCGCGACGCCGCTGGACACGCGGGCGCTGCTCACCGTCCCACCACACCTTACACCGCTGGTCGGCCGCGTGCATGAGGTGGCGCAAGCGGTCGCGCTGTTGCGCCAATCCGACGTGCGCCTGCTGACCCTGAGCGGCCCTCCGGGCGTGGGCAAGACACGGCTGGGCGTGGCGGTGGCCACGGCGATGCGCGAGACGTACGCCGACGGCGTCTATTTTGTCCCGCTCGCCCCACTCCGGGCGCCGGAGCTAGTCATCCCGACGGTCGCGCGCACGCTGGGTCTGCGCGAGGAACCCGGCCGACCCGTGGTCGAGACACTGCTCGTCTACCTGCGTGACCGGCACATGCTGCTGCTGCTCGATAACGTTGAGCATATGATCGCGGCGGCGCCACAGGTCGTAGACCTGTTGGCGGCGTGTCCGGCAGTCGACGTCCTGGCGACAGGCCGGGCGGCGCTCCGCGTCGACGGTGAGCAGGAGCTGTTCGTCCCTCCGTTGACCAGCCCCGCTCCCACACAGTCGTCGGTGGAGGATGTGGCACGGTACCCAGCCGTCGACTTGTTCGTGCAGCGTGCCCGCGCGCTGGCACCGAACTTCGCCCTCACACCCGCGAACGCGCCCACCGTCGCCGCGATCTGTCGCCGCCTGGACGGGTTGCCTTTGGCCATCGAGTTGGCCGCAGCGCGGATCAGGATCCTCTCGCCACGCGCGCTGCAGGACCGGCTGGACAACCGCCTGCATGTCTTGTCGGGTGGGCCGCCCCACCTGCCAGAGCGACAGCGGACGCTGCGTGGCGCGCTCGACTGGAGCTACACTCTGCTCGCCCCCGGCGAGCAGGATCTGTTCGGGAGGCTGGCCGTTTTCGCCGGCGGCTGCACCCTGGAGGCGGCGGAGGCCGTCTGCGCCACGCCCACTCCCTTGCCGATATCGGTTCTGGACGGGCTGGCGTCGCTCATCGACAACAACCTGGCGCGCGTCGAGGGCGAGGGCGAGGGCGATGGGCAGCCACGCGTGGGGATGCTCGAAACGCTGCGAGAGTATGGGCTGGAGCGACTGGAGGCCGCCGGGGGCACCGCGGCCGTGCGAGAGCGGCACGCGGCCTACTACCTGGCGTTGGCGGAGGCGGCCGAGCCGGAACTCACGGGGACGGAGCAGGCACGGTGGTTGGGTCGGCTAGAGGCAGAGCACGATAACCTGCGGGCAGCGCTGCGCTGGGCGCGAGATGGCGGGGAGCCCGAGGTCGGGCTGCGGCTGGCGGCGGCGCTCTGGCGGTTTTGGCTCATTCACGGGCACCTGAGTGAGGGGCGGGGCTGGCTGGAGGGACTGCTAGCGACACTGGAGGCCACCGGCGGCCACGGCGGGGCCGTCGATGGGGATGCGCCAAGGACCGGGGGAACCGAGCGGGAACAGGGCGCTGTGCGGGCGAAGGCGCTACGCGGAGCAGGAGGGCTCGCCACGGAACAGGGCGACTTTCGACAGGCCAGAACGCTCTACGAGAGCGCCTTGGCGGCATACAAGACGCTGGGAGACACGGAGGGCATCGCGGCGGTACTCAACAACCTGGGCGTGGCGGCGGATGGACAAGGTGACTACAGGCGGGCGGACATGCTGTATGCGGAGAGCCTCGCGTTGAAGCGAGAGATAGGTGACCGGTGGGGCATCACCACGTCGCTGAGCAACCTGGGTCGCCTGGCGCTTCAACGGGGCGACGACGAGCGGGCCGTGGCGCTCTATGAGGAGAGTCTGGTCCTGTCACGGGAGTTGGAGGATATGGGAAGCATCGCGCTCTCGCTCAATGCCCTCGGCGAGGTCGCGCTGTCTCAGGGTGCGTACACGCGAGCGACGCCGTTGCTGGGGGAGAGCATCGCTCTCGCGCGTCGGGTGGGGGACAAACGGGGACTCGCCTTCGCGCTCAACAACCTGGGTAACGTGGCGTTATGGCAAGGCGATTTTGCGCAGGCAACGGCGTACCAGGAGGAGAGCCTGGCTGTGCGACGCGCGTTGGGGAACGAGGAGGGTATGGCCACCTCGCTCGCCGACCTGGGCGACATCGCCCGCGCACAGGGCGACGATCAGCGCGCGGCGACGTCGTACGCCGAGAGCGTCACTCTGCTGCGCACCAGCGACGACACGATCCTCGTCATCCCCATCCTGGAAAAGGTCGCGGCCTTCGCGGGTCTCGCGGGACGGCAACAGACGGACGTCCTGACCCACGCAGCGCAGCTCTTCGGGGCGGCGGCGCGACTGCGGGACGAGATCGGCGCGCCCTTGTTACCCGTCGCGCGCACTGTATATGAGCGCGACGTGGCGACCGTGCGTACGGCCCTGGGCGAGAGGGCGTTCGCGGCGGCATGGGGAGAGGGGCTGTCGTTGTCACGAGAGGGGGCGATCTCCGCCGCCCTAGACGCCTGTCACTCCCGCCTACCCTAACCGGGCTCGGGCTGCATGCGAGCACCCCGGCCACGTTAGCGCACAACGGCTGCGTTCCAGCGGCAGGTGATCGCGCGATCCCTGCGCCTGGAGCCATGTGCGACATGCACCACCCCATTGACGATGTAGCTGATCTATATCGGTCGAGAGATGCGACGTGTCCTCCAGGTCCTTCTGGGGCCAGTAGGCCTGTGTGAGGGGATAGGCGAAGCGGTCTCTCAGAGTCGTCAGGGTGCGGCTAGCCACGTTTGTGCTCCCGACCAGATCGCGCCTTCCCCTGTTAATTAGGTGATCCGCAGTCGTGGTGCAGGGTCCCATGGCAGCAGCGGTGATTTGTCTTGGCTATGTGTCCGAATTGTCGGTATTGTCGGTACGCACTGCGCGCCTCATGGTGTTTAATGGAGCTACAGCGCCGAACGGGAACATTGTCGTCCCATTGCGTCGTGCAGAATGGCATAGCGAGGGCCGCGTGCGCAGCATGGGGCCGGCACGGGCAGATGAGCGACCCGCGATGCGAAACGGCGGGGTGGAGGCACAAGAGTCCGAGAGCCGTGGATCGAGCGCCTAACGAACGGGCATAGACTCTCTTAACGGACGGTGACATTCTGTCTGCAGGCACGGTGCTTGGGAAGCCACACCGGGGTAGAAATGGTCGCACTGAGCGGTGCCGCGTTAAGCATGTCGGCGCCTTAACCAACCGTAACCGCTTTTTGGCCAACCGTAACCAGATCTTAACCTCGACCTGATACGCTAGCTGTTAAGATCGTGGGCACTGTCATCCGTACAGGCGCTTTCATTGCATAGCTACGCTGGTTGGCACATGCCGAGCGTGTTCTCGCAGCCAGTGGCGTCAGAGGCTCACAGGAACGGACAGCGCATGACGCAGGAGAAACACGGCGGGTCAGCCATGGCTCGATTTTCCACTAGCGTTGATTAACACATCGCAGCTCGCACCGATACGCTCAGGCACGCTAGTGCCTGCCCCGTGCAACTGGCCGTTCTAATAAAGCCAACACCTTGGACAATATGACGTGGCTCGATGATGGCTCACCCACACCTGAGTAACGAGGGGAAGATGATTATGCGCGTACGCGTTCGGGGCTATAGGCTGCTCCTGGCACTGTCATTCGTGTTGGGCGTTGTCCCGAGGACGATGCCCATATCAGGGGCAACCGCTGCCACTATTGCTCCCCAAGTGCCAGTAATGCCTGCTCACTCCGCCCAGGCGATGAGGTTGGGTGCACGACCACCGCGCGTGCTCCTTGCCCCACCGCCGGAGCACGCGCGGTCACTTTCTACATACAGTGACCCCTCTGTTCCACTCGTCAGTCTCCTTCCCGTCTCCGTCAAGGTAAACGGCGCGGATATGGGGCAGTTCCCGCTCATCGATTTCAACCCACAGGGTGGCGGCGTCCAGGCAAGGTACTGTACTCGAAACAGGCCCGGTGACCCTGCCCTCAGCGCCGGCAGTTACAGCAGGCCCATGGTCGACGTCATCCCTCTGCCCGGTGGCACCTGTAGCGCACAAACCCTCCCCGGCACAGAAGGTGAGTTCCACGCCGATTTTATCTCCGGTCTAATCGTGAGGGCCGCTGGCTCATACACCTTCGCCTTCTACCATGACGACGACTTCGCACTCTACATCGGCCACAATGTGGTGGGCCAACAGCCAACACCGACAGACCCAGGGGTCACAGGACCGTCCACGGGCTACCCCTATGTCGGCGGCTCGGGAGGCTGGGGTGACACGTCGATCACCGTCGATTTCCCGGCGCCCGGCGTCTATCCCATGGAGGCGACCCTCTACGAGAACGGAGCAGGTGAACTTGGCCTGACTATGGGCACGAGCCTGCAAGACCCTCTCTTGTCAGCCGTCACAGCAGGTCCGCTGAATAGTGAGATCGGCAGCAAGAGCGAGTTGTATCGAGCGCCATGCGCGGGCGATCCGGTGGATTGCGCGACCGGCGAATTCACGCACAGCTTCACCGACTTCTCCATCCCCGGACGCGGCTTGCCCCTGCGCTTCGTGCGCACGTATAAGGCGGCGAACGCCGTGCAGGACGGCCCCCTAGGGCATGGATGGACCGATTCCTACGATATGCATCTCACGACCGACGCCTCCGGCACGATCACGGTCACCGAGGAAGGTGGCACGGACGTGACCTTCGCCCTTTCGGGAACGACGTATCAGCCCCCCAGCCGCGTCCTGGCGACGCTCGTGAACAATAGCGACGGCACGCTCACCTTCGCGCGCCGCGACCAAACGCATTACACCTTCAGCACGCCAACAACAACGACCGTCGGGCAGCTCCTCTCCCAGACTGATCGCAACGGCTACGCGACGACGCTGGGCTACACGAACGGTCGGCTGTCCACCATCACTGACCCGGCCGGGCGCAGCCTCACCCTCACGTATAGCGGTAGCCACATCAGTGGGATCGCCGATCCTATTGGTCGCACGGTCGCTTTCACCTATAACACGGACGGTGACCTCACCGAGGCTACGGACGTGGGTGGCGGCGTGACACATTTCACCTATGCCCCCGACACCCAGCTGCTGACGAGCATGACCGACCCACGGGGCGGCACCGTGACGAACACGTACGACGGCGCGGGGCGCGTCACGGCGCAGACCGACGCCGTGGGCCGCACGACAAGCTTCACCTACACTCTCGACGCCACGGGCGCGCAACAAACCACGATCACTGATGGCAAGGGCAACGTGACGGTCGAACTGTTCCAGAGCAATCTCCTGCTCTCGCGCATGAAGGGCTACGGCACGGCACAGCAGGCGACGTGGACGTACACCTATGACCCAACAACCCTTGGCGTCACGTCCGAGACCGACCCCAACGGCCATACATCCTCCAACACATGGGATAGCTCTGGCAATCTGCTCAGCCACACCGATGCCGTGAGTCGCACCACGAGCTACGCGTACGACGCGTTCAACGATACGACGGCGATCACGGACCCCTTGGGCGTCGTGACCCACATGACCTACGATACGCACGGAAATCTCCTTAGCATATCGCGGCCTCTCGTAGCGACAGCCGTTCCGTCCGACACCGCGACGATCGTGGCCACCGCGAGCCCGACCGCGACGAGCGCGGGCACCGATGCGCCGACCAGCACTCCCATGAGCGCGGACAACGGGACGCTCACCACGACCCCAACCCCTCAGTCGGCGATAGTCGCGTCGTTCGCCGATGTCGTCCGAAAGGACCGCTCGCTCTCACTCTCGATGGTTGCCTTGGCCTGTCGAGCCGCCGAGGCTGCACCACCGTGTGCCACCAGCGTCCACGAGTTACCCGCATGCATGGGGCACTGTGACTCGACGATAAGTGCGACAGGTGAACGCAGCCGATCGGTGGGAGACAACGCCCTCGGGACCCGCTCGGCACCGCAAGGGCAATTCGTCGTAGGTGTGTTCGGCGACCCGGCCTCTCGGGGTGCACGCACGCCCACGAGCGTGCCCGTGCGCGCTCGCCCAGCATCGAGGAAGGCGGGCGGCACGCGCGGCGCCCCATCCTGCCCCACGTCTCGCACGCATTGCTCGACGACCACGCCGCGTCGGCCGGTCCCGCCATCGGCTGGGAGTGCCCGTCGTACGACCATCTTCAGCATCGATGACAGCGCTCAAGGGAACGGGCTCAACCGCTTCCACTACGTCGGCGTGTGGGAGCACTGCAACCCCTGCCACGATGGCGGCAAGATCGGCATGTACGACCGGTCAAGTTCCTTCAGCCACCGAGTGGGCGACTACTACACACTTAGGTTCTTGGGCACGGGCATCGCGCTCTATTCGGTGCATGGCCCGGCCGATGGCATCGAGGAGGTGACCCTCGACGGCCATAGTCGCGCGTTCATCGACCTCTACAGTGCGCGCCAGACGGGCAACGTGCTGGACCACCGGTATGCCCACCTTGCTGACACCATCCACGTACTCACAGTCCATGTGACAGGGCGGAAGACCAAGAAGAACGCGAATGTCTACGTGGTCGCCGATCGCGTCGCGATCACCCAGGTTAGGAACACTCCACCGCGCCAGACGCCCACCCCACCCCCCGCCACCGCCACGCGGGTGGCAACCCGCATCCCGACGTTCACACCGACGACTGCGCCGCGTTCGACGGCGACGCCCTCGCCGACCGTCATGCCGTCGACCGCGACGGCCACTCCCACGCCGCCCTCCCCGACGGCAGCGGCCACCGCGACCCCGACGCCAACATCAACCACGACGACGATCGCGCCGACAGACACACCGACGCCATCGCCCGTCCCCCCGACAAGCACCATGACCGCCACGCCGAGTGCGACCACCACGGCGACGATGATCCCGGCCACGAGCACGCCGACGAACACGGTGACGGCCGAGAGCACCGCGACGAGCACGTCCGCGCCGATGGCCACCGCAACGACGACTGCGACGTTGAGCGCGGGCACGGCGACCGCGACAACGACCGCCTCTCCAACCGCGACGAGCACGTCCGTGCCAACGGGCACGCCGACGACCTCGCCGACCGCGACGAGTAACGCGACATCAGCACCAACCGAAACGGCGACCGACACCCCGACCTCCACCGCGACCCGCACCCCTCCGTCGTCGATCCCCTGTACAGACGTGCGTCCATCGACCGCCACGGTGTGTTTGACCTACGATCCCACACATCCGGGTGACGTCATTACGCGGACTGACGCCAATGGGCAGACGTCGCGCTATGTGTACGATACCGAGGGGAACCTCGTGAGCACGAGCGATCCCCTCGGCAACACCACGACGTATCAGTACGATCTCATCGGACGCAAAACAGCGATGGTCCGGCCGCTGGGTAACATCTCCAGGGCGAACCCCATCAGCTATACCTCGACAATGACCTACAACGCCTTCGGCGAGACGACGGCGCTCACCGACGCCGTGGGAGGCGTCACGACCTATCAGTACGACCTCAATCAGAACCTGATCACGACGACGGACGCGCTGGGACGGCAGACGATCAACGGCTACGACGCCGATAACGAGCGGACCAGCGTAACACGACCAGATGGCGGCAACGTCAGCACGGGCTACGACCCTGCTGGCAATGTGATGACCACAACCGATGCGCTCGCCCGCAGCACGACGTACGGCTACGATGCCCTCAACCGCCCGATCTCGATGACCGACCCGCTCGGTCGGACCACGCTCACCGGCTACGATCCCGCAGGTAATGTCATCACCAGCACCGACGCGCTCGGCCACAGCACCCTCTACGGGTACGACGATGCCAACGAGCGCACGAGCGTCACGCGGGCAGATGGCGGCGTTTATCGGACCGGCTATGACCTCGACGGTCAGGTCATCACGACCACCGATGCGCTCGGCAATCTGACGCACTATAGCTATGATTCACTCCATCGGCGCGTCGGTATAACTGACCCCCTGCAGCGGATAACCACGACGGGCTACGACCTCGCGGGGAACGTGATCACCACGACCGATCCGCTGAGGCGCAACGTTGTGACAACGTATGATGCGGCGAATCGGCCCGTGCTGGTGACGCGCCCCGACGGCTCACAGACGCACACGGAGTACGACGCTGACGGCAATGTGACGGCGTCCATCGATCCACTCGGCCACACCACCCATTACGGCTATGACGTGCTCGACCGTCGCGTCGCCATGACTGATGCGCTGGGCCACACGACCGTCTACCGCTACGACACCGTGGGCAACACCACCACGACCACCGACGCCAATAACCACACCATGATCGACGGCTACGACGCCATGGATCGCGTCATTACAGCCACCGATGCGCTCGGCCACAGCACGCTCGACGCCTACAACCTCGCGGGCGACCTCATCACGGCGACCGATGCCCTCTCGCACACGACGGTCTACGGGTACGACGCTGCCCACGAGCGGACGAGCGTGACGCAGGCCGACGGGTCGGTCCTCGGCACGGGGTACGACGCGGATGGTAACGTCATCACGCAGACGGACGGCCTCGGCCGTCAGACGAGCTACGGCTACGACGCCGTCAACCAGGTTGTGACCACGACCAACCCCCTCGCCGAAACGACGGTGTACACGTACGATCTCATCGGGAACCGCACGGCCCTCATCGATCCCATGGGGCGGACCACGCGCTATGGGTACGACGCGGACAGCGAACCGATCACCATCACCTATGGCGACGCGCTGACACCCAATGTTCAGTTCACCTACTATAAGAGCGGCCAGCGTCAGTCGATGACCGACGGGACCGGGACGACCGCGTATAGCTACGACCTGCTTGACCAGCCTATCACGGTCACCAACGGAGTGGGCCGGACGCTCGGATACCGCTACGACCCGGCCGGAAACCTGACGCACATCATCTACCCGGACACCTCCGTCATCACGCGCACGTACGACGCGGCCAACCGCTGGACGGCGCTCACCGACCCCTTCGGCCACACGTTCCAGTTCGGCTACGATCCGGGCAACCGGCTCACGAGCGAGGTCTATCCCACGACAGCGCCGCTTACGAGCACGATCGACTATAACAAAGCCGATCACGTCACGAGCATCGCGGACCAGCAGCCGGGCGGTCTGAATTGGGCGTTCGGCTATAGCCGCGACAACGCCGGCCAGGTCAGCAGTAGCAGTGATCCCGTGAGCAGGCTGAGCCACACCTATCGCTATAGCCCGCTCAACCAGCTTGTAGCGGATCAGCAGACGACCGGGGCGGTCACAACCACACTCGGTTATAGCCCTGACAGCGCCTACCAGATTACGGGAACCGTCAACGGGGCGACGAACGCGACGAGCGGCGAGACCTACGACCTGGCGGGCGAGTTGACTCAGATGCAGGTGGCCGGCCCGTCTCCAACGACGTATAGCTACGGCTACAATCTCGATGGTGACCGCACGAGCGTCACGGCGGGTGTCGGAAACAGTAGCTCCTACGGTTACGACCAGGGCGGTCGACTCATCTCGGCGACGGTCGGCATAACGCAGGCGAGCTATGGCTACGATGGAGACGGGCTGCGCCAGAGTAAGATCGTCACGACGACACAGGGTGTAAGCACAACCTCAGAAACCTGGGACACGGTCGAGGGGCTACCCCTGTTGGTGCAGGACGGCATGGCGACGTACGTGACAGGGCCAGATGGGCTGCCGCTGGAAGCGATGAGCGGGACGACCGTGCAGTATCTCCTGCAAGACCAGCTCGGCAGTACGCGCGGCGTCTTGGATAGTAGTGGTTCGCTCGTTGGCAGCCAGACATACGATCCCTACGGCAATCTCACGAGTCGGACCGGGACAACACGGGTGCCGTTCGGGTTTGCCGGACAGCTTACTGATGCCGAGACAGGCTTCCAGTATTTGCAGGCACGATACTACGATCCGACGACGGCGCAGTTCCTCACGCGCGATCCACTGGCAGGGCAGACCAAACAGCCGTACGCTTATACGGCTGATGACCCGCTGAATGCGCTTGATCCCACGGGCTTGTGCACGAACTTTGACCCACTCTGTTGGAGTGGCCAGGCTGCTGGAGAGGCATGGAATATCACCTCTGGCGTTGGACAGTTCGGTTACCATGTCGGACGGCGCCTATACCGCAGTTCTCCCATCAATGCCTGGACAAACTCCAACGACTACAACTATGTCTGGCGACAGAACACTGCGGTGGCGGGTGTGGTGTGGGATAAGTCGGCGGAGTACGCACACGGTTGGTGGAACGATCCAGGTGGGCAGGCCGGACGGACGGGTGCGGCCTTCGTGCAGGTGGGGAAAGACTATGTCACGTCAATCGCCTGCAAAGTGTGGAGTGGAGACGAGGGTGGTGCCTTCGTCGATATATTCACGGCCGAGTTGGGTGTCGACGGTGCGACCAGCTTCAGCGGCTTCAGGCTATTAGGCGGGATGCGTGCGGGTACAGGACTGCTGTCCGAGAATTCTGGGCTCGCATACAGGATTGGGCAACCTGTATCGCCGCTTGAGCGCTCTCTTACCCATGCCTTGAATCCCGAGCAGTACCTAAACGACGTTGTACTGAAGAACGGCATCAACTTGCGGGGTGTAAAGATTGTATACGATTCAACTCTGGCACCAGGCAAGCTGGGCGTCACGCGTCTGAGTGAGGGCGGTTGGATCATTAGAATAGGACACGATACGCTAGAAAGCGAGATGACAGCTGCCAATACCATCGCTCACGAGCTAAGTCATGCTCGTGATATTCAAAAGTATGGTTCGTTTACGAAGCTACATGGGGATGATACGTCTCTAGGCGACGGCACTCCATATGGCTCTGGTAACGCACTCGAAGCCTGGATGCAAGGATTACGGTAACTATGGGTAAGAACATAACACCTGTGCCGTGGCATGATGTACCTTTGGAATATAGAGCTGCCTGGCACACTGTTTTCAATGCCTCGCATGAAGGGTTAAACCTGTCGGCTCCCTGTCCTGTTTGCGGGTTTCCAGCCCTTCATAGGTGGTTTCAAGTAGGAGGTGCGAAGGAAAGGGTTGTCGACAGCCAACATTTCATCGCACGTGGAGCTTCGACTGAGTGGTGTAGCCATTGCCGGTCTTTTGAACACGCGACAGCGCTTGTGCCAGACTGGTGGAGCAGCGATCTTGTTGTCGACCTTGGGCGATTTACGGGTGACCCCGAAGCTATTGAAGCAGCAATGCATGCACAGGGCGATCAGATCTAGTGAAACTCATCGTGCTCATCGCGTGTCGGCGTCTTAACCAACCTTAACCTCATTTTGGCCAATCTTAACCACTCATCCTACACCCAGCCATCTCCTACAGCCACGAGACGTGAGGCAGTGGAGGCCGACAATCGGCCGCTGCCAGCGAGGACCGCGCTCGTGTGTCTCGGCGTCACCTGCTGGCCACATCACCTCTTGGGCTGTCTTGGCCCGTCTTCCCAGCCCCGGTATGGTCTCCACTGTGAAAGCAAGTCCTTAACAAAGTGCGGTTTGCCGTGCATAGTCCCTTGACAATCGAGCTCTAATAGTAGAATATATATTCTATTAGTTGTGAGTTGCGTTGTGCCTGTTGCAGTCCTGTGCAGTGCGTCAACGCGGGGATTTCGCTGTTTAGGCTTCGTCGGCTAAACAGGGAACGACCGGTGATCGGGCTGTGCCACGACGATCACCGGCTGGGCACGTCTTGGCGATGCGTGTGGATGGGCTGTGCCAGATCCCACGCGCGTCGTTCCCCGACCGAGACACCTGTCGATTGCCGGCGCGAGCCTGCCAGGCGATGCGATCGAGAGGGCCACCAGCGGCACGAGCATGGGCCGCGCGACTGCCCTATGAGGCCGTCGTTAGCCGCTGTGGCTCGGGCGTGTTTACCAATGGGAGAGAGGGATGAGTAGCAGACGACCCAGCCTGATCTATGAGGTGTGTGCGCGTTTCGATGAGCTTAAAGCCATCGGCGTGTCGCGGCATGAGGAGAAAAAGAAGGTGCGCGCCGACGCCGAGGCACAGGGCATCACGCTCTCGCCACTGGCCGTCTCGACGGGCCGTATCCACGCGGACAAAACACTGGAAACCTATAAGGCGACGGCACTGCGCTACGCCCACTGGGCGCGCGACACGGACGACGTCTGCCGACTGGCCGACCTTGACGCGGCAGCCGAGCGGCTGGTCGTCCTGTACCTGGAGATGCGCCGCGACGCCGGCGACAGCGCGTACACGCTCACGACGACGCGCGCGGCGCTGCGCATGTTTTACCGGCCCGCCTACCCCCAGGAGGAACGGGAGGCGCGGGTGCGCTCTCTCGGCGCGACGGTCGCTCTGCCACGACGGCGGCGCGCGGCGATTACGCGGAGCCGGCACGCCGTCGCCATGGACGACGCGATCGCCCTGGAACGGTATATTGCCATCATTCAGTTTTGTTGCGCGACGGGCGTGCGTCGGCGTGAACTCGAGGCGCTCGTCGTGGGGGATATCCAGGCCGACCTGGACGGCGGCCTCGTGGTGGACGTGCGCAACGGGAAAGGCGGCAAGCGGCGCCAGGCCCCGGTGCTCCCGGCGCTGGAGGAGTGTGTCGTCCGCGTTGTGGCGGACCGGCCGCCGGACGAGCGTCTCGTCGGGCGGGTGCCAGCACGCCTCGACATCCAGGCCTACCGCCGTCTCTACGCGCAAGGGCTCTATTGTGAGGGGGGACGACGCGTCCTTCCACCGGACGAGGGGCGGCTGCCACGAGGCGTCATCGACCGGGAGCGGGCGCTCTACGTGAGCCGTGCCCTCGGGCACGAGCGCATCGACATCACCGTCCGGCACTACCTCCGATGACGCTCCCGAACACGCCGCCACCCACACATCCGCCGGCCGAGGATGCGCCGCCACGGTTCTATCGATTGGACAAGGCCCTGGTCGGCGACCGCTTGGTGCCGGTGGCGACCGAAGGCGAGGCGACCCACACGACCATCGCGTCCCTGCGCCGCCTGATGGCGGAGGGCGAGCAGGCACGCCGCGTGGTCCAGGCCGAGGGGCAGCGCATGACAGGGCGCGTCCACGACCTGGAGGTGCAGCTCGGTCATGCCCAGCACCGCGCGGAACAGGCCAAGTTGCTGGTGGCCCAGCAGCAGCGAGAAACCGCACTGCATGGGGCGGCGGTGCGCAAACTCATGGCCAAGAACGCGGCGCTCATCGGCGAGAAGAGACGGATACGCGACATGCTCATGGCCAAGCATGCGCCGATCCCCATCCACTATCGCATCGACGTCGACCGCGAGGATCAGGCGCGCGAGTCGATCGTCGTCACCCTCGACACGTTCCCCGACAAGAGCCATGCGCACGAGGCCCTCGCCGAGGCGCGGCGCATGGCCACACGGCGCGGCGGCCAACTGAAAACACTCCGGCTTGATACCGTGGCGTGGCGCGCCGTCGTGCAACAAATGATCGACGACTAACCCACCGTCGTCGTCGTCTCACTGGGCGTCTCGGCTCATGCCGAGGCAGCCGCGCCATATGACGTCGCACGCATCCGAGCAGACTGCACGGGGCGCGCTGTGTCAGGCGCGTGTCGGCGGCGCATCCCCCGCATTACTATGACCGGGGGGGTAGCCTCGCGCCCTTACGGCACGCGTCCCAGGAGCGCGGCGAGACGGTCGATCTCGGGCAGATCGTCCGCCACCGGGACCGGCGCGGCGAAGGCGGCACTGGGCGGGCGCTCGCCCTGGGTGAACTGCGCGGCCGCCTGCACGACATCGGGATCGAACGCGGGGTGCTGCCCCGTGGCCTTGGCCAGGTCCCAGCCGTGGGTCACCGTCTCCACCAGGTGCAGCGTGACCGCCGCGCGCCCGGGCAGGACGCCGATGGGCAGCTCAAACGGTTGGTCGAGCAGCGCCGGGTCCTGCCACGCCGCGCCCACCAGAGCGGCCGAGCGACGATACGCGTCCGCTGGGTCGTCGCCAAGTAGATCGGCGGCTGGTCCTCCCCCCTGTGCTGGCCCGCGCCGCAGCGGTTCCCCCCGCGCCAGGGCCGCGTACCGGGCGTTGCCGCCGACAAGGTGGGCCAGAAGCGCCCGCACGTCCCAGTCAGAGCAGGGGGTAGGCAAGCCCATCTGATCGGGTCGCACGCCCTCGACGAGCCGGGCCGTCTCGTCCAGTGCCTGGTCGTGTAGGTCGACGATGTCCATGCGCATGTTCCTCCTCGCGTCTTCTCCTTCACCTGTGATCGCTGACGGAGTATCCCTGCTCATGATAGCAGGGGTCTGGCCACTCCATCGTCCAGACGACAGACACCCCTCCCACACAGGCTGCGTGTCATACGGCCGGAGATATGCCCGCTGGGCAGGCCGCGCGACATCGCCGGTGCTCCAAGCGACCACGCCTGTCCCACCGTGGAGCCCCTCCTGGCACGCATCTCCACGACGTCGACCGAGTGACACACTCATGCGGCCGCCGCAGCCCGTTCGTAGCGGCGGCAGCTCTCCCATGGTACATGCTCATCCCCCGTCCCCGCCCTCGCCAGGCGTCCCGTATCTCGCCATGCCTTCACCGTAGCCCACCCCGTGGCCTGGGGCAACACCCCCAAGACCCAAAACTCCGTTTCGGCACTGTGTTGCACCAGTCCGTGGGGCGTGCTGTGGAGTCGACATTGGCGGACGACGGGACGCCAAGGACGAGAAAACCAGGATGGAGGACCCTATGAGCACCGTACCAGGAACAAGCTGCCTACTGACCGACCTCGACGATATGCCCACCTACGCCAGCCGCACACGCACCACGCGCCAACGCGCCTCGGTCTCGCTCGGCGCCACCGACCCAGGCGCCGACGTGGCTCGCGCCACCGTGGCCGCGACGACAGGTCGCCCGGCCACATGCTGCAGCGTCTGCGGCATCCCAGTGGGCGACCTCTTCACGCGCCACTCCAAGAGCGGCAAAGCCTTCTGCCGGACCTGCGCCGACCGCACCGTCGCGGCCTACCTCGCCGCACACCCCACAGCCCGGCCCCCCCGTCCCGCCACACGGCCGCGGGAACGCACGGGAACATCCTACCTCCAGGAGCGCGACCGCTACGCCGTCCGCTTCCACGCGGGTCACGGACGCTGGCAGATTTCGGACACCCAGACCCAACGCTGGACGCGCTGCTGGCACGCCACCGAGGCCGGGGCCACCGCTGCTCGTGCCCGAGATGAGCCTCCTGGAATCCGAGCAGATGCGCGTCTTGTTGCTCAACACCAAGAATCGGCTCATCGCCACCGTCACGCTCTACAACGGCACCGTGTCCGCGTGCCAGGTCCGTGTCGGCGAAATATTCCGCGAGGCCGTGCGCCACAACGCCACGTCGCTCATCCTCGTCCACAACCATCCCAGCGCCGATCCGACCCCGTCGCCTGAGGACGTGGCCATCACCCGCGAGGTTGTCCGGGCCGGCCAGCTCCTGGATGTGGAGGTGCTCGATCACCTCGTGATCGGCGGGGACACGTACACCAGCCTGCGCGAGCGCGGTGTGGGCTGGGAGTAAGATGGGCGCCGACTTCCGTCGCCCAGACGAACACCACGAAGGAGGTTGATCTATGTCGCATCACGTCGACGCGGTGGCGCGATCTCCGCCGCTTACCGAATGACCACAGCAGAAAGGGCAGGGTGAAAGATGACATCACACCCACACAACAGGTAGAAAGGGCACCTATCAGGTCAGACATAGACGTGGCCTGAACAGGATGCCTGGTCTGAAGCGTCTCAGCAACACAGGGCGTCGTCAGGAGTCACAGACATGACAGCATCAGCACGCCAAGAATCTGATCCGGAGATCAGGCAGGTACAGGGCACGGTCGTGAGCAGAGAGGCGGTCTACGAGGTGGAGAGCGTTACCCGAAGCGGACACATGCATACCGTCACGGTCACCGAGGATGGCTCGGACGACCGGTGGATGTGCACATGCGAGGCGGGGCAGTACGCGACCGCGTGCTGGCACCGGGACTACGTGCGGGCCGTGCACTATTGGTATCGCTTCGAGCGCCGACAGCAGACGCGACGCCAACGGGCTTTGCAGGTCGAGGCCAGGAAGCGCGGCCTGCACGAGGTTCAGCGGCCGGACGGCATGGCCGCCGTACCCGAGGCATACGGGTGATCGCCGTCCCGTGTCAATGCCTCTCCCGACGCACCATGGCCGTACGGGATGCCATCGCGGACCATGGCCCGCGCGACGGCCACCCTCTGTACGACGGGAGACCCGACAAGTCAGGGCCGACAGCGACGACAGATAGACAAAACGGGGGTGAGCGTCGTTCACACGCCCACCCCGTTAGAAGCCACGAAAGGATAGCACCGTGAGAGCACTTGCCATTGCAGCCACCCCCAGTATAGCCCCCGAGCACGCGGATACCCTCGGAGATATCACCGTCAGCGTGACGTTCAACCCAACCGACCCCTACGGCATGATCGACCTGACCACCTCGCTCGACCTTGACGGAGAGGCCCTTGTAGAGGTCCTGGACGACCTGCTCAAGCATGTGACCATTTACCGGCGCGGCTACCGTGTCGAGATGCTGGTCGACCGCGACACCAGGAATGAGGGGCGACGATGACTCCGAAACCGGTCACGAAGGAGCTAATCAACGACTGGCTCGGCCGTCTCGGCGCCGAGACCGACCAGGCCGCGCTCGACGAGACCTTCACCGCGTATCTGCGCACCATGTCCCGTTTCTGGCACTACAGCACCCGGAACAGCATGTTGATCTTCGTGCAGCACCCCCAGGCGACCCGTGTCGGCGGTCGCACCACCCTCTGGGAGCCGCTCGGCTACCGCGTCAAAGCGGACGAGGTCCGTCACGGTATCTGGATCAAACGCCCCGCCACGAAGACGGTCGAGGACGAGGCGACGGGCGAGAAGCGCGACATCCTGCTCGGCTTCGACGACTGCATCGTCTACGACCGGGCCCAAGTGGAGCCGGCACGCCCCGACGCGCAGCCCCTCGACGCGCCGTGGGTCACCCTCAGCGGCGAGTACGACGACCTGTACGCCCTGCTGGTACGGACGTGCATGGCGCTCACGATGACGGTTATCCTCCGCGACGACCTGCCGCCGGCCGTTGAAGGTCGCTCGAACGGAGAGGGGCGCATCGAACTCAATGCACGCACCGCAATGGGTAACCGTGCGCAGACACTCATCCACGAAATGGCCCACGAGGTGTGCCACCCGCGAGCCATGCGGGCGCGTTTCACCCTCCAGGAGGTCGAATGCCAGGCCGAGGCCGTGAGCTATGTCGTCTCGCAGGCACTCGGATTGGCGACCCCGAACGCCCCCACGTACCTCGCCCTGTACCGCGTGACGCGGAACGTGATCAAGGCGAACGCGGAGGCCATACAAGTCGGGGTCAAGAAAATCCTGAGCGCGGTCGAGCGCGCGAGCAGCCTGGCAACGGAGGAGGCGGCGTAGCTCTCGCTACGGGTGAGAGGTGGGCACCGCTCACCCCTCCCGACCGGCACAAGACATATCCGCAGGTGGAGGTGGGCAACGCACCCACCTCTCCCCACCATAGAAACGAAAGGGAGGACAACATGGGACTACTATGGGACCCGCCGCGTTGGGCATGGCGTTTTCCCCTCGGCGATCTCTACATCACTACGGGCATCGTGGACCTGATCGAGCGCCAAGGCCTCGACATCGTGCCGCTCCTCATACGGCATCAGATGGGCGACTGGGGCGACATGGACAGCCACGACCGCGCCCATATGGACCACGCGCTCCTGACCGGCGGCCGACTTCTCAGCGAGTACCGGGTGGCCGAGACGGACAAGGTGTGGATCATCACGGAGTCAAGCAGGACAGAGACAACCGTATTGTTACCGGACGAGTATTAAGTGGAGGACCAAGCGTATGGCACCCCTCACACCCGATCAAGAACAGGCGTTAGAGCGCCTGCGACGACAGCAGACGGTCGAGGCCCGCTGCATCCGGCACGCCGTCGCCGCCGAATGTGGGGTCACCGTTCGGCAATTGTGCGGGCGTAGCCGCGTGACACGGGTGAACACGGCCCGGCAGGTCTGCATGTACCTGATGCGCACCGAGCTGTGCTGGCCGATGCCGCACGCGGATATCCCTTTCCAGGCGGAGCGCATCGCCGACCTCTTGGGCAATCGAGACCACTCCACCGTGCTCCACGGCGTGAGTGTGATCGTCACCAGGTTGGTGGATGACACGGCACTCGATCATCTGATCGAGGACATACGCGCCGGGCTGCGGCGCGAGGATGACAGACACGGAGGAGGACATCATGGCACACCTAGAAACAGTCTCGGTCGCGGAGATCGGAACGTCGCCGGACAATACGCGCCTGTTCAACCGGAAGGACAAAGAGGACAGGACCGCACTGGAGGAGTTGGCCGCGTCGATCCGGGAACTGGGGCTGCAGCAGCCGCCCAAAGTGCGGCCTAACGGCGCCGGAAGCCCGCCCTGGGTGCTCATCTTCGGCGAGCGCCGCCTGCGTGCCGTGCGCGACATCCTCAAGTGGACGGAAATCACCGTCCTGGTCGATGACGCGATGGCGGGCGAGAACGCCAGCGCCGTAACGGTCGTCGAAAACCTCCAGCGCCGGGACTTGCACCCGATGGACCAGGCGCTCGGGATCGCCATTCTGCGCGGCCAGGGCACGAGCATCAAGGACGTGGCAAAGCGTCTGGGCCGCCGCGAGGAGTGGGTCAAGGAGCGGCTGAAACTCTGCGCCCTGCCGACAGAAGCCCAGGACCTCTACCGCCACTCGGCGACCATGACGCTCCAGCAGGCGCTCGACCTGCATGACTACACGCACGGCGGCAAAGACAACAAGGGCTTCCCGATACTGATCGTGGCCCTAGCCACGGAGATGGCGGCCGGACTGGCGGGCACAGCCGCGCTCGGCGCGTTCGTCCATGCCCATCCCGAGCTGGTGCTCTCGATCCAGCACGCCTATAACGACGGCCAGGGCCGCTGGGGCGGGAACTTTTTCGACACACGCGCCCTCTGCACAAAATGCCCGTTCGCGGCCTACCGACCTGGCTATTACGATGGCGTCGGTTATTGCCTGATGCCGACGCACTACGCGGAGCTACAGGCCAAGGGGAAGGAGAAGTACGACACGGCCATGGCCGTGCTCCAGGCCGAGGCTGATGCGGCGCAAGATGCAGGCGACGACGTGGCTCCCACGGCCAGGTCAACCTGGCAAGCCCCACCGATCGAGACGGCGGCGGAGAAGGGCAAGAAGACACGGCAGCGGCATAAGGATCAGACGGCGTCCTACGGGCCGAACGTGGCCGCCATTGAGCGCGCCATCGACATGATCCCCGCTGTGGACACGGTCGACGTGGCCGTGCTCTGCGCCTACACGCTCACCACCGACCATGTCGACCGTCAGGCCGTGACGCAAGTCGTCACGCGCCATGGGCTCAAAAGCTTCCCCACTCCCGGATCGACACCAGGACGAGCGGAGATTGAGCGACTACGACTGTTCGACAGCGTGCAACTGGTGCGCTACACACTGGAGGCCCTGCTGCTAACCCAGGCCATGCGGGCACGCGACTATGATCCGGGCCGCACGCCGACCGATCCGGTCCTGGCCATGTACCTGCCTGGGCAGGCGGTCCCGACGCCGCCGGCCACTGAGGTGGCCGCACCGCTCGGAGACACCGACGACAACTCGGTCGATATCCAGGGTGAGCAGAGGATCGACGATGAGGACAAGGACGAGGGGGCGGCATGAACGAGGCGACGCTGACAACCAGACCGATCACCTCGGATATGTTCCCGTGCCCCGTGTGTGGGACCGCTGCGGTAGGGACTATCGACACGCTTGTCTGTCGGTGGAGCACCGACGCGGACGGCACGGTGACCGACTGGCAGGGGAACGACCTGGATACCCAGGAGACGCTGTACCGGGATAGTCGCCCGGTTCTGGTCTGTGAGAGCGGCCACGACTACACGCACGAGAGCTTCACGGCTGAGGTGATGCTCTCGCTGAGGATAGAAGGAGGACGATGATGGCGAGGACAATTGAGCGCGTGGAGCGCCGGCAGGCAGCACTCACGCGGGAAGGGATAGCGGCCATTGTGCGCGCTGCCATCGACGAGGGTATCGCCTCCTATCAGAGGCAGTACACCGTCCACGGCTACAACCTGGAGTCATGGCTGTCGGACATCACCACACGCAAGACGGGCGAATTGGACGTGCTGCTCTACGAGAGCCTGGCCAGGACGGGCAAGCACCCCGCGTGGGCCGACATGGTCACGGTCGTCGAAGCGACGCACCGCCCGTCCAGCTATGTAAAAGACTTTTACTACCATGATCGCGAGACATTGGAGCAGAAACAGCCCGCGACGTTCGCGTGGGCCACACGCGACACAGGGACGTGGCTATTCGTGCCAGGCACGGGGCGAGACTCCTGCCTCGGGCTAGCGCGGGCGGCACAGGGCAGCGGCCAAGAGCACGACTGGTACTGGTGGAACGGCCAGACGCTGGCGCGGGTCGACGCCCAGACCGCGCTGTCCCGCCTGGTGACAGCAGAGCGCGCGTTAGCCCGCCGAGAGAAGGAGGACATGTAATGCGCTATGGCGAGGACTGGTGGACACTGGCGGAGGCTGGCGACGGCTTGATGCCCCACAACGCGGTATGGGACCCGGCCAACGGCATCTATCGCCAAGTGCTTGAGGCCGAGGACGACCAGGAGAAGGACCTCTTCCCTCGCAGCCCGCTGCGCTCGAAGCAGAAAGCGCGGGCGTTCACAGCGGCGGAATTGGGCCTGACAGACGAGGAGGACAAGGGATGAAGATCTATAGGGGCTACAGCGACCAGGGCGACGCGGCCGACCCCGTTTCCGTCCTGGTCTACGAGGAGGACCACGAGCCCTACCGACTGCGGCACTTGATCGTGCATAGCCCGACCGGTATAAGTCACGGCTACAACGGTAGCGGCCCGGCCGACCTGGCGCTCGCGATCCTGGCTGATTACCTGGGCGAGGGCACGGCGATCCCAGCGCACATACGGTACGACCACGCCATAGTCAGCGCGATCAAGCAAACCAGTGCGTGGCTGTTGCATCAGGAGTTCAAGCGCGATGTCGTGGCTCCCCTGCCCCAGAGCCGGGGGTTCACCATCAACGGCACCACCGTCGCGGCCTGGCTGAAGCCACGCCGGATCACCCTTGACCGGGAGATGCGGGAGCGTCGCCTGCTGGCTCTCCTGGGGCAGCGGGTACAGCTCACCGACGGGTCCCTGGTCGACGTGCTCGACATCACGGACGAGGCGCGCCCAGAAGCGCTCCTGGTCTACACCGCCGGAGACAGCGCCCTTCACCGGACGGTGCTGCTCACGGAGGTGGTGCGGGCGCTCGGCTCCATCCCGGACGATGACGACACCGCGACAGACGACGGGTGCGAGGAGGTGCGATCATGACCATTCGTGTCGGGACCCCTTTCCAGCTCGACATTCGTGTCACCGAGCTGCCAGAGTATGACGACAACGACCAGTACATCGGCAGCTGCGAGATCAACGGCGTGCCCCACCACATCACGCTCTTCCGCGTGATCGGGGATGACTGGGATCAGGACGCGGGGTCGGGACACCACTATCGTCTCGACGCCCTCCGGGCGTTCGAGGCCGACATCCACGGTTTTGTGCCGATCACGATCGGCACCAGGGAGTATCTGTGTGTCATCACGCCGCACAGCATGTAGTAGAGGAGGATAGGCTCGTGGCAGGATCATTTAATCGCATCACCATCGTCGGCAACGTGGGACGCGACCCAGAGGAGCGCATGCTGCCCTCGGGTAATCAGGTGACCGAGTTCAGCGTCGCGACCATAGAGCGGCGCAAAGATGGCGACGTCACGACGTGGTTCCGGGTGTCGACGTTCGGCAAGGGCGCCGAGACGGCGGGCCAGTACCTGCGCAAGGGCAGCTACGTCTACGTCGAGGGCACGCTCGCCCTGCACGCATACACCGGTCGCGACGGCCAGCAGCGGCAGTCGCTGGAGGTACGCGCACGCGACATGCAAATGCTCGACAAGGCCGGCGAGCGTGGCGCGAATATCGCGCCAGCGCTAGATCCTACGAACATAGACGCGCCGCCGAACTCCGACGACGTGCCGTTTTAGCCTGACTGGGGGGAGTGGTCACCGTGGTCACTCCCCCCACAGGCCGACGTCGAGATGATGCGCGTGCCGAGCCGGCGAGAGGAGGGATATAATCCGCCCCAATGTCTTACACGTCTCGTGAGGCCCAGCGCAGGATATCGCTATAGTCTCGAGGTGTCACCATTCGCTCCCTAACGTCTCCTGGTATCGGGGAGCTATACACATTCCCGATTTCGTCTTCCACCTCGATTTCAGCAGGAAATACCGCACTTTCGGTCCCTTTCACAATCCTGTTGACTACGCCATCCAAATAGAAGTTGTACTGGTGCTTGCGGCCCGGTTCAAGGGGTGTCTCAACACTGGAACTCAAGGGGCCTAACAACGTATCCCTCGGGTTGTTAATGAGTCGGCCTCTCTTCGACTGCCCATCCACGATCAAGCGAATGCCGATATGGTCGATATACGAAGTCGCCGTGCCTACGTTAGCCACAGACACCCGGTAATACTCCATCACTTGATTGCTGACCGCGACTATTTCTCGTAGGTCGATTTCCTCACTGGGGACGTACAGCCGGCCCTGCAAAGCTGCGTCGATCCATGTATACATACGATCGATTCGTATACGCAAGTGGAATTGGGGTCCTCCAAAGATAGTGGGGAAATACAATTGCCCTAACTCTGGCTCCATCGTGAGCCAACTCTCTAACTCATCAAGGCCGATTATCTGACAATGCTTGATGTCTGGATTCTCTTCCCGGCATCTAGTTTCGAAGGTAGCCCTGAAATTGGCATTGACTTCCACGTTCGTGACGAGGATATAAATCGATGGCCGCTTGGCCTGTACTAAGGTGCTATGCAGCTCGCAGCGCCGGGTCACTTCACCTTGCTTGTTCGTCGTGCATTTGTAAAGGCCGAGGAGTTCACTTCGCGCCTGCACCTGTCCCGTACGAGCCGCAGTCTTATGCTTAAACTGGAAGATGACCTTCTGGCCCGGTTGGTAAACGTCATCGCCAAGGGCCTCCACTTCTTCAAGATCCCACTCACCGAGGAGTAAGTCAGACTCCGCATCGATGCCCCCATCAGGGCCGACACCGCCTAAGACAAACCCTTTGTAGCGAGATCCGATCAAGACGCCGCATAGTTCAGCGAAGCGGTTGGGACCCAAATTATCGAATGCGTAAATGAACGCTGGCTTTGCCATCATCCCCATCCTAATAGTTCATGAAAAAAACGTTGCCCCGTAGGGTTTCGATGTATAGTGCATTCGAGAAGCGCATGGCCATCACCTTGACTATAGTCGCCCCTTGGTCTACGCACCATAAACCAAACCTCAGGCTAAATGCCACCTTGGACGGTGTGACTGCCGATAGGATGCAGCCATGGTCGAGCAACTAGGGTTCAGTGGCGCGATCACACCGAACGCGGTCTATAAAGACGCAGTGCGTCCGTGCAAAACATGCCCTCCAGTCGTCCATGGCCAGATATTCGGTGCTGGAAGGCCGAATACGCATGTCAACCTGTACAGATACAACCAATCAACGCATGCCGAGTTCAACATGCCACCTATGACCGCGCGGATACTGCCACCCGAGAATTTGGTGCAGTACGATGCCATATCCATCGGGAAAGTCGCCCATCGTTCCATTCGCTCGGGCGCGTGACGCCGCACCACCGTCGCATCGTCTGAAGCGGTAGAATTAAGGAGTCAGGCCGACGGTCGCCACCGTGTAAGGAGAGGCAATAGGGGAGAATGCGCCCACGCCTCGCGTGGCCGCTAGCCCTGAATACACGATAGTCACCGGAGACAGACAATGGGTGCGACCGCCCCCGACCCCAGCACGACCAATCAACCTCCGCTCGCGACGCTGGAGGCGGTGCTTGAGCGCATCACCTACGCGAATGAAGAAACCGGCTACACTGTCGCACGCGTCGCGACGCGCGGTGGCGGGAGCGACTTACTCACGGTCGTCGGCGCCCTCCTCGGCGCGCAGCCCGGCGAGAGCCTGCGCATGCAGGGCGTGTGGAAATCGCACCCGCAGTATGGCCGCCAGTTCGAGGTCCGAGGCTACACCACCGTGCTGCCAGCGACGATTCAGGGGATTCGCCGCTACCTCGGCTCCGGCCTCATCAAGAGCATCGGCCCCAAGATGGCCGAGCGCATCGTCGACCGCTTCGACGCGGACACGTTGCGCGTTATTGAGGAGGAACCGGCGCGCTTGATCGAGGTGCCGGGCCTTGGTCCCAAACGCACCGCGCTGATCGGGCGGGCGTGGGAAGAGCAGAAGGCCATCAAGGAGGTGATGCTCTTCCTCCAGGGTGTGGGCGTCTCCACGTCGCTTGCCGTGCGCATCTACAAGACCTATAAGGACGCAAGCATCTCTGTCGTGAAGAACGAGCCGTACAAGCTCGCCGGCGATGTGTGGGGCATCGGCTTCAAGACGGCGGACAAGATTGCCCAGTCCATGGGCATCCCGCACGACAGTCCCGAGCGGGTCAAGGCCGGTCTCCAGTTCACGCTCTCCGAGGCGAGCGACGAGGGGCACTGTTACCTGCCCGAGGCGGAGTTGATCGCCAAGGCGACCGAGATCTTGGGCGTCGACGTGGCGCTGGCTGAGGCGTGCCTGGAGGAGCTGTCCGGTGAGGAGGGAATCGTGATGGAATCCCTCACGGGCGCTGACGGTGAGGACGTGACGGCGGTCTACCTCGTCCCCTTCCACCGCGCCGAGGTCTCGCTGGCGAACGGGCTGCTGCGCCTGCTCACCGCTCCCACGGAGCGGCTCGCCGCATTCGAGAACGTGGACTGGGAGAAGGCGGTCGCGTGGCTACACACAGCGACCGGGAGCACGCTCGCGCCCGCGCAAGCGGAGGCGGTCCGGCTGGCCCTCACGGAGAAAGTCGCGGTCCTCACCGGTGGTCCGGGCTGCGGCAAGAGCTTCACGGTGCGCTCGATCGTCGCCCTGGCGACGGCCAAGCGGGCGAAGATCATCCTGGCGGCTCCAACGGGACGGGCGGCCAAGCGCCTCTCGGAACTCGCCGGGATGGAGGCCTCCACGCTGCATCGCCTGCTCCAACTCCGGCCGGGCGGCGACGCCGCCTTCGATCGTGACACCCCGCTCGACGCCGACCTCGTGGTCGTCGACGAGGCCTCGATGCTGGACGTGCTCCTCGCCAACACACTGGTCAAGGCGGTCGCGCCGGGCGCGCACGTACTTTTCGTCGGTGACGTGGACCAGTTGCCGAGCGTCGGGGCCGGGGAGGTGCTCCGCGACCTACTCGGGGCCGGGGTCATCCCCCGTGTCCGCCTGACGCAGATCTTCCGCCAGGCCCAACAGAGCGGGGTCGTCACCAACGCCCACCGCATCAACGCCGGCCAGATGCCCGTCACACGCGCGCTACCCGACTTCTTCCTGTTCGCTGAGGATGACAACGAACGGGTCGCCGACCTCACCGTGGACATCGTGGCCAACCGGCTGCCCCGACGCTTCGGCCTCGACCCGCGCCGCGACGTGCAGGTGCTGTGTCCGATGCACCGCGGACCGGCTGGCGCGGGCGCGCTCAACGAACGCTTGCAGGAGGCATTGACACCCGCGCAGCCGGGCGCTCCCGAGCGCCGCTTCGGCGGCCGTGTCTACCGAACGGGCGATAAGGTGACGCAGATCCGCAATAACTACGACAAAGGCACGGCCGGCGTCTTCAACGGCTCGGTCGGGGTCGTGACCGGCCTGTCCCTAGAGAATCAGGAACTGCGCGTCTTCATGGACGACGAGGAGGAGATTGTGTACGGCTTCGACGAACTGGACGAGTTGACGCATGCGTACGCCGTCAGCATTCACCGCAGTCAGGGAAGCGAGTACCCGTGTGTGGTCGTCCCGCTGACAACGTCGTCGTGGCTGATGCTTCAGCGCAACCTGTTGTACACGGCCGTGACGCGCGCCAAGCGCCTTGTGGTGTTGGTCGGGAGTAAGCGGGCGCTGGCAAAGGCCGTGCGGACGGAGGGAGCGGGACGACGGTATACGGCGCTTGCAACACGGCTGCAGCGCGTGCGGCCAAAGATTGCCTCATCCCCACCCGCGACGCGGTATCTGGACGCCCCCGCTGGTCCGCGCGCCACGCAGCGCGTCGCGGAACACGGATCGTCCTATACACCCAGGTCCCGCTGACGGCGGGGTGGCCGCTGTCGATAGCCGTACGGCTGCCCTCGACGGTGCGGCCTTGATCGAGACGGAGCGGTGCCGTAGATTCCAGCACAGATAGCCGGTACCTGTGTCAACGATCGTGAATCATTGTCAGTATATAAAAGGAGGAATGATGAAACCGCAGATCAGCCTCATCTCATTGGGCGTCACCGACCTGCCACGGGCGCTGCACTTCTACCGGGACGGGCTGGGCTGGCCCCTCTCCCGTGCAAGTGTCGGTGACATTGCTTTCTTCCAGGCCGGCGGCGTGGTGCTCGCGCTCTATCCGCGCGTGCTGCTCGCTGCTGATGCGCATGTATCGCCAGAGGGCAGTGGCTTCGGCGGCATCACGCTCGCTCACAACGTGCGGCAGAAGGAGGACGTGGATCGCGTGCTGGCGGACGCGGTCGCGGCAGGAGCCCTGCTCATGAAGGCCGCAGAGGAGGCCGAGTGGGGTGGATACTCGGGCTACTTTGCCGACCCCGACGGGCACCCGTGGGAGGTGGCGTGGAACCCGCACTTTCCGTTCAATCCTGATGGAAGCATACGGCTACCCGAGGCAGCCAGCAACGAGGGAGCGGCACCGACCAGCCAGGGGGAGAACGGCCTCAGCAAAGAGGACCTCATGACCAGCGTGGCGTCGTCACAACGCCAATTCGACGCGGCTATGGCCGGTTTGAACGACGCCACGCTGGTCGAGATCGGAGTCGTCGGGCAGTGGTCGATCGCGGATATCGTCGGCCATGTCGCAGCATGGGAGCAGCAGGTGGTGCAGTACCTTGAACGATGGCGACGCGGCGAACCGCCTCTGGAACCGACGTGGTCCTCGGCCGATGAGTACAACGCGCGGGAAGCGGCCATGCGACAGTCGTGGACGCTGGCTCAGATCCGTGAAGACGCGGCGGAGACCCGACGCCGCTTGCAAGCGCTGCTCGTCGGCATCACGAACGAGGAATGGGGAGTGCCGATCACCATGCGCGGGCGCGAGGCGCCGCTGGGCGAGTGGATTGGGGGCGCCCTGGGCGGTGATGACGGACCTGGGACACACGCGGCCGAGCACGCACAACACATCATGGCGTGGCGCGCGGGACGGGAGTCCGGCGGAGTGTCGATTGAGCAGAACGAGAGAAAATAGTATTGGACCCGTCCTGATGGCAGGTAGCGCTTGTGGGAAGCGGGTATCCTGCAATTAGGACGCGGGCGACGGCTATTTCCCGTCGCCGCGCATGTACGACTATAGAGGCTGCTGGTGATTGATGCGCGACACTGTCTGGACGGTACTGCTGATCAGCGGATCCTCTGGGATCGGCAAAACTGGGACCGCGCGCGACACGCGATGCCCGATTACGGTGTAGCGACGGCTGCCGACACGGACCTGTTCCAATTCTAGACTCGAGGGGGATGGTAATGACGACTCGCGCATGTGGAACGTTTGACGTGACGATGACTCCCCAGATGCCGAATGACAAGGCCGACGACACATCCGTAGGCAGGATGTCTATCGATAAGCGATTCCACGGCGATCTTGCGGCGACGAGCACGGGGCACATGCTCTCTGTCGGCACAGCCGTCGCAGGCTCGGCCGGATACGTCGCGATGGAGAGGGTGACGGGGATACTGCATGGTCATAGCGGCGTCTTCGCCCTGCAACATAGCGGGACCATGACGCGCGGTACCCCCCAGCTGACTGTAGTGGTCGTGCCGGATTCCGGCACCGATCAGCTGGTTGGGCTCGCCGGCACGATGACGATTGATATCGTCGGCGGAGAGCATGTGTACGACTTTGCATACACGCTCCCCGAATTCCAGTGATACGGGATATAGTGCCACTTGCAGCACGCGCGTGAGTGCCCGTATCGTGGCATGGCGAATCCGAGTGGTAAGGTAGCGGACTTCCATGCCCTTGTCGTCACGTCACCCCGATAAGGCTGTAGAAGTCAAGAGGGGAGTATCCGTGACGGATCGCGCCTGCATCTATTCCTTCCCCGACGACCGTCACGTCGCTAACGGCTCGTGTGCCCACATCATCCCGAGCGCCATCGGCAGCCGGCGCACGTCGACGACAATCGCGTGCGGCCACCACAACAATCTGACCAACACCCGCATCGAAAAGCCGTTCATCGTGCCGCTGCGCCTATGCTCTCGATCGTGCCTGGGCGCAGCGGCACGATGGCATCCCTGCGCGGCGGGCGGCCCCCAACCACATATGAGAACGGTCACGTTGTGGACCAGGCAGTGATAGCTATGACGCTGCTCGTGTCCTAGCTATTCCGTCGCCCTGAACGATGAGGAAATCACCCGCAGCCAGTGCTCGGTCGAACGCCAGGACGACGTGTGGCGCGAACTGCGTTCCGCTTCCCTCACGGATGCGCCGCGCGGCTTCTGCAACAGGGAGCGCCGGCCGGTAGGTGCGCGTGCTCGTCATGGCGTCGAACGCGTCGGCGACTGCCATGATCGCGGCGTCCGGCGGCAGCGCGGCGCCGGCGAGGCCGTCGGGGTAGCCCCGCCCGTCCCAGCGCTCATGATGGTGTCGCACGGCGGGCAAGATGTCCTTGGAGAGGTACGGCAAGCCCGAGAGCATGCGCTCGCCTCGCGCGGGATGCTCTCTGATGACCGCGAACTCCTCATTGGTGAGGCGCTCTTCCTTCTTCAAGATGGCGTCCGGCACGGCGATCTTGCCGACATCGTGCAGCAGGGCGGCCAACTCCAGGCGCGCGAGGTCCGTCGTCTCCAGGCCCAGGGCACGGCCGAAGGCCACGACGTAGCGGCCAACTCGCTGGGAATGCCCCTGCGTGTACGGGTCCTTGGCATCGACGGCGGCGGCCATCGCCATTACGGCGGCCAGGTTCGCGTGCGCGAGTTCCCCAGCGATGCGCTGGAGGTCATCGCCCAGCAGCCCTGCCCCGTCGTCCGGCTCCGCGATGCGGTTCCGGCCTAACGCCTTCGCGCCGGCGAGCGCCTGGCGAGCCGCCCGCACCAGCTCCTCGCGCGTCGTGCCGTGGGCCGGGAGGGACGCGACCCCGAGCGAGGCGCGCACCGCTACCGGCGTCCCCCTCCCGGCCCGGATGGCTGCCTGGATGTGGTTGGCCGAGGCCAGAGCCTCCTCCCGCTCCGCGTCGAGCAGGAGCACGGCGAACTCATCACCCCCGTCGCGGGCTACGATATCCCCCACGCGCACGGCATGGCGCACCGCCGCCGCGACAGCCGTGAGGGTCGCGTCGCCCAAGCCGAGGCCACCGACCGCGTTAATCGCGGCCAGGCCGTCGATGTCCACGAGGATGAGGCTCGCCGGCCGTCCCAGCCGGCGGCACCGAGCGACCTCCTCATCGAGGCGGGCGTGGAAGGCGCGGTGGTTCGGGAGTCCGGTCAATCCATCGACCGAGACCTGCGCCAGGACGCGCTCGTGGAGCGCCGCGTTCTGCAGGGCGATGGCGGCCTGATTGGCGAGCAGCGCCAGGGCGTGGCGGGTGTCCTCGTCATCCTCCATGACGCCGTACAGGCGCAGCCCGCCCACGGTCTGGCCATCAACGTCCAACAGGATGAGGAGAGTCCCGTCATCCGCGACTTGGTAGGTCACCCCGTCCTCGCCGTCGTGCGGCACGGGGACGCTATCTGGAGCGTCTACAGCATCACCGGCTGGGAGAACCAGCGCCCTGCCCATCATCGTCAGGTCGGTATCGTCCGTCAGGTACACCGCCACGGCGGACGCGTGGGCGGCATCACGGGCGTGCTCGGCCAAGGGGCGCACCAGATCGACCCGCGGCTGCTGCAAGCGCAGCCGCTGCCCAGCTCGGATGACACCCTCCAGCTGCACGTTGCGCCGACAGAGCGCGGCGGCGCGGACCGCGTCCCGCTCGATGGTCTTGAACGTCGCGCGCACGGTGAGGACGGGGAGGAGAGACAGGAGCAGCGCGGCCGGATTGTAGGCCCAGGCGATGGCGGACACGACGCCCATGCCGATACCTACCCCTTCGAGAAGTAGGACCTGTGCGGTCGGTGCTGGTGCCCGGTCGCCACTATCCTCCCGGAGGGAGAGCGCCATCACGACTTGGAGGCCACCAAGGTCGAGGGTGGCGTAGATGAGGCCGACGAGCGCGAGGGCAGGCGCGTGGGCGAGGAACTGCGTCGGCTCCCAGCGCGGCAGCGGCGGGGTGACCTGGGCGAGTGCGAGGCTCGACCCGCCAGCGACGATGGTTGCGTGCGCGACGTTGAAGAGACGCTTGTGGAGGGGTAGGGGGCGTGCGAGATCATCGGCTAGGGCCGCGCCGAGGGCCACGAGGACGGGGTAGGGCGGCGGGAGGACGAGGACGGCGGCGACGAGCATGACGGTGCTCATGCTGTGGGAGAAGTCCGCGCCGACCCGCGCGGTCATGCGCTCCCCCGCGTACATCAGCGTCAGGAAGGTGAGGGCGGCGGCGAGATGCGTCGGCACCCAGCCACCGGGAAGGGTCAGGGCCACGACGGAGCAGACGACCAGGGCGACGGCGACCAGCGACATGCCTGTAAGGTACAGGCGGAGGGTCGGCCGTAGGTCGTCCACACAGGCCTCCCATCGCGCGTCCTGGCCCGCTGCGATCACGGTGCTGCAAACGATTCGCGCGCGCAAGCCCTCACCAGACACATCAAGTCATGTCTCCTCAATATGATAGAACGGCACTTATCTTTCGTTCACGCGACAATCGAGGATGCACGATCTGCAGCGCATGTGTATGGGCTCACGGGGACGAGTGGCACCGCGCGCGATACATGTGCCGGCGCAAGCGCCAGCAGGAGCACGCGGGGGCTGTCATTCTCAATCCGCCCGTGTGCCCCTGCTGGCGATTAGCTAGTCGAGGGTATGTGGACCTAATGCCATTTCCCGAGGGCGGGCTGGGCGTGACCGCCCGAGGCGACGGTGATGACCACGGCGAGCACCGGGACGACAACCGAGACAACGCGGAGGGCGTTGTGCAGGCGAAGAGAGACACGAATGATCGGTCCCATCGGACGAACTCCTTACGCGAACGGGTCCATGCAGCAGCCTGAGCAGGCTGCCATCATGGTACTACCGCCTTGCACCCGCGTAAAGGAAAAGTAGCGCAAATTTGCTATTGAAAGATAAGTGCCGTTATATTTCGGTCATTACAGAGCGATTAGCGTAGAGAGACACGCTTTTTATGGAGGCGGACGTCATGGGCAATCACGCGCGTGGGGTGGCCGACGCCGGCAGTGCCGACACCGCACCTAACAGAGTAGCGCCACTGCGGCTCACGCCCAGCGATAAGGCGATGCTCTTGCGCTGGCTCCATGGTCGGCCTGACCACACACGGCGTGTGTACCATGGGGACATAGTCCGCTTCCTTGCCCACGCCCGCAAACCGCTCGCGGCTGTGACGCTCGACGACCTGCATGACTACGCCGATATGCTCGCGGACGATGGCTTGGCGCCGGCCAGCCGCGCACGGCTGCTCAATGTCGTCAAGAGCCTGCTCACCTTCGCGCATGAGACCGGCTATCTGCCCTTCAACGCCGGACACGCGCTGCGCTTGCCCGCTGTCCGCACGCGCCTGGCCGAGCGCATCCCCTCCGAGGAAGACATCGTAGCCCTGCTCGCGCACGAGCCGGATCGCCGCAACCACGCGCTGATGCGCCTCCTCTACACGGGCGGCCTGCGCATCTCGGAGGCCTGCACGCTGTGCTGGCGCGACCTCAAACAGCGCGACGCGGCCGGTCAAGTGACCGTTTGGGGCAAAGGCAACCATGAACGCGCTGTGCTCCTCACCGGCGGTATCTGGCGGGAGATGATGGCCTTGCGGCCACCGAATGCCGGGCCAGACGATCCCGTGTTTCGCTCCCGACGCGGCGGATCGCTCTCGACGACGCAGGCATGGCGAATCGTCAAGGACGCGGCGGTGCGTGCGGAGTTGCCAATGGCCACCGCGCTCTCGCCCCATTGGCTCCGCCATGCCCATGCCAGCCACGCCCTCGATCGCGGCGCGCCGGTGTCGCTCGTCCGTGAGTGCCTGGGGCACGCGAGCCTTGCCACGACCTCGCGCTATACCCATGCTCGCCCCGGCGACGGCTCCAGTCGCTATCTCCCTGTGTAATCCGTCACCCTGCTCACGATTGGGCGCCGCCCCTTCTCCACGAGGGCGAGGGCATTATCGTTGCATAGAGGGTCAACGACAAGCACGCGGAGCGCTGCGTCCCACTCCGCCTCTTTCGGCCGGATGGTTGTGTAGAGGTCTTGTCGCTCCATCCCTTGCTCACGATCGGGCGGGCGAATTTCGGCGGGATGAGGCGTGCTGTCGTTGGAGACGTTGACCATGACATTCCACTCAGGGTCCCGGTGGGCTTCGATGCGCGGTGCAACGCGCGATAGGTAGGGTGGATACCCCGTCCGGCGCATGCGTCCACGCAAGGCATCGAGGACATCCTTGTCTGCGCCACTGCGCGAGAGGAGATAGCCGAGACGATTGATCACCGCCCTATTCGGGTAACGCAGCGCGTCGTCGACCAGGTGCGGCAGTGAGAGACTCCCGTTCGCCAGCCCACGGCGCAACGACTCCATAATCTCCGCTATCCCGCCGGCTAACCGCTCGTCGTCGAGCGAATCAAGGATAGCCTTCTCGGGATCGGCGATCATCACCTCGACATGGGCGGCGCCGTTCAAACCAGTCATGTCGTGAGACCGCACGCCGAAGAATGTCGTCTCTGAGCGGGAGACGAACTGGTAGTGGTAGCCTTGAAAGGTGACCTGGGACCTCCTACGGCGATGATCGACAGGGATCACCACGACGACAATGCGGGGCATCTGCGCGGTCACGTTGTGGAAAGACAGGGCGGACCAGTACGAGATGTAATAGGGATCGGGGGCCATGGCCGCCGCGATGATGAACGGGTGCTCGTGCCATGTCCTGCGCGCGGCGCGGGGCACGACAACATACGTTCCCTGCTCCACCCGCAGCAACCATCCCTTGTTCTCTAGCTCGGTCAGGAGGTCGTACAGATCTGGATCGGCGATGTCGTCTAGGAGCGTGCGATGCCGCTTTAGGGAGAATACAGGTATTTCAAGCTGCTCCAGGTCCGTGAGGAAACGGCTCTCGGCGGGACCAGTCGATAGAACTCTCTTCATATGAGGTGCGCGTTTCTGGGATACCATCCCAGTATGGTAACACGAATATGAACTGGTTTGTTGCCAAGGACGACAACGAGCGCAGTGCGGGCCTGACGGTTGATAGCGTGGTCGACCGGCTACTGCGGTAGTTCGGGCTCGACCCGCAGCGCGATGCGCAAGTGCTGTGGGAGGCTGCCAGACATGGGAAGTGGGCAGACGTTAGGGCTTCTTATCCGCCGTGATGAACAGAAACCACGCGTCGAGATCGGTCACAATGCCATCTGCTGGAGCGCGGTCGGCGCGCGAGAAATAGTCCTGGCGAGCCTCCAGGAACGCTCCAGGGATGGTCGGCTGCGCCTCTCGGTCGCCCTGTCCGGTCGCACTGACGAAGATGCGGACCAATCGGGGAAAACGCGTCAGGTCTGTCGATCCCCAGGCATCCGGTCGACCCAGGACGTAACATTCGACACACGGCGAGTGCGAGTGCGGGGCCGTGGGATGGGCGATGTCGAGCGTCACGATGGACCCGAGGACGGTATCTCGGGGCACGGGGAGGTGTAGGCCGAGGGCGTCGCCCAGCTGCCGCACACGCTCCGCGTCGTTCGCGCAGGCATGCGCCAGCATGATGAGATGCCGCGGCTGGCGAAGGTGTGCCAGCGCCGCAGAGTCGCCGCCGATTCGCTGGAGGGCGCGCATCATCGGGTCGTACCGCCGCTGCGCGCCATACATGAGGACCAACGCCGTGCTGACCCAGCCACCTGCATCGTCGTGACGATCGAGGGCACGTTGCAGCCAGTCCACGGCGTCGTCCAACGGCGGCCGACCGAGCGATAGTGGGGCGAACTCGGACGCGGTGTCGGTGACGCTAGTCCCGTGCTCGATGGTAAAAAAGGCGATGACCTCGTCGGCCATCCGCAGGCCCAGCGCGCTACGCGCGCCTGGGAGATCAGGATACTCTTCAAGGGCGTCCTCGGTCAGTGTCTGCGCCGTCGCCCAGTCCGCCGCCTGATCCGCCCTGAGCAGTGTGATATATCCGGTGATCTGCCTGTCTGCCCGCCGCTGCAGGTCGGGGAGTTGCGCGTTGAACGCCTGCGTCACCCTGTTCTCGACCGTGAGGACCGTCAGAACGGCCGCCAGCGCGACAACCAACCCGCCAACGGTGAAGATCGCGCCCATGACGCTGCCCAAGCCGACGACGAGCGCGAGCGGGTCCTGGGTCGAGCCGATCCGCAAGCCCGCGACGTGCGCGAGGAGGAGCCACGCGGCCGGGACGACGACGAGGAACGCGAGGCCGCCGATGAGGCCGATGAGGACGCGGGACCACGGTGCCATGTGTCACCTCTCCGCTGTCGTGCGATGGCCATCGCCGGGCCGTCGCCTGCGCGCGTCCCGCGCACCTGTGGACGACAGCTCTGCTGTTCCTACGCGATGAACGGGGCCATGCCCTTTCCCTTTAGTGTAGCCGGAGCGGGAGTCTCGACACGTCGGTGGCGCTCAACCTAACTTCGTCGGGGTCAGGTGCTCCATAGAGGGGGTACGGTCAGGATGGTAGCATGTAGGCGCGGTGAGGGCGTCAGGGTGATATCCTCGCAGGCGTGAAGCCGACGGGACGAGCGGCTGCGTGGCAACATGGCCGTGTCGAGTGCTATTTGCACATGAGGCAATCGTCGGGAATCTGGATCAGGTCGGCCGCTAGGTGCCGTGTTCCTCCGCCGTCTGTCTCGCTCTCGCGGATACCTTGCCCCATGTGTCGAAGCGGTAGCGCTTGGCCCTATTGAAGCAGGACGGCGAGCGATAGGACTTTATTGCTCTTGTGGCAGGCCTAGACGCCGACTATACTTGATGTAAAGTAGGGTGTAACATTAAGCGGAGGAGGGGCTGTGGACGACAAGCGCGACCTACTACCGCTACCCGATCGTGCGCGCCTCGTGCTTGCGCAGCAGCCCCTTGCTGCTGCGATCTGTCAGGTGCAGTTTCCTGAAGTGCAGACTGTGCAGGACGCGACCTTTATCGCTGCTTTTCAAACGGCGATTAGTCGCACGTATCCTGTAGCATCAATACAGCCGCGCCAGATACAAGTGTCCATGGACCCCGGCGGCGTTCGACAACAGGTATCGATCCAATGGGCATACGCGGATCCCGACGATACGTGGCACATGGTGTTGGCGGGAGACTCTTTATCGCTAGAGACGCGGCACTACACGCACTTTGAGGAGTTTACCGAGCGGCTCCAGGGTGTGCTAACCGCACTCTTCGAGCATATCCGGCCAACGCAGATTGGCCGCCTCGGCCTGCGTTACGTGAACGAAATTCGTGGCAGTGGCATGGCGTGGACCGACATCATCCGGAATGAGTTGCTCGGGAGCCTTGCGGATCCCGCACTCAACGCATTGACGACACAGCATATCGGTGAGGTCCAACTGCGGGCCGGGGAGCATCACCTGGTGCAGATGCGGCATGGCTGGTTTCCTCAAGGGACCACGGTGCGGCCACGCGCGGGAGAGCCAGTCTCAGATCAGCCGTTCTATCTCTTAGACTTCGATGCCTTCGAGGACCTAAGCGGGTCGGCGACGCCTGGCGTGGACAGGGATTATCTGTGTATGCGCGTGGCAACCTTCCACCGGAATATCTACCGCCTCTTTCGCTGGGCGGTGAGTGACGACTATCTGCGACGGTTGGTAGAGCGATGAGCGACGTTATGGGCGCGGTCCCGACGCGGGGTAGCGAAGACGTGACAACGCTGCACCACGACATTACCCTGTATAGGAGCCCAGAATCACCGCCTGAACGCGTCGCGATGCACACTCCACTTAGTGAGCGGGGATTCGGAACGAGTGATGGTGGACGGCTTGTGGGATGGTACGGTCCTGGTCATCTCATGTGGACTGCAACGCCGCCTGAAGCGTGGCGAGATGTCGTGCAGATCGTGAGCGTCCAGCGGGAGATGGTTGAACGCATCACAGCGATCAATGCAGCCCTCAAGCGTATCCAAGAACACCTTGTCACAGTGGAACGCGCACAAGCCGCGCAGACGTCTGTCGACATCGCACCGCACCTGAGTGCTCTCACATGGATTAAGGCCGCAACAGGCCTCCCTGATAGTCGCGTTGCGGCTCTCCTTGGCGTGACCAGGCAGGCACTCGTCCGGTGGCGACGGGGAGAGCCCATTGCCATGAGCAAGCGTCGGCACCTGCTTGCCGTCCGTGATGTCCTGGAGCGTGCGGCGCAGTGCCATCCTCCGCTTGAAGCTCTCGGCGCTTGGCTGGATACGCCGCGGGGATCGGACGGACGGACTCCCAGTGATCTGCTTGCCCAAGGCGAGTTTGACAAGGCGCGCCTGCTGGCGGTCACGCAAGCATCAGGCGCGGTCGTCGCCCCACCAGAATGGGCGCATGAGGCTGGGACAACCCACCCACGGCGAGATGCACGCATGCATCAGGGGCTGCCTCCGTGGTACGAGGATGATATCGCTGAGCAGGATGATGAGACTGAACCGGATGTCTTCGTCCGTCTTAATCTGGATGGGGCATGACCGACGAGCCGCACGTCGGCCAAGAGTTGCGTCGGCGCGGCTGGCGGCAAGGGGTGGTGTTCACCGGAACGGGGCTCGCTGTCGTCGCGCATGAGCGCAAAGCGTCCGGAGAATTTCATCTCGGTGTGCGCCAGGTTAAAGCACAAGAGAGCCTTATTCTGGTGTCGCAGGACTGTGACATCGTCGCGCGCCGCGAGCAGGAGCCGCGCCTAGAAGCACTGGTGTGCAAGCGCGGGAATGAGCGACTGTGCTGGACGGCCGATAGAAACAGCGCTCGGTTCTTCCTGGTGGACCCGGCGACGGGGCTTGTCGCGCAGGCCGCGTATAAGGTCATCGTGACGAAAGAGACGGTGCTGGACGTGGCTCCGCAGCCATGGCCATCTGACGAGGTGCGCCGGCAACGGTTTGTGCGCTGGCTAGCACGCCGGTATGACCGATTCCCACTACCCGATCAGCTTGACGATGCGTTTCGTAAGCCCTTAGACCTTGTGTTGGACACATTGCATGATCAGGACCCGCTGCTGGCCGCTGCTCTCAGCAGCGCATGCCACGAATGGCGCATCAATATGCCGACGCACGAGGAGGCGCCCTTTACCATCCATCTCAGTCTCCTGCTTCATCCAACTGGGTTGACGGCGACGGCCGACGATGCCATTGACGTAGTCATCGAGCGCCTCCGAGAAACGCTCGATCCAGCGCTGGTCACTCTCGATGCGGACGTGAGAAAACTGACTGACGACCAGATGTCACTCACCGAGTTCTACGCGACCGTGCCTCTGTTCTTAGAGCCATTGACATACGAGGGAGACGAGATCGTTGGCGCGCCTCCGCTACCCCGCGCATGACGGCCCAGGTCGATGGCGGTCCTTTCTTGCCCCTGGGGCGGCTGTGTCGCGGCCCTTGACAGATTGGGAAGTTCCTAGCACACTAAGAGCGCGTCGCATACGTAGTGAAACCGGGCTCCTCGACGCGCGGAAGGATGACGCATGGCAACGCTCCGTCAACTACGCAAGCACCATCATCTCACGCAAGAGCAGCTTGCTGTCGCCGCCGATGTGTCCCCATCGACGGTCTATCACATCGAGGCTGGCAAGGTGCGGCCGCGGCCGTCCATCGTGCGCCGCCTCGCGCACGCTTTAGCTGTTGTCCCTGCGGAGATTGAGGTCGGTGCCTCGGCTGCTATGCCCCCTCTCTTTCAACCAGAGCCGCTTCTCACGGAAAGTGCGACTGATGTCCCCGAATGAAGCGCGAACACGGCAAGAACACATCGATCCCGCGCTCAAAAAGGCCGGATGGGACGTGCATGATTCCGCTCAAGTCGGTATCGAGATCCCGGTGGACGGCTACGACGCCGAGCCCTGGAACGGCATTACCGACTATTGTCTCTACCGACCGAACGGCGAGGTTATCGCCGTCGTTGAGGCCAAGAAGCAGGTGCGCGACCCAAACGTCGCCCGTGAGCAGGCGCGTCACTACATCACGGAGATCGCCAAGCGCCAATCCTTCCAACCGTTCGCCTTCCTGACGAACGGACTCGACACGTACTTCTGGGACGAAGAGCACGCCGCCCCGCGCCTGGTCGCCGGTTTCTTTACGCCCGAGGACCTAGACGATCTCCTCTGGCTGCGCCAGAACGCCACCCCCCTCGGTGACACGCTCATCGATGCGCACATCGCCGGGCGCCTCTACCAGCAGGAGGCCATCCGCCGCCTGTGCGACGACTTCGCCACAGGCAAGCGCCGCGCCCTCCTTGTGATGGCGACGGGCACGGGCAAGACGCGCACGATCGTTGCCCTGGTCGATCTGTTCCTGCGCGCGAACCACGCCCGCAAGATCCTCTTTCTTGCCGACCGCGACGCGCTCGTGGATCAGGCGTTAACCGACGGCTTCCACGCCTTCCTGCCCACCGAGACCAGCGATCGCATCTATACGCACACCATCGATAAGAACAAGAGGCTCTACGTCGCCACGCTGCAAACCCTCTCGCGCTGCTACGACGCCTTCAGCCCAGGTTTCTTCGACCTCATCGTCTTTGACGAGGCCCACCGCTCCATCTTCAACCGGTTCACCGATGTGATGGAGTATTTCGACGCGCGCATGATCGGCCTCACCGCCACGCCCGCCGGATTCATCGACCGCGACACGTTCCGCGTGTTCCACTGCGACGACAAGACGCCGACCTCCCTCTACACCTACCCCGAGGCGGTCCAGGCCGGGTACCTCGTCGACTTCAGCCTCTATCAGGCCAAGACGAGCTTCCAGCGCGACGGCATCAAGGGTGTCGACCTGTCGGAAGAGGACCAGAACGCCCTCATCGAGCAGGGGCTTGACCCCGACGAGATCGACTATTCCGGCACGGACATCGAACGCATTGTCAGCAACCGCGACACGCTTGTCCGGCAGTGGGAAGAGTTCATGGACGTGTGTATCAAGGATCAGTCGGGCCAACTGCCGGGCAAGACCATCGTGTTCGCGATCACCCAGGCCCACGCGCAGCGCCTGCGTGGCGTGTTCGAGGAGATGTATCCGCAGTACAGGGACATGGTCGCGGTGATCACCTCCGATACCGAGCATGTGCGCGACGGCAGCTACGGCGACGGCCTCATCACCACGTTCAAGAAGAACAGCCTGCCGCGCATCGCGATCTCGGTGGACATGCTCGATACCGGCGTCGACGTGCCGGAGGTCGTGAATCTTGCCTTTATGAAGCCGGTGCAGTCGCAGATCAAGCTCTGGCAGATGATCGGGCGCGGGACGCGCAACAATGATGCCTGCCGCTATCCCGACCGTCTGCCCGACGGACACAAGTCCGAGTTCAAGATTATGGACTTCTGGCAAAACCGCTTCGACAAGCAGGCGGAGGAGCGCGGGAAGTCCACGGTCCCCGTCCTGGTCACCATCTTCAACGCGCGGCTGCGGTTACTCGAGTTCTTTATCCGCGATCAGAGCAATCCGGACGCCCTCCAGGTCAAGGCCGATCTCCAGGCGCAGGTCCAGCGCATCCCAACCGATGCGTTTACCGTAAAGAAGGTGCTGCCTGCCATTGAGCGGGCCTGGGACCCGGCGTTCTGGACCTACACCAACGCGGCGGACATCGCGTTTTTGCGCGCCCAGGTCGGGCCCTTACTGCGCCTGGCGTCCGAGGTGGATGTAGCGGCCGAGACGTTCATCAGCAAGATCGAGCGCCTGAAACTGGGCGTGCTCCAGGGCACGCCGAAGCCCGGCGACCTGCAAGCGATCGCCGATGATGTCGGCCGGCTGCCGGACTTCGTGCGCCGCGACCCGGCGCTGCAGCCGTTGGTGGACCTCTGCCTGTCCCAGGCGCTCGCGGGCGCCACGCCGGCGGAGTTGACCGCCGTGGGCGCGGGGCTGGCGCCGCAGATGAGGTATCGCACGGAGAATCCCAGCGCCTTCCGTACCCTTGACCTGCCCGACTTCATCGCGGAGAGCGGCTACATCACCCTCTCCGAGGGCGGCGAGCGACTCTACGTCGCTCAGTACCGCGAACGCGTCGAGAAGCGCATCAACGACCTGGCTGAGAGCGACCGGACGATCCGGGCCATTCAGGAGGGGCGCGACGTCACGGAGCTGGATGTGGTCGCGCTCGAACGGACGCTGCGCCTGACGCTCGGCGCCGTCGATGTCCAGCTCACCACCGACAATATCCGCAAAGCCTACGGACTCAAGCTCACCAGCTTCCTGGGGTTCCTGCGCCATGTCCTGGCGCTCGAGAACGTGCCTGATTATGGGACGGTCATCCAGCAGCTTGTCGACGCCCATATCCAGCAGCACGCCTACACGGCCGATCAACTACGCTTCCTGCGCGTGATGCAGGCCGTGCTCGTCAAGAAACGCCACCTCGATCGCGCCGACCTCTACGAGGGCGACTTCTCCGCCTTCGGCGACGGCGCCGTCGATCGCCTCTTTACGGGGCCACAGGTCGACGAACTCCTCGACTTCGCCCGACAACTCGCCGCCTGAAAGGCTGATACACCATGCTCACCGACAGCACCCTCAAAAGCAAGGTCGACGCGCTGTGGAATAAGATGCGCGACGGCGGGCTGCCCAACCCCCTGGACAGCATCGAGCAACTCTCGTTCCTTCTGTTTATGAAGCGGCTCGACGAGGAGGAGACCCGGCGCGAGCAGCAGGCCAACCGGCGCGGGATACCGTATCAGTCCTTGTTTGTAGACAAAGACGGCACGCCGCGACCCGCGTATCGTTGGTCGCACTGGACGCGGCGCACAGGGAGCGACGCCCTCCAGTTCGTCAAGACCGAGGTCTTCCCGTTCATCAAAGGGATCGGGGGCACCACCTCCGGCTTCGCACAGCACATGGAGAATGCCGAGTTCAAGATCAATAAGCCGACCCTGTTGCTGGACACCTGCGCCAGTATCGACGCCCTCAAGGTCTCGCAGCAGAACCAGGACGTCCAGGGTGATGTCTACGAGTACATGCTCGGCAAGCTGGGGGACGCGGCAGGGCGGAACGGGCAGTTTCGGACGCCGCGCCACATCATCCGCATGATGGTGCAGATGATCGACCCGAAGCCGACGGAGCGCATGTGTGACCCGGCCGCCGGGACAGCTGGATTCATCGTGAACACCTATCAGTACATCCTCGAACAGCACACCGATCCCGCCAGCCTCGTCTATGATGAGCAGGGCTTTCCGCACAACCTCACCGGCGAACGGCTGGACGCCGAGGAGCGCGACTTTCTGCACACGCACGCCCTGACCGGATTCGATAATGACAGCGGCATGACGATGCTGCGGATTGGCGCGATGAACATGATGCTCCACGGCATCACGGAACCCAATTTCCGCTACACCGACACCCTTGGCAAAGCCTTTACCCAGGCCCGGTGCTACGACGTCATCCTGGCAAACCCGCCTTTCAAAGGCGCGATCGACGCCGGTGACGTGAACGATACCCTCCCAGGCCGCTACAAGAAGACGGAGTTGCTCTTCCTGCATCTCTTCCTGCGCCTGCTCGATATGGGTGGCCGCTGCGCCGCGATCGTTCCCGACGGTGTGCTCTTTGGGAGCAGTGGAGCGCACATTGAGACGCGCAAGAAGCTCATCGAGGAGAACCGGCTGGACGCGATCATCTCCATGCCGTCAGGCGTGTTCAAGCCCTACGCCGGAGTCTCGACCGCCGTCCTGCTCTTCACGCGCGGCGGCACGACCTCCGACATCTGGTTCTACGATATGGAACACGACGGCTTTAGCCTGGACGACAAGCGCGAGCCGGTCGCCGAGAACGACATCCCCGACATCCTGGCCTGTTGGCGAAACCGCGCCAACCCGGTCTTTGCGGCCGACCGTGCTAGCCGTCTTGCCGAACTACGCGCCGCCTTAGAGCCGTTGAAGGCCCAGCGTTTGCGGTTTCATGCGGACATTAATCGACTCACCTTTGAGAACGCCATCGCGCCTATCGACGATGAGACGACCCTGGCCTTGTTAGAGGTTGACCGCGAGAAACTAGCAAGCTTGGAGGCAGAGATCCACCCGTTGCAGAACGAGTTTAATCGGTTGTCGCGTCAGTTCTGCGTCACGAAGGCACAGGTTGCTGCCAATAAGTATGACCTATCGGCAAGCCGCTACCGCCCGATGGAGCAGGACGACGTTTACTACGACGCGCCGCAGGTTACGCTTTCGCGCTTGCTGGAATTGGAAAAGGTGATGGCGGCGGAAGTCAGCGTGTTGGAGAAGTTGCTTAAGTGACGGACTTTATACCCCTTGGAGAGCTAGGAGAAGTCGTTTCTGGTTCTACACCGAAAACGCACGTTGCCGCATATTGGGACGGGGATATCCCATGGATTACGCCTGCCGACCTGTCAGAAAACCGGGATACATACTTTCGCGGCGCACTGAGGAAGATAACAAGAGCTGGGTTCAATAGTTGTTCAACGAAGATGCTACCTGCTGGAAGCATCCTATTTAGTAGCCGTGCACCAATTGGCCATTGCGCGATAGCGGCATATCCGCTTTGCACGAATCAAGGCTTCAAGAGCATCATTCCGAACCAACGTCTTGATAGCGTGTATTGCTACTACGCGCTTCGCTACACAACTCCTGCGATTGTCGCATTAGGTAGGGGTGCAACCTTCGCTGAGATCAACAAAGAGATGTTCGAACGTGTGCGAATTCCCGTTCCTACGCTTGACGAACAGAAGCGCATCGCCGCCCTACTCGACAAAGCCGACCGCCTGCGCCGCGCCCGCCGTTACGTCCAAGAACTCAGCAACAGTTTCCTTCAATCCGTCTTTTTGGACATGTTTGGCGACCCTATGACGAACCCGTGCGGATGGGCAACGGTTGAATTAGGTGATCTGGTACAGGCCTTTGAAGGCGGCGTCAATTTCAATCCTGTTTCTGAGGGCGGTCCATCATCTCCATGGCGAGTGCTCAAAATAAGTTCGGTCACCTCTGGTGAGTTCAAACCAGACGAGAGCAAAGCTATTTCACCCGACACGACGTTTAATGAATCATTGATCGTACGTAAGGGCGATTTAATTATTAGCCGTGCAAACACAACGGAACTCGTAGGGGCCGTGTGTATGGTCCGGCATACCCCGCCCCAAGTGCTTTTGCCCGACAAGCTGTGGAGAATTAAGCTTCGAAGCACTGCTGAGGTTAATGCGAACTACGTGCTACATATTCTCCAACTACCGCATACGCGAAGGATTATCGGTGAGTTAGCCACTGGTACGAGTGGTTCGATGCAAAACATATCTAAAGACAAGGCTGGCACGATTCCGATTATGCTGCCACCTGAAGAGCGGCAGGGAAAGTTTGCCGAGGTCGTGCGCCAGGTAGAGCGGTTGCGTGCACAGCAGCGCGAGGCCGACCGCCAAGCGGAACACCTCTTCCAGACGCTCCTGCATCGTGCGTTCTCTGGTAGCTGTTAGCTCAGCATGAGTGATATCAAGCTATTCCGTGTCCAAGGCCAAGCTGTGCAGCAACTTCACGGAACCTCGGTTGCCGTCGAAAAGTCGTTGCAAGACGTGGTTGAACGGCATCTGGACGCATTCCTCGGTGTTCGCTTCCTCGCCCATGAGCACGCGACGGGCAAGACTCACGGGGGCCGCATCGACACACTCGGCATCGATGAGAATGGTAGCCCGGTCATCATCGAGTACAAGCGGGCGCTCAACCAGAACGTCATTAACCAGGGCCTGTACTACCTCGATTGGCTTCTCGACCACAGGGCCGAGTTCAAGTTGCTCGTCCTCGACCGGCTCGGCCCGGAGCAAGCCAACGCGATCGACTGGCGCCGGCCACGGCTGCTGTGTATTGCGAGCGACTTCACGAAGTACGACGAGCACGCCGTCGCACAGATCAACCGCAGGGCCTGTCAAAGAGTAACCGCTGCGATTTCCCCTCTATTCCACGCCTAAACGCAGGGGAAATATGACTACTTTATTTTCTGATAGCCCCGCAGCATCGAACTTATCCGCTACCGGCGGTACGGCGAGGACTTGCTGCTGTTCGAACTCGTCAATACGCCTGTTGAGCAGATCGCCGAGGACGAGGACCCTGGCGATGGAGGAGTGAATGGTAAAGGGCCAGCCAAGAGCGGAGGCGTCGGCAAGACCGTATCGGCAAGCCTGAATCAAGCCACGACTGCTCAGCGCGATCGGTTCGAAGCTCTCAAGGCTTTTTTGTTAGCCTTAGGCGACGATGTCCAGATGAAGGCGCTTAAGTACTACATTGCATTCCGGCGTATCAAGAACTTCGCGTGCATCGAGGTGAGGACGCAGACCGAGAACATTGTCGTCTACGCGAAGGTGGACCCGACGAGTATTGTTCTGGAACCCGGATTCACGCGGGATGTGCGGACAATCGGTCACTTCGGAACTGGAGAGCTCGAAATAACGATTAAGAACGACACCGATTTGGAGAGGGTCAAGCCCTTACTCCTCCAAAGTTATGAAGCCAGTTAGTGTTATCGGATAACCAGCGGTTAGTCCAAGTACCGATAGCAGTTGGGGGACAATTAGCATGATACCGGACTTGCATAGAGCGTCGAAAACAGAAGTGATAGGTAGTCATCGCTCCGCGGATTATCATGTCGTGCTGGCTCGCTTACAGAATGGTAAAAACGACGTTACGCATAGCGTTCACGTCTTCCCATCAACCTATACCAGCAGCGGGATACAGACGACGGACATGCTCGCCTACCTAGGGTTTAGCCGTTACAACTGTTCGTTCGAGGGAGGTTACTGTTACGCTCGTGGCGTCGAAACGCCCGTCGACCTCCCTGCATTCGCGGCGGCGCTTCCGCGAGCCTACACTGCCCTCCATAACGCAGACAATCACCTTGCCGGATGTGGCCTTTTCATTCCGCGTCCCGAAGGGACAGGATACTTCTTCAACAAACCATCTCAAGAGTCACGGCAGCGCGATTCGTTGCCTACTTATGGTGATGGGCATACGGCAGAGAGCCATGATCGCCTCAAGCAATCGGAGGATGCTTATTTCCAGTTTGCTTTGACAGGCATTAGGTCGAGTGACGAGATTGGATGGACAATCCATTACCGTCCTAGGCACGAGCCGCTCTCCACAGAGATGCAGTCCGCCTTCTCATTTCTCGAACTAAAGTCGTTCCTCGAGTGCCCAGAGTTCGATTTTGAGCCATGTCACTGGCGCTTCGTCCCGCATGTCTCCAAGTTCGGAGGAGGCAGCGTGTCCGTCGTCTTTGGCGGGGAAGGTGATCCTGCTATCGTCCGAGGCCAATTCGACGCGCACATGCAGCATTTCTCACCCGGACTTGAGGCGCTCCTGCAAGCCAACCTGGAGGTTGAACCGTTTGGAATGGCGTTTTTGCCAGATCCAACACCTACGCCACAATCGTCGTCTTGCCCGATAGGAACCTCCCCTAGCACAACCAATACTAGTACCACTACCTACAAGTACGATGTCGCTATTTCGTTTGCGGGGCCGCAGCGCTCTCTAGCCGAAACGCTGGCAACGAGGGTCAAGGAGACGGGCTTCCGCGTCTTCTTTGACGACTATTACCAGGAGCAGCTTTGGGGCAAGAACCTCATCGAATATTTCGATGACGCCTATCGCAAACAGTCGCGCTACTGCGTAATATTCGTGTCACCTGAGTACAGGGATCGTATGTGGACGACTCATGAGAGGCAGAGCGCCCAGGCTCGTGCCCTCCTGGAGAGAGGCAACGACTACATCCTGCCCATTATGATCGAGGACATAGAATTACCGGGCATGCCTGGCACAGTAGGGTATCTTTCCTTGAAGCAATATCCTATCGACGCTATCGCTGACCTGCTGATCAAGAAATTATCATCAACTGAAACGTGACAAAAAGCCAAACCTTGACACACTGTCACAAGGCTGGCCTCCGGCTCGATACGGGATACAGCTCCGGCATGGCTATTCCCCCTTTTGTCTGATCGACCGGCCTGCAACGGGTTTACCTGTGCGGCACCCCTGTGATACTCACGTTGACGACCTCTGGTTTGGCGTCGGCGTTATTCGACCAAGCGTGTCTCACGAAGGGTGGTGTATTCGGCACTGAGAAACGGCGAACACAGGTGGCGACCGCCTGCAAACCGATACGACGCGTGCAGCAACCGACACACGATCTCTGCCGCTTCGTCGTCGCGGGGCGCGTAGAGCATGACGGTGGTTGGAGGAATGATGCCGAGCCGCGCGACCGGGTGCAGCTCGGCCCAACCGACGGTGATCGCCTCCTGGGCCAGATTGAGCGGCAGGCAGGCATGACAGCTGCGGTCATGCTCCGGATGCAGAAAAGGACGTGCCTGCGCCCTGCTCGGAGGGCTGGCGCCGCACGCGTTGCCCGGTTCATGCACTCTACTTTCTACGATCCCGCATCACGGTTCGCTGTATGGCCTCAGGGGAGACGTGGACGAGATCAGGGTCACCGTGACCAGACGGAAGCCAGGTCGATCCACCGTCGCCACGCCGGCCATCAGTCTCTCAGGATACCAGGCGTGTGCGTCGGACAGACCGGCTCACGGCACGCATCAGGCATCGCGGTGCAGTGCGTGCAGGTGATCGAGCAAACGGAAGGCGTTGAGCGTCGCGGCGCCGGCCGCCGTGTTGTCGAAGATGCACCAGATAGGCACATGCTCCGCGACCTCCACGAGGCGCCCGGCCAGCCGGGCAAGGTAGGCCTCGTCGTAGGCATCGTAGTACATGCGCGGAGAGCCATGCAGCCGCAGATAGCAGAGGCCGCCCCAGCCGGCTGGCTCATCCGCACCGGGGACAGGCGGTGGATCAGCCGCCACCCGCGCCACGTTCCACGTCGTGAGCACCCGATCCGCGTCGCCCTCGAACCAGCTCCGGTGACGTGGCTCGCAGACAACCTCGCCCCCGAAACGGTCACGTAGATCCTGCCAGAAGGACGTCGCGACGGCAGGATCGAAGGCCAGGCTCGGTGGTAACTGCACCAGGACGGGCCCCAGCTTCGTGCCAAGCGCGGCGATCTCGGCGACGAAGCGGTCCAGTGGCTCCGCTGTGTCGACCAGGCGGCGCTCGTGCGTCACGACGCGCGGCGCCTTGACGGCGAAGCGGAATCCGTCAGGCGTCGTGTCGGCCCAGCGCGCATAGGTGGCCGGCCGGTGGGGCCGGTAAAACGACGAGTCGATCTCCACGGCGGAGAGGCGCGTCGCGTAGCGGACCAGATGACTCGCCCCGTCCTCAAACTGCTCCGCATAGGCGCCCGGGACCGACCATCCCGCGCAGCCTACCCAGATAGGAGACCGATCGCGGCCTCCATCGCTCATATCACGCCAACTGTCTCGTCCTGCGCCCCTGCATGGCGCTGAGCACCCGCCCCAGTGCGTTCCGTGAGCCACACCACACACGCAAGACCGGCGTAGGCCGCGCCCAGGAGGCAGACGCCCGGCCAGCCCGCGCGTCCGAAAACGGTCGCCGATGTGGCCGAGCCCACGGCGCCGCCGATGAAATATGAGGTCATATAGACGGTGGTCACCCGGCTACTCGCCTCCGGACGTAACCGGTAGATCTCGCTCTGGTTGGTGATCTGCGTACCCTGCACACCCAGGTCCAGCAGCACCACCCCCACAATCAACGCGATCAGGCTGCGACCGCCCAGAGCCATCACCCCGTACGAGACGACCGTTATGAGCAGGAACGCCGGCGTGGCGAAGCGCTGCAGGCCACGGTCGGCGAGCCGTCCCGCCAGTGACGCGCAGAGAGCGCCGGCCACCCCGACCAGGCCAAAGAGCCCGATAGCGCCCTCGCCAAAGCGGTACGGCGGGCGCGCCAGCAGGAACGCCGCGCTGGTCCAGAAGACACTAAACGAGGCGAAGGCCAATGCGCCGTAGACCGAGCGGCGGCGCAACACCGGCTCCTCGCGCACGAGCGGCCACATCGACCGCAACAGCTGCCCGTACGACCGACGCTCCGCACGCGGCGACTGCGGCAACACTCTCCAGAGCACTACGATGAGCGCGACCATCAGGACGGCGGCGATCACGTAGACGGCCCGCCAGGACTCGTGCCCGAGCACGCCGGACGCCGCCTGGGCCACGAACCCGCTGACGGTCCGGGCAAGTAGGACGCCGACAAGCAAGCCACTCATCACCCGGCCCACGACGCGCCCACGGTCCGCCTCGCCCGCCAGACTGGCCGCGAACGGCACGAGGACCTGCACCACGACCGAGGTCAAGCCGATCAAGAGGGACGCGGCGGCCAGGAGCGCGATGGAGGGCGCCCCCGCGGCCGCGAGTAGGGCCAGCACCGTGGCACAGAGCACCGCGACGACCAGGCGGCGCCGGTCGAGCAGGTCGCCGAGCGGCACAATGACGGCCAGGCCGAGCGCATATCCGACCTGCGTCAGCGTCGCCACCACGCCCACGGTTCCGCTGCTGGCATGAAACGCCGTGGCGATGGCGTTCAGCAATGGCTGAACATAGTAGAGATTGGCGACGACGAGGCCGCAGGCCACGGCAAAGAGCCAGACCAGGCCTGGCGAGAGACCACCGCCCGAGGTGGCTCTCGGTGAGGGGACGCCCGGCGACGAGGATCGCCGTGTGGTCGTTAGCGACACGCGTGTCGCCTCATGCTCCTCACGAGCGGCGACGCAACCGGGCGTCGGTCAGCACCGGCGGCTGATAGCCGGCATCGACCGGGTTGACGTTCGTGCCCGGCGGCACGATCTGGTCGATGCGGTCGAGGGTCGCCGTATCGAGCATGATCTCGGCGGCCTTCAGCTGTGACTCCAGGTGCTCCATCGTCCGGGGCCCGATGATCGGCGCCGTCACCGCCGGGTGCGCGAGAACGAAGGCCAGGGCCAGCTCCACCATGCTCAGGCCGGCCTGATCGGCCACCTCGCTCAGACGATCGACGGCCTCCAGCTTGCGCTGGTTGCCCGGGTCGGACAGATCGTAGCGGGCCGGAAGGCGTTCGGCACGTCGGCTGGCATTATCCTTCCCCGCTCCGAAGCGACCGGAGAGCCACCCGCCCGCGAGCGGGCTCCACGGGATCACCCCCATGCCGTATTCCTGGCACACCGGCAAGACATCGGCCTCGATCGCGCGGACCAGGATCGAGTAGGGCGGCTGCTCGCAGAGGAAACGCTCCCGACCGCGCCGCTCGGCCACCCACTGCGCCTGCACGATCTCGTACGCCGGGTACGTTGAGCTGCCAAAGTAGCGGATCTTCCCGGCGCGGACCAGATCGGTGAGCGCGCCGAGCGTCTCGTCGATGTCTGTATCCGCAGCTGGGCGATGGATCTGATAGAGATCGATCCACTCGGTCCCGAGCCGGCGCAGGCTATTCTCGCATTCCGTGATAATCCAGCGGCGCGAGTTGCCCTGGGCGTTGGGATCGTCGCCCATCGCGCCGTGCACCTTGGTCGCCAGCACGACGCCGTCGCGCTTCCCGCCGGCGAGCGCCTTCCCGACGATCTCCTCCGACTCGCCGGCAGAGTAGACATCGGCCGTGTCGATACAATTGATCCCCGCCTCAAGGGCGCGGTGAATGATACGGATCGAGTCCGCGTGATCCGTGTTCCCCCACTGCCCAAACATCATCGCGCCGAGGCAGAGCGGACTGACCTTCACGCCGGTTCGACCAAGTGTCCGATACTCCATACGAATTCATTGTCCTTCCACGCCCTGTCACGGACGATCCGCGAGTCGCTGCACCGGCGCAAGACCCACAATTCTCTGATCAACGTTCCAGGGCCAACGTCCTGTGGTCAAGGCACGCCCCAGTCCCCATACCTGTACAGTAGCAGGGTGTAGGCCACAGCAGGGATGAGGAGTCGGGACACAGCGTGCCGTCCCGCTTGCCACGCCGCAGCGCACACGCTCACTCTCCGCTTGTGGGGTCCGGCACACAACGTCATACAATCTCGGCCTTACGGGATCAACCCCACCTGTCGTAGGCGAACAAAGGCCGCGGCGTCGGAGACCAGAAAGTGCCCCTGCACCGCGTCGACGAGCCGACCAACGGTACCCTCGCGGCGATCGCTGCCATCACCTGTGCGGCGCAAGACCAGACGAACAACGCGGTGGAGCGCCTGTCGCGGCATGAGCAAAGCGCCGCTGGCATAGCCTGCCTGCCACTCCATCCAATCCACCTGGCCGGGTGCGACCATGGTCGGCGAGCAAATCGCTGGCGTGTCAGCATCCGATTCGTCCATCGGCGACACACCGTCCTCTCCATTGTCATTGGCAAAGTCGTGCAATAGCACGTGGCCGAGCTCATGAGCCAGCGTGGTGCGCAAACGCGGTTCGCGGCGACTATCAAGCGAGAGAGTCTCCGCTATCCGCACCGTTGGTCGCTGGAGGCGGTGGAATATGGTAACACCTTCGACGTTCACCTCGGCGCCTGCAAGGTCCGAGAGATCGGCGTACAGGTCCAGGTCGCTGGCCTCTTGCTCGATGAGACGCGTGAGGTCGTCGGTCGAGACCGGATACTCGACCATCCCGTAGCGTGCGCGTAGGAAACGCTCGATGCGGTCCTCGCAGAGCGCATCGATGTCACCCGGCTGGTAATACGGCCGCCATCGGAATCGGCCAGTCCGGTCGTGAACCCAGTGCATGACAGCTCCCCCCGCTGTTGGACCTCATCCGCGCCAGGGTAGCCGTTAGCTTGTCCACACGTGAAGAGCTCCAGGTCATCCGAATTGATAGGACACATGTTCTATACTATGACATAGATAGAGTCGGTCTGACAAGCCAGGTGCTCTATGCCACCGGCTAGCTTTGGGGCGGAGTAGACTGGTCCTTGAGAGCCTTGCGGAACGCCTGGAAGGCCGCCTCGACGGCTTCGGGCGTGTACGACTCATCGTAGAGGTCCTCGGGCAGGTCACGCGCGAGAAAGAGCAGGTACTCGTAGGAGAGGTGAAGCGCCGTGGCCACCTGTCGGAGCAAGAAGGGCGATGGGGCAGGACGGCGTTCGTGCTCGACATCGTTGAGATAGGACAGCGAGATAGGTGCGCCATCCTCCTTGAGGACCTGAGCCGCGAGCTCCTTGAGCGTCAGCCCGGCGCGCTTGCGCCCCGTCGCTATGATCTCCCCAACCGTCATCACATCCCTCTCTCTACCGCAGCTCCTGATACGCAGCGTATACGATGAGGTAGGCGCACCACAAGAAACGTCGGGGCTGGTCATGAGCCCACCGAGAAGGTGATGCACATGGTGCCCTGACCACAGCGCTGCAAGGAGCGTTCGATGCATGCGCGCAGGCGTGTATCGAGCCAGTAGTGCTGGAACGGATCGCGCACCGTCACGATCAGCCGGTTGTCGGCCGTTTTGACCGCCGCCGTCGGGTCAAACCAGGCCGCGAAGTTCTCCGCCGTCATCGTCCCCCGTAGATCATCGAGCACGGAGCGCCAGAGAGCAGCGCCTGTGTCCGTTGCTCGCGGGTCCGGGGCAACGGCGTCCTGAGCGTGGGAAAGCGTCGTCATGGGTAGCGATGCCCCTGTTGTCTCACTGTCTTGTTGTCTGTTTGTTGGAATACTGTTTGTTGTAGGTGTCGCAGCAACACCACCGTGGTTCTGCTGCAACACCACCTCGGTGTCGGAGCGGTACCACCGTGGTGTCGTCTCGATACTACCCTGTGGTTTCGTTTCGACACTACCCCCTGCCGGAATGGTCTCGCCGTTATCGTCCTCCCAGCGCAGCGCGTAGATTGTCACGTCGCGGTCGCCGGCCGCTGCTCGCCGCTTGCCGACCCGGATCAACCCCTTGTCTTCGAGTCCCTTCAACGCGCGCACGACGTTCGGACGGCTCTTGACGCCGCAGCCATGGTCGAGCACACGGCCGTCCCGCGCCACGATCCCCTCCAGGAACTGTGTCAGACTGATCGCGTCGGAGCCCTTTCGGAATCCGAGCGTACGCCGCACAATGTAGAGCAGCACCTTGAGCTCGGCCTCGCCGAGTCGTGGCGCCCACACATCGTAGATTTCGTCCGGCAGCGGGGTCGTGGTCGGGCTCGTGAGGGGCATTGTATGCCTCCGGATTGACGAACGACTGGTGACAGCAGCGTGACCTGGCAAGGATCATAGGACAACGGACTCCAGCCATCATCACCATGAGACTCCATTTTACATTATTAAGCATTATAGTGTATAATCTCGTGAGATGTAGGTTGGCCCCACGTCAAGGCGACGTGGCGTCGCCGCCGCTGGGAGGATCGTAGGATGGTAACGGCAAAACTGGAAAGACAAGGGGCCCAGGCGACGCTGGTCGACGGGGATACGGCGCTCATGCTATCCGTGCGCCAGGCGGCGCAGATGCTCGGCGTTGGCACGACGCTCTGCTGGGAGTTGGTGCATGCTGGCCAGTTGCCGAGCGTGCGCCTGGGGCGGCGCGTGCTCATCCCGCGGGTCGCAGTCGAGCGTCTGGCGCAGGTCGAGGGTACCCCACTCCCTCGATAACTGACGGACCGGGGAGACAGGTAACGGCCAGGAGCAGGATATGGCGCACTTCATTGAGTACAGGAAGAAAGACGGGACGACCGCCTACCGCATCCGGGTCGTCACAGGGTACCAGCCAAACGGCCGTCCGATTTTGGAACAGCGCACCTTCGCCTCCAAGACCGAGGCGAAAAAGGCGGCAAAGGCGTGGGAAACACAGGTCACCCAGGGCATGGTCGGGACCAGCGGGCGGACAACGCTGGGCGAGTACCTGGGCGAATGGCTCCAGCGTAAGGGGCGCAGCGCCCGGCCCATTACGGTGAGCAACTACGCGTGGCTGATCGAGCACACGATTGCTGGCACACACCTCGCCGGGACATCTCTTAGCCGCGTGACGCCCAGTCAGGTGCAGAAATGGATCGATGGTCTTCCACGCGCTGCGACCGCGAAGAAGGCTCGGGCCGTGCTCAACATCGCGCTGAACGAGGCGACGCGCCTTGGACACATCGCCCTCAATCCCGTCGCTCGCACGACGGCGCCTGCCCACACCCCGCGCGAGGGGCAGGCGTGGAGCGCGGAGGAGGTCCACCGCTTCCTCGCTGCCGCCGACAACGATAGCTACGCGCCGTTCTGGCACCTCGCCTGCTACCTCGGGCTGCGGCCATCGGAAGTCAGTGGCTTGAAGTGGGATGCGGTCGATCTGGAGAACGGGACCCTACGCGTCGTCCGGGCGCGGCCCACCGCGAACGGCAAGATGTTCGAAAGCGAACGCACGAAGAGTGCGTCCGGAACGCGGACCCTCTACCTGTCATTACCACTCGTTCAGCGGCTTACAAACCATCGTCGCCATCAAGACGCGCTGCGGTCGGTTGCCGGATCGGCGTGGGTGGACGCAGGGCTCGTGTGTACGACGGAGATCGGCACGCCGCTCGATCATCGCAACGTGCAGCGGCGGTTTCAGCGCCTATGCGTACGGGCTAGTGTCACGCGCATCCGCCCCTACGACATGCGGCATACGGCGACGAGCCTGATGATCGATGCCGGGGCGGACCTGAAGGCAGCCAGCGAGGCACTCGGCCACAGCGATCCACGTCTGACGATGAAAGTGTACCGGCACGTTCGGGGGGATCAGCGGGCAAAGGCGCTGTCTCTGCTCTCAGATGCAATCACGCCATCGCAAGGTGGGGAGTAGATGGTGATGGGCTGTCCAGGAATTGTCCAGGAATACGTCACTAGATCGCCCGGCAAAACTGGACTTGCACAAACCTTGCACAAAAGCCCGATGCCGGCCCCCAGCGAGGGACCGGCATCGGTACTTTTACCCGTAAAAAGGGGGTGGACCTGAGGGGATTCGAACCCCTGACCTTCTGAATGCCATTCAGACGCGCTCCCAACTGCGCCACAGGCCCCCGGTAGCGCGACATCGTATTCAGGCACCGCGCTAACAATTATACCACGTTACGCCGTCGCTTGCGCCGCCGTTTCGGCCGCCGCCTCCACCGTTGGGGCGGGGTAGACGCTGACGCGCTGGCGCTGATTCGGCAGCGGCTTCTCGAAGGTGAC
>JAABUU010000568.1_pt1 | contig 81245 bp, 72 predicted proteins | sample 5559301 | NCBI WGS metagenome assembly JAABUU01 (sample SAMN10711884, study PRJNA513360) | rock metagenome | isolation source: Antarctica rocks | place: Antarctica: Victoria Land, Richard Nunatak white
CTCTATTCAGAGTTAGCTTATGTTCTTCTGAGTCATATAGATAGTCGATTCTTCTCTTCTAGATACTTTTCTTCCTTAGCATTTATATACTCGTTACATTACACTCATATGACTCGCTCTATGCTGATCTCTAACACAATCAACTCAACAAAGTCATCAATATGCTGAATGAGCTTTGAAGTCAGCGAAACTTAACTTTACAACTTAATAAACATTGACTTTTTGTACAAAACAATCATAAAAAGAGAGCAAAATAACTAGAAGTTGCTTTTGATAAAAATGATGAGTTAGAGAAAAAGATCAATCAGTTACAAGATGAGCAATTGAACTTCAGAGTGAAACAACGTCAAGCTGATTAATTTATGTCTTATCAAGATACTCAGTCAGCTAAGCAACAAGTCAATCAGAAAGAAGTTTGCTCTCAACGAGAATCTTCTACTTTATCTGATAATGAAAACAAAAACAATTATCACAAGTTCATCAAGCTTTTAAATTCACTCATCTTCATTGAAATAAATGACTTTATCTGAGAAACATAAAACATCAAAATAGCTGACAAGCTCAATGTCAATATGAATCATTACTTTACTGAAAAGATTCATATTGTCTATGTGATTTTCAGACTAAAAGATGATGCTGATCAGCAAATTTATGCAAAGCATCATGTTGATGCTTTCTCATTCTATCAATTATTATCAGAACTACTGAAACATCTGAAAGAAATTTACGAAGATCAGAATTTAATTTGAAAGTGTCGTTGCAAATATATCACTTTAAAGCAGCTCAACAAGTCTTTCAGCTTTTTCTATTCAGAATTCACTAAAATATTCAGCTTTCTGAACTACAATGATATCACTCTGATGAACAACATTCAGAATAAAATCAACAATTGTTTTCAGAATGTGTTGTCAGTTTGTCTCATAAAGTTTAGCTCACTTGATAAGCTCAAGATCTTTCTTCAAGATGTAAATAATAAACAACAAGTCAATTATCAGCTATGTGATGAGTAATGAATAGTCAAATTGATAACAGCTTCGAAAAAACGTTTTGTTTCTTCGTCAACATCAGCTTCAGTCTTAACTACTAGCTATGTTCAATTCATTACTTTTTTCATTCTTGAATCTGAATGATCAAGAATGTCAATCATCTGCTTCAACTGCAAAGTATCAAGTCATCTTTCAAAGAACTGCTCTTAGCTGAAGATTAGTACTTCAACATCTCATGCATTCATTTCTTGTCTCAATGAGATCATCATGTTAAAAGAAGAGAAGAAATTATTTACAAAGAAATCAAAGAATGAGACAAAAAACTAGTGACTTTCATCAAAGACATGATGAAAGATGTGTTAATTTCTTTAATAATGAGCAGCTCAAATGATCTTTTTGCTTCGAAATCTTTAACTATTGAATGTGTATTATCTAACAATGAAATTAGTTACTCATTAAAGTCATTGATTGACATTGAAGCAGCTGACTATTCATTCATTGATGAATTAATCGTGCAAAATGTTTGTGATCATTTGCAAATTGAATCGTTATCTTTAATTAAGCTCAAGTCAATAAGAAAATTCAATGATCATTATGCAAAAAAGCTCATTATTCATGCAATTTATTTGAATCTGACTGTTTAAGATCATATGAAATGTTTCGTCTTTATGCAGATTACTCAATTGAGTCAGCATCAGATGATTCTTGAAAAAACATGAATGAACAAGATTAAGATGACTATTGATATGAAAGATGATTGTCTTCAATTTTCTAATTTCAAAGCTCATATCAAAGTTTTTATCAAAGCTCATTCAACTGTTCTTTCAAGCAAGAAAATCGCGATAGAACAGAAGAGTTCAATCTTTATTCAAATACTAAAAAAGTCTATCTCTTTTATTGTTACTCAACTCAGCAAGAAGTCATCTTCATTCAGTAAAATCGTGAAATCATTTAATTCAGTCAACTTCGCTTCGTCTTTTGATTCAATGAACATAACAATGATAAAGACTGCAGCATATAAATCACTAGTCAAACGATTGAATGTGACTACTTTCGCGATCATCATCACGAAAATTAATCAACTTCTAAAAACAGCTAGAAATAAACTTGAAGATGTAAATCTACAAGAGCTTTTACATGAAGAAATCTTGAAAGAAGTCAAAGCTAAGCTTTCTTTGAAATATCATGACTATCTAGACGTGTTTGATCGAGCGATGATTGATCAACTATTCTCTCATCATTTCTATGATCATAAAATTGAGTTAATCGACGAGAAAACATCTTCTTGAAGTCGTCTCTATCATATGTCTGATTACAAGCTTCAAAAGATGAAGAATTATCTGATTGAACATCTGAATAAGAACTTTATATCTTTTAGCTTGATCTCATACACTTCACTCATACTATTCATTGAAAAGAAAGACGATAGTCTGCGTTTCTGCGTCAATTATAGAAAGCTCAATGCTTTGATTAAACGAAATCGCTACTTTCTACTCTTAATAGACGAAACTTTCGCTCGTATTCAAGATAGCAAGTATCTGACTCAATTAAATATAATAGTCGTTTTCAACAAACTACGCATGCATTCAAAAAGCGAAGATTTAACTATCTTTATCATCTTTTTTGATTTTTACAAATATCACGTGATGTCTTTTGAATTAATCAACGACTCAACTTTCTATTAACACTATATGAACGATGTGTTATTTGACTATCTTCATCAGTTTTATCAGATTTATCTAGATGACATTATCATTTACAGCAAAACACTGAAGAAACATAAGCAACACGTACGATTGATTCTACATAAACTACAAGAAACTGATTTTCAGATGAATATAAACAAATGTAAGTTTCATGTTCAGAAAATTTTCTTTCTGAAACTATTGCTATTCATTGAAGAACTAAAGATGAATCTCAGAAAAGTATAAGCAATAGTTGAATGATTTACTTTTACAAATCTCACTCAAATGCAGTTCTTCGTTGACTTCTGCAATTTCTATCAACATTTTATAAAGAACTTTTTGAAGATTGTTCATTCTTTGATTCAACTAACTCAAAAAGAGATGATATTTGAATAAGATTAAGCTTGTCAAATGATTTTTGATTATATGAAGAAATGAATGACTGAAGTCTTTATTCTTCGTCATTTTGATCAGAATAAAAAGACTATTCTTGAAATAAACTCATTCAACTACGTCAATGATGACATACTTTCTTAATATGACGACGAAGAAACATTGCATTTAATGATTTACTACAGCAAGAATTTGAGTCTCGCTGAGTGCAATTACAAGATTTATGACAAGAAACTACTAGCAATCATTCATGTCTTCAAGCATTGATGATCTGAACTGAAATTGACTGAGTTATTCATTAAGATGTTCACTGATCATCAAGCTTTAACGTCATTAATGAAAGATAAAAAGCTAAGTAAACGTTAAACGCGCTGAGTACAAAAGCTCGTTGACTTCAACTTTAAAATCATGTATCATTCAGATAAATAAAACATCAAAGTCAATGCATTGATTCATCAAGTCAATTCAGTTTCTAGAAGTCTTAAGAATGAATGATGTTGCTATCAGCAAACTACGATTCTGACGTTGAATCGAATGAAAATCGCTAATTTGAAGAAGAAAGAGAATGATGAATCAATTTATTGATTGATTCTAGAAGCTAATAGAATCAACGAGAATTATATTCTACTTCATGAAGTTGTATTAAAAAATGAAGCTCAATACAAAGATATTAAATTAAAAGATTATCAAGTTCAGAACAAAATACTATATTGAAATGATCTTCTATGAGTTTTCTTCGATGAGCATCTTCAAATGAAGTTAATTCAAAAAGTTCACGATCAATCTTCTATTAATCATCTTGAAATTCTCAGAATGATGAAGATCATAAGAAGATACTACTATTGATCTTCAATGCAAAAGACAATAAATCAATATATTTGAAACTGTTACATTTGTCAATGATTAAAAACTTCTCGAGATAAATTCAATGAACTACTACATTCTCTACTCATACTTGAACAGCAATGAAAAAACATAGTTATGAATTTCATCATCAACTTATTTCTTTCAAAAGACAAAAACATCATACTAACAGTGATATGTAAATTGACAAAGAAATGACATTATATTTCTTGCTTCACTGATGACAAGAGAATCACAGCAGAAAAAACAGCTGAGCTAATGCTTCAGTGAATATATTGAATACATGATTTACTCAATTTTATTGTTTTGAATCAAGATCTTCAGTTTATCTTCATTTTATGAAAGTCACTTTGCAAAAGACTAGACATTAATCTTCAACTATTTACTGTTTATCACTCTCAAATCAACAATCAAAGTGAATGAGTTAATCAGAATGTCAAAAGATATCTTTGATTCTTCTGTTCATACATGCAGAATGACTGAGCTAAGCTACTACTTGTTGAGATCATGTCTAGAATTTAATCACACTGCAGCAAGATAGTGTGTAGCTGAATAAAATGTTTGATCAATAGAGATAGCTTTAACTAGAAAACTAAGAATACAGAAGAAAGAAGACAGTTTCAAGCTGTATCTATAGTAGAGCGAACAAAGAAGCGAAGTAGTTGATTTGCTAAAGCTCAAATAGATGAAATGTTTCAGCATATTTCAATTTGAAACATTATTGTTTCTTGTTCACATATTGAAATCTCTAGAGTCTATTGACTAGATTTTATTCAACGTCGACACGCTTTGTAACATTACTTTCTTCTCTTTAAAAATCATGTTTCTATGACTTGTAATGTAGCTCATAGCGACAGTGACTAGAGAACTCTGATGTCAGTCTTTCTACTAATCTTTCTATTGATCTTTCAGATCATCGAAATGTCTATTGTAGTTGACTCACTATGTAAAGATCGACTTGCTCATTGAAGAGATTGATTCTGATCATGTCATTGAAGCAGACTCACTAGTTGACGTAGAAACACAAGATAGATCGATTCATTGATAAATAGAATGATGTGAGTAGATAAATCATTGCATTGACAACGTCTTTGTAGCAGACTCACTAAATTGATCTGAATTCGAATCGAGTCGAATTAAATTTGATGATACAGATTATTTTGACTCGACTGATTTACAAGCTTTTTGAGAGAAAATTGAACAGCTTATTTTCACTCGTCTGCTTCACAAGAATGAGTTGATTCTCAAGCAATTCACGAAGATTCTTTATCGTTGATTCTATTAATTGAGTGAATCAATGCTACTGAATGAGCGATAGATTCTTTAGCAATTCAATGATCATATGTTCTCATTGATTTTATTGATTTTCTGATATTGTTCTGTCTTTTGATGTCGTTGATCATCAGATAAACAAATTTCTTTATACTTGTTTCGTTGTTCATCAAGTAGCTTGAATGAGTAATGAAATCAATATCATGTGATAAATGAATTCTTAGTTTAATGTTGAAACCGTGTCTAGAATCTAATCACACTGCAGCGAGATAGTGCGTAGCTGAATAGAATGTTTGATTAATAGAGATAGCTTTAACTAGAAAACTAAGAATACAGAAGAAAGAAGACAGTTTCAAGCTGTATCTATAGTAGAGTGAACAAAGAAACGAAGTAGTTGATTTGCTAAAGCTCGAATAGATCAAATGTTTCAGCATATTTCGATTTGAAACATCATTGTTTCTTGTTCACATATTGAAATTTCTAGAGTCTATTGACTAGACTCTATTCAACGTTGACACACTTCATAACATTACTCATGATTGAGTTTGTTGACAATAATGCTTTGTTCTCAGTCATCTTCTCAACTTTTTTCTTTCTAAACAAAGACTTTCATTCTTGTATGAGCTTTGAACTCGATACAATTAAATATGAAAGCTTTCATGAATGCTTGCAAGCGACTAAAGTTGAGAATATATCTGAACATATGAACAAGATCTTGACGTTTGCTCACGAATCTCTAGTCAAAACATGAAAACAAATGATGAAACAAGTCAATAAGCATAGAAAAGAAGTTGATTATGAAATCAAATCAAAGATGTTTCTGAATGAAAGAAACATTGTTACAGCGAGATTTTTCAAGAAGCTAAATGACAAAATGCTCGATTCTTTCATCAATTTAAATCTTGTTGACTCTTCATATAAACTGAAATTATCAGAGTTTATGCATGTTCATGATATATTTTATTCTGATCTGCTTCGCTTCGTCGTTGATGATCTTTTGTCTGATCAAAAGAACGAGTCTCTTGAATCAATAGTGATAAACGACGAAGATGAATAAAAAATTGACGATATATTGAATTTTCGTTGATATTGAAGACAACTTCAGTATAAAGTCAAATGAAATGATTATGATAATGATCTCAATTGATACAACGCTGATGATGATGCACGCTCAGAAGATAGTTGATGATTTTCATATTCAATATTTGAACAAATCACGCTAGAAGTGCTTTCAACTATTCAGTTAATCAGAATTTAATGAGTCTGAGTCTGTGAAATCATGATTGAACAATCAATCAAATCAAGCAGAAAATACATTCATGTAAACATGAATTGTTGAAGAGAGAAAAGTAATGTCATGATTTTAGTTTTGTCAGACTCAGTCTTTTAATCTTGTTAAATCTATTCTCGCTTCATCATCTTGACTAGTTTCTATTGAGTCTAGCGTTGACTGAGAAATACACATATATAGTCAGCTTCTTTTCTATAACTATCTTTCTTTCTTAGCATTTATTTTCTAGTTAAATGACACTCATATTGACTCAATCATCAGTAATTGAAAAAGACGAAGCAGATCATTGAAGCTCAGATCAATAAATATAGACGAGATGTCATCTATGAAGTAGATGATTGAGTTTGATTATTCTCTAGAAACATAAAGACAACTAGATCATGTAAGAATTTGAAAGACAAACAGCTAGAATTTTATCAAATCACTGTCAAAGTTGAGATCTTCTATCATCTTCATTTATCGATAAGCATGAAGCAGCTGCATTCAATGTTCAGTTCAAAGCTATTATGTTCTTGTCTCAATGATCTTTTATCAGAACAGCATTCAAAATCATTTAAATCTCTCACTATCAAAGATGATGAGCACTGAAAGATAGATGACATTTTAAACTCTAGACGCTATTGAGATTGAATACAATACAAAGTCAAATGAACGAAACTAGATTGAAACAACGAATGATACTATGTTGACAAAGAAGAATTTGAAAGCTCGAAAGAAGTTCTAGTTGAATTTCATAAGCTTTATTCAGACAAGTCACACTAAATTGAAAAACAGTGAAAAAAATTTGCGTTTCATTTGTTCTATTCATGCGAACATGAATTTTCGAAGAAGAAAATAATGTTACGAATGTGTCAGAGTTGATTAGAGCTAGTCAACAATCTAGTCGAGATCTGATCTAGATCTGATCTAAATCTGACTCAGACTTGACTCAAATATGACTCAGCATCTTTTTTCTTTTCTAGCATCTTCTAATCAGCTTCTATTATCTTCTAGATAAACACACTTTTTTGTGTTACGAATGATCAACAGATTTCTATGACAAACACATTTCTTTGTGTTGCAAACATCTTTTAAACCAACATCTTTCTTGTGTTTCAACACGTCTTCTTTGAGACTAGCGTCGACCTGAGTAACTACTATATAGAGTGTATTCTTCTTGTCTTTTGTATCTTCTTTCTTCTGTATTCTTAAAGTCTTAGTTATAACTATCTTTATAGATCAAACATTCTAGTCACGCATGCACTCTGATTAGTTTCTAGACATGATTTCAACATCAAGTCAGTTGAAGCAAACAATGATCAAAAGCTATATCAACATCAGATGTTATTATCAAAAGACAAATTTAAACTGCAGTCAATGAAAGTTAATTAAGAAGATAATCAGAAAGTTGATTAAGATTTGACTCAGATCTTGCTCAGATTTAACTCAGAATCAAAACATGAATTGAACGTTAATGAAAATTTAATCAAAGAGATGATTTCTATTCAAAATCAAATTATAGTCGAAAATCAAATAAATCAACTATGTTTCAATATTCAAATAATCATGAAACAGAACAGAAGAACTTGTCAAGATATTAATTTAGACAATTGCAAAGTACTTGATGAAGTACTCTGAAAAGATGATAGACCATGAGTTTCTCAGTTAATAATCATTCAATTGATAAAAGAAGCACATGATCTTTTGATCAATGATCATTCTGACATGAATTGAATGTTAAACTTGCTGAGATGATCATATTGCTGATCGAAAATGAGAATGATGATCAAGCATTACATTTGAAACTGCTACGTTTGTTGTAGATCAAATCAATGAACTGTTGAAGTCATTGCTCATACTTGAGCAGCGATGACAAAACGTATCATTAAACTTTATCATTAATTTATCAGAAAGTGATGAAAACAACGTGATTCTGACAGTCATAAATTAATTGTTTAAGAAATGACATTATATATTGTGTTGATCAAATGACAAAGAAATCTTCGCAGAACAAACAGTTAAGCTACTGTTGATATGAGTTTTCAGAACTCATGAACTACTCAAATCAATAGTGTTCAATCATGATTCATAATTCATATTGATTGTCTGAAAGTCTTTATGTCTGAGACTCAATATCAAGATGAAACTATTCACAAAATATTATTTGCAAATTGATGATTAAACAGAAAGAGTGAATCAGAATGTAAAATAATATCTACGAAGCTATTATTCATACATGTAAGATGATTGATTCATCTGATTATTCATGATTGAATTCATTAATAACAATGCTATTTCATCATTAATTGAACAGTCAACGTTCTTTTTGAATAAGAGCTTTCACTCTCATATGAGCTTCAATTTGAACTCAATTGAATATGAGATCACTCAAGCTAGAATCGAAGCAGACAAAGCAAAGAATATATTTAAACACATGAAATGATCATTGACATTAATCAAGCAAGTCTTAACAAGAGTCAGAATCACAATGAAGAAATAAATTGATAGACATTAAAAGAAAATGATTTACAAGATAAATGACATGATGTTTCTGAATTCTAGAAACATAATGATTTCATGATCATCAAAGAAGTTAAATGCTAAAATGCTAAAACTCTTCAAGATTCTGATTGAGATCAAACATGCATATTGACTGAAACTGTCGTTAACTATGAAGATTCATTTGAAGTTTGCATCAAATCTGCTGCAACTAGATTTGAAAGACGCTTTAAAAAAATAATGAAATGAATCATCTGATTTTATAGTAATTGAAGATGAAGATGAATGAGAAGTGAAAAACATATTGAACTTCAAATACTATGAATGAGATAAACAACTGCAATATCATGTCAATTGAAAAGAATACAACGTTGATTTACATTGATACAACGTTAATGAAAGTGAATTTGAAGATTGTTTGAAAGTTATTAATGACTTTCATGAACATTATTTGAACAAGTCAAGATAGAAATTGACTCAAGAAAGATTGACTGAACTGCAGCAATGAGAACATTGTTAAATGAAGAGAGAAAGTAATGTTGCAAGCGTGCATCTTAAGTTAGTTTAGCATAGAGCTGATGTTGACACGCTAGCGACCTAGCGTGTTTTCATGAGTAAAACTCATGATGTGTTTCATCTTCTTTCTTTCTTAGCTTTGAACTTCTAGTTAAAATACACTCATATGATTCGCTTTATGCAAATTTATAACAATCTCATCATTGATTGCAAGACTTTTCTGACAAGTATGATGCAGATCATTGCAACTTCTCTTCTTTTGTGATGAAATCAGATGATATCATGACTATGAAGTTTTTGCAGTCTTGCAGTCAGAACATTAAGAAATTGTAGTTTATAATGTTTTGCTCTTTAGATTTGCAAGATTGATTAGCATGCTTGCGTGCATCGCTTTAATAATGATCATCACTATGTTGTTATTAATGATCAGAAATTGATTAAATTTCTTACTTAAGTTTTAATACATAAAGTTGCAAGATAAACAGTACATTTTGCATCTTCAAATTTTTTAACTGCTTGCATACTTCACTTGCTGATCATTAAAAAGTATAATTTGTCTGTTCATTAAATTCTTGCAACTTGAACTTCTCATTTGCATGTTCAAATGTGTGATTCTCAAATCTGTTTTAATGAAATAATGAATTCTTAATGTAAGAGAAATTATCACTTCTTTTGATCATGCAACTTTTAATGAGTTGCTGCACATTTGATATTTTTTACTAAGCAGCTTCATGTGAATGAAGTAATTAAAACTGTGAGACAACAAAATTTCTTTACATGAAACTGCATAATAAAAGATAATAAAATAACACTTTATTGATGATAGAACTAATTACTAAGAAACAAAAGTGAAAGTTTGCAAAGTTTTCATTTTCTGTTAAGTTATTATTCTTTATTCACTCGCTAGCTTTTTCAATCTAATCTTGCAAGCTAGTTTTACAAACATGCATTGTTCATAATTGATGAAATGTATTCTCACATCTTCTTCTTCTGATGCTGTTCAATTCTGAGATAAAAGTGATTCTTTTTCAACATTTTGAAATTTATAATAAGTAATGCTCACTGATTCTAATTTTATGCTTTTAATCATTGTGTGAATAGAAAATTGCTGATCAAGATTCAACTGAAATTTCTAATTTTAGTTCTATAACAACACGTTCATATTTTTCTGTTCTTTTATTCTGATGATGAACTCAGTAAAGAGTTAATCTAGAGCAATGCATTTGTGTTCTTCTATTCTGTTCTAGAAATTTCTTGATTTTTAATGAGTTTTCTGAACTCAATTTTTGAATTTCAATTCTGATTCAAGTTTGAATGATGTAGCTTGTTTTTATATCATTTACATGTTGATAACAAGATTGATGAGTTTTGAACTAATATTATGAGTCTGCATAAAGCGAATCATATGAGTGTATTTTAACTAGAAGTTCAAAGCTGAAGAAGGAAGAAGATGTAACACGTCGTGAGTTTTATTCATGAAGGCACGCTAGGTCGCTAGCGTGTCAACATCAGTTCTATACTAGTCTATAATAGTCTGACACGACCTATGTTAGGCTAACTCGAAGTGCACGATCGCAACAGAGCCAGGCCATCATCTAGAAGCTAGCGAATAGATGTATGTTCAAGAAGCTTCTCGTTAAGGCCGGTATTTCTTTTCTTCGCTTTGTACTATTAAAAACTCTTAAAACCGTGAAAAAGACTTCAGCTGTTGTACTCTCATTGGCTGTGTAACTAATTTCTTCACCACTTTCTCGGACTTTGCGAACGGTATGTATCTGACCATAGATTATTCAACGTCCAAGCGTTCGGAGATGGCGATATTTCAAATTCTTGAGCCCTCACTTAGGGGAGTTTCTAGTGAACATACACTTGATCAAACATCGAACCCAAGATCTCGCTCGAGGGTATTACTCACTAGAAATCGCCCTGAGCAAAGCTATAGATATCCGACTCCCAGGTCTCCCAGGCGTGTGAACGCCTTCATATGCTGCAAGAATGCTATTAGACTTGAAATTGAGCCCCCGAGAACGCTTAGATGAGAGTTTTGGTGGTTATATCGCCCTGAGAGATCAATAGCGGAGCCGATATAAGCTTGTTGACCGATACTTCCAGTTCCTGATTCGCCGTCAGAGCGGGCAGTGCCGCCGAAGCTTGTAAGTATAGGATTGACGTTCTTAGGTTGCGATTTTGAATGAGTACCAGTCCGGCTTCGGTACGATTGTCAGTCACCAGGTAGGTAGTGACTTGAAACGAGTTGGGAACACAATCAGATGATATAACAGAGAAGAGAGGAACAATTTTGACACTGCGGGTCAAGCAACTTTGAAGTAGCCGCATAAACTCTTGGCGAAGTTAGGACTGAGGACAGCCCAGTCGAGAAGCAATATAGGACCGGTCAAGTAAGCTCGACCCTTGCTGGCTTCGCCCCTTGGCCTAACCGCACGCTTTCCCTCTCTGTCCATGAATTCGTGGGCAACATCGAGTTCACGGTCTGTAGAGTTTACTTGACCAGAGTCGATGTATCCAAACCAACTGTTGGACAGTAAGCGACTTTGTAAAGCAACTACGATCTAAGGTTTGCGGTTAGAGCTTTTAGCAACTTCAGAATTTGATGGGACAGGTTTCACATTGCCGAGTCTAACGCTGCCTGTCCTATATCACTGATATGTATCAAGGATAGAAAGAGATGGCCAAAGAGGAGCGCAAATACTTCTTGAGGCACTTGATGCTTGTCACGTTGCTCCCAAACTGACAGAACCCATTGAGATTGCTCGTTCTATCGATATACAGACTTATAATGTATCAGTCAGTAGCTTATTCATTTTCGCAATCTTTGAAGAGACACTGAGGTCGATTGTTCGGTCCCCAATTTCAACAATCAAGCCGCCCATGATATCAGGGTTAACCTAGCTCATTGTCAGCATGAAAAAGCTCCAGGCCCAAGTCCAGATTTTCGAACCTTCTGCACAACCTTCAACTTCTTCCCCTGACTGTACTCCGATTTGGCCACTGCAGCCTCCAGTCGTTGCAGCATCTTGGTGTCGAGTCTCTAATATTTAGTCAGAATGGTTCCTCAAGTCCCGGGCATCATCGGCGCGCCTGAGCACTCGTGACAGTCAAGTCCACCTCTCCCCTTGCAGCTCCCATCAGCGTCGCGAACTTCTCACAGACACCCTGCAGTATTCCGAGTCTGTTATTTTCGGCAAGTGTCTTCAGGAAATTTTTGACAGTGTCCGCCTTGTCAACCCCACCCATATGCCTCTGTAGCTCCTGAACAATTTGAGACTTGTCGCCTGGCGTCAGGGTTGGTGCCGTCAGGATAATCGGAAGCTTAGCATCCTTCTTGAACACTTCGGAAAGAGCGGCTAAGGCTTTGGAAGTGCTGTCGAGGGCCGAGGTTTTGGCTGCAGCAGTATACTTTTTTGACATTGCGATTAGCCCCCATCTTGCATGCACATCCAGCATAATTCCCTGAAGCAGGGGGAACAAAGTTTTTAAACGTACTAATGCACTCGCATAGGTTCCGTCAAGGCCAAAGAGAGCAACGGGAGGCTTTGAATCCGGCGCTGAAGCAGTCTGGCTGGGGGCCACTTGAGCGTAGGTCCTTATTAGCGGAGATGCAATTGCATTAATGACACAGCTATTGCGCGGAGTAGCAGACCGCAGTGCGGCGGTCTTGATTTGTCTCGATAACATGACTGTTATGCGCAGGCCGACAGTCCAACGATACAACGCAAGACCTTTCGTACGAACAGTGGTTGGAGTAAGGTTTTCGGCTAACCCTGCTTCCCCCTGGCAGTTGCACTTACCTAATCTGGATCTTGAGATTGTGTACCTACCTTACGTAGCACTGCGATTTGGTAGTCGCTCGTTTGTGGTATTGACAAACTGAGTATCCTTCACCAACGTTATATACACAGTGATGCTGATGAGGCACTGATCTTGACGTATTTCATTCATAAATGACAAGCAAGCTGAAAGTCTAATGTACAAGATAATCGTCCCTCATGTCTATTTGCTAGACAATGGCAGTGTCGCTAATGATCTCATTTAATACCCTCCTTTCAACAATCTTGTAATTTCAATAGGTGTTCCTCTTCTCCCAACAACCTGGATGCTTCATGATATGCATTTCTCATGGATCAATCCTTCAATCACTCCTTAGCATACTGTCAACCAAGTCTCCCAATGGTCCCCAGAAATCTTTACCGCTAGCCAAACCGTGCTCATCAATAAACAGGACGTAGTGTTTGAAGCTAGTATTGAGATGAGGTTCGAGCCCCAGCTGTACAACGACTGGATAATGGTGACAGTAGATATGAGCATATACCCTGTAAAGGCGCTTGAAAAGCTGGCGAATGAGGGCGGGAAACAATTTGGGAAATGGAACACCTGGAAGCCGTTATTAGCTAGCCCCATCGTTGGCCTGTTTCAAGAGTCGCACCAATTCTGCTAGGGAACATCGACTCGTTGTCGACATTGCTCTGAACCCACGCCATAAGATGCTCAATATACTCTGGAGCAGGCATCTTTGTTGGTCGCTTGAAGTTCTCTGTGTCCTGCCATAAATACTCGAATCTGGAAAGTATTAGGGGTCGAGTGCGGCGGAGAACGAGTACTCGGGCTCACTCATCCGTAGCTTTCATTTCTGCACATGATTGAGGAGAGCAAAACTCAGTTATTGACCCGTATAACAAGTTGATTTGGTTGTAGAAGTCCACGACTATAAGTGACGTTCAGTGGTAACGAACATCGCTGGTAAAGCGTAGAGCATCGAATTAAGAGAGTCCAACCCACCATTCACGGCTAGCCATTCGTTCAGGTCCTCTCCATCTGGTAGTTTAACAGCTTTCCGGAGGCTGCCACTTCCCAGAGTTGCCTCTGCAAATTGACGGAGCTGATAGCTGCTTGTGCCTTTGTTTGCATTCCTCGGTTTGAACTGGCTTCTTGTCCTCGCGTTTCTAGTTGATTCACATTGTAAGTTTAATGGCCTTATGTCATCAGATTGTGACGAATGAAACTCTGCCATCATTGACTCGTGAAGGAAGTTAGGGCATGATGGTTTTCGACTCATGTGTGGACAGATGTAGGTGAAGGGTTTGGGCGAGAAATCTGTCAAAGGTGGGGCAACAAACATAGTGGTGATGAAGGAAGCCATGCTAGCGAAGCGTTACGTAGTTGGAGGCCAGATGGAAGGTCCTCTTGTATTCTACGCGTTAGCCGAGTGATGAAAGTGTTTCGTGATAAACCTTACCAAATATGAGGACGTGATCAATGGCCTGTGGTCAAATTGCGTGACGGCGCACAATATGCTGGATCGCAGATCTGTTGACACGAATATGGGTGGCCCGGTAACAAAATTTCGATTTTCGCTTAAGTTGCGGGAAGGCTTTAAATTAGTGATTGAAGGAACTCTATTGTGTCAGTTCGCAACACGGAGAGTGGGAAATGGGACCAACAAGGCAATGCGACGGGAACGGAATGGCCGGCTCACTTGTAAGTCATGATAGTTTAGGGTTGTTTTACGGAGTATAAGGCCTTCGAAGCCATCTGAATACTCTGCCCCGGGATTTGATAAACTCCGATATGCTAAAAACGTAGATACTCTAGTCGTTTAAGATATATACAGAGTCTATAGAGGATGACAAAGGCAGGCTTGATAAGTTCTATGCCACAACCGAGCGATTGAACAGAATTATATTGGAATTTCCCCGGTTTCATTTTTTTCTCCAAACCCTGCCGTTGCTCCATAGATTCGTAAAGGTACAGTGACATCAAATGTCTCGCAAGGCAGTCCTTGCACGGCAGCCATGACAATTCCTCGATCGTCCCGTGCGATTTCTTCCATAAGATCATCGAGATTATCATGTAGATCTGCACCATCACTTGTCTGACTCGTGACAAATTCAAAGCGTAGTTTCCATTCAAGGGTGACTCCCGATGTAATGAAGCCAGGTGTGGCATTAGCGGGAATTGTTGGGTTAAAAACCGCCCTCGTGGCAAAAACTGTGGACTCAGACTGTGAGGCATGAATTCGCCTAGTTACCCGTTGGACACTGGCGTTTGAGCGTAACGCGATAGCAGGATCGACACTCTCAGATGTCTCTAACGTGGCATTCAATGAATGGCAAGATACATCGGCGTGTCGAAAATCAATAGCAACGGTAATGGTTTCGCCAAGACGGTAGGCTGGGCGCGTAAGCATGATCACAGCTACACGGTGGCCGCTTCTCGTAATCTCAAAACGGTTAGGGCTCCTTTTTGAAGACAGCGTAGAATTGCTTTGGAGTATAGCGTGATCGATAGCATCTTTCACAGTATCCATTTCCTCTTCCGTAGTCGTGAGGGCCTTTTGGCCACTCTCTGTCGGCGACAAAAGACCAAGACTCGAATTCTGGCGCGGCTTGACCAGGATATTTTCGACGTAAGAAAGGAAACTTTGAACGGAAGGGTCGGGTTTACTATGCGCAGAAGCTGCAACTGTACCAGCATGTTCTTGCTCATTTCCAAGTACGGTTGAGATACTGGCATCGTTGCGGAGCATAACATAAGGAGACATCAGATCATACCTTAATATCTCACCGCGACCTTGCATGGGTTAGAAATGCAAAGACGGAACTGAGTGGACACTTACTATTGACACTGGGCAAAACTCTGAATGGGACATCGACGTGACGAACATGGTGCTGCTGTGCAGCCTTGGCTGCTCGTTGTGTCCCAACGACGAGGCTATAAGAGACTTTTATTGCTTTACCCTTATGCGTTGGAGGTATTGCTTTCGGCAGCGGATGGCTGTATGAATAAGTCTTACTTTCCCCGGGCCCCAGCTGCAAGTTTACGAATAGAATGGCTTGAGGAGTTGAAAGTATCGGTATTGATCTTGAGCTGTCGCTACTTTTCGTCTCTTGAATGCTGCTCAATTCGTTGCCTCCAAGGAGGCCTCCCAAAGAGTCCCCAAGATTTCCCCAACCTAAAGCACCGAAGAAGCCACTATCTCGTTTGACCGAATCACTTCTAACGACGCCCCCGCCGCCCTGACCGCCTATGATGCCCTTTCTCTTCACCTCCTCGAAAGGTGACTGGTCGACTAAGGACCCATCGAGAGTATAAGAGCCTGTGATTTGTCCGTAGCCCATCATCAAGATCTCAGGTGGTTTATTACTCCCCATGGAAATAGCCGGAGAAACTTGACGACCAAGTGCGGCTCCTGGAGACAGACGAGAATTCTCCTGCATAACGTACTCCGAGGCTAAAGTCTCTGTGGAGTTGTTGCTCATCGAATAGAAATCTCCACTACTTCTAGGCGTGCCATTCATGCTGGTAGGCGAAAGTAAAACTGTAGACGGTGGGAGTTGTTCTTGAACATTGCTGGACCCGAAAGGGCGAGAAGGTAACGATGCCCTTGCTTCTCCCAACGAACAACCGAGTTCTATATTCGAGCCCTGACTCGAAAATTCTCCTGTGGAAGCAGGTACTCGAGGGAACCTGAAATTGGATAGTGTTTCTGACGCTTTCCTGGAATGCCTTGGCACTACAGATCCCGCAGCCGAGTTTCGCTGTGTTTTCACATAATGTTCAGCCTCCGACCCTGAGCCTTGCTCCGCAAAAGATGTTGATGACCTAAAGAAAGGAGACGGCATCGTGGTGGCGCGATCGTTAGCAGATGCTATAAAGCCATTAGCGTAGAACAAGAGATGAACGAAGGATGCCTCGCCTGACAATGGGCCAGGGGTGATATGCCCAGTCCTCCTGGGCAGTACTTGCAAGCTTGCAGCGCGGGTATGACCCCGCCCAGGTCGTCTCAAAGAGTTACTTTGAGCGCGGTGTACTTCGTTCCCCTTGGATACGTCCCCAGCAAGTGAAATGATAGACACTGATTTCCTGTGCATGTAACTCGGTGGTTGTATGCCGTTCGTCGTCCTACCCTGAACAACGACTCCAGGTCCTGGTTTCATGCTTGGGGGCCCACTGAGGGACGCTGCAGGCTTGTGCGTTCGGAGCTTCGTTCGAGGCATACTTAGGTTCGGTGACGAGCCGATAAAACTATCGTTAGGCTTGGGTTGTAGCGGCAAGGTCTCCTTCCACCGCTCTCGAGCTGAGGTCTGACTGAGAAGCCGAGAGCTGGGTGACGGCGACCGACGATTGCTGGGAGTTTGGTAGACATTCTTGAAGGTTATCTTGCACTCGATCCTCTCTCCGGCAAATACTGTCGAACTCTGCCATTGCACAGAGACTCGGATATCTGACATTGTTCTAAGACTGGATGCGGAGCAGCTCTCCGCATATGGGAGCTCATGAGGTGTATGCGCATTAATGACAAGTACCTACCCCTTGGCTGACTCAATGACTGGCGAGGAGGGATTGGGTGATGACGAACCGTAATCTTACTGTATGTTGTCGGATGGTAATGTTTTTGGGTTCTTCAATACTGGTCGAGGTAGTTGATGGGTCGTCAAGAGAGACAGACAGCTTCGTGTAGGACTGAATTGTAGGATTGTAAAAGCCTCGGTTTAAGAGCTACGTTTGTTCGGTTTTTTTGAAGTATACAATAGGAATAGGTGGCTAATCATATTTGCAAATATACAACATTCTGGGCGCAGGAAATGGGTTTATAGGATCCTATCTGATAATGTGGTGCCCAGGCCCGCTTCCTGCCCTGCATTACCACTGTCCCACGCACTAGCTCCTGACTCTCCACTTCGTCTTACTTTGAGATGATTCCTACCCCTACCTACGCCCATTTCCCTCCATTTTTTGGGAGGCTTGACCCCGGTCTCCACCAATTTACTCCATATGGCTGCTCCTCGCTTATCCCAACGCTGGCGCCGGTCCGACTCCTCTTCCTCGTTAGCTCTCCATTTGCTTTTCAAAATCCTCCGCACCGCTTCTGACGAGACTTGAAATTGCTCGGCCAGTATTGGCGTCGTGTACTTGTCGGGGTATTGAGCATGGAGAGCGCGGATGCCCTCGATAGCATCAGGCGAGAGGCGCTTTCGCGGAGACCAACCTATAAGGCCAAACTTCGCCTTTAAAGCGCTCTTCTGAACCTGCCAGGGTTCGCGCTGACGGTATTCGCTTAAGCCACGGGTTTGAGTGCTCCCCAAAGCTCTCGGACGTCCTGTACTCGAGGAAAGCCCCACACTCTTTCCGGAGGGAGAAGTGTTGCCGCTGAGGTCCCACTTTCCATCACGATTTTTGAACTTTGCCTCCATGCCATACTTTGATGACGGTTGAGGTGTGCCATTCACACCGTGCTTCACAGTAGGAAAGTCTTTCTCTGAAAACCCACGGGCGGACTGAGATATTAATACTGTACTCATACTGGCTGGGCTTGGGATACTGAGGTTTTGGTTACTGCCGGTGAGCTCTGTTGCAAAAGACTGTTGCCACTTGGTTTCAATGGCAGATGATTTTTCCTCAGACGGCCATGTCTGTGGCTCTGGGTGACTTAACAATATTGATACAGGCCCCAATGAACGCTCCTGCCCATAGATATCTGGGATATGGATGGTTCTCTCCGCTGATTTGAACATGCTAGAATGCTGTAGTCTCCATGGTCTTGCATCGACGGCCTTCTCTTGTGAGGTCCTGGCTTTAACGTCTTCATCGAAGGGCAGGAATGTGTCATTGAGGTTTGTCGAACTAGCCTGTTCCAGAAGGAAATGATCCTGGACTTCTCGGGGAGATAATTGTGTGCTGGATACTGAACTGTTGTGTATTTGACGTCTTGATACTGTGAACCCGTTTGAAGGATAGACTGGTCGAGTAGCCCGAAGCTCAACCTTGATCAAAGCCTTTAGAAAGCTTCGCAGCGAGAAAGTGGCACATGATGAACATGACATGGCTGACCAGCATGAGCGTAGAAAGAACTACAGTACTGACCTTTGTTGTGTTGGAATATGAAGTTCTTGCAGGGGGCAAATCTCCGCGGATTATAGTTTTTCCGCGCTCGCATGAGGGATTGAGCAAGGAAAGTTTAGCCTAATATGATGAGGTTCAAATCTACCTTAGGTAGGGTTAGGGAGCGAACGTGTTTAAAACATGTTTTTTGACTACCTTCTTTAGGCTAGCTCAAGACGTGTTTTAAACTCGTTTCTTGAAGGAGGTTTTAAACACAGGGGTGGTTTATATTTATAGTAGCAAATTATAGAGGGTTAATTGGCCTGCAGATTGACCCCTTCACCATGTAAAGGAAGCTCCATACTCGTTGAGGGTACTCTCGCTCGAAGGATTTAGCCTGACCATAGCAATTTACTGCCATTGCCGCAGTTTGATTTAATCTTTTAGCTACACCGACGGCGAGGGTTCTGATATTTGCACCGAGGGTGGTCTGAATCGAGTGACGATCCGGATTTGTAGGTCTTCTTCTGTACTGATCACACTGATCTAGATGAACCTGCTGACGTGTAGTTGCATGAGCCATGATCTTATGACAGTGACGACACTGAACAGTATCAACCCTTCCAGGTATGATTATCTTCTAGAAGTTATCGGCGATGAGCTGGTTTAAAGGCCTACCGCCACGTTGCGGAGGCATTGCTGGAAGTAGGAGGTAGGAGGTAGGAAACTGCAAGCAGGTTAGAACTGACGACAGCGAGGGGGTCATCGGTCAACAGCGAGGTGAACCTCCCTACTATAATCCTTACCCAGCTTACATAATTAAAAACCAATAAAACGAAGCAAAAAAGCCGCTAGGAGGTTTTAAACACGTCTTTTGTAGAAAAGACGGTTTTATTCGTACCCTAGGTAGGGTACCTTTTTCTCAGGTATTAGATGAGCGGACATTCTCAGTCTTCATTCCTATTATTACACCTTTAATAGCGATGTGTAGACAAATTTCTCCGCCTTGAAGTCTCGATGAGAGGCTGTTTGGCGACTTTGTGAGCAATGACGACGTAGATACCTAACTCCGTAACGAGTTGCGGGATGCACTGAACACTGAATTACCTTTCATCTCAATAACGCTATATTTTCTTTTCGTCTCCAACCCATCCGATAATTCCTACTTTTTCCGGTCCTCTATTGCTCTCTGAACACTTCGGCTGTATTAATCCTACTCATGGCTTGGCCTAATCCGTTTCGATTACAAGACCAAGATACTCGGACGTGCTGGGACTACACGTTCCAATGGACAGATGCTCATCTAACCTCAGAGCAGATGGCTCCCATGAAGTGTTCTTACGACATATTAGGAGAACGGGCTTTGAACAGGCTAAATGTAATTTCCCCACCGTCGGGTTCAGCCGTGCACTCGAAGGCTGCACAGCATGCGGAGGCAGGAAACGGTAGCACTGTGCCTAAAAGGGAAGACTTCAAGAGAGACCTTTACGCTCTTCTTCGAGAGAATGCTGCGACTGATGAGGTGTTGGGGCAACTGTGGACAGAAGTGAATACTGTACCCCCATGGGTGTGCTGGGAACAAATTGCAAGAGGACAAGACTGCTTTTACAGATATGGCGGCCCTGCTCTCACAGGTCTTGCCTTTCAGTCATTACTAGGCGGTATGGGTGCAACGAGGGTTGTTGAAGTTCTATCACGGACAGGCGGCTTCTCTACCAAAGTGGCAAGGAAACGACTTTTTGAAACGACTCAACATATATTACAATGCACTCAGTCGCTTCAATCCATACAACCTGGTGGTGATGGTTATGCTTCTTCCATCAGGGTTCGCTTGCTGCATGCTGCTGTTCGTCAAAGGATCATGAAGCTTGCCATGCAGCGACCGGACTACTATAACGTGAAGAAGTTTGGGATTCCTATAAACGATTTAGATTGCATAGCAACGATTGGTACATTCTCGGCCACATTGATCTGGTTGAGCCTTCCGCGTCAAGGTATATGGATGAGGTATGGATATTTACTAGTTTACTCATCTGGAGTGCATGGCCTGGATTCAAGGTCTATAAGCGCTATGGGACTTGGCCTTTACTGATCGGACTCATGACTGACATTACCGCTGACTCAGAAACCAAGAAATCGTCGACTACATTGCGTTATTCCGGTATATTGGATACCTCACTGGCACGCCAACAGAGTATTTTGAGACACCAGAAAGAGCGAAAACCGTTATGGAATCACTGTTGCTTAACGAAATTGACCCCTCGGAAACATCAAAAATTCTTGCCAATAATATCATCAAATCCCTGGAAGCACAGCCGCCCAGTTATGCATCAAAGTCGTTCCTTGAAGTTAACAGCCGCTGGTTGAACGGAAATTCACTGTGCGATCGTCTCGGTCTTGGAAGACCGGGGATATATTATTGGGCTCTGATGGCCGGACAGTGTCTGTTTTTTATGGCAATTTGCTACACTTACAGAGCAATCCCGTATCTGGACAAAAGGAAGATCGCTGTGAGTGTCATATCTTCCAGATGGCGAAATGTATTAATAGATCCTTCAGGCGTTGCGTAGAATGTTTTGGTCCGTCATTATCGAAAGCAAGAATGGTCTCGGAAAGGAGACTACGTTCGATTTCAAATACATCCCAGATCTTTCCAAGCGAACTCAGATAGAGGATGCTACAAAAACCGGTGTGAAGCAGCCGGGCATCGAGAGAAGAAACCTTCAAGCGTTCATCATTGGATGTAGTCTGTTTAGTTTCGCGGGTTTTTTGGGTTGGAGAGCGATGAGCGCCCTAGTCGATGGCTGTATACGAGCTCTTTCAAGTCTAGAGAAGTAAAGCTTTTGGGAAGCAGTCGTGAAATTCGTGGAGTAGAGTACTGTCGCAAATAAACGTGCTTGAATTGTGAAGATCTCCGGGTACTCTAAGAGCTGAGCGCCCTGGCGCCCTTTCAAAATAAGTGAGACCTTTTAGCACAATACCTCACGTCCTGTTTTAGCAGTACTCATGGTGACTCATACAAATTACCTGAATACTGCTGATGATCTAGATGTAGCTGAAGACAATGTCAAGTGACGGCATGTTGGGTAACAAGGAAGACACCAGTGACACCCAGAGATGTGATAAGGTACCTATGATATCTCGCTAAGTGGTCTCGGTTTTTTTGGCTGGGAAGTCCCTCGGTCTTTTCAAGTTCACTTGAATTTCCCTCTCATATCAAAACATGGACACACAATTAATTCGGTATCAGTAAGGATCCGCAATCTCTGGCTCCACGAGCTTGACTGACAATGCGCCCGATCTCCAATAGCGCTCAAAGATTTTCGCCAGCCCCAATCTATAGAGTTCTCGATGCAGGATCGACCAGGGACCCGTCAAGTCCAGGATGAGCGGCCCCAGCAATACTGGAAGCTTCAGGCTCACTCCCAAGAATAGGTTCACTCCAATGCAGACAGCCGGAAAATCTGCCCCAGAAGATAGCGGTCTCAGTCTCTTGCTCAAAACCGTTATCGGCACCACTACTAGTTCAGCAAACGCATTCGACTTTGTCCACGAATCTCATTCTTTTGTAGTATGTGCAGGTTCCGCGGTGGTATTAAGTCAGCTAGACGAGAAATTGAACGTGACTCAACGGTTCTTTCGTGCTAGACCCGATGTATGGCCAGTCAACGCGATTCCCTCCTTCTACAATTCTTCGGCCGCGCAGGGAGTGCCGGACCCTCGCAATCGGTTAGCATCCTCTCTCAGAGATGGTGGTCACGGACAAGCACCGGGGATTTTCACAATGGGGAGTTCTTCCACAGAGTCTGCTGGCCGAGGCAAGGCAAACAAACGGACCAGAGATGTAAGCTGTGTGTCATTAAGTCCGGGGGGGAAGCTATTGGCGGTAGGAGAGGTAAGGAGGTGATTTAGATGCCGTGCTACAAGTCATTCTCCAGATATCATCGTCTGCTCGCCACCCATATTGCTTTTTCCCTTTGCTTTTGTAACCAACCACCATTTTACTCTAATGTCAAGAAAGTCGACAGAGCTCTCCCATTTTCCTCCATTCATCATGGTGAGCTCGTGATCTACCTGGTTTGTAACTATAATATAGTAATATTTTGTATCCCGAAGACCCTCTATATTTGAAGCGATCTCGTGTTTGACCTTTGCAGCTGACGAGTACAGACAGGTTACAGTCCACGAATCCTGATATTCTCTACGGCTCCTGATGCTCTATTGGATGTTCCATTATCATCAATAAATGAACACAGTTTTGGTGTCCGTGCCTGTGCATTCTCTCCGGACTCACGGTGGCTTTGCTCACTGGGCAATGTGCATGATGGTTTTGTTTACTTATGGTCGATTAACCCGAAATCGGGCTCTTGTAAATTGCAGTTCAGCAACAAGGTGACCTCTTTCGTACACAACATGGCATGGATGGGCAGCAGCGTAATAACAGTTGGGACTCGCCATGTTAAGGTATGGAGACTAGAGCGGACCATGCCCGCTTCACCCTCTAAAAAGCGCTTCGAGATTGAAAGCCATATCGATGGAGCACACGGGAGTCCTATGCCGAGAACATTTTCGGGAAGGAATTGCTTACTTGGGTCCCTCGTGGATGCAACTTTCACTTGCGTTGTAGCTATATCTGACTGCAAAGCAATAATATGTACCGATAAAGGCGATATTTGCTTGCTAGACGACACTGGACGAAATCAAGGACTAGATCGAATTGCAAAGACCGGATCCAGCATCCTCTGTATTACAGTGGATAATATCAACCGTTGTCTGTGGATGGGGGGCACAATGGGGAAGCTTTGGGTGCTTTCCCTAAATATTGTGACTAGCATTGGGGTTGCTTCAGATCTTCCCGTTTCTCTAATCGGCCCGGACTCGCATTTCGAATCAGGCTCTAGCCAAATCGCGGATATTCTAGCTGTTGGATCTGTGCGCGGCCACATTGTTACAGTTGATTCTAGTCACATTATTGGAATCGAATATGCCAGAAACATTGATGGTAGAAACACTGTCGGCACAGGGAAGCGAATGCCGGCCCATGATAGCTCTGTGCTCGGAGTCAGTACTATGCGCCAGCCTAACGATCGTGAAGCCGATTTCTTCACGTGGTCTGTCCAAGGGACCGTGATCTTCTGGCTTTTGGATGGTACTTGCAAAGGCAAGCTACAAGTCACAATTGACCAAACAGACGATGCCGAAGAGGGTGGTTTGAATGAGCTTAGGGTGGTAAGAGCATCCGAGTCTGACGATTTTTTGGTTTCTGGAGACAAAAATGGAACCTTGCGGCTTATCGATCGCACCGGTAGAAACATTACGGCTCTGAGAGCGCACAATGGTGACATACACGATATTGCGTTGACTCGACGAGATGTGAACGATACACTTGTCGTAAGCTGTGGACGGGATCGGACGCTTCAACTCTTTCGAAAGACTGGGGATAACCTAACTATCCAGCAAACACTGGATGATCATACAGCCAGTGTGTGCAATGTCATGTTTTTAAATAATGGATCCACTCTTCTCTCCTCGTCCTCGGATCGAACCGTCATAATGCGAACGTTAGCCACAGGGTTAGCGCAAAAAGTAGCTTTCATACCAATACGTGTCATAACTCTCAAAGCTAGTCCCGTTGCCTGCTCGGCTTTGCCTGAGTCAAACGTCCTCGTCATCTCAACCCTCGATCGGCAGATACACAAATTTGACCTTTCCACAGGACGGCTTCTTCAAAGCTTCAAAGCATTAGATTACACGAGCAGCGATTCGCTGGTCATTAACTCTCTGTCAATACAGAAATTTGAGAAATATTCTGGCCCAGCACTAGTACTCATGGGCGTTTCGTCCACAGACAAATCAATCAGTGTGTATGAGTATGACAACGGGTCAGTCCTCGTCAGGGACTATGGCCAAATGGTGGTGACTGATGTTGCTTTTGTTCAAAAGCGTAGTGGGAGTGGAGATTCGGAAGGTTTCTTGATTAGCACAGGTTCAGACGGTACCATAATGATTTGGGATCTGACTGTTGGATCCCGCTTTTTAGCAGGGCCTTACGAGATTGTCAAAGGCGAGAGTACAACCGAACTTCTAAAATCACGCACGTCAGCATTGTCGAACCCTCTAAGAAGAATCCTGTCCAAATCCGAGATTCAAGACTTCCAGAAATGCCTCGAAACCGATGGTGATCCACAAACGCCATCACGAAGTCATCCTCCAACCCAGATCAAAAAGAAAACCTCGAGATACACCTTAGCCAACACACGCAAAGTGACTACCCCGGCTGTGTCAGCCAGTGCACACCATTCGCCCTCGTTATCCTCAGCAACGGAGGTGTTTAATCATGAACTCTCGCAACACCACTCCTCCACTCCTCCAAGCCCCCAAAAACCTGCCGCAAGCATCAAATCTAGACGCTCTTCACTAGATGGACGGCACCGTAGGAAGAGCACCAGCAATCTCACTGATTTGAACATGGCGGCGGAGCAAATCTGCAAATCCCTGCGAGAATATCGGAAGAAGATCAACTCATCATCGGAGATCCTGAAGCGAGATACAGCAGAAGAGCTAGCACGTGAAATGAAGCTCACGATTGGTGCGATCAGTCAGAGTACGACTAAGTTGGGGCCTGAAAACGAGATGATACCTGGCGATCTACTGGATGCATATCTGGCTACAATGATCGATGAAAGGCTTGCCGTATTGAACAAGTCCGGAGATTCTACGGATGTGACTGGAGGAGCCAAAGAAAGTACATTGTCCCCAAAGACCTTAGGAGATGGTTAGATGAGCTAGGGTAGAAACGCATCAATGGCATCTAAGGTTAACAAAGTGGAAAGGTCTCAGTCACGCCAAACGGTATAGACAATATTATCCGAAAGAGCGCTATCGGGGCGCTTAGGGCGTCGAATTGAAGGCGGTCGGACCGAAGATTGAGGGAAATATCAATTTACATATACGAGAGCAGGAAGGAACATGATTCGGCATTGATGAGACCGTCTGGATAGTGGCTACAAGTAAGTTGAGAGGATTCATTATGGCTGTTGCCAGGGCGATTATTATCTAACTTTGCTCTCATAAGTATCCTGCCATCCAAAACCAGATGAAACCCAAAACACATCTGGGTGTATCATTCGAAGACTACCAGCCTTTTTTGGCTTGATCACTACTGTCGTCAACGTTGGTTAAGCTGTATATCCACTTCATATCCACTTCAATCTGTGCTCATTCCTGGCCTGTATGGGTTTCTCAAATGGATAATCACACTACTAATGAATCCCTTTCCTTTACTGTCCATATCTTTTACTGAGGCCTCACCTTTTACGCATTTAATATTCCTGCCACTCTTATGCTTTACGTCTTGTCTCATCATTTCGTCGGCTTCTATATCCCGCTGCCTTTGTTCGCTTTTTTTGATATATGCGCCGTTGATACATCGTCAAGATCCGAAGAGGACCAACTATGCTTCTGTTCCATATTTGTCACGTGTAATCTTGTTTAAAGTATAATAGTAGGTGGGGGTTGGGGGGTTATTGTATCCTTATGAAGAGTATAAGAAAAGATTTTTCAATCATTACCTCCCCATCAATCCAATGTTGTCACAAACGTGCCATGAGCTCATCATTATTTCTCGGCTTGCTACATCGGATGTTTATAACAGAGAGTCCTCCCGCAGAGTGAAGACACAGCCTCTTTCGAACATCATACCATCAAAATCGCATGATTCTTGCGAATGTTCGATGTATTGACGAGGGTTGACTGCCCTCGTGGAGGCAGAAGTAGAAAGAGCATCCGCTGGACAAAGCGCTGCTTCCGCATCTCTTCATCGACTCAATTATTTAAAAGATTTTCTGGAATCGGAGCAGCTTTGAGAGCATCGGCTTTCATGAGTCTCCACTTCAATAATCCTCCACCTGGCCTTGGATGGTCTCAACGGTCTCGGTGCATGAGCACTAGTCTAGTTTCTACACAGGGGTTATCCAGCTGGATAGTCAATTATTTTTAGTGATCGACACCACAGAAATGTTCAAAAACTCTTTGTGGCTTCATGCAATGACGGTAGCACGATTTGACTTTTTAAAAATGCTCTTAGTTCTATCAGTACCATGCGGCAGAAGTTCGAGGCAAGCAGGACAAACGTCTCGGGCTGTAGTTGTGATAGTAGTAGATATTTACAGCGGCTAGTAGCTTGATCATATTCACTTCAGTCCACAGGCGTATGTGCTCAAGTCAGCACACGCCAGGTATTACGTCAATACGATGAAGGCTAGCTAAGGAATATTTGCTGTGGAAGCGCGGTAGAGGGATTCAACCTAGAGAGTTAGTGATCCCGATGTACTTTCGAACATAAGCATGAACAAGTTTTCTAAAGAGAGTTATGAGAGCTGCTTTTCGCCTATCCAAGTTTTGTGTTTGCACCTCAGGGGTCCGAAAAGCAGGAAACTGAGCCACTGCTCCTGCCTCAATCACTCTCTGGGCGTCAGCTCACTGATCCCACGTCAATCCCGCATACTTCTCCTGTAGCAACTTGTATAATGTCCCTCCGTCGTCGCTCAGATTCGCAATTCCTAGCGCCTTCCCCGCCCACCGCCTGCATGTTTCGTCCTGTGACGAGCAATAGAAGTCCACAGCGTGGTTGTAAGCTGTTGTTGCGAGCCATGCAATTTCTTCTGGCGGGTATGCTGTTGATTTCTATTGGTTGTTGAGCAGGTTAGTGTATATGTTATGAAGGGCTTGAAGAGTAAGAAAGGGGGTTTACAGACTGTCTTAGCGTTTCCGGCGATAGTGACGACTTGATCGAGAAGATGCTCTGCTATTTGGATCTTGGACGTTGTGGCTAGTGAGAAAAGACAGCGAATCCACCTTGAAAGCTGTGCGAGGTCGTTGTTGTTAAGGCGCCAGGTAAGGTTGGTGATTTGCTGTAAGATCTCAGTTATTTGCATTCGTCAACGCGGGGCTGTGCTACGGACCTGCAATGTTGTAATTTTGGCTATTCGATGTTAGTAGTTGGTAACAAGCTGCTACGGACTGACTACCTACTTTCACTGGGTGCTTCAGATGACAGCACCATGTCAGCCAAAACCCCATAGATACTTGGATCCTCGCATTCATGGCATTCCTTGAAAAGAGGCCCTTGTCAGTCACCTGCGGTGCAGAGAAAGGAAGGACCAAGGTACCTTGATGATCTGTTCGAAGCTTGCCCATGACTTGAGTCTAGCTGCCGCCTCGAAGTCGAATGCAAGGATGTTGAAGTATTTGCGCATAAGGTCGCTTTTCGCACCTCCTTCTAACCTATTAAGCTGCTGATGTAAAGGCGTTCGAAATTTGCTGGCAGCCTTGCGAACACCAAGATAACCTTGCAGCTATTAATATCAGCTTCGCCATGTATGCTGGTTTGGAGTATAGGAACCTGGTCCTCTATAACATCCTCGCCTCGCGCCATCACGATGAGTAACGAGCTACTGAGAAATTCACAGAACAAACTGCGGAGTGATAAGTCTTCGATGATGCTCGCATCGATTCCAGACGGGTATAGGTCAATGAACTATGGAAATTTCAGTCCTAGACTTCCACCGGTAATGAAAGCAAAGAACCTTCAAGCAAGCTTGCACTAAGCGCAATGTTTGTGGTGGGCTCCAGGTTGTGCAGAATTTGAGAGCCAAATTATAGCTGTTCCTGGAGAACCAGTCGAGCTCAGCTAGTGAGAAAAGGTCGTCTTTCGAGTCTCGTCGAGAGATTCTGACCTGTACGGCAGCTTTCGAGAGTCAACTGACTGCAACATGGCGAACCCTCAATACATACCTCCCTCAAAGAGCTTGCAGATCTCGTTGACGGTATCCTCTTTCTGTGAGTCACGATTGTCTAGCTCATTAATGAGGAGACGAGCGGTGCAACTTCAAGAGTAAGCAAATGACTCCTCGATGGTGGGATAAGGGGTATACCGTAGAAGAGCCGGCACATGAACACCATTAGGAGCACCATAGTCATATTTTTTAAGTATACGCTGCAAGGACGCTATTGTCTGTACATGATCTCCTATACGCTGTGCCTCCAAGACACATGCATAAAGTAGAGTTGCATCTACAGTAGAAGCAACGCAAATGGTGTCTAGACACTCCGTAACTTTGTAAATTAGCCTAGCAGCTGCCAGCCGAGAGGAACAGGAGGCGCACCAAGATCTCTATCTTGGCAGCTCAATGCCGCTTTGTACAGTAGGTACTTGGTTGAAGAGTGCTCTTTGTTTGATTCTGACATTTGACCATAGACTTCACGAGCTTTTCCCGGATCTGACATGGCAAGAGCAGAGCACATCAGCTTGCTGCCTTACTATCAGATTCTGAATGCTTTAGAAATGATTGTATTAGCTTACCGCTGCAATTTCCCAGTGTTGTTTCCACCAGTATTGCTAAACAGTGTATGCAGTGAGAGCCGGCACCAAGCTTCGGATATGACATATTGCTCTTCATTGAAGCTTTTCTCTATGCGTTTCCACAGAAGCTACCTGCACCTTTAGTATACATGCACGATATCATAGGTGTTGCATAGTCCTAGAAAGTCCACGTACAATATGTGCCGCATGTGTGGCAGAAGGACCGATATGTTTGCTTAGATTAGCAGCTACTGTATCAATAACCATGCTCAGCAACTCCAGGGCATCGGTAAGGTCTGTCGATGTTGTACAGTTCCAGATAACGGTGATCAACGCCTTCTCTAACCACGCAGTCTCCTCTGCGCCAAGTAGCCTCTCTGATATAAGTGTGGAGAGTAAGATATGTGCCAACCGTGCGTTCCGTAGTCTAAGCTTATGTACTTGATGTAATATCGTCTTAACGTTCGAGTCTGTAAGGTGTACTGAACGCACGATTTTATCGAGTACATCACAATATTCGTGCGGTGAAGACGTTGGATCCATGTCATAGAGATCAAGCTTCAGCAACAGAACTGCTAACCTATCACCACACATGGCCTCTAATTCGCCGACGATGTTCCAAGCTCTCCTATTGTTGCTATCGCCGCCTATTTTCATGAAAGCTTTTACCGTGCCATGCATAATACTGAGCTGGAGCTCTCCAGCATCACTGCTCAGTTGCTCTACTCTCTGACTAGCAAGGACATCATGTGCTCTCTCGAGCCAGCGTATAGCCTCGGAATATTGGGACTTCGTTGCTTGGTCGCTACCGATCTCGAAGAATAGGTCCGCAAGCTGTTCGGCGGGAGAAGGGTCAAGTTCCTTCATGCCGGTGCCTAGTTTAGTGAGCATGATCTCGGCAAGGTCCAGACGATCTTGTTTCCACGCCTTTTGCCTAGTCAGAAAATGGGAGTTCTGGCAAACAGGGAATTCTTGAATGAAGAAGACAGCGTACCAAAGCCATTCTTACCCTGTAGTATTCCTTCGACAAAAGATCAACTTGGAGCGCATGTGCTACATTGTGATCTCCGGCTCCTGTAAGCCTGTCGTGGTAGAAAGCCGCCTTTTCGATTACTCTTTCGGCCAACGAAATTTGTCGCTCATCTGTTTTACTGTCAGTGAACTGATTTATGGCAGCAGCTAGGAGTGGTGGCAGACCAAGGCAGTGCTTAGAGGTTCTCAGCGTCGACTTTAGGACTCGTACGTTATCTAGACTCAACGTTAGGCTCCCACAGACCACCGACCTTGCCACAAATATCCTCACTTGTTCCAGAACCATGAGTGCACCTTTGAGCACTGTCGAGTAGCAGGCAGGCGAAAACTCGTACTTCGCCCGTTAGTGAGTTCCTTATCAGAGTGACTCATAGGCGGCCCACCTAGACAGCCTAGTTCTATACTGATCGAGCCATCTCTCTTGAGCCTTGAGGCGAGGTTCCACAGCTTCGTTCCCTGCTCATCCAAGTCACGGTATCTACTCGCAGCGTCTGCACTATGAAGCAAAGATATTCGATCAATCTGTTTGTAAAGATCGGCAACAACTGACGTTGAGAGGTTGTTTGAACGGAGACATCCATCCAGGTCTGTCGCGAAAGCTGTGACCGGTAGTTAGCTTTTCTTCCGCATTATTGAAAGGCTATTCACAGACCAAGGATGGCAGTCAATCTGCTGTTCCTGTCGGTTCTTCGTGAAATAAGTGCCATCCGCCAGAATATGAGTGCAGCAGCTATATAATCAAACAGTCACATTCAGTGGAAGGGGATAAGGTGAGGCGGCACCGGAACTCGCCGAACGAGGCGTCACAATCACGAGATACAGGAAATTTGAATAGTGAATTAATCCTAGCAGATACTGAAGTTTCAAGACGGGATTCAACCTGAGAGACGGGGATTCGAATAGCAAGATGGGCCTTACTTTCATGTGGAGAAAATTTCTGGAATTTACGAATGGATGCCAATTCTGAAAGCCACCGAGCTTGCCGTGAGCATGGTAGATAGTATATGTTTTACGTAGACTCGTAAGCCGATGGCGCTTCTCATCGTACATATGGATAGTGGACCGAGATCGACTACACCTTGTTCGGTTTCATAGGCAAGAAATTGCCGACTATCAACGAGGGACTATCCGTATTGTTAAAAACATCCACGGTTGTCAACGCGGAGCACTCACATGTTGTGCGTATCTCGCCGTATTGTGAACGAGAAACAGCAGTGGATCTCGGAAGTTGTGGATTTGAGATCTGGGCTCTTCAAAGAGCAGCTAGTCAACATCGCTTTCTGCGTGTTGTCGAAGGCGATAGCACCAAATTTTTCCCAGTAGCTAACGAGATGATCCTCGACGATGATCTCGTGAATAGCCAACTTTCCCTGTGCCCATGTTGGTTAGCTGCGTTTCTGGTCGCGTAGCATACCGCCCAAAGCTTACGTCTTTGAGCTTTTCGACAGGAACGTTTATCAGTTGTGCCATTTCCTTGTTTCCCCTAAATATCTCACCGGTTCTCCTCCAGCAGCATGCAGGTACGGCCATGCTTGCGAACACCCGGTCATACTCCATCAGGCTCCTCTCAAACCACATCTCAACCAGGACAAGTTCGACGTCAGTCAAAGTCTGCATGCGCTCTCGGAATTTCGGTCTGAATCTGTCGAGTTGTCTCAAGATTTTTTGGCGAGAGGCTGGTTGCATATGTCTGTCCATGTATTGATTTAGGCGAGCATAGCCCTTAACATAGTTGAACGGTCGAAGCATCCCAGCATCATACTTGGCTTTGAGCAGTTTGTTCATGCGTTCCTCGGGGGTATCGCTGCCAGAGGGATCAGCCGCCGTCATGTAGTAGATTTCTCGTGCTTTATCGTTCGGCATTGTGCTTGGTGGACGCACTATACCGCTCGCTTGGGATGTACTAGGGCCCGGGAAAAGGACTTGGGCTTGGTTCTGCTGCTGTTCTGATAGGAATTTCGCACTGCTACCGTTGGCACTGGTCGCAACAGTATTGATCAAGGACGGGTCAGAGTAGAGACCCTGATTATCGTCGCCTTGAAAGATTGCCCCGTCGTCTAACAGACTGGTACTGAGGAAATCGTTAAATAGATTGTATTCACTACTGATTTCCGGCTCGCTGAACATGTAAGATGGATCAAAGCTGTGCATGTCCTGGAATTGGTTATTGCCCCAGTCACTGTAGCCCGAGACTAAGAAGATGTCAGTGTATTACACCAAAATTTATGTTGTATTGACCATGGCGTACATTGCTCGATTTTACCGCTGGGCACCTGGCTCTGAGCTCCAGAAACGGGGGCCAATGGCGTTGCCTGAGAAGAGGTTGTCTGATTACTTGTTGGGACCGCACTCGTACTTAATTTCAAAGCGGTATCTTGCAACAATGACTGGTCTGCAGGATGCTGCTCGATAGGTGGAGGCAACCCGTTTCCCGGGACTTGCTCTTGCTTGGGTCCTCCCTCGTTGTCCCCAAACGCAATTTCCGGCTCGCTCTTGGCAGTTCTCACAGGCTCACGAGGTTCATCGTGGCACAAATGGCCAATGTTACGTTTGACACATCTTGTGCAAGGGCGGTCCTATAACCAATAGGGTTCACAACATCAGCAGAGCCATGCTAAACTCGGCGCTCTGTCAGGCACCAATCCAATGACGAGCCTTACCAGGTCGCAAGTCATATGCTATCATTGGAGTAGCATCACGGTTGATCAGTCCACACATATCCGCCAAACTCAAATCGGGACATGCTGTGTAGCATTGGAAAGTAGCTCACCGAGCGCCGGCAATAGATACATGCTGCTCAGGTTGGTGTGTCAGCGCATGATTCGAACGCCCAGGAACACCATCCTGGTTTATTATCTGCCTCTCTCAACTGAATGTTCCTTCTTACCGTGATTCACCTTTCGCCGTTTCTTCGGGCTCGTGCTTGTGGCGGTGCCTGAAGCAGGCCTTTCCTGCTGCGGTGTGACCGCGCGTTGAGCATTGGGGTTTTCCATTGATCTCCATAATATGTCATAATACTGGTCGGGAGATGATTCGTTCTTTCATTAGCCTGGGTGCAGCAGCAGTAGCATCAATGGCGCAGATGGGGAGGATTCGTTATGGGGAGTTTCAAGATATGGAGTAGACGAGGTAAGGTCGACCAATTGAATATGGTTGATACCTCAACCCAACGGGTTCCCACTCGCCGGAGGATCGAAGAGGATCGCCATGATCGACTTCGGCTGCAAGCATGCACCGTATGCGCTTGCGCATCTACGGATAGATACCTTAATTTCGCCTTTTGGCCCTTCTGCAGCTACTACGGACTACGGAGGTACCGTACCCTACAGTCTACCTTACGAGTACTCTCTCCATAAGGCACATACGAGCTGAACAAGTCAGTGACACGAGTTGACGAATGACTACCTACTGGCTAAGCAGCCATATGGAATAATTCGCTACTGACACAAACATGATCTGGAATATGCAGTACTCTCGGAAGCCTCCTCCCGCCGTTGGGACTTCTGAACAACGTCTAAGGCAGTATGCTAGTGCTCTTGGTAAACACCTTACCTTACCTGACTTACTTGCCTAACTAAAGTACCTACATCAATGGGACTGTACACGACTTCATCCAATCTTGACCCTGTTCGCAGCAGTGCATCGTCAACCCCAGCCATCTGATGGTTGTTACCCTGCATGCTATCGAGATGGCCTTGCATTTGAAAAGTTAATTGCCGCAAATGTGGATCTTGGCTGTGCTGTTGCTGCTCAGTGACTGTCCTGGGATGCTCGTATAATGTTGATGCAGGAACGCACGCACCTCGAAATTTTGCAGTTGGCCAAGTTCCCGTCCCACCAAATTGATGAGATCAAGGCCGTCACCTTGCTTCGTTCCGTCATTCAGCCGCAGTGGATGGCGCTGCTGTGCGGAAAGTCAAGACAAATGCCATATAAGAGTCACAACGCAAAGCGGGCATCGTTGACTGACCTTTCTCGTCTGCCGCTTTCTTCGGTCTTCTTCGGCCTGACAATCCTTCTCGAAGCTTTCGAGATTTTGATTCTCTGTCGCAAGCCGCTGTTTATGCTTCTTGATCTCATCCCTCAGAGACGCAATCGAACTGATCGAAGACGTTAATCGGTCTTCAAGCCTTCGCTGTGTCAGGGTCAGCGGTAGCGCCGAATCAATATCCATTATTGAATCTGTTACGTTATCTTCAAGGAGCGCTTCGTAATCGAAGTGTACCTCCTTCGTGTTAGGTGGAAAAGGCATCCGTGGTAGACGTTTGCCCAAGCTTCTTGGTTATCAGCACAAGAACGCATAGACGGTGGGTGCGTTAGCAACTTGCGTTCTTAGGGTCGACCGTAGGGCTGCTTGCGCTTCAATCTGCGCTCGCTCTCCTACGTGTCGCGCAATGACTGGCCTTTCAACTGACCGGAGAAGTTCTTGCACTTTCTGCTCCGTAGAGTTGGGAAGAGTCTTCCACGTTGACCGTATAACATCTTGCGATATATGCAGGAATTGTGGTTCGAGCAACGCAAAGGCCTTGCATGACCCACCTTCTGAAAATCTTGTTAGCCATACTAAAACCCGACAGGCTTCATGGCACATTCGTACCATCAATTTCGAGACTGTCATCAAGATCTCTCTTGCGCTTCTCGTAAGGCTGAGTAATTGGAGATATACTATGAACTGATAGCACTGGCGGCATCACGTTCTTAACATTTAGAGCAACATCCACTCTTTGTGTTCTCAAATGTCTATTCGGCTGTGACTTTGGAAGAGCCGCCCTGGAACGCTTCCTGATTCCCGTTATGCTTTTCCGTTTGGCCTGGATGAACAAGTGACATTAGATTAAATGATAATGCGCCAAGATCATGTAAGGAAGTCTTGTTACCATCTTTAGTGATCATTAACTTAGTAGAGGTTTGAATCTGAGGAGATGTATTGATCTGTGATAGTAGAAAGCGTTGTTGTTGACGCGAGATTAGTGTAGGGCTGACAATTCGAACAACCAGTTGAGACTCCGAATGTGACTGATATCAGAGTGATATCACCACCCAATCCGACGTCAACCCTCAATGGGGAAGACAACTTCAAGAATCGTGTTGACTATGAACGAATGATCTAAGTTTCTATGATCAGGGGCTAACAATTTATGGGTTTAAGATTATTTACAGTTAGTAGCGGTGGTCTTTATGTACATCTTCTCATCACCCCTCAGCAGAATAGTTGATCAACCACTAATGTGACTTTGACATCTTCAGTGATTCCTCCATATACACTGATAAATCCAACTCCGAGACGCCTTGCCAAATCATCCACTATCGAACCGGGGTATCAAAAACCAAAAGAGGGTGGGTTGTCCCTCTGCATGACAGAATTGTCTAGCCTCAAATTGCAGAAAGTCGTCTTTTCAACTCCTCGTTACCATCAAGAAGTTCTTCCAACCATCTTATCGCATGATCGACCCGTATGGCTCTACTGGCATTTTCCGACCTGAGACTGGGAACAATATTCAATAGGTTATCAAAGGCGTCTCTAATTGCATCTCGTCTCCTTTGCTCCGAATTAATGTGATTCAGCTTCTTTTGCTCTTCTGAAAGATTCTCCCGAGGACTCTTCAAGTCTCCTGAGCGGGATCTACTAGTTTCTGAGGAAAGAGAATCGATAGATTGTTTCTTAGTGACCTTAGCCTTTTTGGCTAACGGAGACTTGCCTTTCTTCGCGTGGGATGGAGGATCATCGAGATGGCTCTTGCCGACTCCATTAACCTTCGCCCTGGTCTTACGATGTCTCGATTTGCTTTCCGCTGTAATCATTACAGCGGGAAATTTGGTTTGCGACTTTCTTTCACCATTATCCTCAGGTAGCTTCCGCCTTTCCGTGGTCGGACTGGAAGGCCGTGTACTTGCAGCGCTATCTGAAGGTTCCAGGCAGCCAAGGGTTTCAAGCATAGTCTTATCACGCTGTACGACGGCCTCCTGATTTGCTGGTGAGATGAATCTTGCGACGCTGAATCCGGAATCAGAACCATAAGGTAATATCCTTGGTGTGGAAAATTCAGGGCGCATTCCTTGAGGCTGGCTAACAGCACTATACATTCGATCGATTATTTCACGTCCTCCGAAGAACGTACGATTCTGCAATACAGGGAAACGGGAGCCGTCGAGGCCCGGTGATATGCCGGGATCATTCTCATCGGCCCTATTATACCTAGACTGGATTGAACGATCTCCTTGGTACATATCTCTTGTGTGCGTCATCGAATCGAGATCTCCATAGGTACAACGTCTAGAGGTGTGCTGGTAGTGTCGATCAGACAGCGTCTGAGCCAGCATACCTTCATCCCGATAAAGATCAGACAGTGGTGCTGCACCTTGTCCTTCGCTTGGGGCATAGGTAAAGTTATGGGGATAGTTGTAGGGATTTTCGGGATATAGGGCCGAGGAGGTTTCAGCAGTAGGTTGAAGCGCAGGTGTACCAAAGGCGAAGAACGTGGGAGGTAAAGGATCTTCAGCCGCATCCTGCGCTTGGTAAGTCGTCGTTCCTTTATCAAATCCGTCGAGAAATTGATCACAATCAACGAGGTCCTCCTCGGCGAGGATATGAGTGCGGGAATCCGGAGCGGGCGGCGGTGTAGGTGGAGAGTTGAGGGCGTCCAGACTCCTAGTGTCTGAAAAAGTAGTCAATACGATAGATTTGAGACGGCGGCCGATGCAGCTTACCATATCCAAAAAGCAGCTGTGGACGATGCATTTGGCTTAAGTTGTCCATCTTTGCAATGGTATCTGAAAATCAATCTCGATAGATTGCTGCAACTCAAAACCGGTGGACGTAAGGCCGCGCTCATATCATGACACAACTCCAGTTATATAGACCCAATTCGTGTACCATCCGCCGTCGCTTTGGGAGATGTAAAGGTGAAGTGTTTGAACAGGGCAGATTGTCGAAGATTAAAGATTCGGAGTGGTCTTGCACACTTGTCACAGACCTTGAGGGAGGAAAAGAAGGATTCTATAAGGTAGTTAATTATGTTTAGTATCGAACAGAGCTGTTGTGTATCAGGTACAGGATAGCTGAGGCGTAATAGTACCGTGAGGTTGAGGTGTTGGTGATGACAAGTGAAATGGAAGTGGGATCACATGCAAAATCCGCCGCAAGCAGGGATGTCAAGTGCCTGCGAGCTGCTGATGCTAAAGGTACTATTTCGTCCGTAGAAAGTACGAAGTACGGATACCTACCTACCTATGTAAGGTAAGTACCTAATCAGATAAGTGGCAAATCAGACGCCTTTTCCCCTGCACACAAAGTATCCTCCTTTACATATCAACCACCCGCCCTCACTCATAGGATCGTACTGATTCGAAGTTACCTGAGCATGCCATGTAACTTGTAAAGGCGATCAGAAACACTACTTTGCACGCCTCGCTATCTCCAAGGTAGCCACTCACGCCACTCCACTACAGGCTAAGCTGCTCATCCACGAGGGACCTCGGTACCGTGCCTATCTGGTTGTTGATATCAACTACGATTGGCACGTCAAGAAGCTGAAGCTCCTCTGTCAAGGAAACCCCGAACAATCGGATATCGAACTACTTCGTTGTGCCTAGATTAAGTAAGTTGTTGGTTCGTTAGGGTTGACTCAAGGTTAACTTGTGAGTTGCACGTCTCTATGGTACAATTTACCTCCTAGATTTTGTATATCTTCAGTCTGTCTTTTGATTATTCTCAATATTAGATGTGGTTGTTTTACTCTGCTTTAAAAGACCTTCTAAATGCTGGAACGTCTCGAAGACGAAGACGGTGTTGGTAAACTACAGTTTGCTCTTTTCAGAGTAAAAATCCTGACTCCTTATTCCTCCACTGCAGCGTGGAACTCTATCGTAGCAACGGACCTTCGCTCCTTTCATATTGGAGTTAAGTTGTTGATCTAGAAGGCCTACCAAGCGCTAATGATACGTGGTTACGGACCGGATCTAGACGAAGGAAATGGCTTGGTCTGTCCACGGAAGTCAACAAACTATAGCGCTACTTAGGCCGTAAGCTCCCTGGGGAAATTCCTTCATCAACCTATTTCTCAGGTCCATACTTACAGGTCCCGTCTTACGAAATGTTGACTCCGCCCAAGATTACTGACGTCTTTCATGATCTAGTGTACTGCGAGCATACGGACTTGCGTATGCCTCTACTATTGGCCCAAAGCTGCTAAGCCTGCTGTTCTCTTTTTACACAAAGAAATCAAAACGCAACAATGGCTTGGCGTCGGTAAGTGGATGTCTATTCTTCTCTCGAGGTCTTGATAGCCTCCATGATGGCGCTCCTTTCTCAACGCAAGCCGGACGACACCTGGAGCTTGCTGCCGGTTGTGGCTGGTATTCTAGCCTTGAGACTTTTATGTTACTGGAGCCTGCTAACTTATCCATTATATCAGCTTTACGGCATCTTGTTTGGGGCAATGGCCCTCCACAAATTTCCGGCATTCTGCGCTGCATTGGTAGGAGGATATACCTTCTTACAGATACCATTACGGATATTGCTTGGATCTATGGGAACCACATCAAATCGAAGAAGATGGAAAATCAAAACGGGCGCTGTCATCAGAACATCCCGCGCTGCTGCGGCATTCTTCTCAGCTTGGATTAGCTTGCAACTTTTAAATACTGTACCAGAGCGAGACATAAAGCCACATCGAAAGCAACTGGAATGTGATGTCACAGCCGGGGTTGTTCCCACCAACGAAGCGGAACAACTTCGGGTACAGAAGCTTGGAACACTACCGCCGACGTTTTTCGTTGGCAGAACGATGGATCTAACTCTCTTCACTGTCACTCGCGCTCTAGAAACCGTGGTTGCAGACATCTGGTCCCGCCATAAAATCTTTCGGATATCTAACAAAAAGTGGACATCTACCGAAGCCGGAATATCTAATCTCGCAGACGCAGGCGTTTTCGCCATCAGCGCCGGCACAATAATGTGGGCCTGGATCTACCTCCCAGATCGCCTACCACGAGCCTACAACAAATGGATCCAAGAAGCCGCGCAAGTCGACCACCGACTCATAGAAGTCCTGCGAAAAGCCCGGCGGGGTGAGTTCGTTTACGGCAGGGACACAGGGGTTGCCCCAATTCTGCAAAGTATGTGCAAGGACCACGGCTGGCCATTGTCGTGGGGTGATCCAGCGGTCACAATCCCTCTACCTTGCGAGATGGTGCACATGGGTACAGGAAGATCGTGCCACTACCACGCAGCATCTCGATTCGCCAGAGCCTTTAAATTCGCCCTAGCAACCTACCTCCCTCTGCAAATCCTAGTCAAGGCCCGAGGAGGGAAGATTTCAGTTGAAGCTCTCAAGAAGGCATGCAAGGAAGCTTTCCGATCCTCCACCTTCCTAGGCGCTTTCGTCAGTCTCTTTTACTACGGCGTTTGTCTAGCCCGCACGCAACTGGGGCCGAAGCTATTTAGCCCCAACACCATTAGCCCGATGATGTGGGACCAAGGCTTGTGCATCCGAGCGGGCTGCGCGCTGTGCGGCTTCTCCATTCTGATCGAAGCCGAAAGGAAACGGCAAGAGGTGGCGATGTTCGTGGCACCAAGGGCGGCAGCTACTTTGTTACCTAGAGTCTATGAGAAACAGGTTGGCCATGCTTGGGTCAGGTAGCAATCTTAACGTATAGGAGGCTAATGGTCTGCTAGTATTTTTGGAGGGAAAAAGCTGCTTTCGCAGCTAGCACGGCGGTGCTATTTACGTTGGTCCAAGAAAATCCCAGAAAAGTTAGGGGAGTGCTAGGCCGACTGTTGCAAAAGGTTCTGGATTGAGAGAATAAGGTACGTACGTACGAACGAATTCCAAGCGTTTTATCATGAAATAACGTACTATAGCCCTTTTCCATGAACAAAACAAACGTGAGTCGATCAGAATTGCTTCTTTGCGACATTGATCAAGGATCATATTGAGATATCAGCTCGTAACATCATAATGTACTGAGGTTGTAACTTATTTTGCTAGCTAGAAGATGCTACATAATTTTGGTACTACGAGCTCCATTGGTAGGTTTACTTGGGGAGATCTGCCATACGATCTACCGTAATCCTGGGGTGGATGTCTCCTCAATGTTATATAGAGGCTTTCGTTTCTAACCAACATCAACTCCAGAAATGATTGCTAGATAATTCAAATGGGTCAAGCCCTTCGAAACGCTATTCTCCAAACCGTGAGGTCGAGGTATCTTCTGTATGTTTAGCTTCATAGATATATAGCTAAATATTGAGGCTAATCATCCGCGCAGTTCCAGGTACTGACGCCTCTTGAGTATCCGTTGCATGCTAGGACTTCTGCGGTCTGCACTACAGTGGTCCCCGCCCAAATGGATTAATCTGTCGGGAAGGCTTTTGGTCGTAGAGATCTTAGCGATCCAGATCAAGAGCTACGTAGAGCATTTTCCCTCAATGGGAAAGTGCACCAAAACCTGCTGTTACTTGTCTAGCGTTCAACTCATAAGCCGGAAGATTGCTTCGCCTCATACAAACTAGCGAGCAGATTATAATCCTGGAAAGACCCCTTTTGTACAAGATCTGTACAGTCGATTGCCATGATCCTCTTAGCGTGACTAGATGCTTATGCGCTATAATGGAGTAGAAAGCCGTTGGTCTCGACAAATCGAGCAACTATGGCCGCAGGGAAAGAAATGACAGAAGCAGGAATCAACCATCACGCCAGTCACTCCCTTTAAGGTTCAGGGTTGAGGTCTTTTGGCAATCAAGCTGTTGGGTATGGGTAGAGGTTCCCGTTCTTGTCGTAGCGTGCTTCTGGAGTACGCTATCAGTATACCACATCAGATGGAGTCCCGCGGGTATGAACGTACTGAAGAAGGTATACGACAGTGTAATCGTGTCAATCTTATTCATGGTAGGATCGTTAACAAAATCCGGATCAATAAAGAAAAACACGGGCATATCAACAGTCTCGCCCGCATTGAGTCGTTGTTCCTCAAAGCAGAAGCACTGTATCTTGCTGAAATAAGGTGCCACTTGTGCAGGGGTAACGCTATAAGTCGCAACACCGATTATATCTTCATCGCTCTTATTGGTTGCTGTATAGAATGCAAGCGCGGTCTCCCCTGGTAGCACTCGAACCTCGCGCTGTTGGGAAGTAAACTTCCAGGGCATGACGTCCGACACGGAGCCATTGAAGGTAATGCGTAGACGGCGGTGATCAGCCACAGGCTGTAATCGAGTTGCAGGATCTTCGGCGTTTGAATGTATGGAAGCTTTGATGGGCTGGCCACCCCAGCCAGTTTGTTGACAGATCTGGCATCCTCCGTGAGCGGAATAAATTTGTGGCTAGTTTCAAGACATTACCATTTTATACATCGGCACTGATCCATACGACAAAGCTACGGTTCCCAGGATAATACTAATAGTATAATAGCTGACTCTTTTAGTGAAAGCCAAGACAATGACAAGGCTTCTGCCTACAGGATAGACGTGTTCTTGTGATAGAAGGGTTGTCGTAACTGCTCCATAGTGGGAGCAACATTCTGTTTCGCCCGTGCCGTACCTGAAATTTGCCTTCGCGGTTGTATATTCTTAGGGATTCCAAAGCGCGGGCGCTGAGTGGCTCCTGTATAACATGTAGATGTCCAAGTAGAGGTAAAACATCTTTTCGAGAAAATCGATGAGGTCTGCCGCATTGCTGATGGTTTATTTCTTCTGATGCAAGCAATGTAAGAGGTAATTGAGACAATTTATCGTTCGCTCAAAAGGGAACTTCTATACCTCAGGCGATCTAGATACTTAGTGTCCAGCTAAGCAGGGAGATCCCGCCGCGTATGTACCTTAGTATTTGATTACCTAATCACATGTCGTTTAGCGTATTCAAAAGACGGTCAAAAAAATGATGAAGACATGAAAGAACATGCACAATTTCTCATAACTGTATAAATTAGTTTCATCTTTTGTTATCATGATCATCGTTTGAATACTCGGATCAGAACGACAGCAAAATGTTGTGTCTCATCTTCTATTCCGTACTGTTTGTTGATAATGTTATTGTGGGACGGATCATGGAAATGTTAGATGTTAGTTTTCAAGCTAAAATTTAGACTGTCTGAGGTATACGGAAGTAGAAGCTCCCGCTCAAAAGGCCAAACTTATTCCATCCAGCTAGACCAGCTGAATTTGAGCACGGGCCCCACCAGGTTTCTTATGACGCGCCGACGCGTTACTTGACCTAGCGAGCGTGCGGTCTTTTCACAAAACTTTCACTTAGATACACTATGGCTCTGCTTGTGGATAAGTATCGCCCTAGGACTTTGGAAGCATTGACATATCATGAGGACCTCTCAGAGCGGCTCAGGCTCCTGGTAAGTCACTACCTTCAACAATACTCACCAGCGCTGAAATATTGCTTAGGCGCAAAGCGGAGACTTTCCACATCTCCTCGTCTATGGACCTAGCGGAGCAGGAAAGAAGACTCGTATAATAGCTACATTGAGAGAACTATATGGGCCGGGTGTCGAGAAGATCAAGATTGATTCCCGAATGTTCCAGACGACGTCGAACCGAAAGCTCGAATTTAACATTGTCGCATCGGTATACCACCTCGAGATCACCCCTTCGGACGTTGGCAACTTCGATAGAGTGGTGGTTCAAGATCTACTAAAGGAAGTAGCGCAGACGCAGCAGGTCGATCAATCAGCAAGACAGCGGTTCAAGGTTGTGGTTATCAATGAGGCGGACCACCTCACTCGAGATGCACAGGCTGCACTCAGAAGGACGATGGAGAAATACAGCCCTAACCTACGGTTGATATTGCTGGCGAACAGTACATCGAATATCATAGCACCAATTAGATCAAGAACACTATTGGTGAGAGTTGCTGCTCCAACGGAGGCAGAGATATGCAAAGTGCTGAAGATAGTTGGGAGTGCGGAAGGCTGGTTGGAAGCGGAGGGATTGAACAGGAAGATCGCGAAGGACAGCGGGAGAAATCTTCGACGCGCTTTGCTCATGTTCGAGGCAGTCCACGCTCAGAAGTACGGAATACACTGGAGTATGTGATCAACCAGAACGCTAATGCCAAGGTACAGTGAGAAAGTCACGGATAAGACACCAGTACCGCCGCCAGATTGGGAAGAATTAGTTGCTCAGATTGCAGACGATATATTGGCAGAGCACACGCCAGCAAGGATACTGCAAGTCCGCGCAAAACTTTATGACTTGCTCAGTCACTGCATACCGCCAACGACAATTCTGAAGGTAGTCTTGTATCCTCGCTTTGGTTTACATGACGGTTCGCTAACTATGTGTAGATCCTGACATGGAAGCTTGTAGCCAAGATTGACGATGCCTTGAAGGCAGACGTAATCAAATGGGCGAGTTTTTACGAACATCGCATACGCCTTGGCAGTGTCAGTTCTTCTAAAACATAATTGCTCACTATTTAACGATCTTAGAAACATATCTTCCACCTCGAGGCTTTCGTTGCCAAGTTCATGAGAATATTAGAAAGGTCTGCCTGGCTCTCAAAGGGTTGTATATCAAAGCTGATAATTAACGTTTAGCTACCTCATGGGCATGGAATTCTGAGCAAAGCTCTCTGTTGGCACGAGCGAGCCAGATTAGGGAGTGAAACAGGGAATGTAGTGCAAATCTGTGCGGTGGGGAATTATCACGGTTAAAGATGCAAGCTACGTCATTTCAGAGTTCTTAGAAACTCAGCATACCTCACGCTCAACAAAACGAGTTACATATTCGGCAAGTTATTTCACAGAACATCATAACTCTACACAAGACCTACATACTACCTCGGGAGAGTACAAACAACAAATCATGACTTCAGGCCTCATGGATATTGCACCAGGCGGAGAAACTCCCCAGTAAACCCTGACTTCTAACGCCAGCGCCCTAGTTCACAGCTCACAGTCGTCACAGATACGAGTCCATACAAACGGTTACGAAGCCACATTCAAAGGAAGGGGGCCAGCTTGGAGGTCGGCCGCTCTGAGTCTTCTCCCAATACCTCAATTCAGCGCTCACATTGTCTCACAGAAGTGGAAACCCAGCCGGACGTGGTAACCTCTCAGCAAAAGCAGGAGAAGGCTGAGAGAGGTGAGAAAACCACGGAAAATGTAAGGTACGGGCAGACGATATCTGAGCAGGGTATGGGAGGCAAGACCACAGATTCAAGTGGAAGCGCAAACCAAGGTATGCTGCGTTCGCCTGGCCTGTGAAGATGGTCGCATACACAACTCACAGTATGACAGACGGCTATGGGTCAACAGATGCGCAGACCGGGCAGGATAGTGCTGAGAAGAGTAGACAAGAGCAAGGTTATGGGAAAGGATCAGGTGTGGGAGCGTAGGACTATGGGTCGAAGACACTATCTCGCTTTCAAAATGCGAATATCATCTCGTGCAACTCCTCTATGGAGAGGTCGAGGCGGGTAGTCGACTAGCGGTGACATTCAACGGCAACTTCGGCGGAGGGTTCAGACGAGGCCTCTTCATATCCTCGAGTGTGACTCCCGCCTCCATCTTTGTAACCCCCATGACTGGAGGGTCTCCCTTCTTCACAAATTCATACAATCCTATGCCAATATCAATTCTGAGTAACTCGCATTTCCTGATTGATTGCTCACCAGGTAATTTGTTTCCTGCCAGCCTGAATGCATCCCTCACAATTTGCTCATGCAAATCACCCTTCAATTCGAAAATAATCCTACTGACCGGCACTCTAGCCGCCCAATAATCAAAGCTTCCCTTCCCTTTTCCCATACGAGCTTCGTTACCCTTCGTGTAAACCCCAATATTCGCACATACCCTTGTGAAGAACCGGTACCTTTGCCCTTTCAATCGATTCTTGATGGCCGCGTGGGCTATGGCCATCTGCGAGGATGAAATTCGCCGATCGTGGTCGCGCATACGGAGACCGTAGTCGCCCCATACTACGGTTGTGCCGCGTGTGCTGCCACCAGTGGGAACCCGGGGGCGGCCTTTACGGTTTTTCTGGCTGTGGCCGCGTTTTGGAGCGAGCCAATTTTGAGGGGAGGGGGTTGCGGAGAAAGCGCGGGTTGTTGGGGGAAAGGTGCAGCTAGGGAGGCCTAGGTATTGGCTGTTAGTGGATATTAGGCACCTTTGATAGAACAGTCTTCCATACGACTGAAAAGTAGGCTTGAGAACGGATGCTGAGGTGCCAGGGAGCGTTGATGCCATATTCGAGGCTTCATGGTGCCGATGGTGGATGTTGCTTTACAAGGGAACAGGCACGACAGGGTAGACTTGCAGTCGAGCTTGCAGCCTGCGGAAATTTTCCGCTCGCCGCATCCATCATCACTTAACGCGAAACGCGTTGGTTCTCCAATCATCTGGGACAAACTATGAATCGTTCCCACCCGGATCTCTGCACAATATCTAATTGTCTAACCGTCCTCTATGAAGCCTCAAGTTGACTGATCGTTTTCCTAGAGGATGCCGGACATTAGAAGCTTCTTTGGTGGAAGGGCTGGTGAGGGGACAGGGTCAAGTCAAGAGAAGCCCATGGCCAAGGATGCTGTAAGTATCACAGATCTACTCTACGAAATATGGATGTGAAGCAACATTTGGGAACTCTGGAGACTTCGAATCTGTGACAGCTGTGAACGGCCGTCTCACTTGATTACCATTTACATTCACTTTTTGTCGCCCACTTCCCAGGTCTTCTCTATCCTTTCTTAGATACGTAAGCTGACATGCTCATTTACCGCTCTCAGGCACTAACAGCGAAGCCAGAGAGCAGAGGTACGAAAATAAGATCTTGAGCTGTTTCGTGCCCAAACTAACGTTGGGCAGGCAAACGCAAGGTCTTGAGCGATAGCGACGACGATGTCCAAGAACAAATGTCATGTTTCGCACCTCATCCGAATGCAGAGACACTGACCTTGACCAGGTCCAAGACGAACACACCGAAGAAGCCTATGACGAAGAAGCAAATGTGAGCATCCATTGCGGTGACACCTCATCGTTTCGAAGGGACGGATGCTAATACTATTCTAAAGGACGAGAGAATTACCCGTTGGGGAAGTTACCACAACTTCAGATTACTTTGCGTCCAGTGGCAAGTCAAAGCCTGCTCGCTCAACTCCCACAAAACCTAAGGCTTCTTCCGAGAAAAAAACTACCAGTATTCCCTCTCAGCCTGCGTTTGGGAAGACTCCACCCCAGGATACGATCAAATCGGTAGCAGAGCAATCTAATGGTAGCAGGAAGTCTTCCCGAAAAAAGACAAATCCTACCTATGTGGCTCTTGATGTAGAGGGTAAGGAAGAGGATGGCGACATTGATAATGGACTGGGTCCGAAGGTTATCAGGGAGGATGATGAGTTCGAAGATGATATCTTCGGAGCAGCTTACAAAAAAGGTACAGTTGGCATCAAAGATGAGTATGACAGTGACAAGGAGGATGTTCTCCTGCCAGCACGTATCATTACAAAAAACGGTAAGGGTTCGTCTACCATTAAGAAGCATGAAGCAACGGATGACGAGTTCGAATTGATGCATGTGGAACCTGAACCAAGAGAGACAAAGACTGCTCAGTCATCCAAGGAAAAAAAGACACTGACGGGTCGGAAGAGGAAATCAGCCGAACTCGACGAGGATGAGCATGAGGAAGAGGATTTCGTTCTTACAAAGAAATTGAACGGCATCAAGGCAAATTTTTCGGCGAAAAAAAATACAACCAAAAACAGAAAAGTTCCGGCTTCCAAGGAGGGTACACCCGTGAGGACAGCAGTTGATGACATTCTTGATACCATACCAACGGTTAGACCACCAACGCCGCCACCACCCAGTGATTCTAAGAAATTCAATTTTCATGCGAGCGCAGGTGCGCGGGCCCAGCCTCCACCTGCTGCTGGTTCTAAGGAGCTTCCGATAGGCGCGGACAATTGCTTAGCGGGGCTGACTTTTGTTTTTACTGGTATATTAGACGCACTAGGCCGTGAGGAAGGGCAAGAGTTAGTGAAGCGCTATGGAGGAAAGGTTACCACAACACCTAGCGGGAAAACCAGTTATGTTGTCCTGGGTAATGATGCCGGGCCGAAGAAACTCGAAACTATAGCGAAGCACAAACTTAAAACCATCAACGAGGACGGCTTATTTGAGCTGATTCGTCGACTTCCTGCTCATGGTGGAGATGGAAAGGCTGCGGATCAATACCAGGAACGGCAGAGGAAAGAGGAGAAGAAAATCGAAGATCAGGCCAAAGAAATGGCAGAGCAGGAACGAACAGAGGCCAAACAACGTGCAAAATCCGCTACTGTAAAGTCTAGCACTAAAGCAAACAGCCAAAGTAATTCGAGCGATATCTCCGATATCGATAGCCGCTTGTGGACTGTCAAATACGCTCCGACGGCCACTACGATGATATGTGGAAACAAAGGGCAGGTAGAGAAGCTGCAGGCTTGGCTGCGGGCATGGCCAAGTAATGCAAGGACCCAGTTCAAGAAGGCTGGGAAAGATGGTCATGGTGTCTACCGGGCTATGATGCTCCACGGTCCCCCTGGCATTGGGAAGACTACTGCAGCTCATCTGGCAGCAAAGCTAGAAGGATATGACATAGTGGAGAGCAACGCTAGCGATACGAGAAGTAAGAAGTTAGTCGAAACTGGCCTTAAAGGCGTGCTTGATACTACTTCCCTACTGGGCTACTTCGCTGGAGACGGCAAGCAAGTGGACGCAGACAAGAAAAAGCTTGTCTTGATTATGGACGAGGTCGACGGAATGTCGGCTGGGGACCGTGGTGGCGTAGGAGCCCTTGCGGCTGTCTGCAAGAAAACGAATATACCGATGATACTTATTTGCAATGACCGCAAGCTACCAAAGATGAGACCATTCGATAACGTCACCTACGATCTACCATTCCGAAGACCTACAGTCGATCAGATACGGTCGCGAATCATGACAATCTGCTATCGGGAAAACCTGAAGGTTCCTCCACAAGTCATCAACGCTCTCATTGAAGGGAGCCGCTCAGATATTCGCCAGGTCATTAACATGTTATCTACAGCTAAACTTGACCAGGAAGCCGTGAATTTTGATCAAGGAAAACAGATGTCCAAGTCCTGGGAGAAGCACGTTATCCTCAAGCCCTGGGACATTGTGAGTAAGATTCTTGGTGGAGGGATGTTTGCATCCAGCAGCAAAGCCACTCTGAATGACAAGATAGAGCTCTATTTCAATGACCATGAGTTTAGCTCCTTAATGTTGCAGGAGAATTATCTCGGCACCAATCCCATACTGTCTCAGGCCTACTCTGGGCAAGAAAAGAACCTCAAGCTTTTGGAGCTCACCGACAAAGCCGCAGAAAGTATCAGCGATGGCGATCTCGTAGACCGCATGATACATGGCTCACAACAACAATGGAGCTTAATGCATACCCACGCTGTCTTCAGTTTTGTCAGGCCTGCAAGCTTTGTGTCCGGCAGCCAAGCTGGCAACCAGACCCGATTTACGTCTTGGTTGGGCAATAATAGCAAGCAAGGTATGCAAGCTAAAACTTGTTACTGATTGGCCCTTTACTAAGACGCATGACTAGGTAAACTTATCCGTTTCGTTAAAGAAATCCAGGGGCACATGCGCCTTCGAGCCTCTGGCGATCGTCACGAGATCCGACAGCAATATCTCCCGCTCCTTTGGTACCGACTTGTCAAGGAACTCGAAGTGAAAGGTAAAGAGGGCATAGGTGGTATCATTGAACTCATGGACAGCTACTTCTTGACCAAGGACGACTGGGACGCGATCTTGGAGCTTGGCGTTGGTCCCATGGATGAGAAATTGATCTCCGTCCCGACACAAACTAAGATCGCTTTCACCCGCACCTACAATTTGTGTTCGCATCCTCTGCCGTTCATGAAAGCGGGAAGCATCGTTGCACCAAAGGCTAAGAGGGATAAGCCGGATTTGGAGGAGGCCTTGGACGATCTCGATGAGGGCGATGAGGTACTGGATGATGATGTTGACGAGGACCTTGATGAGGACGACAAGCCACTGGATTTAAAAAAGGACAAGTATGTCAAGGCACCAAAGAAAAAGGCAAAGAGCGCTCCAAAGAAAGCATCTGCGAAGGAGAAGGGGAAAGGCAAAGTGAAGCATGAAAGTGATGAGGGATTGGACGATGATGGAATGAGTGAGGAGCACTCAAAACCCGCGAAGGGTAAAGGCATAGCAAAAGGGAAAAGTAAACCTAAAAAGTAGAGGCTTGAGGTATCAACGTTGATGAATGTAACATTGTATGTTTAAATGGGGCGGCCAGGACTTGGCGGATTCATTCATTCATTTTGATGTTGTTGATATTGACGACCTCACCGTTGATTTGCCTGATCTTGTCCTGCATTATCACATTGTGGCTTAGGTAGCTTTTCAAATACAACGGCTCAGTATTCCCCTTCTATTGGCCGAATGGCCTCAGAGCCACGCAGGAGAACAGAACAGGAGATGATGCAAGATGAAGTCGCGTTTTTTACCGTGAAAGAGGCACATCGACACGATGTCTGCAGACATAGCTCTCCTGGTCGCTTTCCGTTCGGCTTCATTAAGACTCGGAAGACTGCACAGGCGGATGAAGGACCCATCAAAGCTGCTAGTACCGACCATAACACTTCACGTAGCGCTCCTGCATTTCGGACACTTGAAACCACCACGCGAGGTCGGCGAGCCATGCGGACCTTCAATGATCTTAGTCTAGCTCGTAAGAGGTACCACGAGAGCATTGGTCACGACGATTCCAGATTCCCAGAAGGCCACAGCCAAGTCGAATACCCTAAAAGAGCTTCCAGAAAATCTTCCAGAACTCGTAGTCCGCCGCCGGAGCGAATTCTACCGTCCACACAAGTCGCAACGTCCACAGATCCAGTCAAGAAAGATACCCCGATCGCAGAACCTGGGTCGATCGCTCAGAAATTAAGCCCACTTATTAAAATGATGCATAGACCTCAGCAGGCCAGCGCCAGCCGGTATATCAATAGAAGCGGCAAACACGTGGAAGGCTACGAAACCCATTGCTCTTCTTCGGAAACGCAGAAAAACAAACAACGACCGCAAGACATTGTGACACGGAAATCATGGCAAAAAGTGTGGCCGACAGTCATCGAGCACAACCCTACTACGCCCGACCAGGCCGAGACCGCGAGAGGCGATGCATCAAGGGACTCTAAGGTGGAGGGTGCTGGAAAGGTCAGAGACGCTTGAAGGACAGAGAAATCGTGGGGAGGTGTCTGGGCGACGCTGGGTGAAGCAGACTTTGGGCAACGGGCTCGTTGTTTCTTTCAAGTGGGGTTATGATGAACGAGGCGGAAGAGGTTCAATACGTGGAGTTGGGTTCAATGGCGCCATTTCTGGACGGAGCATCCCATAGTTCGGTGCTTTCTCAATTTACGCAGGAGCATGACCAGAGCGGTTGGTTTAGAAAATTGAGACGAGAAGTTTGGGGGTGATCACCACGTGACGTCCCCCCTTCTACCAGGTAACCGTGAGGTACCTACCTTACCTACATTACGGAGCTCAAACCGTCCGAGATGTTTTTGTTCCAAGCGAATCCGTAAATTAAAGACCGCTGTTATCTCCTTACGGATATCCCCTGAAGCTTGAGCAAAGATAGCCATGGTCTGCGACAGTGGCACTGGGTGGTCGCTGTCTCGCAAGCAGGTCCAATCAGATGCATTAGTAATTCACCCACAACGTCCCCTGCTCGAAAATCTCTTAATGACTTTGCTTACAATGCTGCCGGTTCTGTCTGTTGAGTCTTGACCTACCGAGTTCGCCTTCCTGTCAAGATGGTCATGCCTGTCCTCGGTAACCCTGATCGTGGAGCCGCACATTATGGAAATATGGCGGGCCAGGTTGAGAGCTCCGAATCGGTTAACGCCGATGGGAGTAGAGCTCATACATTCAAGCTAAGGCCCTACCAACTGGAGATGTTGGAAGAGAGCATGCGGCGAAACATCATTGTTGCTGTACGAAAGAGCAATACTACTTCACGACCAAGAAGCTAAAGACCTGTAGATGGACACTGGCTCAGGCAAAACTTTCATGTACGAACAGAGATGAGAACAAACTCTTCTTCTGACTGACCTTCGGCGAGAGCGGTATCTCGGATTGAGAAGGAATTGGAACGCTGTTCGCCAGAAAAAGTACAGCATTCCCTACTCCAAACGTGGCTGTATACGTTCCTTGCTGATACCAACGCAGTTGGTATGGTTCTTAGCACCTACAGTCGCTTTGGCCAACCAACAGCATGATGTGATATCCACTCAGCTTCCTGCATTCCAGACCAGGTTTCTATCGGGAGCTGACGGTGTAGACCGCTGGAGCGAGCAACAGATCTGGGATGAGGTGCTTGCTGGAATAAAGATCGTAGTTTCAACTCATCAGGTATGAACAAGTAGCCAAGCTCTGCCCTTGAAGATTGTTCGGGCCTATTAAATTGAGTAGGTACTTCTGGATGCACTTATACATGGCTTCGTGGGGATGGCACAGTTGGCTCTGCTCGTCTTTGATGAAGGTAGCTGCTCAAATACCATTAGATTTCTTGCCGCCATCTAACACCGTTTGAAAGCGCACCATGCCCGGGCTGATCATCCCGCCAGCCGCATCATGCGCGATTTCTACCATCCATATGCCTCTGCTACCTCAGAGGATGTTCCAGCCGTTCTAGGACTCACTGCTAGCCCTGTAATTAATAGTCAAGCGGGGGGCCTGCAGTAAGTCGAAAGAGCCTCTGCAGTGGACCCGATCAGCTGCTCAATTCTAGCAGGGAATTGGAAGAAAACTTGCAGGCTATTTCCCGAACCCCCAAACTTCACCGTGAAGAGATGCTTCGATACGTGATCCAGCCTGACTTAATCAAATTGGCATATTCGACAAATCCGTTCAGCCCCATGAATTGTCGAGAGCTCGCAAGCTTAGGGCGACTTTGCACAGATATAGATATCGAGCAAGACCCTTATGTGATCAAATTGAGATCTAACCCAGCTACGCGAGATTCGAGAGAACTGCGTAAGGCTCTGACCACTCGCAAGACATATTGCATGGACCAGCTACAAAAATTATATCGCAAAGCGTTGAAGATATTCACTGAACTGGGTGCTTGGCCTTTGGAATTCTACATGCGAGCATGCATTCAAAAGTTTGTGGCCGGGGCCAGTAGTGGATCTATCGACTTCGACGCTATTGATGATGCCGAAAAGATCTATCTTAAGAATTTGTTGGCTCGTATTGAGATTCCAGCAGACAGCGCCTCACCAATCGAAGATGACCTAAATGTAACGCCTAAGGTACAGCGTCTGATCGACTTCCTTGTGGAAGAGCAGGATGAAAATTTCAGAGGTCTTGTATTCGTACAAACACGTGTTGAAGTTGCTGTACTCGCTCAACTTCTATCTAGACATGTGCAGACCAAGGAGAGACTCATAGTTAGTACCTTCGTGGGCGCTTCTACTTCGAACAATCGTAAGTTTGATATTGGGGAACTCGTGGATGTCAAAAATCAAAAGAACACATTGGATGATCTACGCAACGGCCGGAGCAACCTCGTCATCACCACCACTGCCCTAGAGGAGGGAATAGACGTTTCAGCATGCAATGCGGTTGTATGTTTCGAACGACCGCAAGTAATGAATCTAAAGTCCTTCATCCAGAGAAGGGGCCGTGCGCGGAAATCGTCTTCAAAATTCGTTTTGATGTTCGAAGAGGGCAGCTACTGCACAGTACTGTCAACATGGCAACAGCTAGAAACTGAAATGATAGAAACGTACATGGATGATATGAGGTGCCTGCAGGAGATACAAGGTCTGGAGGCCATAGAAGAGGGTGATAGAGAGTTCTGTGTCGAGTCGACCGGGTGCGTTCCCTTCTATCCACCTGTCCGTTATCTATTCACTCTTAGGTCTTTATCATGCTTGTTTGATGTACCTTTTCCACTTCTTCAGCAGTCCACCAAGTTCAGTGACGATCTATTTCTGACACGACCATTGGCTTAACTCCCTCTAATCGGCGTTCGAGTTATGAAGCGGAGTCAATTGATGTAAACCCTGTCGATTTCGATATTCCATCTACGTGAAACCAGGCTCTTTTCTTGGCCGATGTATGATGATTCAACTGTTAAGCTTCAATGCGTCGGTGTATACACTTACAGAAAATAGGGCAAAGATTACAATCAGCGATGCCGTACAGCATCTTTACCACTTTTGTGCTACCTTACCGACTGATCCTTATGTGGATACTGTGCCCCTTTTCATATTCTCAGAATCGGTCGAAGACGGGGCAATCACAGGGAGGGTTATCCTACCCAATTCGGTCCATGCTTCCGTGCGGGAAGCTTGCAGTCAGTCGAGGTGGAAGACCGAGAAGTTTGCAAGAAGAGACGCTGCGTTCGAGGCATATGTAGCTTTGTTCCATGCTGGTCTTGTTTCTGATCACCTTCTTCCTATAAGAGGAACAGACGAAGCAGCAATTGAGGCTCACAGTGCTGTAGAAAAGATCGCTAGTCTTGTGGAGGTTCCTGAGCAGCTGAACGCGTGGGCCGAAATTGGTCAGGAGTGGCAAAAAGCAGGAAATTTATATACATCTGCCGTTGTGATCGATCATAACGGAGAGGCTTTATCAGAAATGGAGATGCTTCTCCCTCGAGCCTTGCCAAGCATCCCGAATTTTGAGCTACACTGGGATCACGGTGTATCGTTCACCGCGATTATTAGTATGAGTTCCCCTACACCGCTTCACCAGGATTACATAGCCTCCGCAGCACAAGCCACAGGCTTACTGCTTTCCTCTATCTATCAAAGGCGAATGGATGCCGGGCAGTTCGATTTCGCCGCTTTGTTCATCGCCCCTGACATAAGAGACCTAGAGGCGTGGACTGAGCCCTTCCGCGGAACAAGGCGAGCTGACACGCTCTTGGACATAACAGAGGCAAGTTCAAATATTGGGATTGTTCGAGATATGAACAAATATGGGACAGCCCATGTCTTCCGGGACGTACTCCGCACACATTACGACGCATCGGACGATGCTGCACAGTGTGCGATGGTCGTAGACTGGGAGAGAACCCCCGAAACGGATTATCTAAAACTAACGAGACTGTCAAAAAGAGCAGACTTCCTCCATGAGTTGCATCCGCGGGTTCAGGAGGCAGTTGGTGTTCCAGGGTTCATATACATACCAGCAAGCGAATGCGAAGTAGACAACCTACCTTTCGCTTACTCTAGATTTGCATTGTTCATCCCTTCCATTATGCACCAGGTTGAGATTGGTTTCATTGTAGAGAACCTTTGCAGGACTCTATTATCCTCGGTACAGTTCAAAGACCTCAGTCTTGTGATGACTGCCACGAGCGCTCCTGCCGCCCGAGAACGAACCGATTACCAGTGTATGGAGTTCTTAGTAGGTCTTGGGAGCTATAAATCAAATGTTCCGTCACAGTTGACTGACTCTCAATTTCAAGGGAGATAGTCGACTCAAGCTCTTGACATCGATGACACTCCTGGCCGAACATCTCCAGTGGCATGAGGGAATCTTGTCAAACAAGAAAGATCACATAGTCTCAAACGCTCACCTTGCATCGGCCGCTCTCCGAACCAACTTAGCTAAATGGATCCGTACAAAGCCATTCACAGGTCATAAATGGAAGCCTCCCTATATCTCAACTATATCACATGATCGAGTAACGACCATCAGACAGGTTTCGACGAAGACACTTGCAGATGTTGTCGAGGCCCTTATTGGGGCAGCTTGGCTTGATGGAGAAGAAGAAAAAGCGCTTGCATGTCTGAAAGTATTCTTGCCCGAGATTTCATGGTTATCGCTGTCTGAAAGAGTGGACTCATTGTCTGTCGTTTACAATATAAATATCCAGTATCCTGCACATTTTGAGCAGCTCGAGGAGTTGATCGATTATACTTTCACCCGCAAATCTCTTCTTGTCGAGGCTCTAACGCACCCAAGCCACCATGGCCCCCACAGCGGTGCGTCCTACCAAAGGTCTGTTCATTCCGCCTCAAATAATCAGCGAGTCAAAGCGTACTGATTTGTTTAACAAGGCTTGAATTCGCTGGTGATTCGATTCTGGATAACATCATTACCACCATAGCCTACGCTCACCAACCCCCTGTCCGAACCAACATGCTCCACCTCATCCGCACCACCCTCGTCAATGGCCCATTCCTCGCGTTCCTATGCCTCACCCTTTCCATCCCAGTGACCGGTTCAGAAGATACCTCGATCTGGCGTTTCATGCGCCACGCTTCTCCCAATATCGGTAATGCCCAACAAGCCTGTCTTGCTCGCTATAGTACCCTCAGAGCACCTATAAGTGATGCTTTAGAGCAAGGGACTCACTACCCTTGGACCCTTCTTGCCCGCCTCGACGCCCCCAAATTCTTCTCTGACATCATCGAATCCCTCCTTGGCGCCATCTATATCGACAGCCGTGGCTCTCTGCCCGCATGCGAAGCCTTCATATCCCGTCTTGGTCTGATGACGTACCTTCGACGAGCATTGAGAGGTAGCGTTGCGCTGCTACACCCGAAATTGGAATTGGGAATGTTGGCGGGTGCGGAGAAGGTGAGATATACGGTTGAGAAGGCTGATGAGGAAGGAGAGGGAGGGGGGAGACTGAGCTGTAGCGTCTCGGTGGGGAAGAGGGAGCTTGTGAAGGTTGGAGATGGGATCAGTGTGTTGGAGATTCAGACGAGGGGCGCAGAAGAAGCGGGAAATATTTTAAAAGGAGAGAAAGCGAAGATGGCGGAGAAAGGCGATGTTAAAGTGGAAAAATCTAAGAAAGGGTCGGATACGTTTGGAACCGATGAGGAGATAAATGACGTTGAAGAGAGCGACGGAGAGTCGATGGCTTACGAGACGGCTAACGAGATGTGAGGAGTACGACGGACTGAGTAAAGTAGGGGATAAACAGGAGCGTACACTTTTTAGATCGGACGGCTCAAGAAGGTTGATGATTCTAATGACTTGAATGAAAACAATTTATTATTTCGGGCAATAGTGTTCTCTCAGAAAAGGTCATCTTGAAGCAAAATCAGAGAGACTTATTTCGAGTAAAAAGTCAACCATGAAAATGAACAGAAGACTATATGAGTAGCAAAGACTTGACAATGCTGGTTGCGAATGGTGGTATAGTCAAGTGGGCCAAAAAAAATCGTAACGGCGAAGGGCGAAGAGCAAAGTAGAAGGATAGTCAGACGAGCGAACCAACTTTAACAGCAACAGAAAAAATACTTATCCAGCCGTGTAGAGGAATGGTGAAGTGGGAAAAAATCAAGATGGATGAGAGTTCGTCTTTACACTTCGAAAAGACACCGCAGGCGTGAACCAGTACGAGAGCTGTTGAAGAGAGATTATATACAAAAGAGATCAGTGCTAGGGGAACTTTACTATGCGTGTCAACACTTGAAGGTCACAATGTCCACCTGCAATATGGCCGCTGTTCGAAGACCTTGACTGACCAACTCTACGGCACGCCCTCTATGCGGCCAAAGCCGAGGATTAAATTTTAGATGGAAACAAAGGACAGCATCACAAGTTGGTCAGGTAATCTTCTATCTCCTCTTTGCTCAGCTTTCGAAATCTTGGCCCTTGCGCTCCTTCGACCCCTTCATAGCCCAGCAGGTGATTCGCTGGTGGGCCGACGATACCTGGTTTCACAAGTAAGCACGGATACCTGGTATTGCCGGTTGATGCACTTGCCTATTTCAACAGTCTCTCCGTTCATCTCCCCCTCAATTGTCTCCTTCAGTGTTAGGAGCGCAATGTGCACCGCATCCTCGAGTTCCAAGTCGTCTTTGTATCTCTTCTCCAAGAACGTCTTCGCACTAGTCGCACTCTTCCCAATAGCAGTGGCCTTCCACGGAAAATAGCTTCCACTCGGGTCAACCTGGTAAAGACTGGGCCCACCCTTCAGTATCCCGCCCGTCTTCCCCGACGCCTTCTTCTTCTCAGCCTCGGTCTCTAACCCCTCATTCTTCAACTCCTCTGTCTCGGGCTCTACACCATCATCCCACCCAGCAATTAGTAAACTGACGCCATAAGGCCGAACACCAGCAGATTGTGTAGCTTCCTGCATAACCCGCGCTACATCTTGCACTAATATTCGAGTGGGTGGGTACTCGTTATAGATACGCTTGTAGCCTGTATGCGATACCTTACGTGCTCTGTCGACAAGGACTCGATAATCGGGGCCCATGCCGGAGTAGACCATGCCGATATCTGGAGTGATGAGTGAGACCTTGGAGAGGGAGGGAGGATCGATAAGAGGAGAGGAGGATTTCTTTTCGGTTGCCAGTACAATGCCGTTTGTCGCTAGAGAGGTTGTCAATATACCCAACGTATCCGGAGTCCAAATGAGGTGTGGATGGTACCTTTGATACCTAAGGATGTGACACCTTGGTTCACTGCGTTGAGGGCATATTCTAGAGTGGTATTAGGTTGATTCTGGAGTTAGGGCTTCAAGATCTAGCACACCTATTTGCACCAGCTTCCCACTAGAACATATATCAGTAAAATGATGTCCATATTGATCCAGAGCTTAGCTCTTACCTTGGGGAAAAGGTTGTTAACGAGAAGGAATATCTGTCCGCCATGGCGGATCCGGAATGGAAGTTACTAAGGTCAGCAACAGCTCATCCAACAGAAATCTCTTCGATTCCACTGAGATCACTGTGTTCGAAAGGCGAGTGGATTGTTGAGCGTCCTGTGAGCTGAACAATAGAGGCAGCTTCGAATGCACCAGGCACAGAGCTCCTACGCGTCAAGTCAACTTTAGCCGAGCCAGACGATGCCTTAGTGGCGGCGTTCAGTTTGGCCGACGCCGACCAACAATGTCAGCCTTTGGCACAAAGAGCACGTCGCCTCAACTGCCATTACTAGATCACTCGCTGGATATGTATATTATCCCATTCACTGGGCTTTGGCTGCAAATAAGAACAGATTTCGAAGCTGGATAGAGTGGTCTTTCACAGTATTGAAAATTTTCATCCTCTGATATAACCATGGCTTCTACTGGTTTTAGTCCAAGCCCACAGTGGCACTGGCCGCAAGATATTCCCACGAGTCCATCTAATCCTGATTTTCATACGGGCTCATCTATGCCGGGTGGCTTCAGCGACGAACCCAATGAATCCTCCGAAGCTCAATATAGGGCAAAATCAAATCCCAAGCCCGCCGAAACCAATAGCCCAAAGCCGACTCCCACCTCAGCTCCAAACCCAGCTCCAAAGTCGGCTGCCAAACCAGAAAAGCGTTGGCCTCCAAGAACCTGTCGTATTTGTTTGGAGACTGTGATGCCGACGTTTCACATGCCGACAGAAAGCTTGCCCGGTATACTTCAACCTTCCCCAAGTGTGACATATGATTCCACGGATCCGGAGTCTGGTAGACTACTTCGACCTTGCAAATGCAAGGGATCCTCGAAATACGTTCATGAAGGGTGTCTCCAGGCCTGGCGGCATGCTGACCCCGGCTACGCAAAAAGGAACTATTGGCATTGCCCTACATGTGGGTTTCAATATCGATTGGAAAGGATGAACTGGGGAAGATGGATCAGCAGCACCACAACTCAGGTTGTCTTGACGATTACAATACTCTTCCTCACCATGTTTATTATGGGGTTTGTCGCAGATCCTATCATCAATATTTATCTTGATCCTTACTCATTTCTATCTTCCGCCTCAATATCAAACCTCGGATCCAAACTTGAACCAATACTGACGGACGAAGATGTTCCAACATGGACAGAACATTTCATCAAGGGCCTTGCTTCACTTGGTTTACTAAGTTTTGTCAAAGTCATCTTCGCACTTTCTCCATGGCAGTGGTGGAATTTGAGGAGCTCTGGTATCTTGAACAGTAGCGGGCGCGCTGGGGCCAATGGACGCGATCGCTTGGCAAGCATCAGTTGGATTATGGTGCTTGTTGGTGTTGGGACTTTTCTTTGGGTAAGTCTGAAAACCCAAGCTCTTCAGATTCCAACCTAATTCTTTGCAGGCAATATACAAGGGTGTTCGGGCTTGGAGTCGCCGGACATTGGAAAAAGCAGGTGAACGGGTCATGGATGTAGCCGGCGAAGATGATTATGACAAGGACGAGATTCCACAGGAGGAAGAAGGGGCTGCGGGCTCTGCAACTGCAGGCGTAGGTGGAAACTCTTGATGGTGTCATTCCACTATCACTACTCTATTAGGGCAAATGCAACCCGCCGCCCTTGTCAACAATAGTTCAACGATGGCCATGCGTCCCGTCTTATTTGCTCTTCCGCAGCCTGAAAAATCCCTACCTCATCAACGGATTGTGATTACATCGCATCACTTTAAGTTGTCACGTATCTCTACCATGGCGTGCCAATTAGTCGATATGCGGAGAGCTAGAGCTTGTACCAAGTCAAAAGGCTGGGGTGTTATGCCACACCTTAAAGACTTGACAAGCATCGCCATTTTCGACAGGGTCATTTATCATGTACCATGTCCCCTGTGGTGTACTCCTTCTAGGATACCTACTACCTACAAGGCTGTCAAGGTGGTAAACTCCCCGAGTGGAAGTTGATGAGAAAGGGTTTGAGAGATGGCTCGATATCGAATTCATGGTTGGATCACCAGGAGACGAAAGTCAGTACGTAATAACCGATAGGCCGGCTCTATTACCAGAAAGAGTGGTAATTGGGTTAAGATTGACTTATTTCAGATATCTCTTCATCCAATTTTCAGCTGCATTCATAAGCCGAATGGATGATCTTACATTCTGATTGACCATCCTGACTGACAACTCTTTTAGAAAAGTCAAGTGAACTATGTGATTACCCACAACAAGTTGGCAAGACTGGCACTTGGTTTGAGAGGCAGCATGCAAGCACGCTCTTCACGAAGATAAAGTGCTTCTGTCTATTGACTTTTGACTCCCCTCTGGTGGATGAGTGTCGCATTTTCTCTAAGCAGTTAGTACAGTTTGATTCATTAGACCGATATGAAAAGTCTTGTGGTCGTGCCTTTGATCCAGCTGTGTGGTAGTAGTGGCGCTGACAACCTGTTTGACGGACGGCGTATCAGAAATCCAGTTCGCTGCCGCTTAATGTAAGTGAGAATGCGTATATCCGGAATTTCCTTCAACATTAGGGTATCAAACGCTGTTTCGTTACCATGTGAAGTCTAGATCACCAGCCTTCTTGCACACATGGAGCATCGTTGGCAAACATCAACCATCACCATCAGTTATCGTTCTCCTTTACCCCTGAACGTCCGTGCACGGTTATGTGAAGCAATCAGTGAATATGGACTACATTGCTACCCACTATCTGGGCCCTGATGGACATTTCACTAACACAATCGTTATCACTGTGCCTGGTGATCTTCTTCCGGTATCCCTGACTATCGTCAAATATGAGAAGGGCGCCGAGATTACAACCTACAACCTTACTCTAAGCCAAAAAACTAGCCCTGTACCGTCCTTGACGTACTCATCTACAGATCCGAGCACCGGATCCACCACAGGCGGCTCGGACGACTCTTATGACTTCATTGCTGAGATCATGTCTGCTCCCAACAGTGACGGTTCAGAAGAGGAGTTGACCATGACTCCTGCTCGCCTCGCTGAAAGATACCGCTCCGCGGCTGTGGCTCCTGCCCAAACACATCAACATGCTCCAGCCATACAGTCTTACCGTGGATCCGGTGGATCCGAATCTTGGCAGCTCTTGGAGTACATCCCGCGCCTGGATCGTATAAAGGCTGAGGAGAGATCTGCTGCAGAAGCTGAGAAGAAGGCTCGCTGGAATGGCGATTGGCTTCTCAAGCTCTTGGATACCGGGGCCTTTGACAGCGAGCTCAAGCAAGAGCTTCAGACAGTGATTAACATGGTTAGACATATGAACATCATGCTCTACAAGGGAAAGAATGACACCATCGATTGGAAGATCAAACCCGATGTTATGGAGGAACTGGAGGAAGTTACACTACAAGTCATCCACTTTTTCGACGAGTTCGGAAATAATCTCAATCGTGGTATTGACAAGATCCATGAAGTCAAGACTCACTTGCCGAGCCTTAAACCTGACACGGACCCTTACCTGTGGAGAACAGCCTTGAGAGTATGGAACGCTAGGCTCATGGAGTATGTGTAGCCATTTGTAGCGTTGAGAAGACGACGCAGTGCTAACGGTTGTTACAGAGAACTTGCACCGGTTCGCAAACGTGAGAAGCAGCTTTTCGAAGGCTTAGCAGAGTTCTATGATGCTATGGTCTACCACCCGTTTCTCCAAGTCCGTAAGATAAATTCCAGACACGACATGTGCAGGTTCACCGAGCAATTCGACGCCATCTATCAGGCAATTGAGTTTCTCAACGAGGCCTACGCGACGATTGACCGCGAGATGCACAAATTCGGAGCCACCTACCAAACAGCGCAAAAGTGTCTTTTTTCGGTGCCCGAGGTTTACAGCGATCAATACGAGGAACAGATTATGCACGATCATCTCCAGGCTCAAATGAAAGCAAACCCCTCAGAAGCCCTTGATTGTGCGACAAGTCCCTTCTGTACTATGAAGACCCCTTCCAGTGCTACCGTCGGCAACTCTCTAAAGACATCTAAACCCGCTTTCAAGAGTGCTATGACAGCGACCAAGGAGGACGAGGCCGAGGAGGACCGCGAGTTCCAAGCCATCATCGTCCACCTTCAGAACATGAAGCTCGAGAAGGCGGCTGCTAAGGCCAAGGCGACTGGCAATGACAATGGATTGGTGGCTATCACGAACAAGGATAGGGGTAAATTTGGGTCAAGTTCTACAAGTGCGCAAGCCATGGAGAGGTTCAAGAAGAAGAATGTTTCACCGAAGAAGAATTTCTCCTTCTGATTTGTAACTTCACCGTCTCGAACTTCGAGTATCATTGCTCCGATATGGAAGGACAAGATTAGCGGGAATGAAAAGTTGAATAATACCTCTGAAGTGTAGACTACCTGAGTCACACTTCTCTTGTCTCCTCTCGACAGGCTATTGTACATATGATTGATATCCAAAGAGACCCTATGAGATCGAGAGGAAGAACCGCACCAAATGCTCTTTGTGAAAGCACAGTGATTGACCCTCTCTCATAATCTTACTCCCATGACTCTTGTTGTCTCAATGGTGTCTTGCAAGAACGAAGGCGGGCAGAATTGCGTAGCATGGCAAGGAAAATGGAGAGGAGAATACGGAATGTATCCATCCGCCCCTATCTGAGCTGGCCACCCCCTTGCTGTTGACTGATCTCTACATTAATACTCCCTATACGATATATCCCCCTATTTCACTGCCACTACATGTAGATTGGAATCAATGATGTTGTTGTTAGGGGTAGGAAGTGACTAGCACAGCCAGTACAGCCAGATCATTGCGGACAGATAGTACTGTATCCGTATTCCTACAAACCAGTCCCAAATCCAATCTACTGCGTATAGTGAGTATTGCCCTCGCAGTGCTAGCCTTGAGGAATGGAGGCATTGACAGCTTGAAGATGTAATTTGAGACACAGTCATAATCCAAGTTGGCTGAGCAGGTCATGCTTAGAGCTTAGAAGCAAAAGCGGCATCCGGGTCGGGAATTCGTTTTGTCTGTGTCGTGGAGGACTGCGCCACCTTATAGCACCTTACCTACCTAGACCATCTTCCATATAAATCCATCTACAACACACGACTGTTCAGTCGTCTACAATCGTAGAATTTACTCCTAATTGCCTCCTTTGTTTCCGCAGCTTCCTCTAGATATCATACTCCTCCTGCAATCATGGCGATACAAAACGCATCCCCTCCCACATCATCGTCATCATCAAGCCCCATCTCAAGAAGTGCAAGAGAAACCCTCTCTCTAGACCTCTCGACCCTACCTCCTCTCATCGAGCCCTCGCCCCCATCCAACACCCTCCTCATAACAGTAAGCCTTCTTCCGCCTCTCTCATCCTCCAACATACACTAAACCGCTGTCCCACAGAACCTCCTCGAGCCCTCAATCTTCCACCCCACCTGCCTCCACGAAATCCGCACCCTCATCGACTCTTACGCCCCCCTCCACTCTTTCTCCCCGCTAAAGTCTCTCCGCCGCATCATCGTCTCCTTCTACACCACCCCCGCCGCCATCCTCATCCGCCAGCTCCTCGACGGCGAACCTATCATGGGCTGCCGCACCCGCATCTACTTTGGCGGGCCCACCCCCGTCGAATTAATAGACCAGCATCTACACGCCCCCAAGTCGTCGAAGTTGTTCTTTATCAGCCCGCCACCGAGTCCGCCCCACGGGTGGGAGATGCGCAATGAGGAACCCCCGAACAAGGACGTGTATGCGGAAGACCTGGCCGCCGCGCTAGCCAATCTACATGCGCGGTACGAGGAGCAGCCACTGAGCCCTGCGGACGAAAACATGGACGATAGGAAAGGCGATGGCGGCGAGAGGGAAGGGAAGAGAGTGCAGAGTAGTGGGAGGCAAAGGAGTGGGAGCAGCACGGTGGTGTATCACCCGCGAGATCACGGGGACAGTCCGAATCTGCCGGCGGTGATGGTGGAGGATACGACGGAAGAGGGGGAGGAGGAGGTGAGTCCGCTTGACGGGTCGGTAGGGATGACGAAGACGGCGAGGCCGCCGGTGGAGTTGATGGAGTAGGGTGGCTTGGGGGCTGTTTGATTTTCTAATTAGCATAGGATAGGGGAATCGGGATGGTGACGGGTGAAAAGCATAGCGTAGGGAGTTCATTCTAGCGGTGTGGTTCCTGTTTTTTGGTAGAAGAGGTTGGAATGGCATGCACCATATCATGCATTTAGAAAGAGCATCTACAATGAAATATCACCTGGGCGTTCTTTTTGTGCATTCAGGATGCCTCTTTTCGACCTCCTTTGGTCTAGTTTATAGGCAACCAGCCATCTAATTATTACTCACCGCACATCAATTCCAACCTCAAAACCTCTGATCCACCACAAAGATCCTTCGATGTGTACATCCCGGTACGTTTTCGAACCGGACTTCTGATCATGTTAGATCTTACGCCGCTTCGACGATATTTACTTTCTCCTCGAACCGTTGTTCTCCATCTCTCTCTATAATAATCTTCAATCAGTCGTCTAGGACTTATGCGGTATACACTGAAGCTCCTTCCCATACAAACCCCTCCGCAATCCCCCACCCCCAGCCAAAAGCACCACCACTACCGTTTCCTAACCGTAATCTCACTTCTCACCCCTTCCATCACCCACACCGTTATCGAGTCGTCCTATAAGATTGCTCCTGCACTTGATAGGGAAGCTAAGCTTAACTTAAGCAAGTTGAAAATATACCCCCTTAGCACTTCCTAGACGCCTCAAGCCGGTGTTGTTGGACAGATTGTAAGCTTGGGGAAATGGGAATGACCTGGGGGGTATGAGCAGTATCAGAAGTATTTTCGTTCGAGTCGTAGCTTCGTGTGAGAACTTGGGGGTCATGGGGTTTCGATTGGTGATTTGTTCAGGTAGTCGTTATGTTTTCTGGGTCCTAGATACAGGTTGGAAGGGGCGGCCGGGATATTGGTGCAGGATGATTTGTAAGGTGAGAAGGTGTGGGGCATGTGTTGCGTCGACGAAATGGAATGAGATTGGGCAGGAGGGGATATGGCGAGGCGATATCCAGAGGTGATTTTGTGATAGGAGCTATGTGCTTTAGTAGATAGGGAAAGGAGGTGAAAGGCACCGATTTATGCTGCTGATCGAGGTCTGAAAGGTGCGAAGGTCGTTTGCGAGTACAAGCAGAGGTTAAACGGGAAGAGCAGGAGGGGCGGTGATGAGCAAAGTAGTTGAAGATAGAAAAAACACAGAGGCGGTGAGAACCACATATGAGCCAACAGCTTTGGAGGATAGCAAAAACCGAAAAGCCCATTAAAGAGAAATGAGGGAAGCCAATCGGGCCAAGCAGACAGGGAACTAGTAAGTACGAGGTCACGAAAGAAGCCAGTGGCTAACCCCCATATTTTCTCCGGGCCAATGAGTAGGTAGGTCAAAGCGGAGATGAGCGGTAATGGCATAGATCAGACCTCGGAATGCCACCGATGGATGTATCGAAAGGCTGCTCCTGCAAACGGAGCTGCAAGGGGTGTGCACAGGCGTCATGCGGAAATCGAAACTTTTGCTTTGCGAGAACAAAAAAAGATAGAGTCCAGGTTATTCGATGATTATATAGGTTGATAAGAAGAATGGCTCATTATGGGATGTGATTGGACGGGTTGCTGGCGAGGCTGGAAACATGAGGCTAGATATAAGTTGGGTATTGGGCCCCAACCATGTGCAATTATAGGCACCAGTAGTGTGAATCAGGAGTGTAAGAGATATATAAGCATTGAATCGCACATAAATTGAGATGGCTTTTGAAACCCCAATAACTCCCACTCTGCAACCCTGGCCGTCGCGGAAACCCCAAAAAAACAAAGGGTTTGGGTATCTAAGAAAATCCATCTCTGTCGTTCCTCATTATCCATTACCAGCATGATGCCTTATGATAAAGATTAGAGAAAGGAAAGAAAGCGGTCTGAGTAACACAGCTCGTGGCGAATCTAACCTCCGGTGGCAAGGGAGGCGAAAAACTGCGTCGTCACCCTGGACACAGCCGAATTCGCCACCCAAGCTCTTGATGTGGAGAGTGAGCCAACAAGAGTTGTCTGTGATTCTGTCATCTGTCTCATATCGTTGGGCTGTCGTTGTAAGGAGTCGAGCATCTAGCTAACCCAAAGATACCAGCAGTGTTGTTGTACGCAAATATCATATGGAAGAGCCGAATAACCAGAAAGAGGTAGTAGTTCTCATCGCTGGCGCTCACGCCGGCTTCGTGAGTTCGAATACGTGTCGGTATATGCTTTGGGCTCCTCTGGAGACTCGGGGGGAGATGGATATGCCCGTGCAGCCCGTGCTCGATCCTCATTATTTCCCTTATAGTCCCGATACTCGCCATCAGTGATCAATCGCTTGTTCCACAGGTAGGTATAAAGCTCAAAGTCTGGTCGAGCAGCGGCCAGTCTGCAACCATATTGGTGGTGGTAAGCGACGTGTTGCATTCGTTCGGCCCAGTTGCATATCGCAGTGGAGGAGTCGAACTTCGCATCGCAGAAGCAGCATTGATTGAATTCTGGAGGCCCAATCTCACGGAAATGTGTCATACTGTGGTTAAACCAATCTTCCACCTTGGAGAAGGTCTCGAGGCAGAAGAGAAGGTTGAACGGGCATTCGAGGTTGCCTTCCGTTCTTACGGTATCAACCACGAGGACACCACCCTCTCCTTCAGCGAGCAATCTTGAATTTGCTATCTCCAGTTGTCTTATACCGACTGAAGATGGCACCGACTCGGAGGTTGTAAGACTCGGTGATGTGGTCAGAGCTGCGAGGTCGTGTGATGAGGTGTGCTTGCTGCCGGCAACGAGCATCGATGTCCCAGTACTACTGCCAGGCAGTCCATGGTCACTGCCACCACGGTGTCCCTCGGAGGGTGGGAAAGTCGACTGCTCCGCTAGTCTTTGAGGCAGTCTCGAATCGGTTGTATCTCTCAAGTATGTCACAATTGCAGGGCGCTGCACCCTTCTCCGAGGAAGCCCGTCCACTGCAGACGATGAGTATTGCCTTCCGTTCCCCGATGCTGAGAACTTACTGCCACTGTACTGTCCTGCACGACGCGATGAGGATGGCATTGGTCACTTCTTGCTTGTTCCGTATTGGGTGCCAGCGTTAGAAACTCTCCTGAGTCCTGACAGTTTCAATGATCGATGGACTAATGGGCATCCTGTGGAGCCCGGTTGTTGAGTGGTAACAGCTTTATGATAAATGGAGGAGAAGTCGATAAGCTTTCACGTTGCTTCCGCTGCGTTGTAAGGAGACTAAGTGGTGATGGTCCAACATCTCCAGGGTCCTCTAAAGCGGAGGTGGGGACATGTGAAACCAACTTCAATGGGTTTCTTCTACTCCGTACTTCTTCAGTAGCTGAAGTTCTACGTCTCGTATACCACTCAATCTTTGTACAAAGACAACAATCATGTTCTATTGATCGAGCTTCCAGCGTTACGTAGAAAGCCGACGCGGCATTTGCGGGAGACCAAGACCAAAGAGCCCTGCAACGGAAGAAGCCTAAGCAACGACAAGCCAGCTCTTTTCTAGCTATCAATATTATATTTCCAGTATGTAGCAATGTATCTACTATGATACCCTCAATGCATGCTGTAACTCATATTACTGTGCTCCTTGCGTCCCCTATCCAAAGCACCTTCGGATTTTGAACGCGACGATACGTCGTTAGCACGTGATCATCTCGACATACGAACTCGTAGGGTGGAGCATTTTATGGTGCAGTTCTCAACCTTCCTTGGATTCTTGAATCAATTTGATGTCTACACAGTAAGCGGTCCTTTAATCCACCAAGACTTTCTGCCCTGAGCACACTGCCAGCTTCTGTGGAGCCTGTTGTCCATACCCCCTTTGACGAACATTGTCCGTTATATACCCTTGGCTCATCAATCGAGGCTCAGTACTCTCTAGTATCCTTAACCATTAAGGTAGGGAGCCAAAATACTGATGAAAACCACACTAGCAGAATTGAGTCGCCTCACCCTCTGTTTTTTGTAATGCTTTCTATCAAGGTGAGAGGATTCGCCACAAGGTGATCCCTGCGATCCTGGTAGTAAATCTGCCTCCGTAATGGGAAACCATGGTCGCTCACGATAGATTCGCAGGGAGGGCTCAAGTGGAAGACAAAAGTTCCATATCTATGGATGGCGAACTTGGTGTTTAGAAAACTTGAGCAGACACAGTTGAAAATGGGAAAGTCAGCATGAGTGAGGTATAAAAAGAGATTTTCAGCAGAAATGTAAAGTGAATAGTCAGTTGTATTCTTGTCGATTCTATGTATCGCGAAGCAGTTTGTCAAGCAAACCTCAAAGGCTAGAGGTTCCCCTAAGTCAGGTATTTAGCAAACGGTGAACACCAAATCAATTAAACATGACCAGCGGTGGTTCCTCAGTTCTTTGGAATTAAGATGTTGAGATTGGCGTCCGAGCTTTGTACTGAACTACTCCAGTACCTCTAACATAAAATAGATGAAATTTCCGTCAAGGATGGTCATTTGGAGCGAACTAACGTAGGATTCATCTGCCGCGGGGCCCGATCTCGGAGAAGTAGGAATGAACATGAGACGTAGATAAAGTAGCTATCAGAAAAGGTTTTATGAAAGTGACGGCAAATAGGAGAAGTGCGGGTGAACGTGATGCCCGTGACCGCAAGTTCGTGTCATTCATTAGATGACGGCCGATATCCGAAACCTGGGAGGATCAAATACGAGAAGAAAACGGCAGACAGAAGGACAGCCTTAGCCAAAAACTCAGCAGCGGAGGGAGATTTGAAGAAAGTGTATGGTCTCCAGGCAAATTCGTAAACCTCTAGAATCTAGCTTTGTTATCCCTCCTTGAATAACTTGTGGTCCCTAGAATAGAAGATATGCTCCTTAGACAGCTGGTGAGGTATCGAGCGTTTGGGTCATAATTGATACCGCTGCAAGCTAAAGGAGTATTGTGACTTTCCCCTCTAGCACACCAAGGCTCATGCACAAACAGCTCGCTGAAGGACGAACAAGAAACCACCATGTATTAGTTTAGTGCACCACGCTTGCTCAAAGGACGCAGCTTCATCCATCTTGTTCCACCACACCCAGCATCCCAAGCTTCCCAATAAGAACACACACCTCAGCTACGCAAGCTAGAACCTGCGTCTCGTGGAGGTGCTATGAGCCTTTAGGAAGCCCTAACACGGGGTCACATCAAGGTCACCGCAGAATAGAGCTTCGGTTAAGCGCCTCCATTAGCTCGGGTCTCGTAGCCAGCGCTTGCTTCGCTTGTGGATATGGCATCCACTGCCGTCCTCTCTTATGCATTTCGGGCCACTGTGCCGCTTCCCGGTCGACAGTGACCTCGTAAAACTGATACAGTGCTTTAGGTGCGTCCGTGGTGAGCTGCTGGGGAGAGCGCATTTCGGGGATTTTTCCCAGATCGCGTTGGACGGTACAGACAATCCCGGCCTCTTCCCAAGCTTCGCGGCGAGCTGCCTCTTGTGCAGTGCCTTCGTCCGTCTCCCAGCCGCCTTTTGGCAGGACCCAACCGCCGCGGCGGGTAGATTGGATGACGAGGACTTTGGTTTTGTCGCCAGAGAGAGGCACCACGCCAGCGACGAGACGCTCACCTTGAGCACCATATCCTAAGATAGAATTGCAACATCAGCACATAGCATTTAAGGTTTCGATACTAGCCTGGTGCCACTACAGCGTGGACAATATAAAGATCGCTGTTATCACTCTGTACTTACGCTGGTTGTCTCTTCCTGTACGAGCAGTAGCAGGCAGAGTCTGAGCCATGATGAATAATGTGCCGAATGCTAAGGAAGTGGCACTAAGGACAGGATTCCAGCGCGACTATTGAATAGGCACAACCCAAAGATCAACACCAGCCTTGGGTGTTAGAACTGTCTTTGTGGGGTTCAAATAGACTAATTGTGAGGAGGTGAGGTGTCTTGTAAGTCTAAGCGGGTGGAAAGGAACAGAGAAAGTGGGTTGCTCCAAGAGGAAGGCTTAATTGTAGGCAGATGGCGGTCAGGTCAAAGGTTATAACCACTGCAGTCGGGGAGGCCTTCAGCCCCGTGGCGGGCGAGACTGAGGATTGTGAATGTTCCTTTTGGAAGGGGAAAAGGAAGGTGTAGACATTTTTAATTTGAACGTGTGTTGAGTAGTCAGGCTCCGGGCTAGACAAAGTGGTGGAGCAAGAAATTGGTGGGGAGAGAGAAAGAGAGGATTTACCGTGGGTGCGTCGGAGAGCGACTGGCGGGCTTGCCAAAAGGATTTTATTACACAAGTTACAAACTTAGATACAGTAAGTATTAACGACTTCCGGCGGGTAGAAAACCCCCACGCCAGCCAGCTAAGGTGCGTGGGTACCTTAGCCTTTTGCTTTCATCCTGTAAGGTATTTTAAAACATGATAGAATACCTGTGATACCTGTGATACCTGTGATACTTACGATATCTACTTCAATGATCCCTGGGCCGCCTGAACCATGTCCATGAAGAACAATCGTAACGGATATGCCGGTTCGAAGGATTTGTTGATCAAAGTGTCACTCAATCTCCTCCAGTGGTACAGGACAGATGACATGGCAATCCAAGCTGCCTACCTGGAGTATCTGTAAGTAACATCAGAACCCCACGTTATTGATGAAAGTAAGTAGGCAATCCACGTCTTCTGTAATCCCAATGCCCCAATACGAAACGGAGTCTATTTGCTATGGCAGCCTGTGGTGGTGGTAGAAATGGATCATCAAATATTCTGACGCTGCCTTCTCCCGTAACACAACGTAAGGGAAGTAAGGGAAGTAAGGTATCTGCCTTACCTAGATACCTAAGCTGCATCTCAGGCTGCATCTTTGCATATGTAAGAGGACAGTGCGCCATTGCGCGGAGAATTATTCGGTCTTCTAGAAACCAGACCTACCTCTCTTTAGCTACCTCAAGGCAGATCAGTTCAGATCAAATGACTAGAAGGTATTCGAGGAACAATTCGAACGATGCAATAATGTACTGTATACAGTCCAAGGCGTTTGGAAACCAGAGGAAGAGTCGCCCATACCTAGATAGATACCTACATTACCACAGTACTTTACTACTACTACTACTACTACTACTACTACTCCCTACCTTACTTACCTACCTTACTTTGCTGCCTACCTTACCTATCGTCCATCGCTTTAGATCCGGGATAGGCAAGCCTAGCCAAACCGGACTGCTATTAACGCCAATTTGGACTTCCATTTGACAACACTCCACAGCCGATCATGCAGGCTCAGCAGCAACACCCCGCAGCAGTGGACGGCCCTATCTCTCTGATCACTCCCTTGGGTAAGCTACTTCGTTCAAACCCACCACTCCGGCTGTCCCTTGAATCTCGTGCGCATTTGGCTGGCTCATGTTGTTTCTATTCTTCTTCTTTACCGAAACAAACGGAAGAATTGCAAAGTATATCACGAAACTGACCGACCTGTCTGCAGGATATAGCCAGTCTTCCTGTGGCTACTGTAAATCAAAGCCAAAGCGCACACGTCAGGCTCTCAGCACCTCTCACAAGTCACAACCAATCGTTACAATCGTCAACTCAGTCGCCGTTTGTCACTGACGATTTTTGGGTTTCTAGGTGCTTCTGTGTTTGCTTCCTCTACTTTGTTACTCCCGTCCCATTACCAAGCCTTAGTGAATCGAGGATGGCGTCGGTAAAGCTCTCAATCCTGACCTCTGTGGGTCCAGAAGCAAGCATTGGCTTACGCATGGATGTTCCTCAGCTCCGGTGATGTCTATTACAAGCCAGACAATTTGAACTCCTGCTGTCCGCATTACACTATCCGGTAACTAAGGCTGACATGTCTCTTTGATAAACACATGTTGACAGACGACCGTTAGATTAGATGCATCTGCTTTTGACCCAACAAAGGATCAGAGGCAAGCTGTTCATCGATGGAACAAGTATATTCTAGGCTCCCAATACAGAGAACAAGCCGCTAGGCTTTGCCCAAGGACACGGCAGTACGTCACCCAAATATATAATATATAAAGTCTAGTGACCATGTTTCCAACTAATGTGTCATTACATCTGTCTCTAGAGAGAAGAAGCGCCGGCGAAATCACTTCAACCTGCGCGGTTCTATATATGAACCCGAATACAAGAATGTCAAAAGACCAACTCATCCTAGAACAAAAGACCCCATAGAACCAGCGCACAGATTCGAGATCACACTGGAGCCGGATGAATTTACAAATGAGAAGTTTGCACCACTGAATACATTATTGAAAAAGGCTTAGAGCTGATATAGAGTCTAGATATGCTCTATTCGCGAACTACCAGAAGGTTGTCCACCATGAGAAACCTTACGAGATTTCCAAGGCTGGCTTTAGAAACTTTCTTTGCTCTGGCTTACGACGTAGTGTGCAACTCAAGAATGGAAAAGAACAAAAGCTTGGCTCTTACCATCAATGCTATAGATTGGACGGGCGACTTGTGGCTATTGGTGTATTGGACCTTCTGCCGGATTGTGTTAGCTCGGTCTACCTCATGTATGTGTTCCTTAGCTGCTATGGTTCGTCTTCATCATATGCTCATAGCTATGTAGATATCATGACTGTGTCAGTGATTGGAGTTTCGGCAAGCTTAGTGCATTGCAAGAGATAGCCTTGACGCTCGAAGGTGGCTATGATTGGTACTATATGGGTGAGTAGATCACCCTAATGTAACTCACCATATGGCCATACATCTCAGACGGTTAGGATACTACATCCATTCGTGCGTCAAAATGCGCTACAAAGGCGCCTACCGTCCTTCGTATCTTCTGGGTCAGTAATTTCCGGATAGTATAGCATCTTAGAGGCCACACTCATTCCTGGCTTCTAGACTCGGAAACCAACGGATGGGACCCCTTGAACCAAGACTTGCTTAACCGCCTTTCTGCTAGGAAGTATGTATCAATGTCCCACGAGCATCGTTTAGAGATCCCTACGACATCAATCTCTACTTTCCTTCAATCTGATAGTATGACCACCTCCAATTTTGAGAAGGAATCAAGACTTGGTCTAGAAGCTTTCAAGGAAGCTTTCCAATATGTGAAAGGACCTGAGGATGAAGCGGCTTCACTGAAGGTCGCCCAGAAGTACGCTTCTGCTTTCGATGCCGGCATGCCAGGGCTTATCACACCGAATGAACTTGCTGCAAAGGAAGACCTCCTTGGTCAATGGATGGTCAGTTTAGGGGACGTTATAGTTACTTTGGAGGTAAAGGCCGTGCCTAAACAAGATAAGATTCAGTCCCCAACGATAATGTCTTATCTAGGACCTAGAAACCTGGGACGAGTCTGAAGTAACAGATCACTTGTCGATCAAAGGCGTTGCTGCTGAGCTAGCTGCTTGTATTGGACTAGACATGGTCAAGAAAACGATTTTCAAGTACCCAGCTTGAGTGACTGCGAGTCGAACTATGTACAGAGCTAAGCAAGAGAAGCCTTCAGGCTATAAGACAGACCCAGTTCCTGGCTAACACCAGGTACTTTAGCCCCAAATAAGATATCCTCTCGTATGAAGACGTGGAGTTTGTAGCTAAACAACTAGTCTTTGTGCTTCAGGCTTCATCCCTCACTCGAGGATATCGAGAGTCTCGAGGATATCGAGAGTCAGTAAAGATTGAGCGGTCTTTATAAGGAGTGTGGTCATAGGCTGTCGAAAAAATCGTCAGGCTCTGCCGGCGAAACTGTACGGAAAACAGCACCGGAGCCGAGTGACCACATATCCCATTACCACACAGTTCATTGGATACCTAGTTAGTCTCATTAACTACTAGCGAAAGCTTATAATCCTAAGATCAGGAAAAGAAATGTATGAAATTTCCTGCCCACTTTCTCTGATAGCTGGACTAGCTATCGATTGCTATTAGCTAAATTTCGACTTGTGCTGGTAGTCATGGCTAATCAGGCATCATCAATGTTCTTAGATGAAGAAAACCATGAATTGTTTGCCGTGTTGGTTACTTTGCTTCTCAAATTATGAGTCTAAGCATTAATTCATTCATTCTCATAGACAGCCTCATGATCATGTCGAGCCCGCCGGTATATGAAGCTAGTCTGCTTTCTTTCACGCCTCTTTCCATCATGTGCGCCAAACATTCTGATTGTTCTACCTTTCATCACTCCTTCCAACCCCTCTTTCCACGTGAGAATCTGACTCCTTGATGTCTATGGATGGTTTCACTAGTCGTGAAAGGGGTACATAAAGCCCCAAGCTGTTCCCGAGTTTCCTTCTTTCTCTTTCCTTCTAACATAAACCCATCAACCACTTCATTATTGAAGCCAACCGAATTACGTTCTCGGTAGCTCCTATCGAGACACAACCTTCCTGACAAGCACTCCCTCTTCTTTGCACACAACAACCAGTAACGACTTGTACGCTCGAAGTTCACCCTACGCCATGTCCCATCAGGGTGGTCATTTCTCCAGACGCTCTCCGGGTGCGTTCCAACCAAGCCAAGGCCGCTCTGGCTTCGGTGGCTTCGGTGGCCGCTCTGGCGGGGGTGGACGTCGTTTTAGCTACGGCAGCGACAACGGCAGCGATAGTGGCTCCATCGGAAGTGCAGGTAGCGAAGACCCCCAAGACAGCGAAGCATCATACGGCGGTGGATGGGGAGGGGCCACGTCTGCGGGACGAGGCGGGGGCGGTTTTGGTGCCCGTTACCCTTGGTCAGCTAGAGGCGGCGGTGGAATTGGTGCTCCTGACTACGGATCCGGACGCCGATACTCGGATTACGGAATGGGGGGACGCGGCGGCGGAGGCTTTGGGCGTGGAGCCTCATTTGGAGGAGGGATGGGTGGGTTAGGGGTACCTTATGGAGGACGGTCTCCATTTGGGGCAGGCAGAGAAAGTTCGAGGAGCGGTGGGATGGAGTTCCGCGGCCGGAGCCCGATGGGATACGCCAGCTCTGGTGAAGAATCAGAGGGAGAGGAACAACCCAGAGCTTACTTGGGAGGGCGGGGAGGGTCTAGGGCCGGTGGTCATTATGGTCGTGGCAGCTGTGGGCTGAATTGTGGTTCCTGTGGGAGAGAGATGTATTATGGTGGTCCAAGATCCCCTCCAGGACGGTACATGGGTGGTCGACGCCCACCTCCTTATCGTAGACCTACAGGAACACCGGAGGCTCGTCGAGCGCACATGCAAGCTTATTCAAGGAGAGTGTACGGTGCAGGGCCCCCCTATGACGATGAAGATGACTGATAGTTGCTTTGATTGATAGCGACAGCTTCTGATTGATGAGGTATTGAGCATGCGTGCCGTATTTACAAGCTGAACATTAAGGTACATATGGAGAGCATGCATTTGCTCTATTTAATGAAAACAATCACATCTGCCTATTTGATATCGAAGCCTGCTCAGGAAACCTCAAATGAAGCTTTTCGACTCATAAACCTATTACATTAATTAAGCTGCTCCAAGGATCATGGCTCTGCGAGTCACCGTCGTTGAATATATGAGTGAATATAGCCATCATATACGTACGCTTGCTCCAAGATACAAACACTCACTGGAACTCTAAAGAAGATGGTGGCTCTGAGCAGATGGATCTAAAGTCGAACTCTTCTAGAACGTATGCTGTTTCCTTTTTTAAGTACCTTAGATTGTTGGAAGATGTTTCACTACCACCGGGGCAGTGAACAATGTTCTTCAAGTACGGCACGTGCAAGAAAGAAGGAGATAATGAGCATTCTCGAGTGCAATATATCTCCAGTGCTACTTGAGACTGTTTACTTGAAAGTTCTGAGGATGTCGTCGGTTGGGGAACAGGAAAACCGACATGATGATGGTTGACGATGGACATCGACTAGCGCCATCTATGTTTGGCCTGCCGCGTCAGATTGATGTTGAATCGTCCGCAAAGGCACAGCCTCCCCCTCGGTCGTCCATTCCCTACTTCTCGGTGGATTTTTGGCATCCACGTACTCTCGTTCACTGCGACCTTCTTCTTGTCATCAATCTCGACTGTTTGTATCATTGCCGCCGTTATTGCATTAACCTCCCCGTTAATTGACATCGTCTATTGTTTATGCACCGCTTTGCCTTGTCGAAGGATCCGGGAACCTCCAATATCCCACCACTATCGCTGCCTAAACTCTAATCGTTACTTTTGGTGATCTCTTGTCTCGGACACATACTGTAACATTCGCAATTATACCTTTCCTCAAAAAAGGAGCGATACTGCCAATTGTGGAAGCGGTGCCCCGAGGCGCGACATTGAAGTCTACATGGGTTGGGACTTGCAAGACGGTGTGGTATTAGGAACATTGAAAACATTCTGCGAGGCTTTCACTGAGGTGAAAGAGCTTCAACAATGGTCAGCTATTCTGCGCCTACGGCAGGCATCTTTCGCTGACTTGCATAGCGATATCTACTTGCGTTGCCTATTGCACTCTCCTCGACGTTACTCGCTTTCCTCTATTTACCTACAGCCTCATATGGACAGTACCCTGCACCAATAACGCAAGACTCCAATATCGCCATTATACACTCTCCTGTTGACAGCAATGTAACCATCCGCTTTAAATCCCCTCCGATTGGCACTTGTACAACAGCCTTCTCCACTCAACAGCAGTACGCCGGTTATGTCACACTTCCACCGTACACTCTCGCACCAATTCAGCAAAATTACACAATTAACACTTTCTTCTGGTTTATTGAGGCCAGATTGGATGCCCTCAATGCTCCGTTGACTATTTACATGAATGGTGGGCCTGGAAGTAGCAGTATGGTTGGCATGTTCCAAGAATGTGGGCCTTGTGAGGTAGTCGAAATTGCACAAGGCCAATTCGGCACGCAGGCGAGAGACTGGGGCTGGGACCGCAGCTCCAATATCCTCTTCGTTGACCAGCCGAATGAAGTCGGTTTTTCCTATGATACTCCAACTAATGGATCTCTGAACCTGTTCACCTCGGAGATTACTCAACCACCCTCAAGCCCACCTCCAAACCAACCGGCATCCACCTTCCTCAATGGCACTTTCAGTTCCAACAATGGTAATACGACCACCAACACCACCGCAATAGCTGCACGTGCAATATGGCACATGTTACAAGGATTTCTTGGGACATTTCCAGAATACAATCCTGGGAATAGGCCAAATAGCACCCAATCTGGTGGTGTAGTAGGGGTTAATCTTTTTGCTGAGAGCTATGGGGGAAAGTATGGACCTGCGTTTGCTTCCTTCTGGGAGAAGCAAAATGCTTTGCGAAGGAATAATTCTGTAGCCAGAAACAAGACATTGGAGATACGTTTGGCTTCACTGGGTATTATGCAAGGATGCGTCGACGACCTTGTGCAAGGGCGCTACTATCCAATTTTTGCCAACAACAACACCTACAACATTCAGGCGATCTCTCTTGTTGACGAGCAAACCGCAGCGAACAGCTACATCAACGCCAACGGCTGCCAGCAACTCATCCAGTCATGCAGAGCAGCGGTAAAGTCGATGGATCCTCAGAGCAATGGCGACATTGCAACGGTGAATCAAGTCTGCCAAAATGCCCAGCAGAACTGTAATCAACATGTAATTGGGCCTTACCAAGGTTCTGGTAGAAATGTGTACGACATTACGCAAAAGACGCCTGATCCCTTTCCACCGAGCACTTATCTGGAGTATCTCAATACAGCGGAGGTGCAGGCCGCAATTGGCGCTGTCGTGAATTATACTGAAAGCAATCCTTCGGTCTCGAATGCATTTCAACAGACTGGAGACTACCAGCGCGGCGATCAGATCAACCAAATGGCTTACCTTCTCTCCCTGGGTGTTCGCGTTGCTTTGATCTATGGAGATCGTGATTACATCTGTAATTGGCTTGGTGGACAGGCAGTTTCGTATGCTATTGCCGCCCAGTCACCGGCGCATTCATCGTTTTACAATGCTGGTTACTCGGCAATCGTGACGAACAGCTCCTATGTTGGCGGCGTTGTGCGGGAGTACGGAAACCTTTCCTTTTCGAGGATCTACGATGCTGGCCATCTGATACCGGCGTATCAACCGGAGACAGCTTTCACAGTTTTCACCAGGATCATTATGGGCACAGACATTTCGACTGGTAAACCTGTTAACTTGGCTAACTTTGCAACGGGCGGTGACGCAAACGCCACGTATACGAATACCGTCCCTGCTGCTTCAGAACCAAAGTGCTTTATCCGAAATATTGATGGCTCTTGCACCGAGCAGCAAAAGTCAATGCTACAGCAAGGCCATGGTGTGATCATTAACGGAGCACTGTACAGTCAATCGAACGATTGGAAACCACCACCTTCCTCTATCTCTGTAGGAGCAGGCTATCCAGGCACGGTACCCTCATCCATGACAGCTACTGCAACGTCGTCGCCACCTGGCAGCGCTGGTGCTACCACTAGTACGAGTGTAACTCTGACCGGTGTTTTTGTGGCCACTGGCACGCCGAGTACGACAAAGAAAAGCGCTGCCTTGGTTGTTCACAAGATCGACATGGGTCTTTCTATGTTCGTGTGTGTGTTCATGGTTGCAAGACTTGGTATAACATAAATGGGAGACAAAAAGGATTTCCCTATGATTGAGGGGAGTCACTATGAGGTGGAAAACATGAAGCAAGTGGATAAAAAGTTTCCCTGTAAGGATTGGAGGGTTGTGGCATCTAGATACCCAATATAGTAATGCATTGTTGATACGTTCGATATCTGATTCCCTCACACGAAGCCTGTGAAAATGCGATATTGTTGCATGCCTAGGGAAAGTACTCGTAACATTTGACCGTAAGGCTGAGCCGACAATGGCAGTTTCGGTTTTCGATACCTGACCTTCTAGAGCATTCGACACTTTCCCCAGTAGAATACCGGTGAGACAACCACGCTTTGTGCTGGTGTAGACCTCTTGCCATCTTGTCCAGCTCTACTACATTTCAAGCAAGCTTCGAGTTATCATGTAAGTATGTCTCCGCAATTCTGCGTTCATTCGGAGTTTCACATGATGAGATATATTAGCTGGCACCAGTCCTAGAAGACTTGTACTCTTTTTGCTGCGGATTAGCTCTGCTGGAGCATAGATCTCCTTTTTCCTGACACGTTTTCATTTCCAGCTGCACGCATACATAGCATTGCTTCATGGATATTAGGCTGACCGCCAGTCCAGCTTTGAGCTTCCTGTCAGATCCAGCAAACCCGTACAATGGTTCTTCATAACCCCAACAATTGGCATTGGGTCAACAAAGATGTTTCAGAATGGGCAAGAGATTACTTGGACAAGACTCTGACAACCATCTCGGCGAAAGAAGGGGATGTTTCGGCTAAAGTGTCAAAGATTGTGAGTATGGATGGAGATGTAGATGTTAGCCAGCGGAAAGGCAAGGTCATTACGCTCTACGATGTTAAACTGCAGCTGGAATACGAAGGTACGTAACTGGGGCTTTGGCTTGTTATAGCTAACAAACTCATCGATGTGTAGGCGAGACGAAGGAAGCTGAGGAGGTCAGCGGGACTATTACAATCCCCGAGGTAGCCCACGACACCGAGGAAAACGAGTACGTTGTACGTTCCCGATATCCCGTTCTGTACGCTTCCTCGAGGTCCCTAGCTTACCGTAAGCGATCCAGTTCGACATCGACATCTACTCCGACGCAAGCTCCAAACAGCCCGTGAAAGACCTTGTCCGCTCAAAGATCGTACCGCAACTTCGTAAACAGCTCCGAACCCTAGGTCCTGCTCTCATTGCCGAACATGGCAAGGACATTCAGCATGCTCCTGACCAAGAGCCCCCGCCACTCAAAAACAGCACCATCTCCTCGACCGCCGCCCAAACAAACGCAAAATCTACGACCTCAAAGGCCCCAACCTCTCACAGCAGCGCTGCCTCATCCATTAACACCACCACGGTTAACGACACCGAAGAATTCCGCACCACGGCCGCGGAACTTTACACCACTTTCACCTCCGCCGAACGTCTCGCTGCCTTTACACGTGCACCTCCTAAGCTCTTTGAAGGCGCGCATGTCGGCGGTAAATTCGAGATCTTTGGCGGCAACGTCAGTGGCGAATTCGTTGAGCTGAAAGAACCGACGTTGATTGTGCAAAAGTGGCGACTGGCGCAGTGGGTCGAAGGCCATTATTCGAGACTGGAGATTAGGTTTGATCAGAATGAGAGGGATCAAGTCACTGTGATGAGGGTAGTGTGGAAGGGGGTGCCGATGGGGCAGGAGGAGGTGACAAGGCGAAATTGGGGGGAATACTACGTTAGGAGTATTAAGACGACTTTTGGGTGAGTTGCCATGTTGTGCGAGAAACTGTGTGCATAGCTGGCTAACATGATGGTGACAGGTTTGGCACCCTCCTGTAAAGACGACGTCGACGGTCATGCATAACGATATCACACTCCGTCCGGGGATGAAATGGGAAAGAGCTGCATGTGTTAGATCGATAGATAGCAACTGAGCAATTCATTCTGACTTAGTGTTTCCCCGATCATTGCACAAGTCAATCTCTGAAACCACCCGATTCCTATCTTTAATTCTATTTCATCTGCAAGACCCCGTATCCTCAAGTAACGCTAGCCTCCATGAAATCGAAAATTGCTCTTTCTCCCATCTACCAAAAACCGAAACCATCGCGAATATTCCAGAATGATACTAGCAAAGTCCCGCCATCGAAACCCTCCTTTGCAACCGTGATCGAAAAGGGGGAACAACCATCCCGAACCGTTTTCTCCAGCCGAACAGCCACTCCGCGCTCTTTTTGGGGGAAGGACATGTTTTTGCGGTTTGATGGATTATTTCCTCGTGGTGATGCACTGACTGACTGACTGTTGTGGTGTGATGTGAACAGTTAATTTTTTGGTGGTCTTTTGCGAGGAAAAAGGGGGAAAGGAGTTTGTTGATCGATCAGGTTGCTATTTCCCTTTTTTTGGGGGGGGGGGGGGGGGATATTGGATA